>PPCM01000658.1_pt1 | contig 24297 bp, 12 predicted proteins | sample 1555541 | NCBI WGS metagenome assembly PPCM01 (sample SAMN05284479, study PRJNA326546) | Marine sediment metagenome, whole genome shotgun sequencing project. | isolation source: marine sediment | place: Germany: Wadden Sea | collected 2012-09-05 | reverse complement strand
CTGCACCGCTCCGCCGGGGCTGTCCCTGCGGCCGTGATGTCCGGTGACCAGATCGCCCTTTACCTGCCCAGGCCCGTGGGCCGGGACCCGATCTGGCTCATGGAAAACCATTTTCAGGGGGTTGACGTCACCGTGATCGAGGGGTGGATCAGCGGACCTTTCCAAAAGATCGAGGTGTGGCGGAAAGGGGAGGGCAAGGTTCCCCTTTATCGATCCGTTCCGAACACAGTGGCCCTGGTTTCGGACGATTCGCCGGATTGCCGCCTGCCGGTATTCGAGACCCGGGATGTTTCGGGGCTCGTGGACTATATTCTGGGCCGATTGGATGAATAATCATGAGAACATTCCTGCACCTCTTCCTATTGGGGTACATGTTGCTGGTTCCCCAAATGCCCGCCCGGGCTTCGGTTTCCGTGAACGCTGCAATCAATCCGGAAGTTTCCGCCGGGAACGCTTCCCACGCCCCTTCAGGTTTCCCCGGGAATGTTGTGGCCTCCCGGTCGGGTTTCCCCGGGAGTGACGCGTTCATTAATAAAGGGGTCGGCGGGGACGCCGCGTCAATCCGTTCAGGTGGTGCCGGGGGTGATACGCCCGTTCACGGTGCGTCTTCCGGGGGCGATGCACCCATCCGGATCGTCCTGAACAACTGGACCAGCCAGATGCTGCTCTCCAGGATAACAGGGCGGATCTTCGAAAAGATGGGATACAAGGTGGAGTATCCGGTATACGGCGCGGATGAGCAGTGGGGGGCCTTGAATCGCGGGATTGCCCATGTGCAGATGGAGGTCTGGGAGGGAACCAATCCCATCCTCTTTCAACGGATGATCAGGGCCGGAGGGGTGGTGGACGCCGGCACCCATGACGCATGGACCCGGGAGGATTGGTGGTACCCCGCCTACGTGGAGGAGATCTGCCCGGGGCTTCCGGACTGGCGGGCCCTGAACGCCTGTTACAAGCTTTTCGCCGGGGAGGAGACGGAATCCCTGGGCCGCTATCTGGCCGGTCCCTGGGAGCAGGGCGACAGGGCCAGGATACGGGCCCTGGGCCTGAAGTTCAAGGTGGTGGAGCTGGCGGACGGGGATGCCCTGAAGAAGCGGCTGATGGAGGCGGTAAAGGAGAAAAAGCCCATCGTACTGTTCAACTGGACCCCGAGCTGGGTGGAGGCAAGGTTTGAGGGCAGGTTCGTGGAGTTTCCCGATTATGAGCCTGAGTGCGAGACTGACCCCGCATGGGGCGTCAACCGGGAACTGCACCACGACTGCGGCAACCCCAAGTCCGGCTGGCTCAAGAAGGCGGCATGGTCGGGTATGGCGGAAAAATGGCCCTGTGCCTTTGAAACCCTCCTGAACATCAACTTCGACAACGCCATGATCTCGAAACTTGCGCTGATGGTGGACGTGGACGCAAGGGGCCTGGAGGAGGCGGCGGACCTCTGGATGGAAAACAACGGGACCCTCTGGCGTTCCTGGATTCCGGAGCCTTGCGGGCCGGCCGGCAAGGCTGGAGCAACCCGGTGAACCCCCTGATCGCCCTGTTGGGCTATAAGAAAAACAACCCCCTGGCGTGCCGGGTCCTGATCTACGTGGTGGTGTTCAGCTCCTGCGTGACCCTTGCGGCAACGGCCTGGCAGCTCTACGCAAACTTCAGCAGGGATGTGGAGTACATCGGAAAAAGGGTGGCCCAGATCGAAAAGGGCTACGGCCGGAGCCTCTCCCTCGGGGTCTGGGACCTGGACCTTCACAATATTCGAACCCTCCTCGGGGGGATCATCGAGCTGCCCGACATACAGTTTCTGGAGGTGAGGGGCACGGGCGGACAAACCGTTGCCCATATGGGCAGCCCAAGGGAGAAGGGGGTCATGCTGCGGGAGTATCCCCTGGTGTTCACGGACAGCAGGGGCGTTCACCACTCCCTGGGAACCCTGTCCATAACCGCGTCCCTTTCGAACGTCTACCGGCGTCTGCGGGAATCGGTGTTCCGGATCCTGGTGAGCCAGAGCATCAAGACATTCCTGGTATCGGGATTTATCCTGCTGGTGATCCGCCATTTCATCACCCGCCACCTCTCCTCCATCGCCCTTTATGTAAGCCAGGAAAAGCTGGGATACCTTGAGGGACCCATCCGGCTGGGGCGGCCGGAGAAGACCCGGGGGGACGAGATGGACCTTGTGGCGGGGGCCATCAACCGCATGCGGGAAAACCTCCTTCTTTACATCTCCGAGCGGGATCAGAAGGAGGTGGCCCTGAGCCGGGCGCGGGACTATATCGACGGGATCATCAACGCCATGCCCTCCGTCCTGGTAGGGGTGGATGCCGAAGGCAGGGTGACCCAGTGGAACCGGGGCGCCGAGGCCCTCACGGGTATTTCCGGAAAGGAGGCCGTTGGGCGATCCGTGATCCAACTGTTCAAGGGACTCGGAGGGGATATGATCCGGGTTCTGGAGGCGGTGCCCACCCCGACGCCCCTCCGGAAAAACAAGATCCCGGTTCCCGGGGAGGAGCCCCTTTTTTACGACATCACCCTCTACCCCCTTTCCGTCGACGGCGAAAACGGCGGCGTGATCCGCATGGACGACGTGACCGAGCGGGTGAGGATGGAGGAGATGCTGATCCAGAGCGAAAAGATGCACTCGGTGGGGCTTCTGGCGGCGGGGGTGGCCCACGAGATCAACAACCCCACCACCGGCGTCATCAACCTCTCCCAGATCCTCATGAACGACACGGACCGGGGGAGCCCGTCCCACGACATGGCCCGGCGCATCAACGGCGAGGGGGAGCGGATCGCCCGCATCGTCAACAACCTCCTCTCCTTTTCCCGCACGCCCGAAGGGGAGGGGGAGGGGAAGGAACCTTCCTGCATCGGCGGGATCATCACTGAAACCCTGGCCCTGACCGAGGCCCAGATCCGAAAGGAGGGCACCCTACTTAACCTGGAAATCCCGGCCCTTCCCCTTGTATCGGTGATTCCCCGGCAGATCCAGCAGGTGTTCCTCAACGTGATCAGCAACGCCCAGTACGCCCTGAACCAGCGTTACCCCGGGGGGCACGGGGAGAAGATCATGGAGATCCGCTGCGAGGCGATCCAGGACCAGGGCGCGGCAATGGTGCGAACCACGATCACGGACCGGGGAAGCGGCATGCCGGAGCAGGTGACCAAGCGGGTCTTCGACCCCTTTTTCACCACCAAGCCCGCAGGCATCGGCACCGGCCTGGGCCTCAGCATCTGCCACGGCATCGTGGAAAACCACGGCGGCGTACTTCGGATCGAGAGCCGGGAGGGGCGGTACACCCGGGCAACGGTCGACCTGCCCGTAAGCGAGGGGTGACTCCCGGCGAAGAGTGGGTTGCATGGGGAATCGACGAAAATCAAGGAGCGGAAATGAAAAAAATTCTGGTGGTGGATGATGAGGAGAATATCCGTTTCTCCCTGAAACGCTTTCTTTCGGACGAGGGGTACGCTGTGTCCGAAGCGGAGGGATACGACGAGGCGGTTCGTCTGCTCAAGGAGGAGCGGTTCGACCTGGTTTTCGCGGACATCATGCTCCAGGGAAAAAGCGGCATGGACCTGCTCCATGGGATCAAGGAGCTTGGTCGGAAATGCCTGGTGGTGATGATCACCGGGGTTCCCAGCGTGAAAACGGCCGCGGAGGCCGTGCGCCTGGGGGCTTTCGACTACCTTTCCAAGCCCCTGCGCCAGGGGGATCTGGTCCGGGTGGCGGCAACAGCCCTGAAACACAAGGCGGCGCTGGACGAAAAGGAGAAGCTCCGTGCCAACCTCACCTCCATATTCCAGAGCGTTCGGGACGGGATCATCACCGTGGACAAGGGGATGCGGGTGATCGAGATCAACGGGGCAGCCGAGGAGATCTGCGGTATCGGCCGGGACAAGCTGGTGGAGAGCGGCCTTTCCGCAGCCGAAATTCAATGCGCCGGTGCATGCCTCGACGTCCTTGAAAAGGCGATCCGGGAAAACACCCACGTGAAAAGCGATCTTCTCCGCTGCGGGAGAAAGGGACGGGAAAAGCAGGTGGTCTCCCTGAGCGCCGGCCCTCTGCTGGGCCTTGACGGCAGCCTGGGGGGCGGGGTGTTGACCATTCGCGACGAGACCCGGCTCGCCTCCCTTGAAAACGACATGAAGGAACGTTCCCGGTTTCACAAATTCGTGGGAAAGAGCCGTGCCATGCAGGAGATCTACACCCTGATCAGCAGGCTTGCGGATGTCCGCTCCACGGTGCTGGTCACAGGCGAGAGCGGCACCGGAAAGGAGCTGGCGGCCGAGGCCCTGCATTACATGGGAGCGGCAAGCGACAACCCCCTGGTGAAGGTGAACTGTGCCACCCTGACGGAGAGCCTCCTTGAGAGCGAGCTCTTCGGCCATGTGAAGGGAGCGTTTTCCGGGGCCGTGAAAAACCGGGACGGCCGGTTCAAGCTGGCGGACGGCGGCACCTTGTTCCTGGACGAGATCGGGGAGATCAGTCCCAGGACCCAGGTCGCCCTTCTCAGGGTGCTCCAGGAAAAGGAGTTCGAAAGGGTGGGGGACGCCGTTCCCATCAAGGTGGACGTCCGGGTGGTGGCGGCCACCAACCGGGACCTCAAGGAGGAGGTGGAAAAGGGTAGATTTCGACGGGATCTCTATTACCGGCTCAAGGTGATGGAACTGACCCTTCCCCCCCTTCGGGAGCGTCGGGAGGACATACCTCTTCTGGCGGAGCATTTCAGGGTGCAGTTCAACCGGCAGATGGGCAAGGAGATTCTGGGAATTTCGGACCGGGTGATGGAGTTGTTTCTCGGTTGCGAGTGGATCGGTAACGTCCGGGAGTTCAAGCACGTGATGGAGCACGCCTTTATCCTCTGCTCGGGAAACACCCTGCTTCCAGAGCACCTTCCCCGTGAGGTAAAGATGGAATCCGGTCCCGTTGACGAAAAGGAGAGGATCCGGAAAGCTCTGGAAGAGGCCCGGTGGAACAAGACCCGCGCCGCTGAAATTCTCGGCATGAGCCGTCAGCACCTCTACCGAAAGTTCAAGGAGTTCAATATCAAGATGTAAGCCTCCCTGCCGTGTAACCTCACCCATATTACAAACCGTCGCCCGCTGCGTTTGTCCCTGCCGGCGAGGAAAAAGAAAAAGGGGACAGATTTATTTATTATCCTTGTGACGCAATTACGTCTGGCGCTCCCACGATGTGATGTGCCGTTCTGTTCAAGAAACAAAAAAATAAATCTGTCCCCTTTTTTCTCTTTTTTCCTTTTTTCGTTTCGTGTGCCGGTGTCTTTGAGATAAACTTACGCTGAGAGCAGACACCTTACGACCTGTGTCGCAAAGGTGCATCGTTCCATAAGGATGGCTGGGGAGTCGTTGTCGTCAGTGTTTGCTCCGAGCTTGAAAAAGGAGATGGCCGCCTTCTTCCCGTATAATCGTTGCCATGTTACACATTGTCGCCCGCCCCGCTTACCCCTGCTTGATCCCAAAATAAAGAGACGCATGGCCCTGCCCGTGTCCCCTTTTCCTCTAATGAAATAGAATTGCGGATAAAAATGCATATCCACGCTGTTTTCGGGCTGCAGGCGACCTACGGCATCGGGCCTTTCGAGTGGAATCCCGAAAGGATCTGGGTTTCATTGCCGTAGCCGTCGCCATGTGACAGACTGTCTCCGATACGCGTTACTCTCTACAACTATTTGATATGAAAGAGTAAATGCTTGTGTTTGAATTTTCGTTTTTAACTTCCGGTCACAAAAATATTAATAAAAACAAATGGATGGCTTCCATGCGACAAACCGTAACATGGGGGCCGCCCCTTCCCCCATCCCCACGGGAAGCTTTCCCCATTGAATCGAAAAAGGGCATGGAGCGGAGCTCCCCGTGAAACCGCCCTCTTCATCCCCGTAAGGTTATTTTCACCTCCCGTGGCATGAAACTTGTTCTTGAAACAAGGACTGCCGCCACTTCTTTCCAGGTACCGGTTCGATGCGGCGTGTTTTAACCAGCAACTATTACAGGTAGCGATACATATGAATATTGGAACACTCACATTCGAAACGTTTTTGGAAAAGTCGGCCGAATTTCACGGCGAGAATACCCCCGGGGTCGTGATCGGGGGATACATGGTCGCCCTTGCCCAATCCCTTTTGCCCGAGCGGGGCGAATATGCCGCCCTGGTGGAAACCCCCAAGGGCCTTGCCGATGCTGTTCAGCTTCTCACGCCGTGCACCGTTGGTAACGGCGGGCTGAAGGTGGTGAACCTCGGGAAATACGCCCTTTCCCTTTACGACAGGGAAACGGGGGAGGGGGTCCGAGTCCGGATCGACACCGATCGCCTGGAGGCATGGGAGGAGATTCGGGGATGGTTGTTCCAGACAACGGAAGCCTCCCGGCGGGACAGGGATGCGCTTCTTTTGGAGATTTGCAGGGCGGGTACGTCCGTTCTGGGCAGCGAAACCGTTCGCGTGGAGGAGCGCTTCCTCAAAAAAAGCCCCATTGCATCCGTGTCCATATGCGCCGTGTGCAAGGAGGCCTACCCCGGTGCCGACGGCGGCATCTGCCGGGGCTGCCGAAGGGACACCCCCTATGCCTCGGTGACCTCTCCCAGAGAAGATACCGCTTCGGGCCCTTCTCTCACCGCGGTTGCCGTCGAGGACGCGGTGGGCAGAAAAGCCCTTCACGATATGACCCGCATCGAACCGGGGGTATCCAAGGGGCCTGAGTTTACTTCCGGGCAGGAGTTTTCCGCGGGAGATATCTGCCGCCTCCAGAAGATGGGGAGAAATACGATCTTCGTTGAAGACGGAGACGATCCCGACTGGGTCCACGAGAACGATGCCGTGAAGGGATTCGCCGCGGGACTGGCCGGGGAGGGGATTACCTTTGACGACAACCCCGAGGAGGGAAAGATCACCTTCACGGCGGACAGGGACGGCCTCTTTGTCCTGGATTCGGAGCGGCTGGAAACCTTCAACCTCTACCCGGACGTGATGTGCGCCACCCGCCACAACCACACGGTGGTGGAAAAGGGCCGCCCCGTCGGGGGCTCCCGGGCCATCCCCCTGCATATATCCCGCGAGCGCTACGAGGGCGCCATGGGGGCACTTGAAGAGGGGCCGGTGTTTCGGATCCTGCCCATGAGAAAGGCAAGGGTGGGAATCCTCGTTACCGGCACGGAGGTGTTCAAGGGGCTGATCAAGGACCGGTTTATCCCCATTGTCCGGGGCAAGGTGGAGAAACTCGGGTGCACCGTGGTGAAAACCGCCGTCACTCCGGACGATACCGCCATGATTACCAAAAGCGTGAACGAGCTCATGGATGCGGGCGCCGATCTGGTGGTGACCACCGCCGGGCTATCCGTGGACCCCGACGACGTGACCCGGGCCGGGCTCGTGGATGCGGGACTCACCGACGCGGTGTACGGAGCCCCGCTCCTTCCCGGCACCATGACCCTCCTGGGCAGGATCGGTTCCGTCCAGGTGATGGGGGTTCCCGCCTGTGCCCTCTTCTTTAAAACCACGAGCTTCGACCTCCTTCTTCCCAGGCTCCTGGCCGGGCTTTCCATCCGGAAGATCGACCTTGCCGCCATGGGGGAGGGGGGCTTCTGCCTGAACTGCCGGAGCTGTACTTACCCCAAATGTCCGTTTGGAAAATAGTTGAACAAGACTGAAGGACTTGATCATATCATCGGCCGCCCCGGTTTCGGCAGGATGCGCTCCGCCCAAAAAAAACCTGTGATTAAGGGGACTGATACCGAGGCGTGGCCAACGTGTCGGGTTGAGTGGCCGGTCATGTGATCAAGCCCGGATTGGAGGATTTCGTGAAAGCAAGCAAAAAGATCATCCTGGTCGCGGCCCTTTCGCTGGTGCTGGCGGCCTGTGCCCTCACCGCCTTTTCGGCGGTGGATAAAAATCTGATGCCCGAGGACGAGGCAAGCGGCTTCTGCCTCTCCTGCCATGAGATGCGCGATAACGTGTATCCGGAGTTCCGGAAATCGGTCCACGCAAAGAACCCGTCGGGGGTGCGTGCAGACTGCGCTTCCTGCCATGTTCCCCCTGAAACCATGGCGGCCGTTGCCGTGAAGCTGCGCTCCGTGAAGGACGTGATCGCCAAGATCGAGGGCACCATCGACACGCCGGAAAAGTTCGAGAAAAACCGCCTGAGGATGGCCAAGGCGGTCTGGGCCCGCATGGAGGCGGGCAACAGCGCCGAGTGCCGCTCCTGTCATGTGGAGGCAGGGTTCGACTACGCCCGGTTCAAAAAGGCGGACGATGCCAAGCGCATGGAAAAGGGCTTGAAGGAGGGGCAGACCTGCATCAGCTGCCACAAGGGCGTGGCCCATGCCATGCCGGACATGTCTTCCGGTTACAAGGCGGTGTTCGAGGAGCTTGCGGCCCATGCCGAAAGCGGGAAGAAGAAACCGGGAAAAGCCTATGCCCTTGCCACCACCCCCCTGTTCCTCTCCCCGGACGCTAAAAAAGCGGCCGGGAAGATCCTCCCCGGCGCCGAGTACACCGTTGTGGAAAACCATGGGAAGATGATGGAGATCCGGGTGGACGGGTGGCAGCAGGACGGGGTGGATGCCCTGATCTACGGCCAGATGGGAAAGCGGATCTTCCAGACCGCCCTGAAGAAAAAGGCCAGGGGAAAAGTGGAGCGCCTTGAAACCGTGACGGACCCGGACACCGATATCGTCTGGCACAAGGTGAGTCTTACCGCCTTTGCGCCCGGGAACCACACCATTGAAAGCAAGGAAAAACTTTGGGGATACGGCAGCGAAATGTGGAGCGCGAGCTGCAGCTCGTGCCATTCCGCCACCCCGCCGGGGCATTTCACGGCGAACCTGTGGATCGGAAACCTCAAGTCCATGAAACCCCAGCTGTCCCTGACCAAGGAGGAGTACCGTTTTCTGCTGGCCTACCTCCAGAATCACGCTTCGGACACGGGAGGCTCCTCGCACTAGTGAATGGGTGAAACACTGCTTCAAGGCGGTGTGCGGGGAACAGGCACAACAAGGAGAAAAATATGAATGAAAAGACAAGCGAAAAGCAGAAGAGTGGGACCTCGGATCTCCATGGGGATGCCGTTGAAAGGCTTATGATCTACCGGTGGCTCTCCTCCCTGTTTGCGGCCGAGCTGGACGGGGAAGCAGTCGAGTTCCACAGCAGCGGGCCGGGGGGAGATCTCCTGAGGAATCTGCGCGGGGTATCGGAGTACTCGGAGGAAGCCGGAATTCTGCTGAATATTCTTGAAAAGCAAAAAGAGAAGGGGGACGATGAAAGGCCTCTTTCGGCGGAGTACGCCTTCCTTTTCCACGGCGCGGGGGGGCGGAGCTCCGTGCCCCCCTATGAGTCGGTGTACATGGACGAGGACGGCGCCATGTGCGGCCCGTCCGAGCAGGCGGTGCGAAAGCTCATGAAGGCCCACGGCCTATCCGTGTCGGACATTTTTTCCGAACCTGCGGATCATATCGCCTTGGAGCTGGAGTTCATGGCCTTTCTTGCGGGACTCACCGCCGAGGCCGCCGCCGGATCGTCCGGAAAGAAAAAACAAGCGGGTCTCCTTTCAAAGCAGCGGAAGTTTTTGGAGGAGCACCTTCTCAGGTGGGTTCCGCGATTCGCGGAGGGGTGCCGGAATTCCGGCGCCTCGGAGTTTTATGCCGCCGCATCACGGCTGGCCCTGAAGCTGCTTCAGGAGGACGGCCGGTATTTAAACGCATCGGTCCCAAAACGGAACTGACCGATCAAACCTTTGGTACGATTAACGAAAGGAGAAGCATGGCAACACGCATGAACATGTCACGGCGCAAATTTCTGGGCCTTGCGGCATCGGCCGGTATCGCGGCCTTTTTCGCTCCCTCCCTGATCACCACCGGGCATGCCGCGGACAGCGGCGCCCGGGAGGTGCTCACCGGCGCCCACTGGGGCGCCTTCAAGGCCCGGGTGGAAAACGGCCGGTTCGTCGAGGCGATCCCCTTTTCAAAGGACGCCTTTCCCACGCGCTGCGTCAAGCACACCCCCGCGTATGTCTACTCGCCGAACCGGGTGAAATACCCCATGGTCCGGGCGGGATTTTTAAAGAACGGCCACAAGAGCGATACCTCCCTGAGGGGAAGCGGCGAATTTGTCCGGGTGAGCTGGGAGGAGGCCAACAAGCTGGTGGCGAAAGAGCTTAAGCGCGTGCGGGAAACCCACGGCCCCTCGGCCATCTACGGCGGCAGCCCCGGCTGGAAGAACCTGGGCAAGTACCACAACTGCAAGGCCGCCCTCACAAGGCTCCTGAACCTCAGCGGCGGCAGCACCGGCTCCACCGGTGACTACAGCACCGGCGCCTCCCAGATCATGATGGGATACGTCATGGGGAACATGGAGGTGTACAGCCCCCAGACCGCGTGGCCCGTGGTAAAGGAGCACTCCGATACCGTGCTGCTCTGGGGAGCGGACCCCCTGACCACCCTGAAGATGGGCTGGGCCATCCCCGACCACGGCGGCGAGGAGGGGCTTGCCTCCATCCGGAACAGCGGCAAGAAGATCATCGTTATCGATCCCATGAAAACGGACACGGCCGAGTACCTGGGGGCCCGGTGGATCGCCCCCCGTCCCGGCTCCGATGTTGCGATCATGCTGGGGATTGCCCACGCCATGCTCAAGAAGGAGCTCCACGACGAGGAGTTCCTGGATGAGTACACGGTGGGGTTCGACAAGGTCAGGGCCTATATCCTGGGCGAGAGCGACGGAACCCCGAAAACGCCTGCATGGGCCGCCGAAAAATCGGGGATCGACGCCGCCGTGATCGAGGAGCTGGCAACCGTGATCACCGAGGGGCGCACCATGCTCATGAGCGGCTGGTCCCTCCAGCGCGCCGATCACGGTGAGCAGGCCCACTGGATGCTGGCAACCCTGGCCTCCATGGTGGGGCAGATCGGTTTGCCCGGCGGCGGGTTCGGCCTTGCGTATCACTACGCGGGCGCGGGGTCCCCCATGGCCAGAAGCTGCTCCATGTCGGGTTTTTCCGCAGGCAGCGCGCCCAAGGACAGCCCCTCTCCCATTCCCGTTGCGCGCATCGCCGATGCCCTCCTGAATCCGGGGCAGACCATCGACTTCAACGGGAAGAAGCTCACCTACCCGGATATCCGGTTGATCTACTGGGCCGGGGGCAACCCCTTCCACCATCACCAGGACCAAAACCGCCTGGTGAAGGCGTGGCAAAAGCCGGAAACCGTTATCGTCCATGAGATGTTCTGGACCGCCACCGCCAAGCACGCGGATATCGTCCTGCCCGCCTGCACGCCCTTCGAGCAGAACGATATCGAAAAGGGCGGGGATTACTCCTCCCGCTATATCTTCCCCATGCACAAGGTGATCGAGCCCCTGTTCGAATCAAGGCCCACCGTGGATATCTTCGCCGGTATCGCAAGGGAGCTGGGCCACGGCGATGCCTACACCGAGGGCAAGGACGAGATGGCGTGGATCGAAGGTTTTTACAACAGCGCCAGGAAGCAGGCCAAGGCCAAGAAGGCCGACATGCCCGATTTCAAAACCTTCTGGGAGGGCGGTTCCTTCGTGGAATTCGAGGTTCCGGAGGATGCAAAAGCCTGGGTTCGCCACGAAGACTTCCGCGAAGATCCCCTGCTGGAGCCCCTTGGAACCGCATCGGGTAAGATCGAGCTCTACTCCAGGGTGATCGAGAAGATGGGATATAAGGACTGTCCCCCCCACGCCACCTGGATGGAGCCCGTGGAGTGGCTGGGCAGCGAAAAGGCGAAGACCTATCCCCTGCATCTCCTCAGCCCCCACTCCAAGAACCGACTCCACTCCCAGATGAACAACGTGGCTCCCCTGAGAAAGGAGTACACCATACAGGACAGGGAACCCGTGGTGATCTCCGCCGAGGATGCAAAGGCCCGGGGGATCAAGTCCGGAGACGTGGTTCGGGTGTTCAACGATCGGGGGCAGGTTCTTGCGGGCGCCGATGTGACCGACAAGCTGAGGCCCGGCGTTGTGCGCCTCTGCGAGGGGGGATGGTACGATCCCCTGGAGCCGGGCAAGGAGAACACCCTCTGCAAGTACGGTCATGTGAACGTGCTCACCAAGGACAAGGGCAGCTCCAGCCTTGCCCAGGCAACCATTGCCAACTCCGCCCTGGTTCAGATCGAAAAGTTCAAGGGCGCCCTGCCGAAGGTCACCGCCTTCGATGCTCCCAAGGGGGCATAATTAAGGAATTTATCAATTCCGATTAACCCCGCCTCCGATGCGGCCGGCAATTTGGCCGGCCGTGCCACACTTCCGCGGCGGCTCCCCGGAGCTGCCGCGCCCACTCTTAAACCGGAGAATAAGCAAGCGACCTCGCCATGGAGCCGTTTCCAGTCTCTTACCGACAAAATCCCGCGCTGCTTAAAAGGCGGTTACTTTTTGTATACTGTCTTACGGATTTGATACCGCAACACTGAAAAGTGCCCTCTTTACAGGGCGTTTTCAGCAGTGCTAAACAAACTCCAAGTGGCTTGGAATCACTCCAAATTATCAGCATGACCCCGATGTTTCGCTCCTGGCCGGCATGCGCGGAGGAGGGCCTTTTATTTTTAGTGCCGTCTCTCTTTACAATCCCCGAAGACAACAAGGTGAATTGATTATAGTGGAACTCAGGTTGTTAAGGTATTTTGTTGCAGTGTGTGAAGAAAAAAGTATCACAAGGGCCTCGCGGCGATGTCATATTTCCCAGCCCTCCATTTCCAATGCGATCATCCAGCTGGAAGAGTTGCTGGAAACGAATCTGTTTATACGGCATAAAAAAGGGGTGGACCTCACGGAGCAGGCCCGGTATTTATATCCCTTGGCCCAAAAAATAGTGAATGATGCAAATAAATTGTATGAGATATTCGCCGAAACACCGCATCCTAAGCTGTTGCGCCTCGGCCTGTTCCCCGACCTGAGTCAGCTGCATTTGAGAAAGTTGTTGTCGGATATTCACAAGGAAGTTCCGGAACTGCGGCTGGAGCTGGTCGATTACGGGACGGAAGCGGATGGAAGGTTAACCCTGGATGTCCAAAAAAACGGGGATGAGCTCTTCTTCCCTTTGTGGGAGGAGGACTATCTGGTCTGCATGCCCAGGGATCATCCCCTGGCACCGGAGGAAAAGATTACCACCGCCATGCTGCAGGCCCATCCCTTTATTGAGTGTCCGCAATGCGAGGCACACCGGCAAACCATGGGAATCCTTGCCGGTGCGGGCATCCATTTGAACGTTGCCTGCAGGGCGGATCATAAAGGCCAGGCGCTCCACCTCGTCCAGGCCGGATTGGGAATATCTTTCCTTCCAACCGGGGTGGTGGAATACGGAAGGGACTGTATTGCCAGGCCCTTTGACGGTCCCCGGATGTTTCGCAGAGTCGGCCTTTGCTATCCTTCAAATACAAGCGAAAATAAGGTGATACCGCTTTTGATGGATGCTGTATATAAATCATAGGCGCCGGGATGTTTATACCCGGCTTCTGTTCTCTTATTCAGCCCTGCGGCCTCTTCGAGTTGTCGCATGAGGTCTGAAACGAAACGGGCGGGAAACATTGCATCCCTTGCGGCGTGGGGGAATCCGGGCCTTCATGAACAGCGCCTGAAACAGGCAATCATCGTGCATCCATAACCTGAGCCTATGATCATGATAAGTTATTAATATTTTACCTTACTCAACGGATAATCTATGAATCTTGCATTCATGGGAGAAAGAGGAATTTTCAATATGTGCCGGGGCTGTGGAATCGGTGCGGAATTATCATAGGAGGCGGTTATGGACAGGCTTGACCATCCATCCCGAAAACCGGCGTAATCATCCGGGTTGTCGTGATCATAAGGGGATATACCGCTGTACCGGCTCTTGCGGGAATACCTCCCAATTCATATGAATTAATCTGTTTGGGGCTTGCCGAGAAAATCGGCGGCTTCCGGGAGCCGGATATGGTTGTGCAGCAATTCACCGACAGGAAGAAGGTCTCGGTCGTTTCCCCACGTGTTGCCTTCCCATTAAGAGCAGGTCGCTTATCCCTCCGCCGGGGGGGGATATGATTCCCGTTGTAACCGGACCGGCTCGTGCCGCCATGCCTTGGTTCCCGTTTTCAGGGAGCCGTTCCGCGACTCTCATGGTCGTGACGTTGTTGTGCATGCGTTCTCCCCCGGCGCCCGCGCTTGCTTTTCTTTTCGTTCAGCGGATCGACTCAAGATCCGCATGCAATAAATCCAGGCTCATGGTCTTGTTGACGCTCGTGAGAGGGCGGGGCGGTTTTATCGGACTTTTCCGGCGATCCCAATTATCGTCAACCGGGAAAGACGGATGCCGCATTGCTGTTTACGGTCCCGGTGATCCGTCGGGCGGTATCCGGGGGAGTACTGTTGCGTGCTGCATCAGGGCTTTCCGTAACTACCTGTTCAGGCGCGTAATATTTTTGCGAGTGGTTTTAAAACGGCGCCCATGATAGACTTGTATCATCGGTTAAGCACGCTGGAGGGAAAAGGGAGGTGTTTCCGTCCATACGGGCGCTTTGGCGGGGTATTATCTTGGGGATCGCTTCCCGGACGCAAGGAACCTTGCGGGATTTTCACGGAGCCGTTGTGAATCGGGGCGTCGCGTTCCGCTTCCCCGTTACCTGCCGTTCCTCGGTTGTCAAGGGGGGAGGGATGTCGCCGTCGGCGATGTCGGGCAAGGTATTGCCGTTGATCCGGGTGGGGGGGCATGCCCGGGGAAAGATGGAAATCGATATGAATGTAAAAAAACATGTAATCCCGGTGCTCTTATTGCTCCTGTTTGGTCAGGGCATTGTTTTTGGAAAACAGCGCTTGACGATTGTCGGTTCATCCTCGCCGCCTTACCTGTTCGAGGAAAACGGGAAGGTTGTTGGAATTGACGCGGAAATCTGCAGGTTTATTTTTGACAGGCTTGGCGTTGACTACCGTTTGAAGATTTTTCCCCGGGCGCGTTTGATGGTCGAACTGAAAAAGGGGAGTGTCGACATGGGAATCGGCGTCTCGAACAAGTCGGGATATGACGACTACCTGTACTTTCCCGAAGTTTTTACACGGAATGCGGAATTTGTCTTTCTGACAAACGATAAAACGAAAGCCCGATATGATGCCGTAAGTTTCAATTATATCAGGGACAACAGTTTAATCATCGGCATTGTTCGCGGGGAATCTTACCATGAACGCCTGTGGAAGACCGTGCTTTGGCATGATGCGGGAAAAAAGGCGCACGGGGTATATCTGGAGCCGGCGGTCAACATTGAGCAAAATCTAAAAAAACTGAATTACAACAGGGTCAATGTCGTTCCCGTGGAAGAGAAAACAGGGCTGTATACGGCCGGCCGGCTGGGGTTGGAGAACATTACGGCCTATGATTTTGTCGCATTTTTCAAGCCTGTTTTTAACGTCTTTTCAAGGGACTCCGATTATAAAAGCGGTAAGTACCGGGATATCACCGCATTGATGAAAGCCTATGAGCGGGTGCTGGCCGATCTTCGCGAGCTTCCCGAATTCACGGATATTTCCAACTGGGACTGGAGTGGAAATCCGGCTTATGCGCCCCGGAGACGCCGCGCGATAAAAGAAACCGCGGGAAAGCCCGTGAACATCGGGTTTCTGGCGGCGTTGTCCGGAACCAATGCCGGGTGGGGCAAGCCCGGATTAACCGGGGTTCGGATGATTGTCGATGAGGTGAATGCAAGGGGGGGGCTCCTGGTCGGCGGCGTGAGGCATCCCTTGCGATTGCATGTGTACGATGACGAGGCCGACGCTTCAAAGGCGATGAAGGGCGCAAGGGAGTTGGTGGAAAAACACGACGTCAAGTTTATCAATGCGATCGGCGGAGCCTGCGCGGATGCGACCCATCCGTATTTGACCCGCAAGAGGGTTGTGTATGCGAGCCTCATAGCGACGGATATAAGGCCGGACAGGCCTTATCTGCTGGCCGGCGGTGATGTTACACCCAGAATCGACATGTTGAGGCCCTGGTACCACCGGAACAAAAACCCGAAGTTGAAGAGATGGGCGGTTGTGTCCCAGGATGACCGCATCGGCAGGCTTTGTCAGGACTGGGAAGTGGGGGCCGCCGGGGCCGAAGGGTGGGATGTGGTTTACGACGGGCATTTTCCCACGGATACATCGGATTTCTCCGGGGTGGTTGCGGATATGCTGGCCGCCGAACCGGATGTTGTCAGCCTGAATTTGACCTGGCCCGGTTTTGTCCCCCTGATACTGGAGCAGCTATATCTCCAGGGCTACCGGGGCGAAATATCCGGCAATTACATGGAAACCGAGGCCAACCTGAAAAAAGTTCCCGAAGCCTTTCACGAAAACATCGTGGACAGTTTTCCCCTTTTTAACGATCCCTTTTGGGGAGAGCCTTCGATTCAACATGATTTTTACAACCGGTGGATGGAAAGCTACGGCCCCGGGGCTCCGGAGGATGTCCGCCGCAGCATGACGGGGATAGATTGGAACCATATGATAATGCTTGAAATCTGGGCGTTTGGGGCACAGCTTGCCGAATCGTTCGACCCCGACCGGATCATAGCGGCGCTCAGGGCACAAAAGTCCTTTCCCACGATTCTGGGAAATGCGGTGATGGCCGGAAAGGATATGTGGGGCATTCAAAACATGGTCTCCCCTCCCATTCCCATCAATGAGACGAGGAAGGGCGTTAAGCGTATTCAAACCATCAAAAGATTTGAAGAATGGTTTCAAACTCACGGGGAGGCCGTTGTTGACGTGGTGAAGTCAAGGGGGGCGTTCCGGGAGCGGCGGAAGTAATGCCGCTCTCCCGGGTGTGCCGGCTAAAAAAAGCGCCTTGCGGCGGGTGTGACGGCTCTTGCGGTTACATGGATCGATGCGGATTCTAAGAAATGTTGAGTTCCCAATGCTGAAGAGTGATAAAAAAGGTCATGGATCACGATTAAAGGAGGTGCAGGATGTTTAAGAAGATGAAGTTAAGGACGCGGTTGCTGGTGACCGTTTGTTCGGTTGCCCTGATCAGCTTTGCCGCAACCATCGGTTACATCACGGTCCAGGGTAAAAAACAGAGTGAATCTCAGGCCATGGAAACAGCCCGTGAGATGGCCGCCCGTTACGGCAACCAGGTCCAGGTCTCCATCGAGGTCGCCATGGATGCCGCTCGTACCCTCGCCCATGTGTTCGAGGGGATCAAAGTCAACAACGATGCCCCGGATCGTCAAATGTTCAACGACATCCTTCGCCGGGTCCTGAAGCAGAATCCCGATTTCATCGGGGTATGGTCCTGCTGGGAATCCGATGCCCTGGACGGCAGGGATGCCGATTTTGCGGGAACCGATGGGCACGACGACAGCGGGCGCTTTATACCGTACTGGAACCGGGGCGCCGGCAACATCGTCGTGGAACCCCTGGTTTCCTATACGGTGCCGGGGGACGGAGATTATTACCTGCTTCCCATTAAAACGGGCAGGGAGGTCATTGTGGACCCGTACAGTTATGTTGTCGGTGGCAAGGAGATGCTTATCACAACGGTTTCGGTTCCCATTATCGTTGGACAGCGCACGGTTGGGGTGGCCGGTGTGGATATTGCACTGGACTTCCTCGGGGAGATGATTTCCGGCATCACTCCATATGAGACCGGATACGGTTTTCTGGTTTCCAATTCCGGGCTTGTGGTCGCCCATCCCAAGGGGGAACTGAATGGAAAAAACCTGAAGGAGTATGGCGCCGGCGACAAGCTGATGTCGGCCGTTGCGGGGGGGCGGGAGCACACCGAGTATAAGAAATCAGTGAAAACGGGTACAACCGCTCTTATGCGGTTTGTTCCCATCTCCATCGGCAAGGCTTCAACTCCCTGGTCCTTTGCGATTGTCGCTCCCATGGACAAAGTCCGGGCCGGCGCAAGGGAGGTGGCCAGGGCTTCCATCCTTATCGGCGTGGTTTCAATGGTTCTGTTCGTGGTGATTGTTTTTTTCCTTGCAAACTCCATCGTGGCCCCGATCAGCGCCATCGTGGCCGGGCTCAAGGATATTGCCCAGGGCGAGGGAGACCTGACCATGCGGCTGGAATCGGACCGGATGGATGAGATCGGGGAGCTGGCAAAGTGGTTCAACGTCTTTGTCGAGAAACTTCAGGCCGTCATATCGGGCATTGCGGGGGATGCCGGAGAGTTGAACACATCCTCGTCCGCCCTGCTTTCCATCGCGGACAGCGTCTCGCGGGGGGCGGGCGATATGTCCGCGAAATCCAATGCCGTCTCGGCTGCGGCCGAGGAGATGAGTTGCAACATCACCTCCGTCGCCTCCGCCGCCGAGGAGTCCTCCACGAATATCGGCATTGTCTCGGCCGCCGCCGAGGAGATGACCGCCACCATCAATGAAATATCCAAAAACACGGAGCAGACCCGCGCAACGAGCAACCGGACCGTATCCAGGACCCAGGAGGCATCGGAGAAGATCGGCATGCTGAGCACTGCGGCCCGGGAAATCGGTAAAGTCGTTGAAACCATAACCGAAATTTCAGAGCAGACGAACCTGCTGGCCCTGAACGCAACCATCGAAGCGGCACGTGCCGGTGAAGCCGGAAAGGGATTCGCCGTTGTTGCCGGCGAAATCAAAACCCTGGCTCAACAGACCGCCGAGGCAACCCTGGAAATAAAGGGCGGGGTGTCGAATATCCAGGATTCCACCCACGATACCATTGAGGAAATTCAGAAAATAACCGAGGCCATTACCGATGTCAACGGCATGATCGACAACGTGGCGGCCGCCGTCGAGGAGCAGTCGGTAACGACGCGGGAGATTTCGGAAAATGTGGGCCAGGCTGCCCGGGGAATCCAGGAGGTTACGGAAAAAGTCGCTGAAAGCGCGGAGGTTGCCGGACAGATTGCCGAGGATATTTCGGATGTAAGCCGCTCTTCCGAGGAGATGGCCGATACCAGCGGTCGAATCAAGAACAGTGCCGACGACCTGAGCGGACTTGCCGGGACCCTGACCACCACGGTAAAGCAGTTCAAGGTTTGAGCCGTCCTTAAATGAACAATTTCTGAAAATAAGGGGGCATATCCGGTATTCAGGACTCCTCTTCCATTGGGAAAAGCCCGGGGGGGGCATAAAGCATGCCCCCTTCGGGGATTGGAGGCACGGCCTTTTCAGAACCATATGACCGGGTAAATGATTCGGGCCCGAGCCCGTTGCCTTGGCGGCGCACGAAGGGTTTAAAGGGGGGGCGGTGACCGCCTCCCCTGTCCGCCAATTATCCAACACTATGACACGGGGCTGCAACAGGGTTATTTTCGAGCACCATCTTTCAGCAGTTCAATGATTTGGCCGAAACGAAATTCCTTTGCAAGCAATTCCAGCCCATCGGCGGTTCTTGCATCGATATTGCGAATTTGTCCGATCACATCGTTAACCGTCTTGACCTGAAGCGTCAACGCCCCATCGTAAAGGCGGGTCCGCAGTTCCTGCGGAAGCTCTTTCAACATACCGCCGGTGACCGCTGCCGGCGGTTCTTCCGGACCCTTGTCATCCTTCTCTTCGTATATATACCGGACACCCAGATGCCGCTCCATGGTCTCAAAGATCTCGCGGGCATGGAAGGGTTTGTGGACGACGTCGTCACAACCGGTTTCAAGGATGCTCCTGTGCTGTTCCTTGAAGGCACTGGCGGTTATGGCGATGATTTTGACCACATCGCCGCCGGGCAACTCGCGGATATTCACGGTGGCTTCGTACCCGTCCATCACCGGCATTCGCATATCCATCCAGATCAGATGCGGTCGCCATTCCTGAAACAGGAGGAGGGCCTCCTTGCCGTTTCCCGCCTCCCTGATCTCGAACCCCGCCTCCAGCAGCAGGCGGGTCAACAGCAGTCTGTTTTCAACGTAGTCCTCGACGACCAGAATTCGCCACGCGGGTTGATCCAGCTCCAGTCCCCGCACCGGGGCAGGGGCGGTCTGCGCATCGTCGACGATCCGGCAGGATTTCGCCGGAGCCACCGGGACATGGACGCTGAACAGCGATCCGTGCCCCGGTTTGCTTTCCACCAGAAGTTCACCGCCCATAAGTTCGGCAAAGGACTTGCTGATGGCCAGGCCCAGTCCCGTGCCTCCGCAGTTGGTTTGAGATTGCCGTGCCTGCGCGAACGGCTCCATGATATATTCGAGTTCCCCGGCTTCAATGCCCGGCCCGGTGTCTTTCACCTCGAGAACAAGGCCGACCATGTGGGAAGGGGGGGGCATGGGGACTGTTCGGGCACGCAGGCGGATGCCCCCCTCATGGGTGAATTTAACGGCGTTGCCCAGAAGGTTGATCAGTATTTGCCTCAATTTCCCCACATCGGACGTGACAAAGCGGGCAAGGGACGGGTGAAGTTCCAGATCAAAGTTCAGCCCGGCACTCTCGGCGCGCCCCTTGAACATGGACCCCAGGTCCCGCAGCATCCGGACAAGGTCGAAGGAAACGGGTTCCAGGTCGACACGTCCGGCATCGATCTTGGAGAGGTCCAGCACATCGTTGATCATGGTCAGCAGGTGATCACCGTTGCGGTTGATGATGGCGAGCATCTCATTTTGCGCCTCGGTGTTGCCGGGGGCTCGTCCCATCATTTCGGAAAACCCGAGAATGGCGTTCAGGGGGGTGCGAAGCTCGTGGGACATATTGGCCAGGAAACGGCTTTTTGCCCGGTTGGCGGCCTCGGCCTGCTCCTTTGCCTGGACCAGGGCCTGTGTTCTGTCCGCGATTTTGGACTCAAGCCCGCTGTATGCATCTTTCAGGGAACGGCTCATTTCGACAAAAGAGTGCCATAGAAGATCTATTTCATGGATACGGCTTTCCTTTTCACTTTCATCGATTTTACCCCGGGCTATCTTGAGCGTCGATTCAACCAGTTGCCCCAGGGGATGCGTCAAGGTTTTGGTAAAAAAAACGGCCGGGGGAACAAGTAAGAGCAGGCTGAAAAGGGAGACCGCAGCCAGCAGTTTAATCAATCGCAGGGAATCGGCCCTGCCGGATTTCCTGGACAACAGGACGGCGAGCAGGGCGGAGCGCGGGTTTTCCCGGGATATGGGAACCAGCCCCTGATAATAGCCCTCTTCGAGGAGGTTGATTTCGTGCAGGGAAATGGCGCCGAATTCAGGCTTTTCCATTGTTTGCGGCCAAATTGAATGCCTTTCCGGTCCTTCCAGTGATTTCGGGTTAAGTGTGTCCACATCCACCCTGGAGCGGATCAGACGGGTATAAACCGGTAGTGAGCCGGTTTGAAACTCATTTTCTTCAAAGATATTGACATGCCCGTCTATTCGCCGGGCGATCTTCTCCATGAATTTCCGGTCCAGTTTACGGATGAAGCGTATGCTCCCCAACGGCTCCGAGCGGTAATTGGCTTTGTCTTCATCGTATATGCTTCCCATCACAGGCAAACCGGCCGATAAAAACAGCTGACCATCCCGGGAAACAAACTGAAGGCCGTCTTTCTCCTGGAAATTCAGGTCCCGCATGGTATCTTCGCCCTCGATCCGGCGTGAACGCCCCCAATCCTCATTACTCAACGGGCGGCCGTATTCAAGGGTCAGGACATGAAAAACGGGTTCCGGATGTCCATGCCCAAATCCGACGAGCAGCTCGTTTCCGGGCAGCCGTTTGCAAAAAGCCAGGACCCGTCCCCCCAGATCCCGCAGGACGGCCGCCGTTAGATCCGAGTTGAGCAGGGTGCGGTGAAGTTCCGAAGCCACGCCCTTGAAGGGTCTTTTGAATCGGTCCGGCAGTATCCTTTTATGGGCCATCTCCGTGATGAACCAAATTTTCTCGAGGCTGAAGCTCTCCTCCCTTTTAATCTGATTGATGCCCTGAAGCAGTCCCACCTGGTGGTTGTCCAGTTCACCGGCAACGATGTTCAGGGCCGATACCACCGCCTGAAATGCGTTTTTTCTGTCATGCTTGTAAAGGTTGATGGAAACCACGAGGATAAGCAGACATGCAAACAGCATGACGATCAACAGCATGAGGGTAAGAACGTAGACTTTCAGTTTGATTTTTTTTGCGGTCGGCATTTTATTACCTGTGATTGCCTATTGGCCCGGTTTGTCGGCGGGCAACTTGAACCAGGGGGGCGTCCGATACCGGTCCGTGATATACCTCGGGGGAAAGATGACGTTGCGCTTGTTTCCCCAAATCTGAAAGAACAGCAAGGGAAAGAAATCTTCTCCGAAGACCGCCAGGTGGGTTTCGGGATCGAACTTCAGGCGGCCGTGGGACGTTGTCATATCCGTTTGGCTTATTTTTTTTCCTATCTCCAGATGCTTTGCGGGGTCTCCAACCTTTTCCAGGGCACTTGCATATACCTTTATGACCCAGTAGAGGACATGGCTGTAGATTGAAGGGGGCATGCCGAACATTTTCTTATACCGGTCGGCTTCCTTTTGGGCCAGTGCCGAATTTGGAATGGGCGACACCATGGAATTATATGTTATCCCGGTCGCCAACTCTCCGGCTTGCTCGATAAACCGGGGGTTTGACGGTCCGAACTGGATAAAGATATGTGCCGGAATCGGTTTTTTGCTGAACTGTTCGAGAAAAAACAGCTCCGTGTCCATCCGGGGATCGGTAAAAACGATCAGCGAGCAAGATTCCTTCCGAATTTGTCCAAGGATCGGCCGCCAGTCATGGATGTCGCCGGTCAGTATCTTGAACAGCGAGATGTCCCAGTTGTTTTTCTTAAAAAAATCGCGCAACCCGAGGGCGATATTCCGGCTGTACTCATGCTCATGCCCGATAATGGCCACCTTGTGATCGGCAAGCTTCAGCCCCGACGCCTCAAGATAATTCATCATCAGCGGTAACTCCGTGTGATAGCCCGCATAAGACGGAACATAGCTCCAGACCGTCATATATTTTTCAGGGTCCCTGGAGATGATTTTCTCGGTCTCGCCGGCATTGGCATTGACAAAATAGAGCATGTTCTTTTTTGCCAGCACGTCGATCTCAAAATTATCGTGACCCGCAAAGTCGGTGACGATAATATTCACCTTGTCGTCGTTCAAGAGCCGTTCGATTGCGGACAGTATGTCCTGCGGGTCGCTTTTTTTGACATCCTCCACGACCAGTTCAAACTTGTACCCCCGGACCCCACCTGCCCGATTGATCTCATCGATAGCCATTCGCGTTCCGCGAACGGCATGTTCGGTTTCGGAAACCTGATGGCCGCTCAGGGGGGCCAGGAAACCAATCCTTGTGATTTTCGAATTATCCCGTTTTACACTTTCCCCCTTTTTCAATGGGGGGGGCATGCCGGAATCGTTATCCGCATTGCAGGGTGTTCCCATTGACAAGAACACCAAACAGATGAATGAAACAATCACCGGTGGGACGAAGACGGTTATACGACTTCGATATTCGGCAGGTTTCAAGCGGGGAAGGATCCTGAAGACTTTCCACCCCTTGAGATGATCGGCGTTCATATGGTCTCCTTTCAACCCGATCGGTTTTTATCGTTATAAATTTGGCGACTTCACAACAAAAACCGGCTCTGAATTCAGATTGACCATATTATATCACATCAGGCTGAAAACCGTTGGCGTTTCTATTTGTCCCCCCCCCAAAAAAAAACACGCATAAAAAAACGAAACAACCTCACGCCAATTTCACATCCGTTTCAAATAGGTTTCACCCTGTCCCGATTGGTCATTCTTGCCGGAAGGCGCGGCAGGCACGGCAGCCCCGACCGACCGGTGTACAATGACCCGTATCGTTTAGTCCGTTTTTTCACTGTTTGCGGGAGGAAACAAAATCACGAATACTACCGGATAGTAAGATCACCGGCAGTCCGTGGGCACCATATGGGATCGGGCTTTTTCCGTATGATGCCCGGAAAGAAGTTGGAACACTTATCCGGGATGGACGACTGTCTCCATGTGACAATCTGTCGCCAGTATGTGTTGCTGTGAATAAGTTGTTGAAATGAAAGAACAACAGGTTGTTCAGGGAGTGGCGGTTCTGTTTCTTGGAATCAAAATCGTTTATAAAAACGGATAAATGGATTCCATGCGACAAGGTGTAACATGGAGGGCGACATTCCTTGTTACCAATGACTACGAAAGTTACCCGACAACAATAGATGGTTGAACCAATTGAAAACATGGCTGTTTTTCAACCATAATTCTCTTTTGCGATGTCGGGTGGCTTTTGACCGTATCAGTATCCATGGAACTTTCTCCATAGTACCGGAAAAGCGCATGGAGTGAAATTGACCAGTCAAACAGCGCCCTTCATCTCCGTTTAATTCTTTTTACTGTCCGTGGCATGGAACTTGTTATCGAGAAGAG
>PPCM01000657.1_pt1 | contig 24319 bp, 25 predicted proteins | sample 1555541 | NCBI WGS metagenome assembly PPCM01 (sample SAMN05284479, study PRJNA326546) | Marine sediment metagenome, whole genome shotgun sequencing project. | isolation source: marine sediment | place: Germany: Wadden Sea | collected 2012-09-05 | reverse complement strand
CACATTTTTGTTAACGTATCGAAACGTTTTGTTAAAGCGACATCAATGCCACTGTCTGCCTCATTAATTTTCACTTCCATTACTTTGAAACTGTTCATAACTCCAATAAACCACATAGCGATAACCGCTAGTGGAACTAGTACCCAAATCCACCACATATTGACTTCTCCTTTTTTTATTTAAAAATATTTTTATTTAATCTTAATTCATCAATAATTTCTTTTATGATATTAAACTGATTTGTAAATACGTCACCAATTGACTCATCTACTTTTCCAAACACTGGGATCTCGAAATTATCACGTCTATTATCCAGGGCAATAAACAACTCCCCGTTAATAAATGAAATGTAAAAATCCCCTCTTCTGGTTCTTTCCATTTCTAACAATGCCTCCATTAAATGAGGTGTCAAAATATAAAATGCCGTATGATCATCTGTTGAGTATGTTGAAAATGTTTTATTAAAAGTAATACTCTCCATTTTAATCTTTTTATACTTACTAAACCACGCAACAAAGCCACGTTCTCTTACTTGTAGTTTTCCTTTAAAGTTTTTGTTGAACGTAAACCTCATAAATGGTCCTTGGAATATAGTTCTAACTTCTGTATGCTTATCTCTTCTAACAACTTCCTGCAAATGAATATCACTCATTGTAAAGTTAATCCCATTATGAGTTGCCTCAATAAGGTCATTAGAATAGAATCGATCCGGTCTTTCCAGTAATTCAGACTCCAGGACTTCTGACTCGTATACTCCTTGTAGCGGATTATACGACACATCCTCGAAATTTTCTGTTAATAAATCATATACAAACTTTTCTTTAAACTCTCGAATCAATTGTCTGTTTTTGGTTGACCCAATAATAATAAGTATAGTTGCAATAACAAAAACAGGCATTGCAAACGCTACTTTCTGGAATCCTAAAAAGATACCTATGGCGACCAAAATTAAAAAGACACCTGGTAAAACAAACTTTTTAGTGTTCTCACTTCTTCCTTGATTTAACCTCTCGAACATAACATCACCTCGCAATAACATTCTATCAAAAAAAAATACAAATAGTAATATATTCAAAATAAAATAAAGAAAATAAAAAAACTTCCAAACTTAATCCTAAATTACCTACTGTATCTATTCTTTCATGTGGTGGAACTATTTCATCAAGAATTGATTATAGAACTGGTGGAGTTTATGCAGATTATACTGCTGAAGATTTCATTGAGATGGAACCAAAACTTGCTAAATTTGCAAATATCAAAGCAAAAAATATTATGACTATTATGAGTGAAGATATGCAAGCAAAAGATTGGAAGAAAATGGCTCAATCTGTAAAAGATGAACTTAAAGATTCTGATGCTGTTATTTTAACTCAAGGAACTGATACTCTACATTTTTCAACAGCTGCTTTATCATTTTTCTTACAAGACCTGAATAAACCTGTTATTTTCACAGCTGCTCAAAGATCTATTGATAGAGGAAGTAGTGATGCTTTTGTAAATCTATTGTGTGCTGTTAAAGCTGGCGTTGAATTTGATGGTGCTGGTGTATTTTTAGTTATGCATGGATCATCATCTGATGATTATTGTTTAATTCATAAAGGAACAAAAGTTAGAAAGATGCATTCTTTAAGACGAGACTCTTTTAGAAGTATCAATGAAATTCCTCTTGCAAAAATATTTCCAGACAAGAAAATTGAAATTTTAAATTCAAATTATACTAAACAATCTGATGTGAAAAATAAATTAAAAGTTATTGATTCTTTTGAAGATAAAACTGCTTTAATTTTAATTCACCCTGGAATGGATCCTGGAGTTTTAGATTATTATATGGATAAAGGGTATAAAGGAATTGTTTTAGCAGCTACTGCTTTAGGACATGTTCCAACTTTTAGTGATAAGAGTTTACTTCCTCAACTTGAAAGAGCAAAAAAAGAAGGTGTAGCAATTGTTGTTGCAACTCAATGCTTATATGGAAGAGTTGATCCATTAGTATACAGTCCATTAAGAAAATTATCTGTTGAAAAAGAAGTTATCTTTGCAGAAGATATGCTACCTGAAACTGCTTATGTTAAGTTAGGGTGGGTATTATCTCAAACTACAGATAAAATCAAAGTTAAAGAAATGATGACTACAAATATTTCAGGTGAAATTAATTTTAGAAGACACCCTGAAGATTTTTTAAATTAAAGGTTGATTGGAATGAGTGAAAAAAATATTGAAAAATTAGATTATAAAAAATTAGGTATGATCAGTGGTATTGAAATCCATCAACAACTTGATACTAAAAAATTATTTTGTAATTGTCCATCTCATATTAGAGATGATAAACCAGATTTATTCGTACGACGAAAATTAAAAGCTGTTGTAGGAGAAACTGGTAAAGTTGATGCAGCTGCACTTCATGCTTCAACTCTTGATCGTGAAATGATTTATAGAGGATATAGTGATACTAATTGTCCTTTTGAATTTGATGAAGAACCTCCACGACCAATGAATAAGGAAGCAGTTAATGTTGTATTACAAACTTGTAAATTATTAAATTCTAAAATTGTAGATGAAGTTCAAGTAATGAGAAAGACTGTTGTTGACGGAAGTAATACTTCTGGATTCCAACGAACTGGTATGGTTGGTTATGATGGTTTAATGGAACTTAGTTTTGGTAAAGTGAGAGTTCCATCAATTATTCTTGAAGAAGATTCTGCAAAAATTATTGAACAAACTTCAAAGAAAGCTGAGTTTAATTTATCTAGACTTGGTATTCCTTTAATTGAAATTACTACAGAACCTGATATGAGTAATCCCGAAGAAGTTAAGGAAGCTGCATTAAGATTAGGTTTAGTATTAAGATCAACTGGTAAAGCTAAAAGAGGTCTTGGAACTATTAGACAAGATTTAAATGTTAGTATTCGTGATGGATCTTCTCAGGGTAATAGAGTTGAAATTAAAGGTGCTCAAGATTTAAGAATGATTACTACTTGGGTTGAAAACGAAGTTAGACGTCAAGTTAGTTTGTATAAAATTAGAGATGAACTTACTTCTAAGAAAGCAAAAGTAAATTCTGATGTATTTGACATTACTAAGATTTTTGATAAAACTGAATGTAAAATTATTGCAGGCGCACTTAAGAAAAAAGGTGTTGTTAAAGCAATTAAATTATCAGGTTTTAATTCTTATGTTGGTTATGAAATTCAACCAAATAAAAGACTTGGTACTGAATTTAGTGATTATGGAAAAGTGAGTAGTTCTGTTAAAGGTCTTATTCATTCTGATGAAAAATTAATTGAGAAATATACTTTATCTGAAAGTGAAGTTAAAGCAATAAAAAAAGAATTAGATGTAAAATCTAATGATGCATTTATTATGATTGCAGATTTAGAAGAAGAAGTTGATAATGCATTAGCTGCTGTTATTAGACGAGCAAATATGGTTTTTGATGGAGTTATTGCTGAAGTTCGAAGAGCTAATCCTGATGGCACAACTACTTTTATGAGACCAATGCCTGGCGCTGCTAGAATGTACCCAGAAACTGATTGTTTGCCTGTTCAAACTAAATCATATTTAGAGAATATTCAAATCCCTGAATTTTTACTAGATAAAGAAGCAAGATACCAAAAAGAATATTCCTTAACTGAAAATATTGCAGTTAATGTAAGTAGATTTAATTATGGTGTTATGCAGGAATACAATTCTTTTGATGAAATTATTTCAGATTTTAAGAAGACTAAACCTCTTTATTTAGCAGAAACTATTATTGGAACTCCAAAAGAATTAAAGAAAAGATTTAACTTAGAAGATTCTGAACATATCTATACTCATTTATTCTTTTTACTTAAGAAGATTGAAGATGGTGAAATTACTAAGAGTATTTTACTTGATGTTTTAGCAGAACTTGTTCAAGGAAAAGAAGTTGATTTTTCTAAATATAAAGGAGTTTCTGATGAAGAACTTGAAACTGAATTGAAAGCTATTATTGATAAAAATAAAGGTGCTCCAATGGGCGCTCTAATGGGTCAAGCTATGGCTAAGTTTAGAGGTAAAGTTGAAGGTAAGAAAATTTCAGAAATGTTAAGAAAATTAGCTAATTAAACAGTTAACTTTATTAACTATTTTTTTCTTTTTAATATTATAATGATATCTGTTATTATTCCAACATTAAATGAGGAAAACTATTTACCAATTCTTCTTAATGATTTAAATAATCAAACTTACAAAGATTTTGAGATAATTGTTGCTGATGCAAATTCAAAAGATAAAACTCGAGAAATTGCTAAAGAATTTGGTTGTATTATTGTTGATGGTGGGATGCCAGGTATTGCGAGAAATGCTGGAGCAAAAGTTGCAAATGGAAATTATTTAATGTTTTTTGATTCAGATGTAAGTATTAAATCAGATTTTTTAGAAAAAACTTTTAATGAGTTTCAAAATAGATATCTTGAAATTTGTTCGTGTGATTTTATATCTGATAGGAAAAGGTATGATTACTTATATACATTTTATAATCACTATGTTAGATATGTTCAATATTTTAAACCCGTTTCCGGTGGAGCTTTTATTTTTACAACTAAAAGATTATTTAATCATTTAAATGGATTTGATGAAAATATTACTCATTGTGAAGATCATGATTTAATATCCAGAGCATCAAAACTTGTTAAATTTCGTTTACTTAACGACGTATCAGTTGAAGTATCCTCTAGACGTTTTCTTAAAACATCTTTTATGGACGGCTTAAAGAGTTTAATTCATGCTGAAGTTCTTAAAAAAATTAAGGGTAAAATCACTGATGATTCAATTCATTATGAATTTGGGAATTATGATGATTTGGATGATGTAAAGGAAAAAGAGCGAAGATTACATGATTTTTTGAAGTTTAAGGATTCATTAAAAAAGTTAAAATCTGCAATTAATCGTAGAACAAAAACTAAAAAAGATAAATCAGTAAAATCAAAAAAATATAAAACTTCTAATAAAAAACCTAAAAGAAAAAAGCGTAAATTATCTAAATAATTACTTAGAATGATTTTAATAAATCTAAATACATAGCAGCCCAAATGATTCCTTCATCAGATTTCATAAAATTAGATTTGTAAGGTTTGCCATCTACTCCAAATACTTCTATAATATTTTTGTATTTTTCTACAACTTCAGTCATATCTTCTAAATATTCTCTAAATATATTTTTATCATATTTCTTAACATTATGTAAGAATAATAAACCTAGTGAAAACCAATTTGTATCTCCTTGATAATTAGGTAAGAACATTTTTGTAATTGAGCTTTCTTTAGTTTTCATTTGTTTTTCTGTAAATTTGCAAGGGAATGGTCTATCTAATTTATATTTTTGAATTCTTAAAATAGATTCTCTAAGCATACTCTTATCTGTAAAAACTCCAAAATAGAATGGAATAATATTTGCATCTGATGAAATATGGTGATCCATTGATAAGTCATCTAAAAAGTGAGTTCCAACCCAGAATAAATCAGCAAGTAATTTTTTAAAGTTAATATGATGAAATGGATTATCTAAATTAAAATGTGCTTGATTTAATTTGTCAATTTCCATTGAAAGTATTGCAACCATGCTATTGTCATACATTGAACTTTTACGAGTGTAATGATGTCTAAATGATGAGTATGTATTTTGCTTATATACATGCATTTTTTCATAATCATATACATTTTGTTTATACCGCTCAATTTCAGAATTTAGGAAAGCATGATATTTTCTAATCAAATCATGAGATTTAGATACTCTTAATGCTCTAAGTAGTAAAGGTAGTCCATCACAACTATAATGATAAACATCAATAGGAATTTCTGCAAATGTTATATCTGTTGTAATTTTATTCCATTTATGATAAATATGAAGTGCCCATTCTAATGTTGATCTTACTTCTTTATTGAATTTTAAATTAATTAATGGTTCAACATTGAAACAAAAATCTCTTAGTGAAAAAGAATTTGAATGTCCAGAACTCTTTTGAAAGAATTTTCCGTTCCAGCAATCAAATATAATGCTTTTACAAATTTCTTCAGTATCACCTGAATATTCTCTGTGTTTTTTATTAGTTAATTTATATTTGAATTTGCTTTTACTTTCTTTTAAGTGTTCTAAAGTAATGGCCATACGAATTTACAATGAATTTTGCTTTATATTACTTTTTATTTATTAGATAAAAATAATAAGAAAATAAAGAATAATTTAACTTTCATGAATTACAATTAATGATCTAGTATTATCAATTCCATCAATTGTTTGAATTTTATTGAAAAGAATTTCATCATATTCAGTAGTATTTTTACATCTGATAAATGCAACAATATCAGTTCCACCTGATACAATATTAACAGTTTCAATTTCTGCAACTTTTTTTAATTCTTTCACAATATCATATTGACTTTTTTTTAATTCTTTCAATCTTGGTAAGTTTACGTTAATTAGTAAGTATGTTGAAAAATCAAATCCAAGTATTTTATGATTTAATTCAATAGTGTACTTTTTAATAATATTAAATTTATTAAAGTTTTTAACCCTATTATGAATTGTAGTAATTGGTAAAAGAGTCTTTTTTGCAATCTCTCTTATGCTTGCTTTTGAATTATATTTCAACATATCTAATATCTTAAAATCTTTTTCGTCTAATTTCATCTTAAATATCACAATTGTTCCACTTTTTATAAAGTTTATGGTATTTTTTATTCTTTTTGTTCTGTTTTTTAGTAAATATTTTTATTAATCTGTTTAAACTACTAATATATGTAAAGGTGATATTATGCCAAAGAATCAAATAATTCCAAAAGGATATGAAAGTAAATTAAGTTTGAGAGAAACTGAAAAGGCAATAAAAGATGTAAAAGACTTTTTCCAAGATAATTTATCTCAATCATTAAATCTTCAAAGAGTCTCAGCACCTAGATTTGTAAGAACAGGAACTGGTGTGAATGATGATCTAAACGGAACTGAAAGAAAAGTTTCATTTGAAATAAAATATGATCCTTCAATTAAAGCTGAGGTTGTTTTCTCATTAGCAAAATGGAAAAGAATGGCTTTGAAAGATTATGAATTTACTCCAGGTGAAGGTCTGTATACAGATATGGATGCAATTAGACCTGATGAAGATGTACTTGATAACTTACATTCAATATATGTTGATCAATGGGATTGGGAAAAAATCTTAACTCGTGAAGAAAGGGATTTGGATTATCTTAAATCATCTGTTAAAAAGATATATTCAGTTCTTAAGAAGACAGAAGATTTTATTCATTCAGAATATTCTGATCTTGTACCTGTACTTCCTGATGAAATTTATTTCATTCATTCGGAAGACTTAGCTGAAAGGTATCCATCATTAACTTCGAAACAAAGAGAATATGAAATTGCAAAAGAAAAAGGTGCAGTTTTTATTATTGGTATTGGAGGAGTGATAAAGGATGGTAAAATTCATGATGGTCGAGCTCCAGATTACGATGATTGGTCAACACCTACATCTGAAAAGACTAAAGGTTTGAATGGTGATATAATCTTATGGCATCCTGTGCTTGAGAGAGAATTTGAAATTTCATCAATGGGTATTCGAGTAGATGAAGATGCATTAAGAAGACAGCTAAAAATTTCTGATGCTGAAGGTCGAAAAGAATTTGAATGGCATAAAAGATTGTTGTCAGGTGATTTACCATTAACAATTGGTGGTGGAATCGGACAATCTAGATTATGTATGTTCTTTTTGAGAAAAGCTCATATCGGTGAAGTTCAAGCGAGTATTTGGCCTAAGGATGTGGTTGAACATTGTAGAAGTGCTGGAATAATGCTTTTATGATATTATTTTTTTATTTTATTTTTTTAAAATTATAAGAGAAGAGCGAGCTTGCTGGGATTCGCAGCGAAAATTATAAATTTTTAGGGGTTATTTACATAACCAACAAATTCGAATCTTAAAATGCGGGCTTGGTGGGATTCGAACCCACGACCTAGTGCTTAGGAGGCACTCGCGCTATCCTAGCTGCGCTACAAGCCCATTTGGATGTATATTTGATATGGGAAGTTTTTTAATAAGGTTTCGATTATTAATTTTCATGTATACATTAAAACAAATTCCTAATGATTTTATCGTAGAAGAATATAATGATTTTGACTTAGTAAATAATTCAAAATGTTTGTTATATTTAATGAAGAAAAAAAATTATAATACTGTTGATGCAATTCGTATTATTTCTAATATTCTACATGTTAAAAGTTCTCAAGTAGGTTTTGCAGGTAATAAAGATAAGAAAGCAATTACTTACCAGTATATTACTATTCAAGGTTCTAGTAAGGAAAGAATCGATAGTTTAGAACTAAATGATATTGAATTAACTTTCGTTGGTTACTTAGGAGATAGAATGAACTTAGGTGATTTAGAAGGTAATAAATTTACAATTACAATTAGAGATGTAGATCCTGGTTATACTCTAGATCAATCTAAATTAGATCAAGTACCTAATGTTTTTGGTGAACAAAGATTTTCAACAAATAATTCTGAAGTTGGTAGATCAATTATTAAAAAAGATTTCAAAAAAGCTTTTGAATTAGTTGTACAAGGTCGAGGAAGAACTGAAAAAGAAATGGAAGAGTACGTTGAGGAATACAGAAATGATTATGTAGGAGCTCTAAGATTACTTCCTAAGAAGAACTTAAGATTATATGTTCATGCTTACCAAAGTGAGTTATGGAATAAAGCTGTACTTAAATACATTGAAGAATTTAATCCTACAGAAAATATTGCATTTCCAATTATTGGATTTGGTACTGAATTTGAAGATTTTGATATTGAAGATATTTATAATGAAATTATGATGGATGAAGAAATTTCTTTCAGAGATTTTATTATTAAGAGTATTCCTGAATTAACTTCTGAAGGTGTAGATAGAAACATATTCTTGAATATGACTGATTTTAAATTAGATTCAGAAATGGATGACGATTTAAATGAAGGTAAGAAAAAGATTGTTGTTGAATTTAAACTTGGTAAAGGTTCATACGCTACAACATTAATCAAATATCTTTTTGAATAATTAACTATTTTGTTAATATTCTTTTTTTCTTTCTTAGTTTTTAATTATAAAAAATAAAATATGTAAATAATACTTTTTACAAATTATTAAGGTTGAAATAAATTATAAAATTATAGAAATATGTTTGATAGTTGAATTAACCGAAATATTCTACTCTAATATCTTTATCTAATTCTTTCTTCCAAGAATTTTTAAGAGTTGTAAATATTTTAACCATTTCATCTTTAATCACAAAGTATTCGGAAAAGAATCTTTTGATAAATTCTGCATCTTTTTCAGGATCATTAAGAATACCTAATTCAGTTGCATTTCTAGATTTATACATTAAGTCTCTATAAATGTGATAAATTTTTTCTTTAGATTTTTCAGTGAAGAATCTATACTCATGCATTTGTGCAATTGAAGCATTAGGTTGAAGTAAGTCTTCAATAATTTCACTATAGAATTCAATCATATGATGAATCTTTTTTCTGATTTGTTTCAACATATAATATGGTGAGTCCAAACTTGAAATTTCAAGTTCTTTATCAAGTAAATGATATTCAGGTAAACTATATTTCTGTTGAAGTAATAGGTACTTCTTTTGAATAATAGATATCTCTGATTCACTCATAATTAAAGAAATTTTTTTTCTTATTATAAAGATTTCTATTATTGAAATCACATTTTCGTAAACATTGATATGACCTTTATAAATGCTACTTCTAGCTGTTTTGAATATTAATAATTATGAGTTTATTTTGTGTCTTATTAGTTACAAAAATAGTATAAAAAAATAATTTTATATTATATATTTTGAATACTAAATAATGGAAAATACTGAAAATAATTATATTAAGAATTCGGCTTTAAAATTCAAGAATTTGTTTTTTTTGATTTGAAAAATAAAATAAAAAAACTCAAATGTCAAAAAAGACATTGTGAGTTAAGTTAAAATAATTAAGCCATAGTAGCTTTAACAATTTTAATTTCTTTAACTGGTTTATCATTTCTTCCAGTTTGAGTTCCAGCAATTGCATCAACAACTTCCATACCTTCGATAACTTCACCGAAAACAGGATGTTTACTTGTTGATGGAGCTTTATTCCAATCTAAGAATGAATTGTCAACTAGATTGATGAAGAATTGACTTCCACCACTGTTTGGACCAGCATTAGCCATAGAGATAGTACCTCTAGTGTTAGTTGGACCTGCAACAAACTCATCTTTAATTTTATATCCAGGACCGCCCATACCTGTACCAGTAGGATCTCCACCTTGAACCATAAAGTTTGGAATAACTCTGTGAAAAATAACTCCGTCATAAAAGCCTTCACTAACTAATTTTTCAAAATTACCAGCTGTGATTGGCATATTATCGTATAATTTGATTTTAATATTACCTTCAGTTGTTTCTAATAAAACAATTTTTTCATTTGCCATTTTGTCGTTCTCCTTGTTAAAAACATTGGATTTGATTAATCCTGCTGTAATAATAGTTATAATTAAAATTGCAAATAATGCACCAATAATTAAGTCTCTATTTTTTTTAGCAACCATATAATTACAATAATTAAATATTATTTATTAAAACTTTTGTTTTTAGAATTAAAATATGAAAAAAATTAGTTAAAGAATTCAAAATCTTTAACATCATAATTTTTAACGATAATTTCTTTTTGCCAATTATGAAGTGATTTAGTGGTATTATTAAGAATGATATCTAATACTTGTTCTTTACTCATAATAAATTGTTTTTGAATTTCTAATTTTTCTGATAATGAATCTCTAATTTCATGAACAATTTCAGATCTCTTTTTTTCACTTTCACTAAATCTTTTAACTTCTCTTTTAGGAAGTTCGATTTTTTCTTTCTTCCCTTTTTTAACTTCTTCAATAAACTTTTTAATATTCTTTTTGAAGATTGGATGAGTTCTTTTGATTCTTGCCCAGTCTGCAAAAATAGTTGATTGACTTTTTGCAAGTTCAATTAATAATTTAGTGCTAATAATATAATGATTAGGTCTGTTTACTTTTTGAGCTAATTTCTCTCGAAGTTCATGAATTCTTTTTAGAATAGCAATTTCAGTTGGATTTAATAAGTTTAAACCTCTAAGTTCAAAGAAACCTCTTTCTCTTAAATCGAAAGTTTTGTTTTCAAGTTCTTTAAATTCTTCAGTAATCCATTTGAATTTATCTTTACTAAGAGTTTTAATTTCTTTACTAAGTATTTTTTTTAATTCAATTAATTTTTCAGAATCTTTTACTGCATACTGAAGCATTTCCTCATCCATAGGACGTTTGCTCCAGTCAGCTTTTTGGAATTTTTTGATTTTTTCAATTTGAAAATATTTTTCTAAAAGTGAGCCTAAGCCAATTTCAGTTTTACCTAAGAAGATTGCAGCAATTTCTGTATCGAATAAATTTTTAGGTTTACAACCAAATTGATGATTTAGAATTCTAAAATCAAAATCTACATTATGAAAAATTTTAGTAATTTTAGGATTTTCTAATAATTCCTTTAATGGTTCAAAATCTTGAATATTCATAATATCGAAAATCCAATTTTTAGTTTTTGATGAAATTTGAATAGTAGAAATGAATGATCCGTAGTGATGGAGATTATTTTCACATTCTAAATCAACACCGATTTCTTTTTCGCTGTTAATTTCTTTAATTTCTTTTCTTGAGTCGATATCATTATCAACTAAAACGTATTTTATCTCCATATCAATTAATTTAATTTGGCTTTTATTAAAAAGATTTCGACTTTTAGGATATTTTAAATTATGATGAAAAATAATGTTTCATTGTCAAGTTTTGAAGAATTATTCGTAATTAAGACTTAATTCTATTTTTGCTTCAAAGAAAGCTTTAAAAAGCTATCCGGATTCTTTTACCTCCATGACACATAAATTGACTAAAATAGTAGCAACTATTTCCGATTTAAACTGTTCACCTGAATTCATTAGAGAATTACATGAATCAGGCGTAAACGTAGTTAGACTTAACACTGCGCATCAAACTCACGAAGATACTATGAAAGTGGTTAATGCAGTAAGAGAAGTTTCTGAGGAAATTGCACTATTAGTAGATACAAAAGGTCCAGAAGTTAGAACTAGTAAAACTGATGGCGAAATCCTTCTTAAGAAAGGTTCAATCGTAAAGGTTGATGGAAAGAAAGAATTAATTTCCGATGCACAAATTATTCACGTTTCATATGCTGGTATTGTTAAAGATGTTCCAGTTGGTGCTTCATTATTAATTGATGATGGAGAAGTTGAATTAAAAGTAACTGAAGTTAATGCTGAAGCATTAATCTGTGAAGTAATGAACGATGGTTATTACAAAAGTAATAAAAGCGTAAATGTACCTGGTGTACACTTAGAACTTGCTTCATTAACTGAAAAAGATAAAGGTTATGTTAAATTTTCTATTGAAAATAATATTGACTTTATTGCACATTCTTTCGTTAGAAACAAAGAAGATGTTTTAGAAATTCAAGATATTTTAGATGAACACAATAGTGATATCAAAATTATTGCGAAAATTGAAAACAGACAAGGTGTAGATAATATTGATGAAATTTTAGAATACGCTCATGGTGTAATGGTTGCACGAGGAGATTTAGGTATTGAAATTCCTATTGAGGAAGTTCCTGAGATCCAAAAAGAACTAATCATGAAATGTAGACTAAAACATAAACCTGTTATTACTGCTACTCAAATGCTTCACACTATGATTAAGAACCCTAGACCAACTAGAGCTGAAGTTAGCGATGTTGCTAATGCAGTTTATGATGGTACTGATGCAGTTATGCTTTCTGGTGAAACTGCTTATGGTGATTATCCTATTGAAGCTGTTAAAATGATGGCAAAAATTGCAAGACAAGTTGAAGCAAGAAAATCTCCTTGTACTGATATCGTTATTAAAAATGATAACAAACAAAGAGTATTCTTATCAAAATCTGCAATCAATGCTGCTCATGAATTAGATGTTGACGCAATTGTTATTCATACTGTTAGTGGTGAAACTGCAAGAGTAGTTTCTGCTTATAGACCATCAACTTTAGTATTCTCAAAATCCTCTGATAAAAGAGTAGTTAGAGAATTATCTATGAGTTACGGTGTTTATGCTCACTATACTGAAAACGTTGATTCAACTGACGATTTAGTTAAACATGTTTTAAGCGAACTTGTTAAAGAAGAAAAATTAGCTAAAGATGCTGATGTTGTATTATTAGGTGCAGCAAACGGTGCTGAATCTGAGAATCTTCTAGAAGTTTGTAATGTTTCAAGTTATCTAAATTAGATAACTAATTTTATTTTTTTTATATTAAAATTTTAAATTTTAATGCTTAAAAGATGTTAAGCATCTTTTATTGTTTTAATTTTTCTAATTTATTTTTCTAGTTTGCATTTATTATTTTAATTAGTTCTTTGATACTATTTATTCGACTGTTTACTTCGTTTGAATATATGTTTATTTCTTTTAAATATTTTAGTCATTTGTTGTTCTATAGCATTTTCTTTAGGCTGATATTTAAGATATAAGTATCCAATTATCGAAAATATCAATGATGTAATTAACATGATAAACATATCTTCCATTGTATCACTCAAACCTGCCTTCATCATTTTTAATTTGAATACTACATCCATTGAATATTCATATAACTCCCAAATAATTGAAGCAGCTTGTGAAAATGAGAATACAAAAATTGCAGTAAAACCTGGAGATAGATATTTCATTATTCTTTTATTATGATTTAAAATATAGATTAATGTGAATCCGAAGTTTGCAATTATTACTCCTGCAAGTCCGTGTAAGAATAAATCCCACCACCAAAACTTAGCATAGAAGTAATTCATTTCTCCTAGGAAAAGTGAGAGAAAGATAAATACTGTAATTGTAATTTCAAAATCACTTGGATAGTCGACTTTAAACTTTTTTTCAAAGAATGATGGAAGAAAAGTAATTCCAAAAGTAAGAATTGAAATAATAACGTGGAACCAATTTTTATTGAAATATGACGTGACTGCAGCTATTAATAAAAGCAATCTAAATACAATATTGAATAATATTTTGATTCTATCGTCATTATCCATATAGATAATACGCAGTTTAGATTTAAAAAATTAATCTTTCATTCCAAGTTTAGTTAAGATTTTATCTAATATACACCATTTAGTAAAACCAAATTGAAATAGATTTAATCCTACGAACATTGCAATAAATAACCAATTCTTGTTGTATAAATATCCAAGTAGTGCAGAAACAAAAGTTAATGCTCCTGCAAAAATTTTAATGAAGTCACTTCTTTTCATAGAATAGAAATAAGTTTGAGCGTTTAAAAGAGGTGTGTAGAACTTCTGAATGTGATTGTTTTTTGGAAGTTGAATAGAAATAAAAAAGTGAGAATTAAAAATTCTCAATATTAGAATTGTTTAACAGGATAAACCTTGTTAGTCTTCTTATATTTTTCACGTTTGATAAAACCTTTTTCTTCAAGTTCTTTAAGCTGAATTGAAAGTTCAGTTTTAGAAACGTCAGCTCTGAATTTAAGAGTTGATTGCTGAATACCTTCTTCTTCATAAATAACTTTTAAGATCTTTTTAGGGACTTCATCAAAACCTTCTAAGAATGCACTTAGAGCTGTTTGTTTTGTTTCAGTTTGTTTTGCAGCTTTCAAAGCTTCTGAAACTTTAATTTGGTTTTCATAAAGTATTTTTTGAGTTTTATCGAAGAATACTAAATATATTCCAAGTGCTATAGTTAAAGTGGAGATTAGATATCCGTAATTGAAAACAGTTTCATTCATTTCATGTAAACACATTCCTTCTGGACTTAAACAGCTACCAGTTTCATTCATGATTTCTTGAATTTCAGATTCTTTTTCATCATGTTGAATTTTTACAAATGAAAAGAATAGGATACCAATGATAATAATGATAATACCAATTTGTTTTTGATTCATAAATTAATAAAAAATAAACTTATTATAAACTTTTTGTCTTTTTTGAGAATATAATCTAATAATTAATTAAAATCGAGCATTCCACAAGCGGCCTTTATATCTTTTCCTCTTGAATGTCGAATAAATGATTTGTAACCTTTTTCGCGTATTTTCTCTTTAAAATTTTCTAATTTAATTTCTTTTGATGGTTTATAATTACCACATTCATTAAACTCTATTAGATTGAAGTTAGTATTACTAGGCCAATTATATTTTAGAAGTTGGTTTATGTCTTCTTGTCTATCATTTACACCTTCTATGAATGCGTATGAAAGCATAAGACCATATTTATTGATTTTAGAATAGTGTTTTGCAAATTCTACGATATCTTGAATTTTTGATCCTTTTGGAATAAGTTGTTTTCTTATATCTTCGAATGGACTATGAAGTGAGATTGCTACGTTGAATTTAACATCTTTTAATTTGTCTAAGTTAATACCTATAGTTGATAATGTTATTTTTTTGAATCCAATTCCATATTCTTGATTTAATGTATTGATAGAGTTTGATACGTTTTCATAGTTTAGCATTGGTTCGCCCATTCCCATGAATACGATTGAAGTTATAGTTTTATTTTCAGATTCTGCGTATTTTTTTGCTTCTAAGAATTGGTTTAAGATTTCGTCCTTAGTTAGATTTCTTAAGAATTGATAGTTGATTCCAGTATGGCAGAAAGTACAACCAAGTGGGCAACCTATTTGTGATGAAACACATACAGTCATTTTGTTGTTTATAGATGGGATTATAATTGCAGAATAACCTGATTCGAAATTAAGTTTAAGAGTTCCATCTGATGACTTTTGTATTTGAATCATATAAGTAAAATTATATGGTATAAGTTATAAATATTTGTAATATCAACCATTCCTTGAATTATAATTCAATAAATATTTCTCCTCTCATATCTGACCGAAATTCTTAAATATAATATGTTATTTTTCGCCATATGGTAGTAGGAAAATATACTCATCCATCGACAACAAGTAATGAAGATTATAAAATATTAACAAAAGAATGGAAGAATACTCTTTCTGATATTATTGATTCTGAAAATCTTTCTAATATTAAAAAAAATAAATCAAATAATTTGAATAAATGTCAAGTAAGTTTCTTGGTAAGACCTAATAAAAATAGAGGAAGTTTGGATGATAAAACTGATTTTATTTATGATTCTGATGGAAGTATTAAAACTAATAAACATGGCTATAAAATACGAGAAGGTTGTAATGTAGGTAGCTATCAATTATTATTTAACATTCAAGGTTTTTTTTATAAAGAGGGATTTAGTTTAGGTTCAAGATATGATGAAGATCAAGAACTAGTTAAAGTTCATATTGGATCACAAATTTCAAAAGAAATTATTAATACATATCCAATTACAAAAAAGATTAATGATTTTGCAGATAAATATTTGAATACACATAGCGATAATTATAGTCATTATGATTTTATTAAAGAAACATTAATTTATTCTAATAATATTATTTCAGATATTAAAAAAAATATTGATGATTTTGAATAATTTTATTTATTTTTTATAAATGTTGATGTTTTTTAGTAATTACTATTTAGAAAAAAATATGGAGCCTCAGAAGGGACTTGAACCCTCGATCTCCTGATTACAAGTCAGGTACATTAGCCACTATGCTACTGAGGCAGTATAGTTAGAAGGACTACTAATTCTTTTATAAATTTTACGAAAATTCAATACTTTTCTATCCCAAATTTATATAAATCAACTAACTATAACTAAATTATGGCTTTTAAAAAATCATTTCCTAGAAAATTAGAAGGAATCTCATATCCAGTTTGGGAAGAAATCGTATTGACTAATGAAGAAGAGCGTAGAGTTGAAGCACAAGTTAGGACTGAGAATTATAAACTTATGACTGAATGTGTTGAAGATGCAAAAACTATTTCTCATATGAAAGAAACTGAATTCAGAAAAGTAGATGTTTCAACTATTGCAGCAGCTCTATTCGATAAACGTGCGTCTCATGTTGCATTCGCAAAAGAAGAATTAGCTAAACATAAGTTCGACGAAAAATATACTAAGTAAATTTTTCGAGCATTAAAATTGAAATTTTAATATGATGAAAAATATAAATGAAAAATTAAAAAAAATGAACTAAGATTTTTACTTCCTTGTGCCCTTTTGGGTATTAGCCTTTTTTCTTTCAGCAGCTTTAATTTTTTTAATTAAATCAGCTTTGTTTAATCTTGAAATTCCAGTTAACTTAAGCTTTGTAGCTTTAGTTTTAAGTTCTGCAACAGTTTTTGATTTGTAATCAACAGGTTTCTTACTTGTGTTAGTTTTTTTAGCAGTAACCTTTTTCTTTGCAGGAGCTTTTTTACTTGGAGTTGTTTTCTTAGTTGTAACCTTTTTAGTAGTTGCTACTTTTTTAGGTTTTTCATGAGCCTTTTGTTTCTCTAACATTTCTAAATATTGTTTATGTGTTAGAATTTTTCCGTGCTTATGAGTTTTTTCAAATTCATCAATAGCTAGTAAGTCTTTAGGTCTTGCAAAAGTCATACTAAGTAATGACGCAATAAACATAATAATGAACAGTAATGCAAAAGTAAATCCGAACTCAGATGAAAAATCTGTGATTAAAAATACTGATGCAAAAAAACCAATAATTGATATCAACATAGTTGAACTTGGTAATGCAGCATATTTCATTTTTGAACCTCTAAATTTAATTATATGAATATTAATAGGGTTTTGTATTTTTAAAAGTTATTGTTTTATTAAAGAAAAAGTATAAATAAAAATAATAAAAGATGATAAGCATCTTTTATGCATTAAAATTAAAAATTTAAATATAAAAAATATAATCATTCCTCGGAATAATTATTGTAGAACTTCTTTTCGTCAGATGTTAATTCAATAAATTGATCTAAATTTTTAAATGCAATTTTTCTGTTAGATTGATGTACTTCTAACATTGTATTTAATTTTTCAATCAAAATAGCTTTTAACTCTCCAGATAGTAATTCTCCTGATTTGTATGAATCATAAATTTGTTTTAATTTAGCATCATCTTCTTCAAAGAAAGTTAACCATTGATACGAAATATCAACATCTGGATTTCCTCCAAGTTTTCTATGTTCTTCTAAAGTTACTTGTCCACCAGAGAATGCATATTTGTTAACTTTCTTCTTAACAACTTTTGCACTTTCAGTTAAACCAATATGAGATGTTTCATCTGATGAAGACATTTTACCACCACCAAGACCAGGAACGAAAACATGATAAGTTGATGAGAAAGTATTTAGTTTAACTTCCTTAATTTTCCTTGCCATATCTCTTGCTAATCTAATGTGTGGGTCTTGATCAGTTCCAACAGGTACGATAGTTGGGATTGGACCATCAAATTCTTTTAACTGTGGATGTAACATGTCTGCAGCTTGAAGTAAACCAGCAGTCATTTTACCAGGAGTTACATCTCCGTAAGTAGCTCTGAATTCATTGAAAGTAATATGTCTTGCAAGTAGATTTTGTAATCTGTAATATGCATTTGCTTTTACAGGATCAGATGATCTATTACTTTGAAAATAAATTTCTACATTTTCAGGTTTTAATCCTAATGCAATGTAATTTGAAATATATTCTTCAATTGCTTTTTTTCTACTTACTTCAAGACTTTGCCCTCGAGCTTGGAATGCTTCAATATCTGCAACTGCAATATATAATTTAGCGCCAGCTTTTTGATATTCAATAAATTGTTTAGCTAAAATCATATGACCGATATGGAATTTTCCTGTAGGCATAAGACCAGTCATCATACAAAATGGTTTACCATTTTCAATAGCTTCACTAATTTTATTAAAATCTCTATGAGCAAAAATTTTATTTCTTTTGAAAAGAACATTTGGCTTGAATATTTCTGGTAGTTGTTTCCAATCTAACGGTTTTATTCCAAACTTAGTCATAAGTCTATCATAATCTATATCGCCTTCAACTTCCCATGGTGTAAATTTATTCTCTGCCATTTTTAATTACCTATTCTAAATATTCGTTAAGTACTTTTGTCATAATCTCTGCGCCAAGTTCTCTTTTTGCAGGATAAGCACAAACTCCTAATTTAATGTGAAAACAATTTCCTCCATCAGTTAAAACAAAATTACCTTTCATTAATTCTGTTTTGTCTAATCTTAAGAAAAAATATAAATTTTCATCGAATCGTGATTCTAATTGATCAAATAAAGTTTTAACTTGTTCTTTACCAATTTGATCTAAAATATATTTAAATGTTTTTTTAATATGCTTATTTTTTAGAAGCATAATATCTAAGATATCAATTTTATTATCAGTTAAACCTGAAGCAGTTTCATGATTTAAAGGAACTTTTTCAGTTTCTAAATCAAAAGGAACTAATGATACTAATTTTTCTTTAACTTCTTCCATATTTTCAGGATCTTTTGAAAAAACGGATAGATACATATGATGTGCAAATTTGTCCATAATTGGAAGTTAGACTATTCAAATTTAAATGTCTTTTGATGTTTTAAGGGTTTTTACCAACATTATGCGACAACTTTATTAATGATTCTAGTTTTTGAAAGGGGTATGAAACACGATTATAAAGTTATTTTTACATTAGTATTAATCTTCTTATTATCTCAATTTATGGGGATTTTCATAATGAGTAATTATATACCTTCTTTAATTGAAACAGAAGATGGTGTAGTTGAAGTAAAATCTGATTTAAAGTTAACAACTTCTGACCAAGAATTCTCAAGTGGGTATGAAGTAATAATTTCTATGATCGTTGCCTTACTAATAGGTACGGGATTAATTTTAGTCCTTAGGCGTTTTAAGTTACATAAAGTTTGGAAAGGATGGTTCTTATTATCTGTGACTTTTTGTTTATCAATTTCAATAACTCCATTTTTTAGAAATGTGAGTCTTCAATATATTTCAACATTTATCTTTATAGGATGCTTTGGTTTAGCATATTGGAAAATCTATAAATCTAATTTTTTCATTCATAATTTTACTGAAATTTTTATGTACGGTGGACTTGCTTCAATGTTTGTTGCAATCGAACAATTAGATTTGAAAATTGCATTCATTTTACTAGGACTAATTTCATTATATGATATGTATGCTGTTTGGAAAAGTAAGCATATGGTTAAACTTGCTGAGTTTCAAAAAGAATCAAAAGTATTTGCAGGTTTAATGGTTAATTATAATAAAAAATCTGGTGAGTTAGTTTTATCTCAAGATAAATTAAAACAAGAAACAGAGACTAAAGCTCATAAGAAAAAGAAAACATCAAATATTAAAACTGCTATTTTAGGTGGAGGAGATATTGGTTTTCCATTAATTTTTACTGGAGCTGTAATGAAGCCTATGTTTTACAATAATGTAATTCCATTGAAGATTTTTATTATTCCAATCTTTGTATCATTAGCATTAACTTGGTTATTCATTTATGGTAAAAAAGATAGATATTATCCAGCAATGCCTTATTTGAGTGCAGGTTGTATTGTAGGATATTTAGTAATGTTATTATTCTAATAAGAAAAAATAGTGACCATTTAGGTCATTATATTATTATTTAATTGAAAGTTTATCTTTGAATTTTTCAATAAATTCATCAATTCTTTTTTCAAGTTGTTCTACACCTGAATCATTTATAATTGTATAATCTGCAGCATCGATACATGCTTTAGTTTGACAACCTGAACCTGAATCATTTAGATCTTTTTCCTGTTGTTCTTTAAATTTTTCAAAGCTAACATGATCTTTGGAGTTTCCTCTTGATTGAATTCTTTTATATCTAATTTCAATAGGCGCATCAATTGCAAGAACTAATGCATTATTTTTTTTTAAAAATTCAACTTCTCCAGGATGTCTTACTGATTCTAAAATTGCATTAGAATTTCCAGCTCTTTCAAGATTAGTTTTCATGATAAAATTGTTTCCATTTTCACTTCTCAATTTTTTAGCCATCATATGCATATTATCTCTATTTTGCTCAAGATTTTCTTTGACAAGATATTCTCTTAGTAGACCTGATGATGAGAAATGCTTAAATCCTTTTTTTTCAAGAATTTCAGATACTGTTCCTTTTCCAGCAGCGATTGTACCAGTGATTCCAATTATCATACTAATTCCAAAAGTTGAGTTCATATTTAAATTTATTTTATTTACTTGGAGAGTACTCAACATAATTATATAGTCGACATGATAGTATATATGTATCTGAGTATGCATATATATTTAAAGTGAAAAATGATTCTTTATTTTACATTTAGTTATGTGTGTATATGGGGTGGAGATGATTACAATAGATGATTATATTAATAATTTAAAACCATTAAATCCAGATTTACCGGAAATGGTTTTCGCAGAAAATTTACCTGAGGGTAAAATTAACTTTTATGATTTTGGTTTTGGTCTTGCAAATAAAAAGATTTCTTTCAACGATTTAGATAAACTTGATGGTAGAAATGTTGATGGTTCTGGAAGAATGCCTTTTAGAAATTATATTTTAGATACAAATTGGGAATTTCCTGCTGTAAGAGATGATGTATCTATTGCCGGAATTGATGGTTCGGGTAAAGAATCTGTTTCAAAAATTGTTATTGATTTTATTTTGGATGTTTATCATAAATATTTTGAAAAAATAGTAGGTTTTGATTGTCCCCAATACGCATGGAATCACAAAGATGATGATGTTGTTCAAAAAATTCAACCTGCTAGATTTACTGAGTACACACTCCAAAAAGAATATTTTCCTAAAGAATTATGGTTCCCTGGTGGAATGTTTGATATTGAAGGTCAAAGTTTAGGTTATTCAATTGATAGAGGATTTGCAACTATGCGAAGACTTGATTCTGAATCTAAAAGTGATATTGATCCTAAAAAAACAATGCATTTTTACGATAGGTGGACTGGCGCTAATATTGCATTTAGAATGATTGATGTTGAGCGTGAAGCTGAATTACGTGCACTAGGTTTACCTTCTGAAGATATTGAAGCTATTTTAGTTAAAGAGTGTGCTGAAAATGTTAGATTTATTAGGAATTTAGAACATGGTTTATTTGGAATTATCCCTGAAAAAATGAATTTCTATATGGATATCCCCGCTGAAGTTGGGATGATGTATTGTTTTGATTATGATAAGAATGAATCAATTTTAGCAAGAATGGAAAATGCTGCTAAGAGTTATAAAAGAGCTGAAGTTATAGAACCTGATAAATGGATGGCAATTGAATGTATGCAAGATAAATTTTATACTAATCAAGATTCAAAAACTCTTTCAGATAAAAAGGCAATTCTTGCTTTAGCAAATGAAATGACTAGAGTTTATAAAATGTCAAATGAAGAATTATCTAAAATGTATGATTCTGTTGTGGATAGAACTACTGAATACAATTTTGTGGAGGATGTTTACAATTATGTTGATAAGTTAGAAAGTGGTTATATAGAGATTTTTAAAGATAAAGAACTTGATAAACATACAGCATTTAAGCAGGAATGGTTTAGACAAATTAAATCTGAGGGGCGAAATCTTGCTACACCTTATAGATTAAAACCTGAAGAAGTTGCTTCTCAAGTTATTGAAGGCTTTATAGGAATTAATCTTGATAAAAAACTTGATGTCTTCGCACAAGAACGTGCTGAACGTAGATTATATGATTTAAAGAATGCTGCTTAGGCATTTCATTTTCTTATTTTTTTTAATCTAAATTTATTTCTAAATTAGTTATTATGTTAAGAATTAGTCCAGAATATATTTAATAAGAAAAATGTTAAAGGATATGATTGGCCTTTATTCTTCATTAGTTTCTTCTTTCTCTTCGTCGACAAAGAACGCATCTAATGATTTGGAGTTCACTTTAGCTTGGTATGAAATTTCTGCCATGTTTAATCCTCTTTAAAACATCAAGATTCAAAATTAAAATCTTTTTGTTAAGATATAATTTTATCAATCAAAATGGTATTTAAAGAAGATTAGACTCGAATATATATTTTAAAGTATCTATTTTATTTATTTAAATAAGATGTAAGAAATAATGAGAAAAATTAAAAAAAGTAATGAAAAAGAAAGTTACTTGAAGCTTTGTTCTTTGTTCATCAAATTAACTAAATTGTGATAGATTACTTCTTTTGTTTCAGGATTTATTCTAACATTTAAGATGTCAGCAGTTCCTGTGAAAAATGTAACATTCCAAACAGTATCGTGTTCAGCAATATTTTGAAGAATAATCATTTTTTTTATTGGTAAGTATTTAGGGAATTTATCAACTTGGAATTCATTTGCTAGTTTATCAACTTCTTCGAATGTAGTATCTCCAAAATTAGTTGTAAATAATTCTTTAACAACAGAACCAGGTTTTTTAAATACATCTTGAGCAGGCATAACTTGGATATTTCCATTTGATAATGCGAATGTAATAATTTTATCGTTATCTTTGTTATAATAACCAACTTGATACTCTTTAATATCATCAAGACTTGTCATATGTAAAACGTGAGTTAAATAACAATTAGGATTTTCTTTCATAACTTCAGAATATTCATTTGAAGTTTCTACTTTAACAATAATATCATTTAGATTCATATCATGGAGTTACTTTAATTATTATATATATCTTTCTCATTAAAAGAAAACATTTTAAAACAACAATCTATTTTTTTCTATTATTATGGTTAAAGAAAGTTTAAAGAAATTGCTTGTAAAACAACATTATGGATTTTGTGGTGAACATTCAGCTGTGAAAATTTGTGGATGGACCAAGAAATCTTTGTTAGATAATGGCGTTTGTTATAAAGAAAAATTCTATGGTCTTAAATGTCATCAATGTTGTCAAATGAGTCCTAGTGTTGGTTTTTGTCAAAATAATTGTCTAATTTGTTGGAGAGATCAAGCAATGACTGAAGGTCGAGATGGTGTTAAAGTATCTGAGACTAATCATAAACTGGATGAACCTGAAGATATTATTGAACAGTCTATTATTCAACAGAAAAAATTACTTACTGGTTTTGGTGGTAATGATAAAGCGAATAAAGATAAATTTGAAGAATCAAAAACTCCTATGCATTATGCAATCTCTTTAACTGGTGAACCTACTTCGTATCCTAAATTAGGTGAATTAATTCAAGGCTTACATGATAAAGGTAAATCAACTTTCTTAGTTAGTAATGGACTTAATCCTGAATATCTTAAAACTCTTACTTTACCTACACAATTATACGTATCATTAGATGCTCCAAATAAGGAATTATGGCAGCAAATTGATAGAAGTACTTTGACT
>PPCM01000656.1_pt1 | contig 24369 bp, 13 predicted proteins | sample 1555541 | NCBI WGS metagenome assembly PPCM01 (sample SAMN05284479, study PRJNA326546) | Marine sediment metagenome, whole genome shotgun sequencing project. | isolation source: marine sediment | place: Germany: Wadden Sea | collected 2012-09-05 | reverse complement strand
GCGGCAACCTTGGCCTCGGCGGCCTTCTTGTCGTTGTAACGCGAGAACGCGCCCTTGGTCTGCTCAAAGATGGCGTAGCTAAGAGAGGCGAAGGGGATCACCTTGATGAGGTTGGGCGTGGTGCCCTTGTACAGAGCAGTGAGGCCGTCCTCCTTGATGACGACGCCGAAGCTCTGGAGCACGCCGTGGTACTTGGCGGGGTTGATGGCCTGCATCTTGCGGACAGTGTCGAAGGGGTAGGAGATGGTCTGGGCGAAGGCACCGGCGAGGCAGCCAGAGAGGAGCTGCTCGTAGACGTTCATCTCGCGGCCAACATGGACGGTCCAGTAGTCCTGGATCATGTTGTAGGCCATGAACTGGCCACCCTCGTACGGGATCACACCAAGGATGGTGTTGGTCAGACCGCCAAAGAGGCCCTTGAGGCCCTCATCGCGGGAGATCTTGTAGAAAGCGTGGAGCACACCCTTGTAGGCGGGGTTCTCCTTGCTCTGGACAGTCAGGCGAGTCTTGACAACATCCAGGGGGTAGGTGGCAGCAACGGCGGAGATGCCAGCAAGGCTGCCGCACAGAAGCTTGCGCATGGGGGAGAGCTTGCCAGCCTCATCAGCGAAGTAGGGCTGGTACGTCTCGAAAGCGGTGAACTTGATGGCGCTGTAGGGAGCGATACGCAGGAGAGCGACACCGTTGCCCTTCCAGAGGCCAGCAATGCCCTCCTCAGCCATGATGGCCTTGATGGCGACAAACATGTTGTCGTACTCGGAGCCAGTCTGGAAGAGGATCTTGACGACGTCAAGGGGGGAGGTGATGGTGCGGCTGACAGCGCCGGCGATACCACCGCAAAGGAGGTGCTGTGTGAGAGAACAGAAGATGACATCAGAGAATGACGAAGCGACTGGAATGGATAACAGAAATCCACCAGCTCACATACGATGCTCTGACGCTTGTACATACCTGGAAAGTAGTGAGGTTACCACGGGGACCCTTAGCCATGTTGTTTGTTTTGGAAAGAAAACAAATTCTAGTCGCGGAAAGTCCACCAGTCGGTTTATAGTTTTGGTAGTCGGTTTAGACCTCGCAGTGCAGGGTGGCAGATGTGGCACCGCTGGTTATCGCACATGGTGGGGTCATACAGTGCAGTGTGTGTCGGTCGACTGGGTGCTGTTTATATTATATAAATTCGATCACTCGACCGATCTGGGCTGATTATCCTCGTCCTCCGACGAGACTGACGCCGCTGAGAAGTCAGACCCATACGCTGCTGCCTCCTCCTCATCATCATCCTTGGCGTCCTCATCGCTCGCGCTGTCAGCGCCCGAGTCCCTGTAAGAATTGAGGAAGTCGTACAGCAGCACAATCTTGGCAGCGACCGTCCTGATCGCCGAGCGCGGCGTGGGCTCGTCCTCGTCCGGCTCGGGCAGGATCACGTCCTTCAACATGCCCGCCAGATGCTCGACCCCGGCCGCCGCGTCCATCGTGAGCCCTCCCATGGTCGATGCTCTGTCCTTAGTCTGCTCGATACGGGTCTTGGCCGCAGCGATGCGACTCTCGACTGACTCGATGGTACGTCGCATGGAGGGGGCGCCCGACTCGCCTGTGAAGCGAGCATCGGTCAGGGCGTGGCGCACAGCTTCACACTCGGACGTGAGCACCGCAATGTTGGCCTGCGTCTCCTCCGCGAGCTTCTCGAGGTCCTCGCGCGTCTGTCCGCGCGTCTCGAGCTTCTTGATGATCTCGTCCGCCGAGTGTACGCCCGTGGCCTCCGCTATGCGTGACATTGCGACCTTGAAGGCGTCTGGAGAGGCGTCAGCCTCGGTGGTCGGAGCGGGGGCCTCCTCATGCGTGTGGGCCGCGCGCATCAGGCTAGCGTTGTGACGGATCGCCTCTCTCTCCTTGTTGGCGCCCTCAAGCTCCAGCAGTTGATCCACATCACGTCGCTGCTGATCGAGAGTGACGGCGCGCTCGAGACGCTCTCTCTCGATCGTCTCTACGACAGAGGCGAGCTGGAGTCGGAGTTCGTTGACATTACGGACCGCATGCTCGTGTAGGGCCGTCAGCTCGTCGACCTCGTTGCTGGCGAGACCAGTCGCGTTGTCAAGCTCCACCAGCTGGGCCTCGAACGACATGCGCTCAGAGCGGAGGCACTCAGCGATTTGAGTGTACGTCTTCTGGATGCTGCGCGCCTCGTTGTGCCGAATAGCAGCCTTGTCGAGCGCATCCTCCAGAGCACGCAGTCTCCGGCCCACTCCAGTGTCAGTGTTCCGTGGATCCGCCGCCTCGAGCTCCAGACGCTTCATCTCGGCCTCAAGCGTGTCTAGCTCGCCCCGCGTGCGCTGCGTGCGGTGCTTCTCCATGTCAACTGTTCCGCGGAGATGCGCCACGCTGTCGTCGCACTTACGGACCTCCTCCTCAAGCGATTGAGTTGGGTTGAGCTTCTCACCACGTTCACGCTGTAACATCAACAACGCATCCTTCAACTCCTTGTTTTCTGACTTAAAACGCTCGATTTTGGCCTTCTGCTGCTTCAGACGAGCCTGTGTAGATTCATAGTATGCCTTACGGTCCCCTTCTAGAACGTAGAATCGCCTTTTGAGCGACTCGATATCCTCCTCCTTGCCAAAGGGCGAAACCATACGTTGTTGTGAATTTTTTGCCAAAACCTATAAACCAACAGTTGAATTGTGACGAGTTAGTCATGCGCTCAGATGACTCAAGACTACCGTTGTTACTTGTTCGCGACATCTTTTCAACCTGAAATGTAGTAGATTAAAAAACAGAACGATAAAACCTAGCGTTGTTCACCACTTCTTGTCACGTTCTCCAGAGTCAACACCGGTTCATTTTCTTCATTTACGATACAACAATGTGGGCGGTGAGGATCCCGCCGTCTGGGGCGTTAGTGGCGCCTGCCCCGGCCCCTGCCTCTACCCGGTGTGCCGCGCCCCCTGCCTGGTGGGCCTCTTCCAGGCGTCCGTGCGGGAGACCTGGGCCCCTGATGTCCGTTGGCCGCCCCACGGTGGGCGTGGGGTGAGTCAAAGCCTTGGCACCGGTCGATGATACGTTTGGCGAAGGGCGAGGAGCGGAGAACAGGCATGTTCCGGGCCACGATGTCGGCGATGGTGTCCAGCTGTGCGCGGGTGGAAAAGTCCATACATTTCTGCACCACATAGTTTCCGAATGGGTCACGCAGCAGCTGTGGGAAGCCGGGATCGACGATCATGGCATCGATGAGCACGGACCGCATGTGGGGCGTGGCGAGCTCGAGGCACTTCTCGATGACGTTGGAGCTGAACTTCTGAGTAGCGAGCTGTATGCCGTAGGCCGTGACCATCTCGACAATGTCGTCCGCGTGGTGGTCTCTGCCGCCATCGAGCTCCATCGTGTACTGCACGACGTAGTTCCCGTAGCTGTTCTGGATCAGGGGCACGCAGTGGCGCACAACTTCGGCGACGAGGGCCGCGCGCTGGGCGGGGGCGGCGGAATCGATGCAGCGCTGGTAGACGCAGCAGCCGTGTTGGTGGACAGCGATGTCGAGGCAGGCGGAGGCCGCAGCGTCGAAGATAAACTGGTTCTTTTGGGGGCTAAAGCATGACAGGCACTTCTGGATGACGTGATTGCCGTTCAGGTCCTTGATCAGCTCGACGAAGTCACGACGGAGCCCACCGATGATGAGGTCGCGCTCGGCGTCCGTCGTGGCGGCCTCGATGAGTTTCTGAACCGATCGTGTCCCATGCATATTCAGGGCGATGACGTGCAGGTCGATCGAGATGGTCCTTAAGAGCCCCAGACGCTGCGCGGAGGTGCAGACGTCGAAGAGCTTCTGGCATAGGTAGTTACCAAAGGGATCAACCATGAGGGAATGGAGTGATTCAGCGGCCTCAGAAAGAACAACCTCGAAAAAGTCGGAGCAGGAGGCGCCGCGCGTGTCTTGGTACTCCTGGAGCCGGCTCTGGAGAGTACGGCACCCTACCTGGTCCGTGGCGACGACAGAGACCTGGCCGACGACGTTGGCAAGGGTGAGGTCGGAGGTGGGACGGCTGGGGCGCGATGACCGGCGAGGGGCCTCACCAAAGACGGGACGCGCCATCCGCACAGGCTCAGCCTTGAACCCGGTGAACGTGGGCAGCTCGGGGCCGGTATCTCCTTCGTCAACGAAGAACTGGGAGACGCGCGCAAGAGGAGGCGGCAGATCGGGGAAGTGCTGGCTCTCCATGCGGTAGAACTCGTCGTACATGTCGTGTGTTCGAAGATCCTCGGGGAGATTGAGGCCATCGACACCTGAGAACTGAAGAAGCGTGTCTTGAGCAAGAGGAGCAGATAACGGACGCTCGTCAAAAAAGTCAGTTGCCATGGGCTGTTCAGCGTAGAACTCGGTCTCACCTACTGTACCCGGATCGAATATGTTAGCGTTGCCATTTCCAGCTTCCATAAGAACCTTGGGCGCCAACTTGGGCCAATCGAGCTTTGTGGCGACTATTTTTTTATAACAAAGCTGCCTGGTAACCTCTCAACAAGAATGGTTAGAGCCAGTGTGCTAGCCGGATTTTGAAAGATTTTCATGTGCCCGAATCAAGCCAAGCTGAAGATATTCGGCTCAATTCTACTTCTTCGTTTCCACCTGTTTCTTGCAGGTTGACCACCTCGTAGCACTCCGTTGATGCCTTGACTCATGTGTTCCATATCCCCGGCCCTTGTCCCGCGCGTTCTTGCTGGGGCTTAAAATAACAAATCTCGGCCGTGATCCTTCTCACTCAAATTGACCATTCATTTCGCCCCGAATACATTCCATTTTGTTTAACACTAATAAGATAAGAGACTGTGCCTAGGACCTCCCCCACCTGCAGGCGGGCCCCTCATCGTACAGCCTCCGGAGTCGTTCCTCCCACCTGCCCTCCTCCTTGAGGCGCGTCACGACCCTCAACACCCGTGCCGCAGTGACCGCATCCTCGATCGAGTCGTGCGTCACCTGCTGGATGTCCGTGTCGAGCAGGGCCTTGGCCAGGTATCTCAGAGCGAGGGACCGCTGGCCAGGGAGGTGACAGATGGTCACTGTGTCGATGATTTGAGAGGCTGGCACCGCGAGGTTCAGCACCCCAAAGTCCTTAGCCAATCCGTGACCAACGAAGATTGCGCCGGCATCCCGCATCGCCCGCACGGTGCGATAAACGTCCTTGAGGGACCTGACGCCTGGTCGACCCTCCTTGAGGTCTCCCTCCTTGAGGCCGGAAAACGGTGTTAAATAATCAGTCACAGGCTCGGCGGAGGCGACGTAGCAATCCAGCAACGTGGTGTCCGGCACAGGCCCGTCTACAGTGACCGCGCTGACCCTGCCCAGGGCGAGCTCGGGCAGGGAGTCGATCTTGGGCAGCCCATCAGCGTCGTAGTGCGTGACTTCACCGGCAAGCTCGACGAATTCCATATCGATTGCGATTCGGGGAGAATGAGCGAGATATTCAGTGAGGCCGGGCACGATGGACGGCGGGATAGGCGCGGGAGTGGGGGTGGGCGGGGCACCGGGGCGCGTGTAGACCGCGGCGAAGGGTTCGCGCCACGGGCCGACAGAGAGGACCTCGTGAACGGGGACGGAAGATATGGTGAAGTCGTTACACGCAGCCCAGCCCCCGCCGGGCAGGGCGACGTGTGCGATGGCGTGGGACGGCTTGGATCCCGTTGGATACGCCTCGTGTACGATGCTACCCACCCCTGCCAATTGCAGGTCGACCCCGTTGACCGTGAGGGACGAGGGGAGGCGTGCCCGACCCCATTCCGTCATGGTCACGAGCACAGCATGACCCACCCCGCCGATAGACTTGAGGACGGGGGTGGGGCCGGCCACACCGCACGACGGACAGGTGGTGTGGACTGTGCGGCGGGCTGGAGCGACTGACCCGGCGATGTCGGGAGTCAAGTCAAGCGTGCCGGCCACGGTGACCTTCTCGGTCGACTCGCCGCACTTGGGGCACGTGTATCTCGCCACCCGCGTGATTCCGATGAGATTAGCCGCATCTGGCACAGTCACCAACTGACTCACTATAAACAGTAGAGCTGCCATGACGCGTCTTGGTAGCGGCATGCGAGTGCCGGAGAACCCTAGGTGCTCACCCGAGGGGTGTAATCTCATGGCGCGGAGGAGGTTGGACGGCAGGAAGTGGCGGGATAAGGCCATGCCGTCGAGGGCGCACCCGACCTCACACGGAGGGCAGAGGGGCTCGGCACAGAGGGGGTGGGTGGCGAGGGCGGCGGACATGCCGGGGGTGGCGGCGAGGAGCTGGAGGATGGGGTTGACGAAGGCGAGGTCCGAGGCGCGCTCGAGGCCACACAGAGGGGTCACGTTGGCCGCGGAGAAGTCGAACTTACCGTGGGAGACTTGAGTGAAGTCGGCGAGAGTCAACCGGAGATGTGATGGGGGTGGGGCGGCGGGCTCCACCCGGGTCTCTTTAAAGTATCCAATGTCGCCCTGCCAAGTCGTCTTGGCGATCGTCTGGGCGCTGACGACGTCGGGGGCGACCATTCCGGGGAGAATCGTCGGGAAGGGCTGCTCAGGGGCGACCGTGGGCAGGTCGTACAGGCCATAGTCTTGCATGGTGGGGCCGGGGGTGGGGATCGTCGGGGCGGGGACGTCGTCGGGCAGGGTGCGGGTTGGGTCGACATAAACCATGAGGGTCGGTCCAAAGACGGCGGCGAAGACGACAAGGCCGGTCGATGTGAGGCAGTCGCGCGGGGAGAACTCTGGGGCAGGTTTCCCGACGACCATGGGAGCGGAGGGCGTCGCGTCCGGGATGATGGAGACCGAGGCGTCCTCAGCGGCGACCACGAGGCCTGTAGCCGTGCGGTGGACCCCAGCGACGGCGGGTGCGGGGGTGACATCAGTGACGGCTAGACCCTGGCGGCTGTGGGTGATGGTGACAGCGGGCAGGGGGTAGGTGGGGGGACTGGTGACTAGGGTGGCGACCACGGTGAGTGGGGAGGCCTGTGTGATCTCGAGGTGCGACACGGCGCCGTCTATGGGGAGAGTGGCGACAAAGAGACCCGAATGGGTGAACATGGACACGCGCCCGTCGAGATGGCCAAAGATGACATACCGGTCCGTCGCGCGGGCCACTCTGACGTTCCCAGCGCCGTTGATTCTGGTCTGGGGAGCAGCTGGAAGATATGGTCGAACGATGAAGGAATCGTGTCTGAGAGAAACAATGACGTCCTGGCTGTCCGGGAGCGCGGTGACGCACACGACGTGTGGGATGGGTAGGACGGGCCCGAGCTGCATTCCACCGTTCCCGTGGTACTGAATACCGCCTTCAGTGGCAACCCAGACGCCGGTGCTGTGAGAGGAGAGAGACAGCACCGGGGCGTCCACAGTGAAGCGGCAGTACAGTACCTTGCGCTTCAGAACAGTTCCAACAACGCTACCATTGGAGAAGCCCAGCCACAGCAACCCTGAGCCCTCATCAAAGTCCATTGCTGTCGTAATCACGGGCGTCTGCTCCATGAAGCCCACAGGTATGTGTAGAAGGAATGCATCCCACTGTGGCGGCTGTTGTACCGCCGGTATGAACGGTCTTGGCTGGGATGACATTCCTGTTTGCGCGGAAAACAATTTAGTATGCCCTCTCAAGATTCACACATTACCCGACCGACTCATCGGTCAGCAAACGTGGGGCCTGCTCACCCCCAGGGTGGGGTGGTGAGATAGGACGTCAAGGTCAGACATCCAGGTAGCCTCAATGGCTGTTCGTTTCCGGTAACCGTATGTCCAGTAAAGCATGTTCTCGGCAGCCATGATGTGGCGGTGCAACTCCTTTACGCAGGTCCCGCACGTCTTGTACTTGGACCGAAAGATGATTTTATGCGTGTGTAAGGCGTGCTTGATTTGCAACCTTTGTGCGTTCCACCAAGGGCGACAGGCACTGTCCCGATCACAGTTCCGCCACCGATAAACTGCGGTATGAACTGCGGTAACTGATTGTGAGGTTTATGGTCACCACTTTAGATTGTCTCTGCTAGCTCCAGTAGACCAGGAATCGCGAAGTATGCACAACAGATGGCTCGTTATCAGCATGTTAGACCAGTAGTGATGTTTTTAGAAGTGTGCTGTGCCTCAGTATTGAAACCACACGACTGGTTGATTACAGTGGCGTGGCGATCATACTGAAGTCAATTTGGGGCCCCCGTTGAGAAAATACTGGATTTGGCAGTGATGCCACAGTATCAACTACGAGATTGTGAAGAACGAAAACCGTTACAACGCAAAAAGAACCAACTGATAAAAACTCACTTCTTTGAGTCACTTGTTTACAGACAACTTTTCTGGATTCATGTTGTTGGCGTGCAATGGTTCAGATAGTAAGCTTACATTGATATGACCCACAAATTTTCATAGTTATTGTCAATAAACAGAACTTGGTGAATCATACCGGGCGTGATATCTATGGCCACAACGGAGTTCAAGGTTATTAACGTGCCTCATCTATTCATTAGGGGGACGTTCCGTCCGTTGTATGCCAGGCCGTACCTTGGCGAGGACAAAACAAAGGAGCAGCGCCGAACCTTAGTCGTAACCAACCTTCCTCTTGGAACGAGTACGTCACATCACACACATTCTTACATTAGCCGCCGAGGGTCTCCAGGAAGCGTTTGCGGACTTCAAGTACCCCGTGCAGTCGATTGAGCTCAAGTCTATGGTCAGCACGGACAAGGCGCTGCTCGACCCCAACATCCCGCTGCCGGACGTTGCTGCCGCCCGCTACTCGATCGCGTATCTCCAATTCAAGCGTTCCTCCGTGATCACGGACATCATGGGGGACTCCTCAACCCTGGCGCTGACCCACCCCGTGCCCAACACGACGCTCGGGGTCAAGGCCGCCAATGAGAGATTGGGGGAGTTGGTGGAGGACAGGGACACGCTGCTGGAGCAGGCGGCGGCCGTCGTGGAGAGGTTCGACACCAGGGAGGAGGAGAAGCGGCAGCAGTTCGCCGAGGCTGATGACGAGGGCTGGATTACGGTCCAGCCGCAGCACGGGAAGAACTACGTGCGCGCCGGTAAGATCAAGATGGGTGTTTTCTGAAGAGGTGACTGCCGGACAATGCTGTGCTGATGATCTATCATAAATAATCGCGGATAAGCACCAACAATGAGGTTTTAGGTAATTTCTATGGGAGCCCCGGATCAATGATAGGTATTGTAGGGTGTTGAGCCCCTATTCGTTAATTCTGAATCACCAATCATCTGCAGGGCAGCAGGACTTTGATGGAAAATAAAGTTGTACATTTTAAGGCAGTGTTCAAGGGACGCCTGACCAATATCACAGCCATGAGTGGTCGGGATGATGTCAGAAACATGCCGATGCGACCGGTGGTGTCTCATCCATCGATGCTATCTCTTTTAGACGCAGAAAACCCGAATGCGTTGCTTGCGTCTGATAACGGCCCCGTTATGACGATGAGCTCCAGTATGCCACCCAACAACACGTTCAAGTGGAGCATGTTGTTCCAGTCTAACACGTATACCAAGGAGCGCATCCTAATGTTGATCCAGGAGGAATGGAGGCACAACAAGGTCAAGGACGTTGTTATTCTTCTTGCCCTGCTCATGATCCTCGCTCTAGCGGTCCTGGACGTCGCTGTGATTCTCTCCCACTTCATCACGTTCCCCTCGCCGCGTGGCCCCGGCGCTGTCGTCGATCACACGCCCGGGACGATCACTCTTGTCGAGTCGATCCCCGATGAGGTCAACCTCGAGACGGCCGTCCACACGGGGGACGCGTGGGTCACCCTCATCAACGGGGCGACCCGGACGCTGGACATCGCGTGCTTCTACATGACGCTGCACAACAACCCTCCCTCTCAGCCGACCCAACCCCAGGGCGAGGCTGTGTTCCAGGCCATCCTGAACGCCATAGACCGCGGGGTCGTCGTGCGCGTGGTCGCCAACAAGCCCTCTGGCACGCTGCCCAAGTCGCCTGACCTTGACACCCTCGCCGAGGCCGGCGCGTCCGTGCACATGCTTGATGTCACCAAATTTGCTGGTGGCATTCTCCACACAAAGTTTATCGTCGCCGACCACGCCCGGTTCTACCTAGGTTCCGCCAACATGGACTGGCGCTCCCTTCAACAAGTCAAGGAGGCCGGCGTCGTCGTCGACAACCCCGTACTCGCGGAGGACCTCGGCAAGATCTTCACCATCTACCACTACGCCGCCGTCCACGGCCATCTGGCGTCCTGGGCGGGCGAGGCGACCCGCATGAACATGACCCAGCCCGGACTCGTCCGCCTCAACCATACCGAGTCCCAGGTGTGCCTGTCGGTCGCGCCCCCGGCCTTCGTGGCCCCAGGGCGCGAGGAAGATATCGCAGCACTCACCCACACGATCCGGACCGCCGATGACTTCGTGTGGATCTCAGTCATGGACTATGCGCCTTATATCCAGGGCTACGATCGTGGACCGAACGTGTATTGGCCGGTGATCGACACGGCGCTGCGGAAAGCAGCGAGCATATCCAATGGTATTGACGGCACCAAGTCGACGAGCGTCAAGCTCCTCGTCAGTTATTGGGAGCACACCGCGCCGTTGGTGCAGGAGGCAGCGGCCAGCCTCGCCATGGTTGAGAACGTCGAGGTGCGTTGGTTCAAGGTGCCTCCCCTCGCCCAGCCTCTCCCGTTCGCCACGGACCACACGCGGGTGAACCACGCCAAGTACATGGTGACTGAGGACCGGGTGTTCATCACGACGAGTAACTGGCTCGGAAACTACTATGTCGACACGGCAGGCGTCTCCCTCGTGACGGACCACGCGGCGCTACGGACCCAGGTCATGGACTCGTTCATGCGGGATTGGGACAGCGAGTACACCCACACCGTCGACGAGTTGATCGATATTCACTGGGATAAGGCCAATTATGTCAAGCCGGACGGCACGTGATTGGTGGTGGGGGGTTGGAGCGGCGGGTATCGCCAAATAATGATAAATCACCGGATAGATTCGTTGGGGTGGGGCTGGACGGTCACAGCGAAGCTTTTGATGTGGGAGACATCCCCCTGACCGACGTCACGGTCGGGTAATGTGTGGCTTGTTCACACGTACGGGTGGGGTGATATGATGACAATGTCACTGATACGTCATGAGCAAGACAAACTGGTGCATTCTAGGTGGCTGGAATATATCTACATCATTTATCTCGTCCTCGGCGTCAATCACGCGTTGGCGATGGGCTCAGGAAGGATCATCACATCTTCGGCAGCCTCCCGGGCATTCAACACCTCAGCATGGTCGTCATCGGCTGGGGTCCACCCAGGGAGACCAAAGCCGTCGATGAGGTCGGGGACACGGATAAAGCAGCAGCTGTCATAGTCACCCCGGCCGACCCACGCCCCGTCCGTCAGCTGGATGAAGATTTTCGAAGAATCGAGAATAACGCCGGAATCGACAACGTTGCTGCTCACTTGCAAGGTTTGATACTCGATGCTCGAAATACTGGGCTGACCGGAGCTGAGCCGGTCTTTCACCGAACTGAGATGCTCACGCTCAATCATATGTGTGGTGGGCGTTGACTTCTGAGTCCAGACGAATGGAGATCGGGGCCATATTTATAAGACATATAAATACGATAGGGAGAAAAGATCGTGCTTTGTGATATTTCCGAAACAGAGAAAGCTCAGACCTCGACATAGCACATGACCGACTCATTTAACTTCATTCCGCGAGCAGAGTGCCAAGTGTCATCTGCTGGCTTCTCTTGGCACCATGCGCTACCATTTCTGGAGACATTGACATCTTTTCTGAACTTTGTTGCATCCGTGGGTGGGTTTCTCGCCTGCATTCCACTTCTTCTAGCGTGGTATATAGCAGCCTCTAGCCGCATGAAGGGTGTATTCTTTCGTCGTGTGATTGCCCTTGCTTGGGCCTGGACGGTGTATGCCTTCATGGACATAGCCAGACACCTCTCACTCCTCATAGAGAACCACTTCGCATGTACCGTGTATGCTAGCGACCCCTCCGCCGCCCCTTTGGCTGTGGCGCTGCTCCCTCTCGTCGTTGATTATCTTCGGAGCTTCATTTACTATCTCACGATGACACTGTGTGCGACGACGGCCGTGTTTATGCTTCGGCATGTGCTAGCCTTCAAGGCGGGGACCATCTCGGACGACGTCTCGGCCCGCTTCATCCTCTCCTCGTCCGAAACAGTCATATGTGTCGCGTCCGCGTCTGCTTTCATCGTCATACACGTCATCACGTCTGCCATGGCTTCTATCGCGTATCAGCTCTTCCACGTGTCGGCCCTGTCCCAGGTGATCACCATTCTCGGCTTCCTTGCCCGTCTAGGCATGGCTGACGTCATCACTGTCATCACAGTCGTCGCGTTTGGCTGGCTAATCCTGTTCTTCACTCAGAACCGGTCCACGTTCCCCGCCATCACTGCCCTGCTCCTCCTTGTGTTCTTCCTCCCCCTTTCCGTGCAGGCCGTTGCCCTTATCTTTGATACCGTGCTGTACTTTGGCTTCCTTATTCTTTTCATCTTTACCTCAGGCGCGTATAGCCTGGCTGTGTTCCACAAGTTCGAGAACGTCTCCTTCAACATCGTGGACTCGTTGCTGCTGGGCCACGTGTCAGTGATCTGCATTGCTCACGCAATCGCAATCATCGTGCTCAGGATTCAGCACCAGCGAAGAATCCGGTCATATGAGAGATTCTAGACATCTTTAGGCCATCTAGCTCATCTATCACGGTCACATAGAACAGTCAGTCGCTCACCGGCGACTGATGAGATATAATGACTATAAACACTATTTCGCGAGAGCACGATATGAACGCTGATAGAAGCCGGGAGGGCATGTTGATAAGACCGGGACCCACAATCCATACGTCAAAAGGAGTCTTCCTCAAATCCAAGATCATTCCCCGAGCAGCGAGGATGGTTCTCAATTGGGAAGAGCCGATACCGGCGGTGACACTGTGTGTTTTGTTGGCATTTCAGCTTTTTGCGGCGGGTAATGCGCTTGCGCAAGGAGATGAAGATTCGGAATCACTTTCTCTTCCAAAAATGGAACCTAGCTTGTTGAATCCACGGCTTCCATGCCCAGCAGGACAGTATTACGTACATTCAGGCTGTGTAATGGCATCGCCAGGCTTTCATGTATCTGACGCGATGGCCACCAACCAGATCCCCTGTGATGGTGGCACATATCAACCCACAGCAGGACAAACACGGTGTGTGCCGGTCGATACCAACTATTACGTCCCCAGCGATGGCAGGGGGCATGTGGCGCAGCTTGCATGCCCCGCTGACCAGCACCCCAACGCCACTTTTAACGGGTGCATTTCCGGTGCGCCAGACCCATTTATATTTGAGCCAACGTCCCCTGTGGGAGCTGTCGAAGTCGGCCCGACACTGACCCCGCCGTTAGCACTACCCGCCGACAACGTGGGCGCGTCTGTAGCTGTCTCTGACAACGTTATGGCCGTGGGGGCCTGTGTACCTCGAACCACCACACGGGCGGGATACGTCACCGTGTACACGCGCACCTCATATGATGCAGCCTGGATGCCCGTCGCGAATCTCACGGCGTCGGATGGTGTGCTGGGCGATCAGTTTGGGGCCTCCGTGGCTTTGTCAGGTGATGACATTGTCGTCGGCGCGTATTGGCAGCTCGAGCGGCAGCAAGGCGCCGTGTACCACTACAGACGCCCATCAACCGGCTGGGTGGACATGACTGAGACCCAGAAACTAGTCGGGCCGGATGATGGCTTGATGTATCACTTCTTTGGCTTCAGCGTCGCCATAGCAGAAGATGTACTCATTGTAGGCAGAGACGGAGCCAACCACACTGCCGGCGATGTCCGTCTATTCACTCGACCGCGCTACGACGAGCCGTGGTTGCCGTTTAGCACGGGAATCAGGCCCGATTGGGTCGCCGGAGATGTCCAGTTCGGTCACTCGGTGGCAATAGATCCATGTGGCACGTCTGTGGTGATAGGCGCCCCGTACGACAGCTCTACGGCGTTTTATGCCGGTGCGGCGTCTGTTTGGACACTTACCGACGGTGTGTGGGCCGAACAACAGAAAATTGTCCCCAACAGTGAGACAGAAAATGCTAATTTTGGGCGAGCTGTCGCCATCTCGGGCGACACCATTGCGATCGGCGCGGAGAACGACAACGACATCAACATATGCAGCGGTGCCGTGTACATCTACGTCCGGTCGGGCACCGAGTGGACGATGCAGGCCAAGTTACACGCCTTTGACGGCGTCGCCTGGCATTTCTTCGGGAATAAGCTCGCCCTTCATCGAGACACACTCATTGTGGGCACATACCGGGATGCTACTCAGGGCAAGGTGGGCGCCGGCGCCGCCTACGTATTCCACCGGCGTGGCGATACTTGGGCTCACGTTGCCAAGGTGTACGGCACCCCCACGACCAAGGGCAGGATGGGGATGTCTGTCGCTGTTTCAGGGTCGACCATCGCAATTGGTGCACCGGGCGTGAACAACACAGGCACCGTGTACATGCAATCGATGATCAGTCCAGCCGCCAACGGGATTTGGGCCGGGTATGCCATCGACACCACCGGTGTAGCCCGGCCATGTGATAACGGGGGATTCGCTAACAGACCATGGCAGCCGAGGTGCCACCCGGCCGACCCCGGCTTCTTCGTCCCAGCCGATGGACAGCCCCACATGCAGCAGACGCCGTGCAATGATGGCGATTGGCAGGGCGGCGTGGGGGCGGCGGCGTGCGCCCCAGCGGATATTGGATACATTGCAACGGCTGACCACACTGATCAGATCCCGTGTGACAACGGCACGTACCAAAACACGACTGGGCAGACACAATGCCTGCCGTGTGCCCTACAAGGACCGACATTCAGCACACCAGAAGACGGGGCGCCACATAGCACATGCATAGATTGGATGCCACCCAGCCCGACCGTCGACTCTGGGGAGTTGGTCGTTCTCCGGCAATCAGACATGGCATTGCAGATTGCCGGAGTTAAGATCGGTGGGCGGGCAGCGTTGACTGTCACCACACGCTACGGCGACGTCATAGTCGTGCCGGTGGTTGACGGCCTGACCGTCCCGGCGTCTACCCAGTCTATGGACGTCGCCCTTTCTGATGGGTCGACCGCGTCGACCTCGGTGCATATTGCCCCCACGACCATCCCCACCCCACACACGGTTATCGGCGGTACGGCCGCTCGGGCGACCACGGCCTCGCCCCTCTGCCCGGCGATAATGGACCTCGGCATGCTCGGATCGCGGGCGATCGAATCAGCCACGTTCACCGGGGGCGCTATCAGGTGTGTATCGGCCCCGATCCCCGTCACCGCCGCGACCGTCCGCGCGATGTTTCCCCCCATCCTTGTTGACCCCACCCCGGGTCGGTCGGTCTGCGTCTCCCTCACTGGCGCCGAGTTCGGGTCGACCGAGGGCCTTACCGTGGTCCTCAACGGCCGCACTCTGCCCCCATACATGACTGCTGGGATCGTCTGTGTGGTGCTCATCACGACCGACGGATCCATGGACATGCCCGACACTGCGGAGCTTGTTATGTATCTCGACGGCGAGATGCTGTTTGAGGCGGTGCTTTCGTTCACCACCCCCCCTCTTGACGCCGGGTTTCCATGGAGGAGCGTGTTCTGTGCCTGTCTCATCATTATCGCGCTGATGGCCCTCGCAACGTGTGCAGGGGTCGCCTTGCCCCTCACCGGAGCCGGGGTGGGCGTGTCTACCCTCGCCCTCACTGCGATACAGGACAGGGATGCCTATCGCGACCTCAAGATGCCCATCAAGGACATCTTCGAGGAATTCCCGGCACCACTTGAGGCCCAGGGCGAAGGCACCAGCGACACGGACCTCAACAAGGACGTCGAGTGGACACCGTCGCTGCTGTCCGGCTACAGCAGGTCGGACGATTCGTCGGTCAGGACAATGGATATGGTTTAATGCGGTTTATAGATAAACACTAGGATTTATTGTGAGAAAGAGAGAAAGATTGGTCGAAAGTCAACGATATGGTCTTTGCTGGGCTCACCGCTCGTCGAACTTGCGCCCTGTGCAGGTCAAGTCTGCATGCTGTGCCAGCGACCCGCCCACCCGGGGTCCGCGATACACCAAGTTCCACTTCCCTACCGACTCGGGCGCCCCCAGCCCCGCCGTGACCTCACCGACGGATGCCCAGCCGTCCTGGCCGATGGGCGCGGTGAACCCTCGGTCTGCGTCGATGAGCACGCCTACCATACCCTTCAGGGCGTCTGGGACCATTCTACTGGTGACGTCGCTGCTGTGCTCCATTGTGGGTGAACAATTGACCTCAATAACCCACGTGTTGAGCGCATCATCAACGAGAAAGTCGTAGCCGAAGAGCTCGAAGCGGTTATCGGCGTGTTCGACCACATCCTGCACTGATAGCGCGCATTGGACCGCTGTACGCGACATGGACTGTTGAACGGCCGCGAATTCGTCTTTTCCGATGGTCTTGGCGAGCAGCTCGGTGCTAACGATGTTGTTGTCCGCATCCAGACCCTGTACCTGGTTGAAGGCCTTGCAGTGCTTCTGAATGGAGTTGTTTGACAGATGAACCGCCGGATCCTTGTTGTCCAAGTCAAATGGCTCAGAACACAGCCGGCCGTAGCATTCCCCGTAGAACCAGACCACCACAGGGTCCCACGACGTAACAAGCACCCATTGTCTGATATCAAACTTGAGCCCGTTGATGAGGAGGGGCCGCTCGATGTACTTCTGGGCGACGTGGGCCGAGAGGGTCGCCAGGGATAGAATCGCGTCGATGTCCTGGTGGATCACGATGCCCCGGCCCCGGGACTTCCCCGCGGGTTTGACCACCCATAGGTTATGGCCCCGGGAATCACGGACGATCGGATCAACTCCCCTCCAAAAGGTCAGAAGTTCGTCTGACTCAGCCTGAAGGGGTGGTGGGACAGCCGGGAGGTCTGACAACGGCCGGACGGACACCGCGGCCTCAATCTCTGCCCATTGTTGGACAGTGAGGGGTCGGGCCGCGCGTGGCACGCCGTCAATGTCCGAATGGTCCATGATGAATCGCTTGTGGCGGAGCGCGCGGTTGGCGAGCCCGCGCACCTTGTTTGTTACTCCGCCTCTAACGAGCAGGTTCACAGCGCCCATGATCCTGTAGTAGTCTCGGAACGCGATCGAGTCTGGGCCGGGGGAAACGTCGAAGCACGGGGGAAACACGCTGCGGTGGTCCACGTCGGCCCAATACGCCATAGCGCGGAGGTGCTTGGAGATGCCTGTCTTTGTGGTGAGCGCGGCGGCCCCTGGGAAATGGTTGACCATCACCTCGGGCGGATGGTCCTTAACGTTGGCCGACTTGACGGCGAACAGCAGGCCCTTGGTCAGCTCCGCGGGTTGGACCTCCTCCCACCCCCGCTCGAGCAGCTCGAGGCGGAGGTCGGGGTAGGGCCCTTCGAGGGCGAAGACTGGGGCAATGACGAGAGGCTTGACGATTCGGGATGGCGTCGTGCGGGGTGGGGGCGGGGGTGGAGACGTTGTGGGTCGATCGTAGAACCGCACGGCCTCTATTCCGTCGACCTCGGCGCCTCCCAGGGGTAAGGAATCGACTGGGTTCTTCTTTGGTCGACGGGGGCGGGGGACGCTCACAGCACGCCGCACAACAGGAACCGGCGGATGCGTGACAAGAGGTGCCATGGTGGCCTGCTTGGGTTTTCGCTTGGCCCTGCTCACTGCACGGGGTCTGCGGGGTGGTTTTGGAGCCGACTGTCGAGGCGAAGCTGTCAGGGTTTTGCTGAGACGGTCAGGCCTCTGTCTGCGGGGAATATCGGCATCGTTCGACGCTGTATTCGTGTTACGTTGTAATTTGAGGTACAGGTAGTCGATTTTCTTCCCGATATCGGGTGGAAGGCCAAGCGGAGCAAGTTTCGAGGTAAGGATGAAGTGATAGGACAAACTTTCCGCACAGGTGTTCGACGTTTCTGTAGACTCATTGAACGTGCCTGCAGTCCTATCGCTGACATTGTTGTGTGGTGTGTTGTAATGCGTGTTCAAAGAATCACTTTATTTCTGACACTTCTCCATGACCTCTCTAAATGAACGCGGTCCTCTCCACATAGCCCGTCGTTGGCACTGCAGTAGGCTGGGCCTGGTTCAGGGTTAAGCCAGCTGAAGCAGGCTGGACAGCCTGGCTCAAAGACGCGGCGACAGCAGAGCTCTTAGCTTTGGCGACGCGCACCTTGCTGGGATCGAGAATGAGGAGGCCCGTCAGGCCGATGCACCCGCCCGTTGAGAGAACGAAGAGGATGAGCCCTGAAGGAACCAGGAAGAAGCTGATCAAGCTGACGCCGAGAAGAATGATGAAGAGCGTCTCCAAAAGGCTGGGCTCGGCGTATTCGTCAGAGTTGTTGTGAGATATATCATCCGAGTACAGCTCGGGCGTGCACCCAAAGAACGGGCCGTCCTTAACGCAGAGATGGAACCAGGAAGACGGGCAGGCGCTGATCGACGATTGAATGGGGTCAAAGTCGAGGGACACGGTCGACGAGCCGTCAGCGTGGCTAATCATGTGGGGGCATGTCCACTGGTACGTGGGCTCACCGAAAAAGTTGTATTGGTGGAAATAAATGTTGACACAAGCGGGTACAGTAGTGTCGTCCACACGGCTCATGGAGAAGGTCAGCGTCCCGGTAGTGGTGTTCACACGCGTGGGGCGTGTCACAACGAGCGTCATGCCGTGCCTTGCGGAGTAGTCAAGGGGCGTAATTTCGCCAATGTCATTGCCAACGTCAGCAGAGAATTCAGCAGAGAATTCTTTCTCGGTATTCGGCAGTGCAAGCGCGAATTGAAAGATTAGAAGTGCGGCAGTAAGAATTAACAGAACCTTCATGCCTGTGTTTTGTTTTTGACCTCTCTGATGAATCTAAAAAAAGAACGAGGTCAGTCTCACTGTCGGCCGTTGGACCCGTATCCATCGCGTGTGTGAAGTAATGACACGCTTACCAAGAATATTTCGCCAAAATGAGTCAGATCAGCATTAGCCGCGAATGAAAGAAATCAGTCATTGGTGCCAAAGAACCCTTTACAAACGGCCGTAAACGCAAGGCCATGGCTGGTCGACAATTAGCTACTCATGACACTGACACGTGTCAAGACGACGAGGCTATAATTCGAACAACGTGTGAACGTTCAAATATGATCAAACAACTCTGCTCCCTGTGTATCATTGCCCTACTCTTCTCTGCAGTGTTCTGCGAGGTGACTGACCTCACTGACGCCAACTTTGACGAGGCTGTCGCCGGCAAGACTGCCCTTGTCACTTTCTTCGCGCCCTGGTGCGGCCAGTACGTTCCCAACCATCACACCCTTACAAAGCTGCAAGCGCTGGCACGAGCCCTTCGACGAGCTCTCTGAGCGCTTCGACGGCACCGACATTGCTGCGTTCCGCGTCGACGTAACCGAGAACAAGTCTATCTCCGCCCGCTTCGGCATCCGTGGCATCCCCACCATCTTCGCTCTCAAGGACGGCGAGGAGCACAAGTACTCTGGCCAGCGCACCCCCGATGCCGTCTACGAGTGGGTCACCCAGCTTTAGATAAACCATCTTTAGTCATTCAATTCCTCCGTACCGTAACGTATCATGATCTCTACTACCATAGCACGCGACCCACCATTCACTCCACGGTGGGCGCCATCGCGAGCGTCTCCCCCTCAAATTCGCCCCACCCATGGAATTGGAGCGGGGCCTGAGCACGTAGCTCGTCAACGTCCACAGTTGGCCCGACATACGCGTGCTCGAAGCCAGACGGGAGCAGCTCGACGACATCAACGGTACCGGTGACCACACTGGTCCAGTAGGCAGGCTCCCCGGGCTCTAGACGGCGCGCAGTCTCAAAGTCGGCGGCACTGCTGGCAAAATCCTCAATCGCCTTGTAGCTGAACGCACGACGATAAAGAGCCCGGGAGTTGGTCGGTTGATGCTCGAGAACAGACGTGAAGTCGGCGATAGCGTCGTGGAAGCGGCCTGCCAGCTGGTTGGCCTTGGCACGCTCGTGAATGATAGCTACCCGTTGTGGGGGCCACGCATCATAGTCCACGTGAATGAACTTGGGCAGATGGCACTTCTTGGTGGCCTCGTACGAGATGGTGAATGCCTCGACGGCTTCCGGCCACGCTTCCCGCCTGTCGTTGGCAATCCCGAGGAAGTACGCCGTCTTTCCCAGCAGATCGGGTGGTGTCGTTGATTTGAGCAGCAGTGCCCTCCTAAATGTCCGGCTGGCGCTCGTGGGCAGGTTGAGCGCGAGCTGGCACCTGCCGTGGACGTACAGCTGGTATGGCGTGGGCTCCACGATGTCCATTGCTTTCTCGACTGCCTTAAGCGCGTCTTCGTGCTTCCCGAGTTCAAACAGGTTTGTCGCTACGTGTGTCTGGTTGCTCGCGAGGCGCTCCTTGATGTGGTAGCTGTCAGGAGAGTTCAGTAGGCGGTGTGCTAGGATCTCGATGCCTTCCGTGTACCTTCTAATCGCCTCTTCATGCCGCCCAGACATATCACACAGCTCACCGAGCACCTCCAAGGCCGTGAGAAGGTCCAAGGGGTCCGCAAGCGTCATCACGCGTCGACGGAATGTGCCTTCACATACGGAATCGCTTCCCCAGTGGCTCAACCACTCGACATCGCGCACGAGGGTTCTCCTGAAGACGCCGTAGACCGACAAGCCATCAGGCCGCACCTCCGGGGGCGTCGCAGGCTTCCCTTGGCGAACAAGGGCGGCGTACTCAGCCACAGGCACAAGACTGATGGCTGCCGACCGGTATTCCTTGCAGAGCTCGACTGCGATGGACAAATCAACGTAGGCCTCGTCGAAATGCCTTGAACGAAGCCACAGCTGGCCCCTGAAGAAGAAAAGATGCCACGTGTGTGGCGGAATGACCGTCGCGATGGTTGGCACGGACTGCGGGCAGTCCTGCACGGACCCCACGGATGTCCTGGCAAGTCTGTCCCACGGCGTCAATGCGGGAGGACAGTCTGACACGGGAGGGAGCGACGCGGGGTCATATCGCCTCGCAGACTCGATCAGCGGCTGGACGTCGTCGGGAATCGCCTTCATGTCGGTATGGTAGGCGATAGCGCGGCTGTACATGTCAATACCGGCGTCGTACTCGAGAAGTTCCCCGTTGATGCGGCCCAGAAGCTCCCAGACGCGGCCACACGGCTCTGACATGTCCCGCACACGCTCGATCGCACGGAGCGCGTCGTTATGCTTCCCGAGATAGTAATTCGCGATCGCCAAATGGTACCACGCCGGAGTTACGTCGTGCTTCGTGGCAGCGGATCGGAAGATGTCTAACGCTTCCTCGGTCTGTCCGTTGGCTTGGAGGGCCAGCCCCTTGCAGATCAGAAAGTTGGGGTTGTTCGGCACCGTCATTTGAGCTGTACTCGCATCCTCAATTGCGATGGCCGACTTCCCGACCGTCCGATAGCAGTTAGATCTGTGGAAGAACGTCTCGGCCCGCCCGCTGCCCAGGGGCAGGTTGAGGGCCTCGCTGAAGTCCTCCATGGCCTCATCGAAGAAATCGAGGAGATACCGGGCCAGACCCCTGTTGTTGTAGTACTTGGCGGATGCGTTGAGCTGAATTGCGCGCGTAAAGAGTTCAGCTGCCTCTGCGAACTGGTCAGCCTGCATGAGGCACTCCCCGAGCTCGTTGATGGTCGCTGCGTCCGTCTGGATGGCCGCCGCTTCTCTCATGGCGTTAATCGCCGCTCCCACGTCCTTTCCCCGAATAACGCGGGCCATGTACAGGTGCGACTCGGCATGCGTTGGGCACAGCTCGAGCGCGGCGCGGAGGTCGGCCTCTGACGCTTCCATGTTGTTCTTTTCGAAGTAGCACAAGCCACGGTTGAAGAGATAAATATGTCTGCTGTTGTCCAGCTCAATCGCGCTCGAAAAATCAGCGATAGCGTCATCCACAAGCTTCAACTTGTACGCACACTCGCCCCGCAGGTTGTAGTTCGGGGCCTGGGCCGAGCCCTGGGACAACGAGAGCGCCATCGTGGCGTCAAACATGCCACGGTTGCAATCGCCAAGCCGCTGGTAGCACAAACCGCGGTAGAAGAAGTACTTGGACATCGCGGGCCTGTTCTTGATCGCCAGGCACAACAGCTCGTGCGCTTCATCGATTTTTCCATGCTCATATAATCGTTTGGCTTGTTTGAACTGCTTAGCCGCTTCGACGAAGCGCATCTTCTGTTCTGCTTCGTTTTTCCTCCTGGTAGCACCCCAGGTAATGTTCATATGTCAGTCGTAGTGATCGCTGTCGCGAATTTTTGGAATCGGCTGGTGAGGAGACAAAAGATAATCAATGATTCATACATCTAAACGATCAATCGTATATTATTAATGCATATGAGCCGCTATTTACTCGTGTCATTTTCAACTGTAATTCGCACAAAGAATTTGCCGGATGGTGTCTTTGTTTAACGTAAGCCCGCAACAGCACCTGTTTGTTCACCCCATGTGAGAGATTGGATGCCGATAACAATTAGACATCAACGGTAGCCTCAATGGCAAAATCTCGGATGTGGGTCGTGGCCGAGAAGAAGTCGTCGCCGTCGAAGACGAGTTTATTTTGGTGGAGACGTTGTCCCGCATGGTCGGCGGCATCGGGGGTTCACCAATTGTATGGTCTCAGCCGTTGTATTGCCGACGTCCAGTTTTTTCTGATGCAGGCCAGACTCTTTGGCCAGACTCTGTTTTGGCTTATTGTGACAACTAAGACGTGAAAACTGTGAGTGACAAGATGCGCCTTATATGATTTCAATGCCTCATTTACCATCATTTGTCGACAACGGCATCATTCCAGGTCTAAACCTTACCAGGCCGTACAGATCATGGAATCGGTCTCCATCCTCATCTCTTCGTTTTCACCCTCGTACTCGTTCTCACCGTCGGTAACTGTAGTGTTAGGACTAGCGTTTCCCATTTCTTTAGCTATGCTCTATAAAAACGAGATCTGAAAGATGTGCAACCAATGCCACTGTTTGGGTGCAGCGTGGTGGACACCGAGCATTGCATGCCATGACGATTCAGGACGACAGTCTATTTATTATGGACCAAAAAAGAAACGTTTTGACAAGGTGCACTAGGTGCACAAGGTAAATGTTTGGGAGGCTTCGAGAACTCGTATGGAGTGCGGTGTTTGTGGCAGGGGTGTACATGTCAACAGACCTGACTAGAGAAGCTTTGTGGCCGGTCGGACGGGGACACCACCTTGTCGCTACAGTCTCGCCACCGCGTCCAGCGGGCGACCGGCTCGACGTTCCGGGGACCATATATGTCGACCACTGACGTCAGCACAGACTCGAAGAGGCGCCGGTCAGCCTGGCAGTGACTGCCAGTCCGGCTGTTTAACGACTGTCGCTCGAGTCAAAAACGATATTCCGAGCCCAGATCGGCATGGACGGAGCGACGAACAACAATTCGGGTCCATCCGCCACTGAAATCACTGGACATCGACAGACTTCGCCTGCACTGATCGAAACCGACTCTCGGCTGCTCTTCTCGAGCGACTACTACCGAAATGTCGACAGGACGACCGACATCGCCGGTCGGCTGCCCAACGCGGTGTTCACGCTGCCGGCACACATCGTCCAGGCCATCGTCGGCCTCGCTGAGGTCACTGATGCGACGAGAGAGGCGTTGGTGGCCGAGTGTAAGAAGTTCTACCTCGCTGCCATGCAGTACGACAGGAGCAAGGAGGTGTTCGATGATAGGTATGATGACAGAAGCACAACGGTCACTCTCGACTGTGGCCGCTTGTATTCAGAAGGCTACAATCGTCGGGGCCAATGCGGAATCGGATCGAAGAAGCCCGAGGTGACCGGCCCCCGCCTCATCCGCCTGCCACCCGTGCTGCAGGTGTGGCACTGTAAGGGTAGATGGTTTGCTAACACGACCCGGGGGCTGTATGCCTGGGGGTGGAACTTCAATGGCAAGCTTGGTGTTGGCAGCGACGATGAAAGTGTTAAGCAGCCCCGCCGTGTGCCGATCGACGGCGACGTGATGAATGTATCTCTGTCACCTGGTGCATCGTTCTTTAGAACAGCCTCTGGATGGTTTGGGTGTGGGTCAAATCGTTCTGGTCAGCTCGGATTAGGCCACACTGACGACAAGATCACCACCCCCACCCCCATCCCGGGCAGCGAGTGGGTCACCCATTGGAGAGGAGATTTTGGGGCCACATTCGGTTTCAGCGACAATGGTCTTCTGGCGTGCGGCAAGAACGATGATGGCCGGTGCGGGGTTGGATCGACCGATGGAAAGATCATCACGCACACCCCCGTCGCCCTGCCCGACGACGTCAAGGGTAGGGTCGACCGGGTGGTCAGTGATGGTGG
>PPCM01000655.1_pt1 | contig 24423 bp, 10 predicted proteins | sample 1555541 | NCBI WGS metagenome assembly PPCM01 (sample SAMN05284479, study PRJNA326546) | Marine sediment metagenome, whole genome shotgun sequencing project. | isolation source: marine sediment | place: Germany: Wadden Sea | collected 2012-09-05 | reverse complement strand
GTTGATGCCCTGTAGTTGGGGATCGATGATGAGGGGCCATCTCTCGCACGTGTTGATGATGCACGCGTTCTCAACGGAGAGGGGGTCGGTCGGAAGGCCCTCGTTGTTCCACTCGGCGACCAGGGCGGCGTCACTCAGCATGGAGGCCACCGTGACGCCTTCTTGGTGTGGGATCGTGAGGTCGTCGACCAGCGCCACCCACTTGGACATCAGCTCGGTCCGGAACTGCTTGTTGAAGGGCCCGATGTACGACACGAACGCGGCACACAGCAGCACGTCCCCGACGAGCATCCTCTCGGTCTCCTGGAGCCCCTTGATCGACTCCCGCCAACGGACCTTCTCAGACGACAGCCCGGAGACGAGGCGGTTGGCGAGACCGAGCTTGGCCTGGGTGGCCTGGGCCTCGGCGATCACGCGGTTCTTGTCCTCGGAGGCGCGCTCGAATTGGTTCAGGAGGGACTGCAGCTTGTCGTCGAGCTGCTTCACCTGTCGCTGGACCTTGCCCAGCTTCTCGGAGGCGTTGGCGAGCTTGACCTCGGCCTCAGCGAGTGCGGTCCGCTTGGGGGTGACCCATTGGTAGATCTCGTTGTATTTGTGGATGTTGACGACCCAGGCACACAGCCCGGCGGCGGCGACGGACTTGGCCTTGATCTGGTCCGGCGTGAAGCCGTCCTGGGAGATGTACTTGTGGATGGCCTTGACGTTCACCTGCGGGATGTTGTCCTTGTCGAAGTTGAGGAGGCGGTTGAGGAACTCGGTGACGTTGCCCATGTTCTTCTTGCAGCCCCCCCAGGTCACGTCTTTCTGGAGCTTCCCGGCGGGGGACAGCAGCAGCATGACGGCCGCGGCGACGTCGACCACCTCCTTGGCGGGCTTGGTGAAGCCCTTGAGCTCGGTGAGGTTGAGCTTGTCGAGCGTGTTTAGGGCTGCGATGGCGGCCTGGACGACGGGCTCGGCCGAGGCCAGGTCCGTCTCGCACTCGGTCTTGATGGCGGTGACCTCGTCGGCGATCACCTGGCACTTGGCGGCCTCCTTATCGGCGGCGGACTTCTTCTCGGCGACGACGGCCTGGTCCTTACCCACGCGCTCGAGGAGCTCGTTGGCGGACTTCTTCCTTTCCTCGACGACGACCTGTTGCTTGTTGAGCTGTTCCTTGAGCTCTGACACGTCGCTCTCGGTCGTCTCGAGCTTGGTGAGGCCCGACTGGAGGTGGTTGATGCGCTCCTCAATGTCGGCCTTCTTCTTGCGGAACATGACCTTGTACAGGGATATCAGCTCGAGGAAGCTCTTGGGGGTGGTGAACACGGCTCGTTTCTCCACCTCTCCATACTTGATGGCGATGTCGTGCACCGCCCCATCGGCATCGGCCATGAACTGCGCCACGCGCCCCCTCATCGTGTCGCTACCGTCGTCCAGGTCCTCCTCAATCTCCACGAGGAAGCGGTCAGCCACCGATATGAGCGCGTTACGGGGCCAGGCGTGGAACCAGTCGATGGACGTGCACGAGAACAGCGCGGGGAAGCGCCGGGCGCGGCGTCTGAAGGCGTCGCTCACCGGGGAGAAGCACAACACGATGTGGAGGTTGGACCGCACCTTGTCGATGAAGAAGCTCCAACAATTCTCTTTGGTGTCCATAATGCCGGCCTGCTTCACCTCGTTACGGATCTGACCAACGATGTTGTCGCGTTCGTCGGGCTCGTACAGGTCCGCGATGTCGCCTGTGGACAGCATGTCGTTGATGTACACGAGGAACTTCTCCTCGACCACCTGCTGGTCGGTGAACAGGAAGGTCGTCCCGTCGCCCTTGATGCCTGCAGCGGTGTACATCTTAATGATGTCCTCCTTGAGGTCGGCCACGCCGTAGCTGGACGTGATGGTGATCTGAATGACGTCATAGCCGAGGATGAAGGACGCGAGGCGAGCGAGGGACTGCTTCCCTGACCCCCCGACCCCCACGAGGAGGGCCGAGCCCTGCTGGATGATGCGGGAGATGCGGCACACGTGGGCCATGGCGTCCTCGAACAGCACGAGGTCCATGACGGGCATGCAGTCGTTGTAGGACTGGAGGGCTTCTTCGAGGATCTCGTTGAGGCCGACGAACCCGTTCTTGATGGGGGCGTACTGCCCGTCCCCGATGCCGAGTGAGAAGTGGGTGTAGAGGTTGGGCTCGGCCAGGAGCTCGGCGTCGTCGAGGTCGCTGAAGCCCTGGCGCGTCACCTCTGTCCTCATGCGGTCGAACAGGTCCATGTCGTCCTCTGACGTCAGCCGGTCCCTGTACACGCGCCCCACCTCGTGTAGGAAGAGGCGGGTGACGTTGACGGGGTCCTTGAAGAGCTCGGGCCTCATCTGGAGCAGGCCGGACGTGATGGCCGACAGGTCCCGGAGGTTGAATTGGTAGTGGAACTTGATGGCGGTGGGCAGGAAGGTAGACGTCACTCGCTTATGGAGCTCGAGGAGCGCGTTCACGAGGTTGTCCTTGATGGCGGCGACCGCGTTGTTGAAGCCCGTGTCCAGGTGGCCGCCGAGCACGGACCCAAAGATGTGGCCCATGGCGTCGACCTCGGGCATGTTGACGCTGAACACGGCGAAGTGTCTCTGGAGCCTGTCATTGACGGTGAAGGAGCCGGCCGTGGGGTTCATGGCGGCGACCATCTGACACTGCTTCACCTCCCGGAGCGCGAGTTTGGTCCTATCGTACCAATGCTCGTAGTCCAAGTGCTGTCTGAGGAGCGTGATGGGCGCCTGGGTGCCGTATTCATCGATCATCGACATGTTGAGGTCATCGATGAAATACACCAGCCGGCGCTGACCAGGAGGCCCGTACGTGCGGCCGGCCTTCTTCTCGAGGGGCTGCTCGAGGATGAGCTGGAGCTGGCGCGTGTCGGTGTAGTAGTTGAGGTTGGTCTGGACGTACATCATATCGTCGGGCATGTTCTTGAGCTTCTCCTTGAGCATGAGCGTCTTCCCCGTCCCCGCGGGGCCCACCAGCATGACGGGCCTTCTGTCCTCCATGAGCCTGTCCATCCAGTACATGATCCGCTGGGACTCCCCGGTGTGGACCATAGTGGCCGAGAGACGCTGCTCGGGGTTATGTTCGTACGTCGGGGTGTCCCATGACGCCCATTGTGGGGTCCCGGCGACCATACCGAAGACGTGGTCGAACACGGTGCCCTGCTGGGGGAGGGTCGGGCCCGTCTTGAACTCGGCGCGCCACCACTTGCTGAAGGTCTCGCGATGGTCGATCAGCTGGTCCTTGAAGAGTGAGGAGCCCACCGCCCAGATGGTAGCGAACACGAAGTACTGCTCGAGGTACTCCCGGACGGAGTCTGTGTCGGCGTCCGCGGGGAAGTTCTTCTTGGTGAGCAGGGTCTCCAGCATGTGAGTCAGGGTCTGCACGATCTGGACGTCGGAGCACGCGATGATCTGTTTGAAGTGGCCGGAATGGATCGACTCGAGGCAGGGCGGGATGTACTTGTCGAACAGTGCCTGCAGGTCGCGCCCCTCGGAGGGCTCGCGGGTGTCTGCCCATGACGCCACCACGGCGCCCCATCCGACGTCGTTGAGTGAGATGTACAGGATGCCGGCCCGGGACACGGTGGCGGGCGTGGCGTACTTGAGATGGGAGATCTCGAAGATCAGCCTCATCCACGGCTGGAGCGGGATGCGCTCGTTGGACGCCAGGGTCAGCATCTTATTGTCGTCCATGCACGTGTTCATGGACTCGATCCAGTTGGGGTCGATGTCGCCGTCCAGGAGAATCCACTTGGGCTCCTCGTTCGGCATGTTGGAGAGGTCCCGCATGGTGGTGGACAGCAGCCCGTCCTTCCACTCCCGGGACGCCGTGATGTAGCCGTACAGCTCGTGGCCCGTGACGGCCTTGGGGTTGATGTCGGGCGTCCAGATCTTGTGGCCTCGGGCGCGGTAGGTGTCGGCCAGCACCTTGATGCACGTCGACTTACCCGTGCCGGACGAGCCCAGCACGAACACCGAGTGGCGCACCTCGAGCAGCTCTTCCAGCTGGACCACCTTGAGGACGAAGGAGTCCTCTGGCTGTAACCCACGGTCGAGGCAACACTTGCGGACGATGGCCTCGAACTCCTCGTTGACCTTCCTGGGAATGTCACAGCCCGGGAACAGGTCGCCGATGAGCCCCATGAAAACCTCCATGTCCTCTAGGGTGATTTTGGGGATGTTGAAGTCCCGCAGCGCCCTCATCAACACGTGCTCCTCGGGAACGTCGGGCTCGGCACGCTTCAGGGCGCCGGCGACGACGAGCACGGACTTGATGGCCCGCAGCCCCCAGTCGTAGTGAGCCTGGGGGGACAGGAGGTCCTTGTTCAGGGCGTAGAGGGTGGTGAACTTCTTGGCGAGTTCACGGGCATCGATGAAGCCCTGGGACATCAGCATGATCTCGGCGATGAGGCCGTAGTCTAGGTAAGGGTGTGGAAATGGGTTAAATGCCTGGTACTACCATCGAACAAGGTCTAAATAATGCCTTAATGTTCTCTGGTAACTCAGTTCGGCCGGCGTAACCGGGATTCATTGTTATAAACATGCCTATATAAATAAGAATAAAAATACATACCGACGGTCTTGACCAGCGTGATCTCTGTGCCCTGGAAGTCAAACGTGACCTTCTTGGCTCGAATAGCGTCGAGGATGCACTTAACCTGATTGGACACGACTGACAGCACCTCAATGGAAATTCTATTAAATTCGTCGAAGCATCCGAACGCGCCCGACGACGCCAAGCCCTGGAAGATGTTCCCGAGGGACCTGTAGTCCATCTGCTCGGAGCAGTTGAACACGTACACGATGAGGCCGAGCGCCCGGCCGAGATCCTTGGTGGTCTCCGTCTTGCCCGTGCCTGCGGGGCCTGCGGGTGCGCCACCCATGATAAGGTGGAGTGACTGGGTGAGGGTGATGTAGCACCGGTCAGTGAGGGGCGTGATGACGAGCCGGGGCTGATTCCCCAGATATTCATGCCAGTATCTGAAGTTGGCGTCACAGATATCGATGAAACAGTCACCCTCCGTGTCGTCCCAGCGGAGCTTGAGCTGCGACTGCCATGCGAAGGACGCCGCCGACTCGATCTTGGCGTCGACGAGCCCTGTGATGACGTCTCGCGCGTGGACGTCGATCGTGGTGATGGTCATGATCTTGGTGCGGGCGTCCTTGGCGAGGTCGCCCTGGATGGTCTTGATGAGGGCGATGAGCTGCTCCGTCTGCTTCTTGTTGTACTCCTTGACGGCGTTTTCATTGCCCTCCTCGAGCTTGGAGAACGCCTGGTTGACCTCCGACGTCCACCAGATCTGGGAGCCCACCAGGGCGATCTGTGCGGGCCATTTGAGGATCCACTGGATGCGGTCCAGGCCCATGTATTCCTCCGTGGCCAGGCTCATCTGGTGTCTGATGGTGGCCCGCATGGCGTCGACGAGTCTGTTGAGCCACACCTCGACCTGCCCTTCACAGTGGCAGGGCGTGACGAACGGGATATACTCCATCTCCCTGGAGTACATGCCGATGGCGACGTCTGTCTTCTCCCCGGCGTCGTCCGTCTCCCACTCGAGGGCCTTGATCGAGTCGAACAGCTTGGAGAGGTGGACCTCGACCTCGAGGGGCTGGCGACCCTTGGAGAGGATGTCGAGCAGGGCCGTGGACGAGATGAAGTAGAAGCGGGGGAAGGCGCGACGCTTGGTGTCGAGGTAGTCGGCCAGCGCCTTCTCGCACTCCGCCAGCATGGACTCGAGTTGCTCTAGTTGGGCCTCCATGCCCGCCTTGGTGCACAGCGCGACGATGTTGGGGGTGTGGACCGACGCGTTCATCAAGTCCATCCACATCGAGTGGATCGTGTCGAATCGCTGGGCGTGTTGGGCCAGCTGCTGTCTGATATCATCGCTGCCGACGAAGATGGGCTCCAAATGGCTCCAGGTCTGCTGTACCTCCGTCCACAGCGTGATGACCGAGTCCACAGTTGACAAGTTGGCCTGCCACCGCGCCACCTCCTCCTGGAAGTGTCCGACGTACTTGCTGGCGGCCATGTTCTGGACCACGACCTGGTTATCCTCTAGGGTCTCGATCTGGGTCTCATCGACCTGCAGGAGGGGCACCTTGTCGCGGCCCTTGTCGTACGTCCCGAACGCGAATTCCATGCCCCCCCAGGTCCCGTCGAGCGTCGTCAGGGTCTTCTCCATGCCGAGCTCCTTGCTGGCCTTGTCGACGATGTCACCAACCTCATCGCTGAAGGAATGCAGCTGGAGGGCGAGCAGGTCGGACAGCTTGAAGTCGGTGCCGATGACGAACTCCTTCTTTGTGAGCCGCATGAGCTGCTTCCAGTGTCTGTCCCGCATGCTCGGGTTCTTGAGGTCAGCCACGAGGGGGAGCGTGGCGAGGAAGTTCTTGACGTCCGTCTCGAGCGTGCTGAACACCTCGAACGCCCTCAGCAGCTTGTCGAGGCCGCGGATCTCCTTGACAAACTTCTTTGTTTCGTCCTCCATGAACTCGATGTTGATGTCGTTCCACAGCGTCCGGCGCCAGATGGCCAGCTGGGTGTCGACCGACCCGATGACGTCCCACACGCTCTTCAGGAGGCCGAGTTCGTGTGACATCGAGTCAATCACGTTGAAGGGGTTGACGTCCAGCTCGAACAGCTGCTGCTGCTCCTGTACGCGGTTGGCGTCGGCCCGGACCATCTCGAGGAGCTTCCTGAACGAGTCGATCAGGTGGTAGGCCTCGGCGGGCGTGTGCTTCTTGGCGAACGGGCCCACCGTGCGGAAAAGCCCCTTGATCTTGAGGAGCCGGCCCTCGAACTTGACGTCGGCCTCCTTGATATTCTGAACCTCCATCTGTTGCTGGGGTGCAATCTTCTCCTTAGTGCTGAAGCTGAGCCGCCGCAGCTTCTCCCAGTCGGAGGGCAGGGCGTCGAGCAGGGCCGCGATGTCCTCGGGGACGGGCACATCATACCGTGCGAGTAGTGCCACCGTCTCTCGGGCCGGGTCCCACATGCCATCGATGTCCACGGCACGCACTTTAACGTTCAGCTGGCATCGGAGGACCGTCTCGAGCTCATCGCGTGAGATCTGGTCCATGTCCTTGCTGAGGGCCGCTGTGGTGTCGTCCACGAAGGCCCTGGCGTCCGCGAGTCGGGTCTTGACGTCCTGGCCGAGGTGCCGCGTGAAGAGGTACGTCCACTTGCCGAACGTCGACAGTAGCGCCTGTTTCAGGGGCCGGCCGTCGGTCCGGAGCCAGCCGTGGGTCTGCACGAAGTTCATCTCGCCGACGTCGGCCTCCAGCTTGCGGAACTTGACGATCTGCTGGTCGAAATCGTACAGCACGGGTGCGATTTTCTCGTCGACGTCGAGGTCGGCCTCCTTGGTGCCGTCAAGGGTGGTGTTGGGGCCGCATTCGAGGAACCGCTTGAGGTAAGCCTCGCGGTCCGCCGACCAGTACGGCTGGAAGTCAGCGAACTGCGTCAGGAAGTTCTCTGCGGCGGTGCATTTCTCCTCCACCAGGCCAAGGAGGGCCTCAGACTCCTCGAGGACCTTGGGGTCGGCCCCCACGATAGGCAGGAAGCCGTCGACGGCCTCGGGGTCGGTAGGGCGACGGAGGAGGCGGGGCAGCTCGAGGAACAGCATGACCCAGGAGTTGAAGGCGGACACGACGGACCCTCGGCCCATCATGGGGGGCGAGTAGATGAGGTCGGTGATGAGGTCCAGCTTGACGTCCAGCAGGGGGTGGGGCGGGGCGAACTCGGTGTTGAAGAGCCTCATTCGGCCCGAGAGATGCGTCAAAGAGGTGAGAATGACCTGGGCCACGCCCCGCCCGATGAGGTCGGTGATGTACTGGACATACGCCGCCCACACGTCCGTCGAGGTGCGGGCCTGGAGCTGTTTGGCGTTGGCCGCGATGGTTTCCTCGAACACCTTGGATTCGGCGACTAACACGGCGACCCTCTTGTTGATCTCGGCCTCCTCATCGACGAGGGTGACCGATCGCCGGCCATCGAGGTTCAGGAGGGGCTTGGTGGCCCATTCAGTGAGCATGTCCTCGAGGGCCGTGAGGCGCGCCTTGGCCTTGGTCACCTTGGCGTGCAGCTCGTTGATGGCGAGCCTTGACATCTCGACGGCTCTGTCAATGATGTTCCTCTGGTCCTCGCGGGCTGACCACATGAGCGAGAGGAGTCCGTTGGCCGACTTGAGCTGCCTGTCGATCATGTTGAGCTCGAGGGCGACGAGGGGCCGCTCCACGGGCAGCAGGACGGTGTGGATGGTGTTGTATTGCGACACCACGACGTCGAGCTTCGCCGTCCACCGTCTGAACTGGTCAGCCTGGGCGTATATGGTGGCGGCCTCGTCGGGGATGGCCCCGTCGCCCTGGGTCAAGTGGGCCATCTCCTTGAGGAGGGCCGACAGCGCGGGGTGGAAGTTAACCCGCAGTAGACCATCGTCATCCCTCACGAGTAGGCTAGTCTTGAGTTTGGCGGTGGCTTGGGCATCGATGGTGGATGACCACGTGCTGAAGGCCTCCTCAGAGAAGGCGTCAAGCCGCGCCACCACGCGTGTGAAGGTCGGCTTGACGAGTCCGACGTAGCGCTCGTCCTCGAGCACGGCGGCCGGGGAGGCGTCGAGTTTGGCCATCATGGTGGTCACGCGGTTCTTGAGGGCGTTGGCCCATTGGATTCTACCTGACACAGGCGCCATGTTCTCGGCGATGGGCGGATCGCTAGACTGGGCGTCGAACACGGCCTCAGTGGTCTGGAGCTCGTCGTGGAAGAGCTCCAGCAGCGCGAGGAAGCGCTTGGTGATGAGCCTGGTCAGCGACTCCTCCGCGAGGACCCCAGCGAAGGCCTCGAGCAGCTTGTGCTTCCCCTCGAGGCTGTAGGTGTCGTCGAACGCCTGGATGAGGATGGCACACAACCGTTTCTCCCAATCCTTGACGGATCGACGGAAGGCCTGGTAATCGGCCTCGAACCCCCCGTCCGAGAGGTCCGCGGGGTCGTATGTGGACCGTGTGAACGTCAGCATGCTCTCCTCGAACTCAGTGGAGATGTGCTCGAGCTGGACCGACAGTAACTTCCCCCGCATGCCGCCGACCTCGATCTTCTGGACCCGGGCGAGCTGCGTGGCCGTCGCCATGAGGTCGTGGATGTCCCTGAACCTGCTGAGCATGTTATCCATCCGTCTGAACACCAGGTCTTCGTCGGGCCAGTGCTCCCTCGCCGTCCCGTCCTCCCCGTCGGCGCCACGTGGGGTGACCCCCTTCGCGTTGAGTTCATCGGTGATAGTCTTGGCGTATTGACGGTACACCGTGCGGAACACGTCCGCTACCCGGAGGACCTGCTGTAGCCCGCCCTGTGCGGCGTCGGGCTCCATCTTGAGGACCGTCTCGGGGTCGACTATCTGACGGAACGTGTCCTCGATGAGCTCGTCACACATGCGGCGGAGGAGGCCGGTGGTGCGGCGCTGGGTCCGGTAGTACCCGCTGTGTTTGTGGATGAGCATCAGGACGTGCAGCACGCGTGGGAAGAGCGGGACGAGGGCCGCGGGGTCCGTCTCCTCGATCACCGTCGTCCATGTCCGTCGGAGAGGCTCGAGGTACCGCACGGTGTCCGCGGCCTCGGCCATAGCCTGACCCACACCATCAGCCACTGAGTCGAGGGCCGCCGCGAAGGAGGATCCTGTGCTGGTGAGGAAGGCGCGGACCTTGACGGCGGGGTCCGCGAGGAGCTGCTGTGAGATCGCCTGGAGGTTGGCTTGTTTGGCCTTCCAGAAGTCAATCTCGGCGATGGGGCCACGCTGGTGCATGGGGATGCTGTCCGTGTCGTTCTGGATGGCCTGGCGGATTTCACGGGCCCAGTCGATGACGATTGTCTCGAGGGAGTGGACGGCGTCCTTCAGCACATCCCGGTCCACCTGCCCGTCCCCGTTGACGATGCGATAGGCAACGCTCGGCACGGGCAGCACGGTGTGGCCGTCCATCTTCCCGCCGACCATCGTGGTCTGTGAGATGAACTTGTCGAGGTGCTTGGTGATATCGCGGACCATCACATCGGGCCAATCCGCAGTGTTGGTCGTGTTGAGTAGAGGCAGCGTCACGTGGTTGAGGAATAGCTGAAGGTGCTCGAGCGGAGAGGAGCTCAGCTCACCATAGATCAGCTCGTTGGCCACGTTGTCGTTCGTTACGGACGTGACACCGCGAGCCTTGATGAAATAAACGGCCTTCTTCTTGAAGCAGTCGGGGAACTTCATCGTCGGAACCAGAATGTCGCCGGCCTCCACGTAGAAGAGGAGGTTACGTGACACATCCGTCTCCAGGAAGCTCAGAAGGGTCTGTCTGGGTAATATTTTGACTTTTCTGAAACAAACATGTGATTCTCATCATTGGCCATCTCTACCCACTTGTTGTCTCGGATCTTGGTGCTCAAAAGCACCTTAGAACGCATCCAAGTCGTGCGGAGGTCGGAAAAACCGTCCCCGCTCTCTGGTTGCGCCATATTGTGATTTCAAGAAAAACGACTCTAAATCGATTTATAAGTGAGTTTCCAAAGAAAAGCTAGCCAGTGTCCAAGGCTCAGATATCTAGACCCAGTGCTCCCTCAAACTCTCTATCCTGGTACTCGTCGCGCATCCTACGCAGCTCGGCGATCTTCCTGGACACCATTAGGTCGGCCTCGTCGAGATCTGCTGGCAGTTCGCCGAACGCGGTAATCCTGCTCGTCAGCGCCTGTACTTCCCGTTCCAGGTTCCGCCGCTCATCCGCGAGCCGGAGCACCGCCTGGTGGGACATCTGGGGGGAGTAGCCCGACGCCTCCAGTTTTGCCGCGTTCGAGGCAATCTGGGTCTGGCTGACGGCAGCGTACCCGCGGTACTTCTCCGCGGTGGCCTCCAGCATGTTGATCTGGTCCCTGGTCTGGGCGGCCGCGTCGCGGTGCTTAGTCAGCTCGGGGTAGAGCTGCTTGCCAAGAGATTTCATCTGAGAGATCGCGTCAACGTGCTCTGTCCTGATTCCTTCGAGGCGATTCACTTCATCTTGCAGCTCCATCGTCTCCAGCGAGAGATCAGTCAGCTGTTCTAGAAGACTGGCTTTGGAAATGGAACTTAAACCAAATAGAGATGCTATTTCTGCAAGTGCCTCTACTTCAGGATCGGAGGCAACGTTCAATTTCAAACGCTCATTGAATTTCTTGCTCATCTTCGTTTTGCTCGAAAATGTAGTCCAGTATCTTGTGGCAGAATATTGATCGTTGTAAGGGTGGTTTCGATTGCTGAGCTGTTTTCGTATGCATGTGCACAACTGTAAATAAGTTTTTAGATCGTCCCAAAAGAACGGTACTAACCTTTCAAGAACCAGTTCTACCGCAAGTATATTGTGTTTAGCATGCTTATGAATAGACAAACGAAATTTGAAGTCAAATCAAAATGGCGTCAGTCATTGAACACGAGACGTTGTTCAGCACAAAATGCAGTCGAGAGTGTGCATGCCAGCCAATTGTTGTGTTCAACGAGTCGTCCCAACTTTTTTCATCTCTTTTCAGCTCAGGCATGGTTGTTTTTCATGACACTGAGGGCCAGCATGTCCTTTCATTCAATTGCTCTGGACCCACGACATACGCCGCGTTGAATCACTCGCGTACGCTTGTGGCATATGTCCTTTCGTCCCAGAACTCGTTTGCGGTGGCTCTCAGTGACTCTGCCCTCGAAACACTGGCGGGGAACGACGAGAGGATCGTGTGGACCCTCAAGGCCACGTGCAAGGGGAGAATCATCGGGCTGGAATGGGTGGCGACCAGTATCCTCCTTGTGGTGACGACCTCGGGCTTTGAGCTGCACCAAGTCACACAAGGGCAGAGGGCGCCACGGGTGATCGGGTCCCAGAGCGCCAAGCAGGCAGCCTACATGATGCACGGTCCGTCCAACCTAGTGATATCGCTATCGAGCACGGGGCTGACGGGATCGCCTGACTGTCGTGTGTTTGATGTATCAACGACGGCGGTGTCCAGGACGCGGTGTGTGTCGGGGCCGAGGAAGGGGCGTAAGATGCCGAGCGTTAAGCTCCACACATACAGACCGGAGCGTGCGGTGTTGCTTGATGAGGAGCAGCCGATTCTAGCCGTGTTGAATCCGCCCCAGCACATCAAGCTGTACAACCTCAAGAAGCTGGAGGATGAGCCAACAGCCATCCTCATCAGCTTGCCCGACCCGACCCACCTATTTGCCTTCGAGAATACCATCGCCGTCATCAGCTCTCACACGGATTCGGTCGTGATCTACGACCACCACACGTCCAACGTCGATGCCGCCAGTCGCCAGACGACTCTCCCACCCCACACCCCCGCACCCGCCCCGCCCGCCGGGTCCCTGCCCTGTCCCGGGGACGGGGAGCCCGGGGAGGAGTGGGTCCGCGTCCCCGGGTCATCGAGGGCAGTCCTCCGTCGAGACACGTCCACAGTCATCGGGGTGACCCTTGACCTGCCCGCCATCCTCAAACACCACAACTACCGCCCATTGGACGAGGCCGTCGCCTTCGTGCTGGCTCGTGGCCCCCATCGCCGGGCCAACGTCACCGACCTCCTGGCCGACGCGGTGCGGGCCCGGGCCCCTCTCCACTCCATGATACGTGTCTTCAACGTCATGCTGGACCACGGCTGCCTCGCCCCCACCCCCCGCCCGGTCGACTCCCCGCGGTCGCCCCTCGGTCGGGTGTTGTCACCGGGGTCCCTCTCCAGGGTGGTCGCCGCCTTGACGTCGCCTCAAGTCCAGGTGAAGGTCCCGCCCCCCGCCTCCCGTGTGGATGGGTACGGCGGCGATATGGCCCAATCGGACGTGGTGCGGATGGTGTCCCAGCTCGACGCTACCGGGGCCCAGACCCGGTCCTACCTCGCGTCGCTGCTCATAGTGATCGTTAACGTGCTCGTCCAGCACCGCGTACCACTCAAAACAACGCTTGTGATGCTTCTGGTCGACCTGCACCTCAAGCAGGGGCTCCACTACCAGCTCCACCAGTTAGTGCAGCACGGGGTGGTCGCGTCCACTAAGAGCGCCGCCATGAAGGTCCAAGCCAGTGAGGATGGCTGGCCCGCCGCCTCCATGGTGGCCCGGGACATGCTGACCCGCGGGGGGCTGTATCGCGACGTGGCCCACATTCACACCGACAGGGGGGCCCCGGCGAAGGCGGCGAGGGTCGATCGGCTGTACGTGCATGGGAAGAACCCAGAGTCCACCCCGGGCAGCGCGGTGTCGCAGCAGCCGGTGACTGGGCGCTACCAGCACTGGGTGATGTGAAGCAGGTGGAATGGCAATCATTGACACAATTTTTTAAAGAGGTCTTCCCTGCTTTAATGGGTGTTGTATCGTTGTGGTGCTGGCCTTTGTTGACTGTTGTTATGCCAGAGTCGATCGGGGGAGCAACTTCTTCCACCACCTTCGTCTCCTCGGACTGCCCGTCAACACTGTCATTTATACACGGCGATTTCTCATCATGACCCCAAGCCCCTCAAAGGAAGGCCGCCGGGTAGAAGAAGTCGCGGGGAGGGGGCACACGCTCGCTGTCGGGCACGGCCTCAAACACCCAGAACCGGCGAGCACCGTCGACATCAAGGTGCATCACGCTGGCCTTGTTGGAGTTGCGGTACATGTAGTTCGGGGCTGACCACACCGTGACCACCGACTCGTCGTCCAGAGGGAAGTGGAAGCCCTCCTCGGCGATCTGGTGGGCGCGTGCAATCATGCTTGTGCCGTTCATGCGGTTGAACTGGCGGACCGCCTTGGCCCCGAACAGGAACCCGGTGCCGCGGGAGGACTGGTTCCACGTATCGATGGCGGGCTCGGGGTCGCTCCACATGAGGTCGGACAGCAGACCCTCCATCGGGATCTCCTGGTCACGCGCCAAGAGGTTGATCTGGTCGATCGAGGCCAGGTCGGGGGAGATCCCGCCGTGGACACACAGCACGCGGTCCTCGATGAGCGCGGCAATGGGGAGCGTGTCGAACAGCTGCATGGCGGCGCGCCAGGCGTTGGGCGAGCCGTACTTCCGGATGCACTCGTCATAGAAGCCGTACATGCGCGACGTGTCCCGACACTCGTGGTTCCCGCGAAGCATGACAATGCGCTCGGAATAGACGATCTTCAGCGCGAGCAGCACGGCCACAGTCTCCACACAGTAATAGCCGCGGTCAACATAGTCGCCAAGGAATACAAAGTTGCGCGAAGAGTTGTGTGAAACATAGTCACCCGGATGTGGCAGTAAAAAGTCGTCCTACGCCCAGACTTCCGATTGAGCGTGTACGACCTCAATCGTACAACACAGATGCCGACAGGGATGTGGCGCATGATGCGCCAGACGTTTCTTCCCCATGGGACCTGTCATGCCACTGACACGTGATGCAAAAACTACCTTACCTTACCTTATCAGAGCAAAATGAAATGAAATCTAGAATTTATCATGCCTGCGGAATGTTCTTACCGTATCAGGTATCAGTGGTTGGTACGGGCATAGCCACTCTTCTTCCCCCCCTTCCCAAGCCCTGCCTCGATCCTTCGCTGCGCTACACCTGACACGAATTCCGGCGCCTTGTTGATAACTGGGGCAAACGTGCACTCGGCGAGCTCTACGGCCTCCTCCGCCGCCCGGGCCCGCTCGGCGTCGCGCTCCTTCCTCTCCCGCTCGGCCCGGACCCTCTCAAGGTACCGGGCTGGGTCCTCGGTCACCCTCAGCCGCCCCGTCGACGACCGGGCCGTCTTGGAGAGCTGCGGCGTGAAGCTGTACGTCGCGGCCTCGTGGTCCTCCTTCATCGCCCGGAGCTGCTTCCGACGCATGACCGCTCGTTGGGAATCCAGGGTGCTAAGCTCGGTGGCTGACCGGGGCCTCAACGACTTGCTACGTGAGTTGATCTTCGGTGAGAATGTACACCGAGGGTCGTCGCGATCAACCACCGGCTTGCGCCACGAGAGCCCCAGCGCGCTGTTAACCGACGCCATCTTTGTGGATTTGGCACAGATCTGTGGCTTGTGGCTGGGGGTCGTGGCCTGAATGATCTGCTTGACGTTCTCTTGGCGTTTGGTCGCGTACCCATCCAGACGGGTCATAAAGTCGGTGAATGTCTTCTTATTGGACACGCTGGGTTTCCAGGACTGCGTCTCGTTCACCTCCGGTGCCGTGACGCCCAGCGCCGCCTCTAACTCGTCCGTCGACGGTGGGGTAGCCTTGGATCTCGCTGAATACAGCCGCTCGTGTGCCGGCATGGCCCTAACGGGTGTCGCGTCGGCCATGTTCCCGGCGGACACCACGGGTGCGTTGCCCCAGTCGGGGGTCAGAGGCGGCGGCGGCTGCCGGGCAGTCAACGTGGGCCTGAATGTGTGGCTCTTGGCAAACACCTCTTGTTTCTCTTTCAGCGACTGCTTTAGCGCCACCGTCTTCCGACGCCTGTCTTTGTCATATAGTCGGTCGACAACATTTGTATTGCGGACTCGGGTGGCAGACGCCGGGCGGGACGAGTTAATCTTGGGGGTGAAAGAGCACTTTGCCACCTCACCTTCCGCTTGCTGCAATGCACGGCTCTCTAACCCCCGTTTTCGCTGGTCATCCCATTGCTTTGTCCGTTCATAGATGGAGCCGCGCGATGGCCGCTCTGACGGTGCTGATTTCGCTGCCGGTGCCCCTTTGCGTTGGCGAGGAGCGGATGCCGGTCGTGGGGGCCTTTCGCGGATGCTTGGTTCGGCTTCACGGCTTAATTGTGCATAAGACCCGGTTGAAGGGGCGCGTTCTCGAACATTACGCGATGCAGAAGGACTCGGAATCACATCCCAATCATCTAAGTTCAGAGTAATCGGGTTGAAAGGCGTTTTAACGGGGCTCATCAAGCATCCTTCCGTTGCGAAAAATTTGAAATACTTGTTTATGATACAGACGACGATCCCATATTCTAACATGCAAGTGGTAGGTCCGAGTAACATCAAACACTTTACTGCTCTGACTTGAAAACCATGGATGGTAAGTTAGGATCCTATCTTTGCTTCTTTTTATTTTTTCCGGCTTTTCTGAGAGGTGCCATCACAAGACAAAACGATGCCCGACAGCAGTAGTTCTCCCTCTGAGTTTGACTTCATCCCCAAAGCCACCACATTGTCGAAGAGTGTAGATTACAAGGATATCATGTGGGATGGACGAAAAAGGAGGCCAAGGAAACCGCTGGAGGCCGAATGTCCATCCTCGGGTGCCAAGCGGAAGTATCGCCGCCGTACACGTGTTGCAAAACGTGTGGCCGATGATCCGGTCCCAAGCGACCCGGATTCCGACTCCTCGGTGGGAAATCCCTTTATCTTCATGGATCCGCCGTACGACGTGCTGGTGGCCGACCCTGGTCGAATTCCAGACGCCATGTTGAAACGATTTAGCCCTATTACGCCGGACAACGAGCCCCATGTCCTGAGTGGTAAGGAAATTTCCGAGCAATGGGAGTTTGTCGGAAAGCAACACGGTGGGGCGTGCTACTATCGTGAGGCGGTGGTGAACAGCATCAAAGTTGGTGTTGTTCTCCGGCTTCTCGGTGCGGCACCCCGTTTCGTCTCGTCGCTCTTTCTCACCCCGGAAATGGTTGAGCACGTTTCGGGGAATCCTGTCAACGAGGAGACCGGCTCACCAAACGCCAAAACACCTTGCGATCGCCCTGCAACCGTTGCCTTCAGCTGCCCCGGCCAGCGTGTGGTGAGCTGTGTGCCCCTCGACGCCGTCCCCCGCCCAGCACTGACCCCGGCGTGGGAGGCGCTCGGGCTCACGGCCCGGCAGTTCGATGGTGGGATCTCTGTGTCAGTGATCGAGCTTCCCCAGCACCTGTCCCCGATGGTCGATGAAGCCTTCACCTACATCACCCGGCGAATCGACCAGCCCCCCTACACCAAGAAGGGCTGGGGCGAGGTCCCGTCGTGGTTCTCCACATTCCTATACGTCCCACCCACCAACATCGACACGGTGCAGGCCGTTCTCCAGCGACTGGCGGACGTGTGGCTCGCCAAGATCCACAATCGGAGGCGCATGACGGCCATCCAGCACCTCGAGCGGTGGCTGTGCCTGACCATGTTCTGCACCAGACATGGCCTGCCCCAGGAAACGCTGGATGCCCTCAATGCCGGCTGTGAGGCCGTTTCGGGCGACATCGAGGACATCGTCACGTTTGACATCGCTGACGAGGTCCCCAACGACGACTGCCAGCCCCAGGTCCTCGCCGAGGAGCTCATCATGCTGTTCAACACCGCGTGTTTCGCGGAGATGCTTGGGATGCCCCAACTCATCCCATCCCTCGTCGGGCCACTCAGGGCCAGCCGCCTCATCCCCTGGCTGGCCGAGGCGAGGCTGGACTACACCGTGCCCGAGCACGACGAGCCCGCCCCCCGGGAGCTGGCCCGGTTGACGTCGACCTTCTACATGTGCACTCACGTGATCTTCGCCTACTCATTCTGGGGCGCCTACTCGATCCCGGACGATCTCTTCATCCCCGAGCGGGACTTCATGCGGCGCCTCATAGCGATGCTGGAGGCCTCAGACAAGCTCCACACGGACTACGTCGCGGAGTACGCCTTGGCCATGTCTGTCTTCGTGCCCCACTCCCCGACCGAGACACCCGCCGAGACGGACGCACTCCAGTCGGCCCTAACAGGTGACACCGACTGGCGCTGGGCGGTCGGGCGGATCCAGCAGGAGTCCAACTCGGCGGCCGAGGAGTCTGTGACCAATGTACGCTATATGTCCGGGACTCTCATCCGACCGATGGGCCTAACGTGGGACACCATGTACCATGCCACAATGCTCAGTGCCGCCGCCCTACACTACAGGCCTGTACACTGTGTAGCGCTGCCATGGGCCGACGAGGTGCGACAGGCATTCGCCAAGGAGGAGGAAAGACGGGCCAGTCTGCCCCCACCCCCGCCCAGGCCCACCACGCCAGAGCCTGCCGATGAGGAGTCCGAGGAGGAGTCCGTCAAGGAGGAGCCTGTACCCGAGGAGCATGTACCCGAGGAGCCCACCGGTCCCGCCCCCAAGCCATCGTCTGTAGCGGTGTCCTCCGACGAGTTCGCCCGGTTGGCGGAGGAGCAGGCACGAAACCAGGACAAGATACTGCCCAAGCGTGTCAGGAAGACAGTCAACTACAACGAGGAGTGAACGGGCGACCATGACTGATACATTTACTGTGGTCACTGAGATGTACTCGATAGTTCGTCTTTCGCCAGCCGAAAATCAGATGGTGAAAATCGGCAATAAATTATCCCACCAACTGTCGGCTCCAGTCTGTGAGCCGCTACCGTGTGACGCCTTGATTGTGCGCGGCGAGATGAGATTACCTGGGGTGCAAATGAATCTCGATCTATCAAGAAAACGTCGTCGTTGAAAAAGACATCAGCCTTTGCTGACGATCGAACTGGAACCTACCACAACCATGAGACTGAACTTCATAGTATTCTGTGTCCTTATCGCTGTTGCAATCTCTGTGGACTTTGCAACGCCCATCTATCATTTCCACAGCCATTCAGGATGGATCAACGACCCGAACGGCCCCATATTCCATGGCGGGACTCACCATCTATTCTACCAGTGGAACCCCAACGATGTAGTATGGGGTAACATCCACTGGGGCCACGCCACATCGTCCGACCTCATCAACTGGACCATCAAGGCGCCCGCCCTTTCCCCAATGGAGTCCTACGAGACCAAGGGGTGCTGGTCAGGCGGGGCGATGGCATCCCCCAACGGTAAGACCGTGACTCTGATGTACACGTGCGTTGGCGACGACATGGTCCAGCGCCAATGTGTGGCCACAACCAACGACATGGTCAAGTTTACAAAAGCACACAACAACCCCATTGTGCGAAAAGCCCCCGCGCCGCTGCTACCGGACCAGTTCCGTGACCCGCAACCTGTGGTGTGCCCGACAGCCCCATCCCTTCCGACCGGCATCATCCTCGGTGGCGGGGACGGCAAACACGGGTACGTCGAACTGTACGAAGCCGCCGACCCGACCGAGCGATGGACCCATGTGGCGACCATTGCGGAGGGCCACTCCGCCCGGGACTGGGAGTGCCCGGACCTCTTTGGCTGGGACACCGGGCGCACCCCGAGCGGCGACCCGCTGCACGTTCTCACCGTGTCGCTAGACAAGAGGTACGAGACGCGCTACTACACCGGCGTCTGGTCGCCCGAGAAGCGGCGTCTGGTTGACCCTGTCCGGCGTGTGCTGGACCACGGCACCATGTACGCCCCCCGGTCCTACTCCGTCGACGATAGACGCGTCATGTGGGGCTGGATGAACGAGACCGTCGATGCCGTCGAGGCCGGGTGCCGTGAGCTCGGCTGGGCCGGCGTGTTGACTGTCCCGCGCGAGGTCTTCCCTCAGATGTCGGGCAGGGTCGGATGGCGGCCCGTCAAGGAGCTGGCCCAGCTGATGGGGCAGCCCGTGCGGTTCGACAACGTGGTGAAGGGCGCGGCTAACCTCCCCGGCGCGGGCCTTCACACGCATCTGTCGATGACGGTGTCCACGGCCCACACGCCGGACGACGCCATCATCGACTTCGCGTTCGACCCGACGCTTGGCGAGCGGACGACCATGACGCTGTCCTGGTCACGGCAGACGGTGACGATCGATCGATCCTTCTCGACCTCGCTGACCCTGCCTGGAATCGTCAATCGGCCCATCGTCGTCGCCCATAGGGACATGAAGCGGCAGGTGTCGCTTGTGGTGCTGACCGACGGCAACGTTATGGAGGTCTTCATCGACGAGATCGAGGTCGCGTCGTACAGGATCTACCCGTCGCGCGCCAACCGCGGCCTGGTGCGTGTCCGGGGCCGGGATGTGCGGGTGGCGGGTGTCGTGCGTGAGATGCACGCCATGACGATTGATGTAAACCGGTAGGGCTGGAATATCACGATTTATCGACGGAGCATGGAGGAAGGTCATCGTCTGCCTCAAAGGAACGCCGCCGGGTAGAAGAAGTCGCGGGGAGGGGGCACACGCTCGCTGTCGGGCACGGCCTCAAACACCCAGAACCGGCGAGCACCGTCGACATCAAGGTGCATCACGCTGGCCTTGTTGGAGTTGCGGTACATGTAGTTCGGGGCTGACCACACCGTGACCACCGACTCGTCGTCCAGAGGGAAGTGGAAGCCCTCCTCGGCGATCTGGTGGGCGCGTGCAATCATGCTTGTGCCGTTCATGCGGTTGAACTGGCGGACCGCCTTGGCCCCGAACAGGAACCCGGTGCCGCGGGAGGACTGGTTCCACGTATCGATGGCGGGCTCGGGGTCGCTCCACATGAGGTCGGACAGCAGACCCTCCATCGGGATCTCCTGGTCACGCGCCAAGAGGTTGATCTGGTCGATCGAGGCCAGGTCGGGGGAGATCCCGCCGTGGACACACAGCACGCGGTCCTCGATGAGCGCGGCAATGGGGAGCGTGTCGAACAGCTGCATGGCGGCGCGCCAGGCGTTGGGCGAGCCGTACTTCCGGATGCACTCGTCATAGAAGCCGTACATGCGCGACGTGTCCCGACACTCGTGGTTCCCGCGAAGCATGACAATGCGCTCGGAATAGACGATCTTCAGCGCGAGCAGCACGGCCACAGTCTCCACACAGTAATAGCCGCGGTCAACATAGTCGCCAAGGAATACAAAGTTGCGCGAGGAGTTTGTGTACACCTCATTATGGTTCAGCAGATAGTTAAGATCGTAGAATTGTCCGTGGACATCGCCAACAACAGAGGCTGGCGCAGAAACGCGCAACATATTACTTTCTTCAATGAAAAGTTCAGATGCCTTGAGGAAAACATGGCAAAGCTCTTGATATGTGATACCACCACCATCCTTGAGGGTTTCCAGTACCTGCTTGAAGTTTGTCATCTGTGCGCGACACTTTTTAGCCCTTGCTCATAATCGTATTTATATAATCACGTAAGAGCGCTATTATGAACGTGTATGGAAGGTCAATAGTCTGAATAGTGGGTCGCAAGCTGCCCTTGGACAATACATGCACCCCCGAAGTTCTATTTATTTATAAGTTGAAGCCCGTCCAGGAGGATGTCGGTTAGGCAGTGAGGCGGTGAGCCAGTTCTACGTCAGTCTAAGATCCAGTGGGGTTATGACCGGCAGACCTTACTATCCCTAATATGAACAATTTATGGCAACAGTGGCACGTGAATCAGGCCTGCTCGTCTCCAGTAGCAGCAGCGTCCTCGCTCTTCTCGATGGCGGCCCGCAGCAGGTCAGAGGCAGCGTTAGGATCGTTGACGAGCTCGTCGAGGACCGGGTTCTCTGCGATCTGCGTCGCGCACCCCGCCAGTGTGCCGCGCCCCGACCGGACCAAAGTCATGAACCGGAGCCTGGCGCTGTCGTCGAGGGCCACGCGATCGTCCCCCACGACGGCCTCGATGGCGTTGACGAGGGCCGTGAGCTCCGTGACGTACCTGGCGTACAGTCTCCGGACTGTGGCGGGGTCAGCATCGAGCACGAGGTGCTGCGTCTTGTGGGACTCGTACGCCCGGCAGAAGTTGGTGATGCAGCTCCTGGCGTTGTCCACCACGGCCTTGGCGGTCTGGGTGTCGGCCGTGTTGTGAAGGGCGAACTCGGTCTGCTTCGTGGTGGATGCCTGCTCAGCGTTGAGCTTCTCCAGGCGGGTCTCGATCGCCGTCTTGTCCTTCATGACTGCCTCCAGCTTGGCCTCGGCCCGCTCCACCTCCCTAGCAAGCTCCGTGCGGCGCTGCTGCAGCCTGTCCGCGTCCGCCGCGACCGCGTGGCCGGGGTTCTTCTTTGTGACCGGGTTGCGGAGTTTTTGGCTCCGTTCCCCGAGCGATTGCCCGATCCGCCCGATCTGCTGGGTCACGCCGGCCTTCTGCTTGGTGATCTCAGCGTTGAGCGTCGACTTGAGCTTGTTGAGCCTCATGAGCTGCTGTTTCAGTGAGTCGATGTCCGACTGCCCCTCCTTGGGGTTGAGGGTGGCTTGGGTCTCCCGCTCGATCTGTATCTGGCGCTCCACCTGCATCCTCTGCTGCTCGAGGAGCGCCAAGGTGTCCCGCAGAGCGTCATGGTCCGCCTCGAAGGCGTCCTTCTTGTCCTCCGCGGCCACGCACTTGATGCGCCACTCCTCCAGCAGCCCCTCCGTCTCCCGGATGAGGCGGGTGCACTCGGCCTGCTTCATGGCGGCCTCCTCCCTCTGACGGGCCTCGGTCTGGTTCAGCTCCTGGTGTTGGCGGTGCAGCTTCCCCGCCTCCGTCTCGAGGCGTCTGATCTGCCGTTCGTAGTCGTCGACCTTGGACTCGAGGCTAGCCTTTCGGGCCTCAAGGACGGACAGTTCATCGCTGAGCTTGGCCGACCTCTGGCGTGTGGCCTCGATCTCCCTGTTGCTGTTAACGTACTCGCTCTGGGCCGCCAGCCATCTGTTCTGGACCGCCTCGGCCGTCTCGCTCGCCGCCTTGATCTCGTTGGTGAGGCTGTTGATGGTACTCTCCAGTGGCCCGGTGCCCTCGCCTGTATCACGCTGCATGAGGTCCCCGAGCTTCCTGTTGAGCGCGTCCTGCTCCTTACTCCGCTTCCCGATCGCGTCAGTCATCCGGGCCATCTCGCGGTCGCTACTATCCCGAATGTGCTCCTTCTCAGCGATCTCGGCCTCAATCTCGGCCTGGAACCTGGCCAGTTCCCCGCGCCGGCCCTCAATGGCCAGGGCGTCAAGCCGGACCCGTGCGATCTCATTGTCGATGCGGGCGACGTCGTCCTGCTCGATGGCCGTCCTGCTCCGGAGATCCCGGGTGTCGGCCCGGTACTGCTTCGTCTCGGCGGACACACCCCGGACGTCGTTCAGGAGTTCGGACTGCTCGTCGAGGACGCTGCGCTTCTCGTCCACGGCCAGTCTGTACTCGCGGTCGTCGGCCGTCTTGGACCGGAGAGCCTTCTTGACGGCGGCGTCCGCGTCAACGGCCTGCCGGGCGACCTCCTCCTGCGTCTGTCTCAGCTCCTCGAGCTTGAGGGTGAGCTCCTCGATGCGCTGGTCCTGGTTGAGCTTGAGGCGTCTCTCGTTGTCGATCGCCTTCTCAAGCTTCTCCTGCCTCTGTGTGGCGAGCACCTGATTGAGTTCCGACGCCCTCAGCTCGACCCCGACGCCGTTGATGTCCGCTACGATCTGTCTGGCCTCCTTCTGCTTCTCGTCGAGCGCCTGTTTGAGTCGGATCATCGCCATGTTGCGAGCCTCGGCGCCCTGCCTGGCCTCGACGAGGTCGGCCTCGATGTGGGCCTTCTTCGACCGAATCTCGGCTAGCTTAGCGTCGTACTGCTTGTGGAGCTGCTCGGCCTTCTGAGTCTCGGCGATCTGGGCCTGTAACTGCTGGTCAATCAGCACCACGTCCTCCTCGGCCACTGCCTGTTGGGCGTCGAGCCGCGAGATCTCGATATCCTGCGCCAGCTTGTTCGACTCGAGCTTGCGGATGTCTTCCTCTGTGCGGTACGCGACGCGGCGGCTGGCGGCGATCTCCTTGGCCACCTTCTCATTGTACGTGCTCAGGGTGTCGTTCATCGACAGACGGTCGTTCAGCTTGTTCTGCAACTCACGCTCCTTCCGTTGGATGTCCTGGAGGTTCGCCTTGCGGGCAGCGTGGTCCTTCTTGAGCCTCGCATTCTGAAGTCGCAAACTCTCGGCATCGCTCTGGATGGAATCGTGCGTCAGGCTAAGCTGCTGGAGCGTCGCAGTGCGCCTGGCAAGCTCCTGTTGCTTGTTGTACAGCTGCTCACCAAGAGTCTCGCGTTGCTTGGACACAACGCTAGTTGTCTTCACACGATCTTCGTGAATTGCCTTCACAACCTCATACCGCCTCATCAGCTCATCACGAAGGGCGACGTTCAGCTCATGCATCAGCTCGGGATCGATAGGGTTGTCGTCGTCCTCCTTCATCTCCATTTGAATTTTTTGTGAACACAACTATAAATAAGAGTTGTAGTGCGAGATGTTGTGCCCTGAAATCGCCGTAACATGTGTGATGAACATCATTCGATGAAAGATTTCCAGCACTTTTTGGAATTCAATAAATACAGCGTAACGGAACGAATCCGCAACATCACGATCACCTCTCTGATGTACGACAATGTCGCCTGGCGTTAATTACCATGTTGGGTGTACAAGATGCCTGAGCTGTCCTATGCTCTGTCTTATCATCCCTGTAAAGAACTATAAATCATAACTGCATGCTTGATGGATATCTCTCGCTGTGGCGCACTAACAAAAACTTTGGTTAGCTTAGCAGCGTGCACTGATGAGAACAATGAGTTGCGAGCGAAAGAGGATCAAATACAGAACATATTAAGGGATATTAGCGAGAATTTTTCGGCAACAATGGCTGAGCGCGACGAGGCCGTCGCCGCTGCTACCCGCGTGCAGACCGAGCTGGACGCTGCGAACGC
>PPCM01000654.1_pt1 | contig 24475 bp, 25 predicted proteins | sample 1555541 | NCBI WGS metagenome assembly PPCM01 (sample SAMN05284479, study PRJNA326546) | Marine sediment metagenome, whole genome shotgun sequencing project. | isolation source: marine sediment | place: Germany: Wadden Sea | collected 2012-09-05 | reverse complement strand
CGCACACCAAGGGTGAAAGCGTTGATACCGCGGATAACTTCAGGAATAGGGAAAGCTGCAACGTAACCGATGATGTTGGACTTGGTCATCATACCGGCAACGATACCGGTCAGATAACGAGCCTGATACATACGGCCGAAGTAGTTGCTCATGTTAGGGGTGGTTTTAAAACCGGAGCAGTGCAAAAATGCGGTCTTGGGAAATTTTTTGGAAACTTTGACCATGGGGTCCATGTAACCGAAGCTGGTACCGATAATCATGTCGTAACCCTTACGGGCGAAGTTGAGCACAACGCGCTCGGAGTCCGGACCTTCGGCAACGGATTCTACAAAAGATGTTTCAACCCAGGGGAGGGCGTCGATAGCCTGACGGCCCTGATCCTGTGCGTAGGAGTAACCTTCGTCACCCACGGGAGAAATGTAAACAAAACCGACCTTAACTTTATCCTTCTTGGCACCGGCAAACGCAACAGAAGCCAGCATCACGGACATGGCCGCAACAATGGCCATAAGCAGTACTTTACGCATCATCCACTCCTTGAGAATTAGTTAGAAACCCTGTTGAAGCTTCGTATCAACGAATCTTCCCCTGATTGTAAAACAAAAAAACAAATACACAACCAGCTGCCGGACTCCCTGCGTCCGGCAGCTGGAAATGCAAATGTCTAGTAACCTAAAACCGTATTAAGACTAAAAGTCTTAACTATTATTTTCCTGTGAAACCTTAACAATGGGTTGTGCGAACTGAGTCGCGCTGTCCCAAGGAAAGAGAATCCAGGTATCCTGACTTACTTCAGTAATGAAGGTGTCCACGAGGGGACGCCCTTCAGGCTTGGCGTAAACAGTCGCGAAATGAGCTTTGGGCACCATTTCGCGTACAAGTCGGGCTGTGCCTCCGGTATCCACCAGATCATCCACCAGTAACCACCCTTCGCCGTCGCCTTTGAAATCTTTAAGCACAGTGGCTTTCTTTTCCTGAACTTTCCAATCATATGTGGAAATGCACACGGTGTCGATAAGTCTTATATCCAGCTCACGGGCCAGAATCGCCGCAGGAACCAATCCACCCCGGGTAATGGCCAGAATACCTTCAAAAGGCCCTTTTTCAAGTAATCTCCAGGACAAAGCCCTGCAATCCCGGTGCAATTGTTCCCATGAAATGGGGTACATTTTACTATATTTGTCAGCCTTGGACAATTTATCTTCTCCTTGATTTCCATGCATGCACGCGGTTCTCCCTAGCCCAAGGAGTGAACAAGGGCAACATAAAAATAAACGCATTTCCACATTTATGAAAAATTCAGGTAGTTTTAGTCCTCCCAAAAAGCTGCTGAATGCTATCGGTGACAGCTATCCAAGAATGCAAGATTACCTTTTAGCAGCAGACTGTGACTTCCGTCTACCCTGTCCAGACAGTGAAAAAGTCATCCCGGCCTTACATTTTATTTTTGATTTTACATAAAACTCCGGCAAGGTTATTAGAATAGCAGAACTGACTAAATTCAATTAACAAAAATCAAAGGGCTTAACATATGAGATTTCAGGATGCCGACCGCCTGCGCTATAAAATAACCCTGCCCCTTATCTTTTTGCTGGCACTGGCCGCATTATACTTATTCCATACCCTGCTAATTGAGCGTAAAAACTATACTGACACTCAGGCACTGCTGGTATCACTGCACGCAACTGCCGGTGAAATCATGACCAATCCCGACTCTATGGGAACCGATTCCGCCAGCGGATCTTTCAGCGCAATTTTGGATACTTTGCGGGAATATCCAGAGGACAACAAGTTAACCCAGCTGCTGGATAATGAAGACTCCACCCTTTTCTTTGCTGCTGATAATTTTCTTCGGGCAGTAAAAACAGGTAAACAGGAAGCAGTGAATAAAACCATGCGCAAACTGGCTTCATCCATCGGCATGGTTTCCTCTGATATAAGCAAAGCATCGAACAGACACTATGTGAATCTGGTTAAATATGAATACGTCTTCCTGTTTTTGATCTGCATTCTTGCTGTGCTTCATTATTATCTTGTGGACTCTCCCATGCGCGAAGAATTGAAGCGTTGCGCACGGGAAAAAGAAGTCAGCAAATCAACCATCAGGAAATTGGCTGAACGGGATACCCTGACCAACCTTCCGGGCAGAATGAAATTTTATGAAGAATCAGAAAAAGCCGTATCCACAGCCATAAGATACGATTCAGATCTGGCATATATTAAAATGGATATACATGGCTTTAAAAGCATCAACCAAAAGCACGGACAGAAAGCAGGAGACAAGATTCTGGCCGGATTTGCCCGGGTTGTGCGTAAAAATCTAAGACGCCCGGACAGCTTTTTCCGTGTCGGAGGGGACAAATTTATTATAATCGCCCCTCATACTTCAGTAACAAATGCAAAAAGTCTTACCGAAAAGATAAACAAGATCATCACGCAAACCAAAAGCCTTAAGGCCGTGCCTTTCATCGTCAATACCGGAATTGCCATGTGCGATCCTGATGACAACTCCGAAAGCCTGCTGAAAAAGGTGGATACAGCCCTGACCGAATCAAAAAAATACGGTCCCGGCACAGTATACACCCATCCTGAATCTGCAAAACCAACTGAGTAGACAATGAACAAATTTTCAACAATCTGCGTTGCCGTCTTTGCTGCCGCCCTTCTGGGGCTGACTGCATGTTCAAGCCACAAGACTTCCACTGCTGCCGTTTCAGCTGAGCCTGAACAGAAACTTAAGCCGGGAACCATTCCGCTTCATGATTTCTTCAAAAACCCCGAAGCCGCAGGATTCACAATCTCCCCCGACGGGAAGAAGATTGCATGGCTGGCCCCTTGGAAAGACAGGCTCAATGTCTTCGTAAAAGACCTTTCGACCAACAAAACCACAAGGGTAACCGGGGCTACCAAACGCGACATCTACGGCTACTTCTGGGTCGGCAACGACCGCATAGTGTTCGGTCAGGATTCCGGCGGCGATGAAAATGTGCATACTTTTTCCGCTGCTGTTGACGGAAGCGGGGCAACCGACCTGACTCCATTTGAAAACACCCGCACCAACCTACTGGATGATCTTGAAAATGACGCAGACCACATCCTGATCACCATGAACAGGGACGATCCCAGAGTCTTTGATGTCTTTAAATTGAATGTGACCACCGGAGAACTTGAACTTCAGGCCCGCAACCCCGGTGACATCGTAGGTTGGATGACCGACCACAACGGTCAGGTGCGCATAGCCATAGCCACCCGTAACGGCCAGAATGTCATCCTCTACCGGGCCGATGACTCCGAACCTTTCCACAAGCTGATGAGCATGGACTTCAGGACGGCTTTCATCCCCCTGCTCTTTGATTTCGAAAACAAGAAATTCTATGTCAGCACCAACATCGACCGCGACAAACAGGCAATCTACCTCTTCAACCCGGAAACAAAAGAGCTGGAGCAGCTGGTATTCGAGCATCCTGAAGTTGATGTAGAGCAACTCATGTATTCTAAAAAACGCAAAATCATCACCGGGACCGGATTCTACACCGACAAACATCATTACGTCTTTTTTGATGACCTGCGTGAAGAAATACAGAATGACCTTGAAGCCATGCTGCCCGGTTACGACGTAGTCCTGACTTCCATAGATGACGACGAAAGCAAATGTATTGTCCGCACCTATTCCGACCGCAGTCTTGGTGCAGGATACATTTACGACACTGCAACAAAGGAACTGAAAAAAATTGCAGACGTCAGCCCGTGGCTTGATGAGTCGCAAATGTCGGAGATGAAAGCGGTCTCTTTCACTTCCCATGACGGTCTGACCATTCACAGCTACCTGAGTCTTCCCAAAGGCAAGGAAGCCGGAAAACTGCCCGTGCTCATCAATCCGCACGGAGGTCCCTGGGCGCGAGACTACTGGGGATTCAACCCCGAAGTACAATTCCTGACCAACCGGGGTATTGCCGTCTTGCAGGTCAACTTCCGCGGCTCCACCGGATACGGTCGCGATTTCTGGGAAAAAGGCTTCAAGCAATGGGGCCTCAACATGCAGAACGACCTGACCGATGCCGTAAACTGGCTCATTGAGCAGGGAATAGCCGATCCTGAGCGGGTCGCGATTTACGGAGCTTCATACGGTGGTTATGCAACCCTCGCCGGGTTGACCTTTACCCCCGATATCTACGCCTGCGGAATCGATTATGTCGGCCCTTCCAACCTGTTCACACTGTTGGAGACACTTCCGCCATACTGGGAAAACGAAAAACAGGAATTCTACATCAAGGTCGGCGATCCGGTCCGCGATTACAAACTGTTGCGCAAGGTTTCCCCGGTATTTCATGTGGACAAAATCAAGGCTCCACTCTTTGTAGCACAGGGAGCAAATGACCCGCGTGTGAAAAAGGCAGAATCAGACCAGATCGTCAAAGCCTTGCGTGATCGCGGCGTGGCCGTGGAATACATGGTCAAGGATAACGAGGGGCATGGTTTCCAAAATCAGGAAAACCGCTTTGATTTTTACGAAGCCATGGAAAGGTTTCTTGATAAACATTTGTTGCAGTAACCCAACAATCATTCCTACAAAAAAACGCCGCACTCAGTTGAGCGCGGCGTTTTTGTTTTTCAGTTACCCTTGCTTTAGCGACGCAGCAAAGAAATCCCGGAAATCTTATTGAAAGTGCGCACTGCGAAAGCATCAGTCATGCCTGATACATAATCAACAATCCGCTGGGTATTTTTATAAATTCCCGCACCCTCTGTGGGTTTGTAAAGGTCGGGAAGCAGCTTGACCGACTTGCGGCTTTTGGTGCTCAGTTTTTCTTCGGTATGCAATTCGCAGACAATCTGCCCGAAGAATTCAAGGATTTTCCAAAGTACTTCATACGCAGCAGCCTCAGTGTCGATGACTTCAGTGGAGTTGTAGACTTTTTCAATTGCAACCTTTTTAAGCAGGCTGAACTCTTCGGCCTTTTCTATTTCCTCTGTCAGGCTGGATTCAAATTTGCCCTCCAGAATGGCCTCTTCGTTGTCGAGAAAGACTTCACATGAACTGGTAACAAGCGCGTTGATCGCCGTTGCCCTCAGGTACTCCACCTTTTCCTTATTCTCATCCATTCCGTTGATCCGGGCCAGCACAGCAGAATCTCCGCCCAGAATATCCATCAACATATCACGGATATTCTCAAAGGAGATCAACCCGAGACGGAAACCGTCTTCCATATCCACAACGTGGTAGCAGATGTCGTCTGCAGCCTCGACGAGGTAGGCGAACGGATGGCGCGCCCATTTATTTTCAGCAAGCTTAATTAGTCCCAGATGCTCTGCAATCTCGGAATAGGAATCAGCCTCGCTCCGGAATATGCCGAACTTCTTTTTCTTCCCGGCATAGTCCGAAGTGAAAGGATATTTGGTAAAAGAAGCCAAAGTGGCGCATGTAAGCTGCATGCCACCAGGATTTCCGGCCCGCTGCAAGGCCAGCACATTACGCAACCCCTGTGCGTTGCCTTCGAAGAGCCTGAAGTCGTCACGCTTTTTCTTGCCGATCCAGGTGCAGAGATTGCGCCCGGTTTCAGTACTTTCGAACCAGTCACGAATCGCGTCCTCACCGGAATGCCCGAACGGAGGGTTGCCTATATCATGCATGAGACAGGCGGTCGCTACTACTGTTGCGGGTTCGGCAGGCATGAGGTCAAGCCCGTGCCGTTCAATCAACTTGCTGCCGACCATGTAACCGAGGGAACGGCCCACCGAGGAAGTCTCAAGGCTATGGGTCAGCCGGGTGCGCACATAATCACTGCGCGAAAGCGGAAAAACCTGCGTCTTATCCTGCAATCTCCTGAAAGCCGAAGAAAAAATTATGCGGTCAAAGTCACGCTGAAATTCACTGCGGTCGTGATCAATATAGTCTGACTTTTCTTTTCCGATTCTCTGCTTGTTTAATAACTTATTCCACTTCATTTGTTAGATGATCCTTTTGCTTGTCCCACAACTCACGATAATGATTAACAATACGATCCCACGTACCGTCTGCACGCATGGACTTGAGAGCCACGTTAAAACGGTCCCGGAGACCAGCGTGACCGAGTTCTTTGGAAAATGCCACATAAATATTATTTGAAGAAACCGGTTCTCCCAATTGGCGGATCTGGCCTGCCACTCCCAGCTTTCTTATGGCCCCGATTGTTGAAATCTTGTCTCCGACCATGACGTCAAACCGTTTCCTGATAAGCTTTGTAATATTCATTTCCGGAGACACACTCACCTCGATATGCCCAGATGAAATTTCATTTTTCACAAAGTTATCAACTTTATTGCCGTAACTGAAATTCCTGACTACCCCCAACTGGAAATCTTTCAACTCGTCCAGATCACCATTAAATACAAGCTTGGAATCCTTACGCACATACAGAGTCATCAGCTCGGTTCTGACCGGATCACTGAAAAACATTTTTTCGTTTCGTTCAGGAGTCAGCAGGATACTGAAAACCCCGTCCGCCTGACCATACATGCCCATGTATAAAGCCCGCTTCCATGGGACCAGCATAATTTTCAATTTTTCATCCATGCGCCGGAAACATTCCTGCAAAAGCTCAACATCCAGCCCTTTCACTGTGCCATTGGAACAATAAGAGTAAGGCGCAAATTCCAATGATACGAAAGTATATTCCCTTGCAACCCCATGATTGGGAATAGTCAATAGTATTAAGCAGATCAATATAGATAATATTAATATTATTTTTCTGTTTTCGGGCATATTACCAATATAGCTCAAAGACATTAATCCAGCAAACAATCCTTAGTAGAACCTGCCACCTACCCACGGTAAGAAAAAAGGAGCTTCAAAATATTACGCACCCGGTCCGAAAAGATCTTTTCGCCGAGCAGCTTCCCTGCGACCTTCTTATTCATCTCAGAAAGAGTGGGATACGGATGAACAGCCCCAGCAAGGGTCGCCAGACCTACTTTACCGTTCACTGCCGCCACCCATTCGGAAAGCAGTTCACCGGCATGAACCGCAACAATCTGACAGCCTATGGGCTTTTCTTTTTTATTCAGCAGCAGTTTGATACGGCCCCGCGCTTCACCTTCTGCCAGGGCTCGGTCACTGGAGGAGAATTCTTCAATCACGGTTTTGTACTCAATACCCGCTTTCCGCGCCGCTGCTTCGTTCATGCCCACACTTGCCAGTTCCGGGTCAGTATAAGTGCACCACGGCAACCATGTGTAATCCGCCTTGCGCGGCAGATGGAATACAGCATTGGAAACAACAATTCCGCCCTCGTAACCTGCGGCATGGGTAAAACGGTATTTCCCGGTAACATCCCCGGCAGCATAAATATTCGGAACCGAGGTACGCATACGTGCATCCACCTCAACAGAGCCGTTCTCAAGCTTGACACCGGCCTCCTCAAGCCCCAGCCCTTGCGTATTGGAAGTACGGCCCATTGCAACCAGCAAATGTCTACCTTCGACAGTCTGCAACTTGGATTCTGATTCCAGCCGGACCCTGATCTTATCCCCGGACTCATAGACTTCATGAATCCTGGAACCGAGCACAAAACGAACTCCGTCCTCAGTCAGACCTTCCATGACATAACGGGCCATGTCTTCGTCTTCCCGGCTGAGAATCTGGCTGCTGCGCTGAATCACCGTCACTTTGGTTCCCAGACGTTGAAATGACTGGGCCATTTCAACGGCAATGGGGCCTCCGCCGAGTACAATCAAGGACTCAGGCAGCTCCTGCAAAGAAAATATATCCACATTGGTCAGGTACGGCACATCGGCCAGTCCTTTGATAGACGGAATGGCAGGAGAAGATCCACTGGCAACAACCCATGATCCGGCTGAAATCCTGTTACCATTGAGGGAAATAGAATGATTGTCAGTGAAGCGCGGAGCACCGAATAGGACTTCAACACCAAGGGAATTAAAACGCTCCACGGAATCATGAACCTGAATCTTGTCGATCACACTTTGGATGCGGGCCGCGACTTTGGAAAAATCAACCGGCATAAGATCAGCTTCGGGCAGACCGAAATCCCCGGCCCGAGCCATTAGATGCCGAACCCGCGCACTGCGGATCAGGGTTTTGCTGGGCACGCACCCGTAATGAAGGCAGTCGCCGCCGAGTTTGTTTTCTTTATCAATCAGCAGAACCTTCACCCCAAGCTGGGCGGCCCCGGCAGCAACAGTCAACCCCGCAGCACCGCCGCCAATAACGCCTAGATCATAATCATATCTGGCCATGCCTTCTCCACTTTAGATATGCAGCACACCGCGCAAGGCGGCACCGTAAAGCCCACTTTCCTGATTATCATTCAGGAATACCGGAATCTGCTTCAGGTAATCACCCATTGAGCTGGAATCGAAAAATTCATTTAGAAAAACAGGCTGCTCAATCACGAAAGGATTCTTGGCCACAATGCCCCCGGCAATATACAGACCTCCGGTCGCGCAGACGCTGATAGCGTAGTTGCGGCAACAGCGGGCCATGAACCGGGAATACCATTCGAGAGTATCGTTCCCCTGTTTCATTTTTGCGGCAACCTCTCGCGGTTCAAGATCTTCCCCGGTCAGATACATATGCAGGATATTCAACCCGCGCCCGGTAAGCACTTCATCACCGCAGCAGTATGAAAGGTTGCGCTTGTCCATGACGAACCTGCAAAAATCAAGTTCTTCCGGGGTCTGGCAGGGAAATGAAATATGCCCTGCTTCAGACGGAACAGGCACGTAACCCAGTTCAGACACTGGAACAGGAACCAGTGCACAATGTCCCAGCCCGGTTCCGGCGCCGATCACGCCTACGGTCCCGATTGGCGAAATCTCAGCTTCATGGATGACTCTGCACCCTTCTACAGCCGGAGTACGGCAGGCATAAGCCTGTGCTGCAAAATCATTAATCAGCACAGCAGCATTGAAGCCGTATTTCTTATACCCGTCCCGGAAATCCACATCCCAGTCCACATTGGTGACATTGCAATAGACGCCGCCCACAACCGGACCGGCAACGGCAATAACCGTCACATCAAAATCTGAAGGAGCATATGGGAAATCACTTGCGCCGAGCATTTCCATTAGATGGTCAAAACTCTGCGCTTCCACGCTGGAAAGCCAGACCGTTTCTTTCATGACCAGATGATGGCCCGGTCCGGTCTCAAATGCGGCAAACCTGCTGTTGGTGCCCCCGATATCCACGGCAAGAACTAATCCCATTATAGCAATCCCCTGCTGAGGTAATTAAGTTTAAAATTCACACAAACCAACCTGAATTCTAATACATTAATCAAAAGAAATAAACGATCATAGTTCTACTTTTCCGGGCCATGCATTGTCAAAAAACGGACACAAGAAAACCCGGCGCGGACCGCCCTTCTCAGGACGTCGCACCGGGCCGGTTATTCAATTCTGACTTGGAGATCTGTTTTTGCGAGCCTAGGAAGCCTTAGCTTTCACTAAAGGGACTTCATGAAGGATTTTGTCCTTGGCCTTTTTCTCATCCCGGCGCATCTTAATATACTTGCGGGTAATATTTCTAAGGGCTTCGGCCTTTTCTTCACGGTCATCTGCATCAAGGAAAGCACCCAACTTTCTTTCGAGCTTGTAAGGATTCTGTTCATTCTTGATAGCGACAACTCCGTCAAGGATCATTTTCTGATTAATCAACTCGTTACGGGTCCGGCAGCGCACGGTTTCAGCCATGGGAGCGAAAATCATGTTGCTGAAAATTACTCCATAAAGAGTCGAAATAAATGCAACCGGGATGTGCTTGAGAATCATTGCCGGATTGTCGATGCCCATAAGCAGGCCGATCAATCCGATTACTGATCCGGCAACACCGAATGCTGGGGCGAAACGAGCCATGGATTGGAAGACTCGCTCTGATTCGCCACGGCGCATATTGAAAAATGACATTTCAGTTTTGAGGCAGTCCTTGATTTCATGCTCCTCAAAATTATCTACCAGCAGCATGAGCGCGTTTCGCAGGAAGGAAATAGTGGTCTTTTCGCCTGCTTTTTCAAGGGAAAGCATACCGTCCATCTTAGAACGCACACTGAGATCAAGCAGGGTTTCCACGATTTCCTCATGAGTTGCCAGACGGGTGGAATAACTGTCCTGTACCACCCGGAAAGCTTCACGCAACTGCTCAACCGGATAGCTGAGCAGTACCGCCACAGCAAGGCCGGAAATTACGATGGCAAGAGCTGCCGCATTCCAATAAAGTGCTATCCCTCCGCTGAACCAGAAGCTTCCGGCAAATATGGAAGAGGCAACGATGACGCCGATTAAATTCTTTTTATTCATTACAGACCTCCTTACTTAGCATTGACATCAGTATTGATAACCACAATCTCAACCCTGCGGTTGTTGCCTTGAACCTTGCCCATATCACTGGGTAATTCCGGAGCAGAACTTCCGCGTCCGCTGACAATTATACGTACCGGGTCGATTGATTTTTGATTGATAAGATATTCAGCAACCTTCGCAGACCGTGCCGCGGAAAGGGCGAAAGCAGACTCCTTACCCGCTCTGGCTACATCTGAAGCGTCGGTATGGCCGACGATATGAATGGCATGATTGCTGGTCTTGAGGACTTCTGCGACTTCGGCAAGATATTGACGGGTCTTAGGCTCAAAAATGCTCTTGCCCGGTGCAAAGAAGGCATTGCCGCGCATGACGATTTTCAACTCACCGTCTTCTTCCTTCATGCTCACCGCACCATCATCGCTACGGTAAAGCACATCGTCGGGACTCATGACCACGCGTGCTGAGCTGGACATGGCCTCGCGGTGAAACGAAATCATTTCAATAAGTTCATCAGCCGGGTTAACCGCTACCTGCGATTGGGCATTGCCCTCGAAAATGACTTTGATGTTTTCCTTGGATTGGCTGTAGATGAAAAGCACTACAAAAAGCACAAACATTACCATCATCAGGTCCGACCACGGAACAGCCCAGCCATTCATGCCGGAAGTCTCCGTGTCTCCTGACTTAAATTCAATCAGATCGAGTTCACATTTCAAGTCGTCAAATTTCATACCTTGCTCCGTCATCGGAAAAGTTCGGGTTAAGCCCGTGGTTCTCTCTGACTTGAAAGCAAGGGTAATGCCAATGGCTGAAATAGTGTATATTACAAGGACTAAGAAAGAATTACTTTACTTAAGGAAAGGATAAAAATTGAAAAAGTCAAAAAGAGGACATAAACGGAACGTCCTAAAAAAAAGAGCGGCTTCCTTTTCGGAAACCGCTCTAAAAAAATTAAAAAGATCTCAATCACAAATCAATGCACAGCCCATCCTGAGCCATGATTATCTTCTCCGGCCTGAACTCGGCCAGCTGGGAAAACTCCTTGGTATCTTCAAGAAATTTCTGCAACTGGAAATCATCCAGCACCGGCTCCTGATGGAACAGGCAAAGGGTCTTGACTTTAGCCATACCGGAAAGCTCAACAGCGATGATGTTGTTTGAATGCCCCCAGTCTTCCTTGATGGAATTAGCCTCGGCAAATGAGTACTGGGCATCCATTATCAGGAGATCCGCATCCTTGAAAAATTCAGCAAAACCCTTATCGGTTAGTGCTGTGGCACTTTTGTGTTCGCAATCAGTGGAATAAACAGCAGATTTTCCGTCTTTTTCAAAACGGTAACCGAATGATCCCCCCGGATGATACTGGGCTTTGACCTCAATACTCACCCCGGCAATCTCAAATTTCTGTCCCGTTTTCAAACGGATGAAATCAATATCCGCAGCCAGATTATCGAAATGAACCGGAAAACAAGGCTCGCTCTGCTGGTTGCGCAAAACGGCTTCTATGTTTGGATGACCGCCGTAAAAAGTAATCTTGTTTCCGGGAATGTAAGCCGGGACGAAGAAAGGAAAACCCTGTACATGATCCCAATGCAGATGGGACATCAATATATGGAAATGGGCTCCCGGCGCACCATGCCGGTCAGCCATGACTTTGTTGCCCAAATCACGCAGCCCGGTCCCGCAGTCGCAGATGATATAATCATCCCCCTGCCCTTCCACCTGAATACATGGGGTATTGGTTCCGTAAGAACCGCGAACAGGAAACGGAAGTTCATTGTCTATAAACTCATCAAGATCGGTTGTTGAATCAATTCCTTTTTCAACAGCAATCTCAAGTGCAGCCTTAACCTTGGCTCTAGCCCTTTCGGCATTAAATGTGGCAGACAGGGACCCGCGCGCGCCCCAGATGCAAACCTTCATCTATTACTCCTGTTCTGTATTTTATGAATTATTACATCCAGAAGCAGAAAAGGGCAACAAAAGCATACAAAAAATAACAAGCCGACTGAAATCGGCATTAACATTTGACCTATCGCCGACTATCAAACAAAATCAGCAGACAATTTGTGACCGACCCGATAAAAATATTTAATTAAAAGAGTAAGCCATGAGCATATATACCACAGTGAAACCATTGATTTTGGGATCAGGTTCCCCGCGCCGCAAAGACCTGCTGCAATCTGCTGGGCTGGAATTTGAAATCAAACCCGCCACCTGCGACGAACCCGCCCCGCTTCCCAATCAGGACCCCGAAGAATACGCCACCCTGATGGCCGAACAGAAAGCGGAAAACGTAGCAGCCTCCAATCCCGGAGCCTACGTACTGGGATCGGATACCATCGTAGTCCGTGACCGCGACATCCTCGGCAAGCCTAAAGACCGTGACGAAGCCTATGAAATGGTAAAATCCCTTTGCGGCCGCAAGCATAATGTTATCAGCGGCTGCGCCCTGATCTCACCCGAAGGGGAAAAAATCAGCTATGCAGTATCAACGGAAGTGGAGTTCATCGACTTCAACGAAGCCGCAGTAAAAGCCTACGCCGCCACCGGAGAACCCGACGACAAAGCCGGAGCCTATGCCATCCAAGGTCAAGGCGCGTTTCTGGTCAAGGGCATCAGCGGGTCGTATACCAACGTGGTCGGTCTGCCCTTGGCGCGTGTGATTGAAACTCTGGTTGAGTTGGGGGTTGTTGTGGCGGGGGATGGGTAGGAAATCTTACATTCGGGGTGGTTTACTGGGGTGGTTCCTACTGTTACAAATAACTTTCTATTTGAGCCTTTTGACCGATATTTAAGGAAACCGATGTCTTAGAATTAGCGTAAGTAATTAATTCCTTCTCTGCCAATGCTTCAAGCGAACTATCAAATGTTAATACATTATTACAAAAATGGTTCTTAAGTGTGGTTATTTTAATTATTTTACTTCCCCAATGTTTTCTTCTACTTAAGACTAAAAGAATCCTTCTAGCCCCTGTATCAATATCCATTTTACTTGAAAAACCTAGAACCGATTCACTTAAATTTTCTAAAATATTGTCGCCGTGTGTTATCCCGAAATAGTGACTATGAGTTTGTCGTATAGTTGCAACACTTGACGATCCTATCAACACAACTTCAAACCCCTCGCCTTGGTTGTACTGACTTTCAGCCTTTACGTACGTATTGACAGCTTGATCAATGTCTCTTCCCACATCGGACCAATCTATAAACGACCCTGAATTCCAATCAAAAATCATTAACCAGTTTTTGAAACCAACACCTCTTGATTTCTCACGGGATGACATAGTTTTCAAAATATCATCATGTATAAAACTGTCAAAAATTCTTTTGTTATCTGACGATTGTATTATTTCTTCTGCTTTTTTTCTAAATTCTTCTAAACTAATCTGCATACTTGACGTAATATCACGCCCAGACTCTATCTCATAAAATGCGTAAGACAACTGCTGAAAATAATGTATCACCTCAGGGTCACCTTTTTGCTCTTTAAGAGTAAATCCATACACAACAGAAGTTCGTTCAATCAATTCAGACCAGTAGTGCTGAATCCTACTTCTGATTTGAAGCTCAACAAAAACACCATCAAGAGACATAATCACATGTAAAGCTCGATAACCTGTTGTATCTCTCCCCCTTTCTCGATAATCTTTCACTCTAATTACTGATATTTTATCTTGCTTTTTTAATTCATCATGAAGATATGCATATATTTTCTCAACCTGGTCATTATCTTCTACAACTATTCTCGCTCCACCAATATCTTGCAACTGTGTCAAGCGAACATGTAGCCGTTTTAATTTACTGATTATCTGTGGTTTTCGTTTTAATCGCTGTGCAATATAGAACTCACATTCATAATCTGCTAGCCATTTCTGTAAGTCCATTGAAATCTCGGTTAATGGCCCTAAATGCCTTTTGCGATATTCATCAAATATATCTTCAAGTTCTATAAAATCAACTTCGTCTTTATAAATATTTTTTGATAAAGCCAATCCAGATTTATCAATTTTTGTCTTTGATATTTTCATATTAGCATAAGGTTTTTTTGGGCTGCACAATTGGAAACCATAAAAATAAGCATGCCTATATTAACACAGAAAGTAAACATTCTTTTTATAACAATACTCAATCCTACACCCGCCCTCACAGGATACCCTCCAAATTTAACAACCAAAATTTGAAGGAGAATCATGATGGTCATTTATTGCGATCCACTGTTGCAGATGATCTAAAAACAGGCTCTTGAGGACGGCTCCCTGATTGATGTTACCAAACAGGCCAAAGCATTGAAGGCAGACATTGACAACATTGTACACAATATATACATTGTAATAAAAGGAGGAAATCATGGGAACCGTAACAGCAAGAATACCTGAAGAAACCGTTGCAAAATTAAATGAACTTGCCAAAGCAACCAACCGCAGCAAATCATTTATCGTAGCCAGTGCGTTAGAAAAATTTCTTGATGAACAAGCATGGCAGGTTGCACGCATTAAAGAAGGCCTTGCCGAGGCAGATGCAGGTAATTTTGCTGCAGACGATGAAGTAAAAGCTGCCTTTGGCAAATGGGGATTAAACGTTGACGCTGAATAAGATTCAATGGACTCCCACTGCCCTTCAAGACTTGGAAAATATCAGGGTATACTTCTTTGACAATGTAGATGAAGAGACAATGGCATCTGAAGCACGTAAGATATGGCACAGTTGCCAGAGGCTTAAACAATTCCCTGAAAGCGGACGTCCGGGGCGTGTTCCCATGACTCGCGAGATCATTGCTCGACCATACGTCATCCCATATAGGATAAATGGAAATACAATTGAAATATTAAATATTTTTCATGAAGCACAAAAACGCTAGCACTCCCGAACAACTCCCCACATGAAATAAATAAGTCCTGTAATCTTAACAGTTACAGGTCAAATCAATGATCAACGTGGTTGGGCTGCCCTTGGCGCGGGTGATTGAAACTCTGGTTGAGTTGGGAGTTGTTGTGGCGGGGGATGGATAAAAAACAATTTCTAAGTTAAGCTATTAGAATCAAGTTTAATATAAACGGAAAAAGTGAGCTATCAAGTGAAACTAAAGCCATTCATAGGTTTAATGATCATTCTTTTACTTGGCTTCGCAGCAACTGCGAAAGCTCAAAAAATAACTATTTTTGTAGACAACTGGCCTCCATATAATTTCAAACAAAACGGCACAATTGTCGGTATCAACACAGAGCTGATACAGGCAGCACTGCAAAAGGCAAATATTCAATACAAACTTGCACTATACCCATTTAAGCGCGCATTAATCACTGTGCAGAAAATCCCAAACACTATGCTCTTTACAGTAGCGCGTATTCCGCAGCGCGAAAACATTTTTTTCTGGATTGGACCCATCCACTCCAGAAAAGTATACCTCTACAAACTAAAAAATCGGGCTGACATACAGATTAAGAATGTTGAAGATATTAAAAAATATCATACTGGGGTTCTTTCTGGGGGGTCTGTTGAACAATTTTTTATCACCCATGGATTCCAAAATAAAGACTACTCATTAATAATTAACTCACCACAATTACTAAAAATGCTCTTTAAAAACCGAGTTGACCTTATTCCCGGAGACCCATTGGATTTGGCTTACCAAATGAAGAATTTAGGATATAAGTATTCAGAATTAGAGATTGTATATCTTCTTTCTGAAGAAGGCGGGTATTACATGGTAGCAAATAAAGATACTTCCGATGAGATTATCACTAAAATTCAGAAATCCTTAGAAGAGATCATGGACACAGGGTTCAAAGACCGAGTTATAAATAAATACATTAAGTAAACTTGGTAGCGACATAGCAATGCCATCCTTCAATAAAGGATACCACCTAACACTCCCACACAACTCTCCACATGAAACAAATCCCGTAATCTTAACTGTTACAAGTCAAAATCAATAATCACCTTGGACGGACTACCCGTGGCACGGGTAATTGAGACATTGCTGGAACTGGAGGTTGTTGAAGGAGGAGGACAGCCCTCTTGCCTAAACTCATTCACGCATTATTATATCCCGATTAACCAAACACAAAATCATGGAGGGGATATGGTAAGCGGTGAATTCCTGCTGACAGCTTTATTGGTCGTATTAATGCCGGGCACGGGTGTAATTTACACAGTTTCCAATGGACTGTTTCTTGGTAAAAAGGCGAGCATTGCAGCTGCTGCAGGCTGCACTGCCGGAATTATTCCCCACTTGGCTGCGTCCATACTCGGCCTTTCAGCCATACTCCACACAAGCGCGGTCAGCTTTCAACTTGTTAAATATGCAGGCGCAATCTACCTGCTATATCTGGCCTGGGCCACATGGCGCGACAAAAGCGGATTAAATTTCAATAAACCGGGCGAACCCAAAAACCTCCGGCTTATTGCAAGGCGTGGTTTTCTTATCAATATTCTTAACCCGAAACTTTCAATCTTCTTCCTTGCTTTCCTGCCCCTTTTTGTGCCTGAAAACACAACATCACCGACCCTACACCTTACAATATTGAGCCTGATATTCATGGCTATGACATTGATAGTGTTTATTCTCTATGGCCTATCTGCCAGCGGTGTGCGCCACTATGTCACCCGCTCTCCCAACTTTGTACTCTGGCTGAAACGCTCATTTGCCGCTGCATTCGCCGCCCTTGGAATCAAACTGGCGACTGCCGATCAATAAAGATTCACTTTAAGAGCTAAATGACAACCATTTTAATGCCCACCATTGTAAACAAACCGTGGACGTGATAATTATGGTCAGTACTAATCCAGATACCGTTGCTTGAACGAGCAGGTATTGATTCTCACCCAAACACTCATTGAGGAGATAACCATGGCAAACTGTTGTGAAATGAAACCCGGCGATGTTTTTCACTGTGAGAGTTGCGGCTTGACTTTGAAAGTCGAAAAAGAATGCACTTGTACTCCCGACACAGATGACTGCTGTACTGTTCCCCTTAGCTGCTGTGGCAAGGAAATGTCTAAAAAAGACTAACTTACGCCATATCCCGGCAACACAAAAGGTCTGCCTATCAGGCAAAATGCTTTAAAATCGGCGACTCTTAACTAATTATTGAGTCGCCTTTTTGTCATATCTAGATCAAAACACGATTTAGCGTATAAGAATCAGCTATTACTGTATATTTTTTAAGACTATTAACCCTTACAAACATACAAATGATCGATTATCTGGATATGCGAACAATGTTGCAGGTCGGCGCGATGGTTTGTCTGACCCTTGCATTGATTATGACATACTACTCTTTTGCCCGTAAGACATACCAAGGCTTTCAATATTGGACTTCAGGCCTGATCTGCATAGGCATTGGGGCAGCCTTGGTATCTATGCGAAATTTCACAACAGGAATCGTTTCTGTTGTGCTGGGTAATTTTCTAATAGTCATGATGCCCTTTCTGCTTACCTGCGGACTTGAATCTTTTCTGAAGATAAAATGGAAACTGCGAAAATTTAATATTGTAACAATCGCCTTTTTTCTAATTGTCTTCACGTGGTTAACTTATATCACACCCAGCCTGCCCAGCAGAATTATTACCGTTAGCCTCGTTATGGCATTCTTCTTTGCACAATCCCTATATATTTCAATACAACACATCCCTTCTATTCTTGGGAAACAAGAGTGGTCATTTGTTGCTGCATTAACTGCTTGCACGCTTTCTTCAGCACTAAGAGCAACAGTTACCATTCTAGCAATGAACGATATAAAATTTATAAACAACACAAACGCAATGCAGTCGGCAGTTCTCTTATTGATTATCCTCAGTGTGACTTCCTGTGCCTGTTCTATTTTAATTTTAAATTCATATAGAATGGAAAACGACCTGAAAGAAGCCAATATTAAAATTAAAAACATGGCCAATATTGATGACTTATGCAAAATTTACAATAGAAGGTTTTTCAACCAAAAAATAATTCAAGAATTCAAAAGAAACCAAAGGTCAAACACACCCATATCCCTTTTGATGATAGATGTGGACTGCTTCAAACTATACAATGACAAATACGGACATCAAGCAGGAGATCAATGCCTTTCAAGAATAGCCTGCGTCTTAAAGGAATCCGTCAGAAGACCTTCCGACATCACCGCAAGATACGGTGGTGAAGAATTTGTTGTTCTCCTGCCAAACACAAGTTCGGACGGAGCGAAAACAGTTGCTGAAACTATCCAAAATGGAATGAGTAAAATAGCAATACCTCATACAGACTCAACTGTTACCAACACAGTCACTTTGAGTATAGGCATAGCAACAGTTATTCCAAACCAGTCAACTACCCCCGAGATGCTGATCAAACATGCCGACCAATCTCTTTACAAAGGCAAACAAAATGGCAAAAACCAAATTCAAATACATACATGACAGATAATAAAATACAAACTTCACATCAGCCACACTTTGATATTGACATCTTATCACAGGAACAATAAACGCAAACTTGCTTTCATAATCCAACCTCCCAATACATAAACCAACTATCATAAAAATATTATCCATACTTGCGCATTAAACACTAACCAGAGATACAAAATCGAGGTATAGTGATACAACTTCGAAAATCAAGCAGAACCTAAACCAGGCACACACAAAATTGTTATACATTTAATGTTTACAATTAAAAACACTACAATTGTAATTATTTATCTGCTTGTATCAACAACACGGAAACACGCACTATAATTTTTAGTATAATAAATATAAATTACATGGTTTAAACCTCAAAACATGAAAAAATTAACACAAACTTCATAACAAATGCTACATAAATATCGTAGAAACCAGCTTCGCAAAACACAAAACTACGAGGCAACAATAAAGCTTTCATGGATATTTAATTTTTTGGAATTTTAAAAATGATCAGTATTAAAGAAATGCAACAACGCGTAGCAAGTGCGCCGGATCGCTCAGACATCAAAACATGTCTCCGGGAATCCAACTCTATGGCACGTGCAGGTGATGCACTTGCGAGCATCAACTATTTACTAATCAGTATTTATGGAATCCTTAAAATCAGAGACTTAACGAAACCTGAAAAAAAAGCATTTCATGCTGACATATACAAAGTACTTGGCGGGATAGATTTGATGCCCCGTGTAAAGGAAGCAACAGAAGATGAAGGATCTCTGATCAGTCTGCTTGAAAACAAAGGCATGAAAGAGTTGTTTTCCAAGCTTCAATCCACAATAAAGATCATTAAAAAGCTGGAAATCAAAGCCCTGCAGCTTAAGGCAAAAGAACAAGAAGAAAAAATAAAAACTGCATTTGCCGGAATTAGCAGGGAATTAGACAAAGGGAATGTTGCAGCAGCGAAGAGCAAAGCCGACAGGATTCTGGAAAACAACAAAAAGAAACCAGAATACTTAGACAGAATTATCGACATATTTGAAGAAAAAGAATCACTGAAAGGCTGGTGGCACTATCTGCAAAAAAGATACATTCCTCAAACATGCTCACTGGATGAAGCACGATACTGCTCAAGTAAAATAGCAAAAATCAGGTCCCTTGATGTCCCGGATAATGCAAGGAACTGGTATCGCAACAGCCTTGATTTCCGCCTCAAGGTTTGGGAACTGACTCTTCAGGAAGACAGCGCAGACACTGACGCAGTAGTCGAAGCGTGCTACAACCTTGCCATATGTGTTTACTACATGCAGGATAGAATCCAAGGAATGGCCCCCAGAGCTTTTGGCCGTGAATTAATAGAGAAAGGACTTGAATTTGCTCCAGACTCTTCCCACCTCAAGAAAATGGGCAAAACATTCGGGGTCAGACCCTAAAAAAGTATATCTCGTCACCTACAAAAGTCACGGGATTTCATCTAATTATGGTCAGTTAACGATACTGATCATAAATATTCTCAATTGTACCGTCTCGCAAAAACCTATCTATTGCCTTATTGAACCTGCCCACTGCATCCTTTTTGCTCGGATGAAACCGGACCATCATGTCGAAAGAATCATAAGGCTTGCTGACAGTCAGGAGGTCGCCCATATTCAATCTCTTTATCTGGTAAAGTGCAAAGTCTTTATTCATCAAGGCTTGGTCAATGCGGTCTGCCAGCAGCATCTGAATCAGCTTGTTCTCATTTTCAAGTACATGTGCACGGATTTCACCGGAGTCAAAATAGGGGGCAAAAACCGGATAAACATACCCTCGCACAACGCCAACAACCTTTCCCTTCAACTCACCTACTGAATGCAACGGCACTGCTTTTTTCTTATTAAAAAGCACAATGGATTCTGAAACAGCAAACGGCTTACTGAAAACACCTAAAACTTTGGCTCCTTTCCGCCACGCAGGGTTGGACATCGGCTCGATGTCAACCGCTCCGGTCTCGAAATTGCGAAGCGAACGATTGAACGGACAACGCACATATTTGATATTGTCACCGGTCTCTTTGGCAAAGGCATTAAAAACATCCTGCACAATCCCGGTACGGGGATCGCCCTCTGAAAAATAATACGGAGGAAACGAACCTGTATGAAGCATTACCCGCAGAGTTTCAGCTTCCCCTTTACAAACAAATGGAGGGACAGCTATAAACAACACTGCGAGGACACAGATCGCCAAAACTCTCATCTTTTGATACCTCACGATTGTTGGTCGTGCATATATAATTTATTAAACATTGTGTATATCTTAAAGTAGACTTCGAAACAAGATTTGAATACAAATTTGGACTTTTTGTGTCAAATTCGATACAAATAGTAGATCATTTTTGCGGAGAAATATGTTGTTGCAAACGATCTTCACATCTTCATCGGAACTTCACAAACTAGGTCATATCGAGCATGAAGGAGCAGTATTCGTACTGCCGTTTATTGACGCCGAACTGACCGGACGGCTAGCCGAGGTACTTGTACGCCGCGCATTGCATCCCGGACTACTTGTACTTGTCAACGACGATGAACGGCTTGGATTCATGAAAGTGGCAAACTACGTCTGCTCCCACTCCTCTTCGCGCTACTTCGGATATCTGGCTCAGGACGCCTTTCCCGGTGATGGCTGGCTGCGCTCTGCTGTCAGCACCCTAGACCAAAGCGGTGCTTCTCTGCTGCCATTCAACGATGGGCGATTTTACGGCACTCTGGCCGTATTCGGGCTGGCCCGCCGCGACTGGCTGAAATCCCTTTACCATAAGTACCTCTTCTTTCCCGGCTACCACAGCAATTTCGGAGACACTGAACTTACAGCAATCGCGATTCATCAGGACACGCTGATTTTCAACCCGTCCAGCCTTATGATCGAAGTGGATTATGAAAAGCACAAGAAAGGCAACAACGAAGATGATGCTAAGCTCTACAAGCTACGCGAATCTCAGGGATTCGGTGGAATTATAAAATAATGGCTACTCCGGTTTTCGCAACAATATTCAGAAGCGCGATCATTTGGGAGGTTCGGCTGCTGCAACAAAAGCTGGAATCCAATGGGATTAAAGCCTTTGTCGATGATGAGAATATTAACCGGGATAAACCTTACCTCGCGCACACCTATGGTGGCATCGGACTTAGAGTCTATACAGAAGATGCAAGGCGAGCTGTGGAAATAATAGAAAGTGTCCAGCCGCCAAAACACCCATCCCAATGTAAGGCTACCTGCCCTAAATGCGGCAATAAATCAGCCTATCGCCTGAAATGGCCTAAAAAAGATTTCTATACAGCCTTACTCTTTCTGGGACTACCTTTTCTATTCTCTGACCGATTAGGGTGCACAAAGTGCAACAACATCTGGTACGGATAAAATAGGAGCAACCACATGAAAACCATAGACCTCTCCCACACAATCAAAGATGGCATGCCCGTATTCCCCGGCACAGAAACACCAAGCATCGAAGATGTTTTTACCCACGAAATGCATGGCTTCTGTGAACATCGGCTGACTCTTTTCTCTCATGTAGGAACACACGTTGACGCTCCGGCCCACATGATCAAAGACGCCCCAACCCTTGATCAGATGTCTACAGACAGATTCATAGGACCGGGTATATGCATCAACTGTACTGCTAAGAATTCACAGAATCCCGCAATAACCATTGACGACCTGATCCCCTACGAATCCGAAATAAGCGAAAGCGATTTCGTCATCCTCAATTCTGGATGGTACAAAAACTGGGGCAAGAATGAATATTTCACCCACTACCCGGCCCTGACTGAGGAAGCTGCACGATGGCTGGTAGACTTCGACTTGAAAGGAGTTGGGGTCGATGTCATTTCAATCGATTCTGCGGAATTAAGTGGATACGAAGTGCATAACATCCTGCTGGAGCAAAATATTATAGCCATCGAAAACCTCAACAACCTACATCAGCTTCCCGCGGACGGGTTTATATTCTCATGCCTTCCGCTCAAATATGATCAAGCAGATGGCTCCCCTGTAAGGGCTATTGCAATATACTGACAACGACGCATGTAAATAGCGGATATATCAAAATATCCGCCAAAAGCCATATAATCAAAAACCCACCCCTGAAAACCCCACCTAAAACCAAAAACCCTACCCTCAAATACAGTCTGTATCACCCAAAATACGGTCTTTAGCCCGTTTACATAAAATCCTCCCAGCCACATAATGCAATTGAAAGGGAGAGGCTTTACCTAGCCTATATCTAAGGAGGATTATATGAACTACGAAACAATCACAAAAGTAACCCAGGATATCGTTTTAGAAGGCTCCAAACCTGCAAAGGAAGTTGCCCAGTCCATAGGAAAACCATATTCAACCCTGCTGCGTGAAATCAATCCTTTTGATAACAACGCCAAACTAGGTGCAAATACTCTGCTGGAAATTCTTAAAACGACAAATGAAACCAAGCCGCTTGAATTCATCGCTGAAAGCATCGGCTACACTCTCAAGCGCCGCTTGAATTAAATACACTGACACATTTATAAAACAAAGCTGAATTCATAATGAATTCAGCTTTGTCATTTCTGGACTTTTAATAACTTTACGCAGATACTGCCGCCATGAAAAAAGTCAGTATAAATCTCACGCATGTGGCCACCCTCGGCCCTGTCGGGCATCTACCCAAAGCACCGGGGACATGGGGATCAGCCGCAGCCCTCATTACCGCACCGTTTTTATTTCTGCCCTTTCAGCTTCCGGTCAGAATCCTGATTCTGGGGCTTATTTTTTATTTCGGGGCAAAAGCCTGCACTGCCGCAGAAAAAGATCTGGGAGAGAAAGACCCCGGAAGTGTCGTAATTGATGAGCTTCTGGGTCAGTGGCTGGTTTTCCTACCTTTCCCTGCAGTTGTGGACTGGCACTTGATTGTGGGCTTCGTTCTATTCAGGATTTTTGACATCACTAAACCCTTCCCCATCAAACAGTCCGAAAAATGGATGAAAGACGGATGGGGCGTAATGATTGACGATGCTTTCGCCGGGCTCTACGCCATGCTCGCTCTCGGATTGATTCGTTATCTGACCTAATCAGCAAAAGTTATCGACGCAAAAAAAGAATCCCCGCCTTCATAAAAAAGCGGGGATTTTTTTGAACTTGAATAAAAAAACTAGTAGGTCAGCCGAAACTGCGCCCTTCTGTTCTTCGCCCAGGCGGTTTCATTATGTGCCGGATCGAGAGGCTCCTCTTCACCGAAGCTCACAATGCTCAGCCTTTCAGGGGCTACCCCCAGCAGAATGAGGAACTCATAAGCTGCACGGGCGCGGCGTTCGCCGAGAGCGAGGTTATATTCTTCAGTACCACGCTCATCGCAGTAACCTTCGATGACCATAGTAACGTTATCGAACTTTTTAAGAATCTCCGCTTTCTGTTGCAGCATGGGTCTGTATTCCTGCTTAATTTCAAAAGAGTCGAAATCAAAATGAACCATATTGCCAAGCTCAACAACAGCTTCGGTAAATTCTTTCTTGGCAGCAGCTGCCTTGCGGTCATCTTCAAGCGCCTGCTCCTGAAGGGCTCTTTCCCTTTCCAGACGGGCCTGTTCTTCTTTAGCAAGCTGTTCCTTGTTCTGCTGCTCAACCATCCTTTCCTCAACAGCAGGGCTGGCGGGGGAAGATTCGATTTGCTTCTTGGAACATCCGGTACCAAGACCGGCAATCATCATGAATACTACACACAAAACTATCGCTCTAGCTCTCATTTGCCCTCCTGAATAAGGAACTTTTAAGGACAGGAGTTTGTCCAC
>PPCM01000653.1_pt1 | contig 24585 bp, 20 predicted proteins | sample 1555541 | NCBI WGS metagenome assembly PPCM01 (sample SAMN05284479, study PRJNA326546) | Marine sediment metagenome, whole genome shotgun sequencing project. | isolation source: marine sediment | place: Germany: Wadden Sea | collected 2012-09-05 | reverse complement strand
GTGCAGAAACGAGAGAATCCAGGGCCCCAGGTACCGCGTTGTCTGACCCCTCTCGAAAAAAAAATCGGTTTTGCTATTGACGCCCCGCCCAAAAAGGTATTGTATTGTTCTTCATCCGGCTTCAGGTATACGGGTTTCGGGAAAAAGTTTCCTCTTTTTCCCTACAACCTTACTTATCATACCTGAATTCGATCCAGACCATTGTATGTTATAAACGTTTCGCTGTTGATGCACCTTAGGGAAGTTTACACGGTATCGTGTTTTTGCATCCCGAGCAAAACAGGACCGGTCGGTATATTCCGACCTTTCCTTACATCTCCCTTCTTGTTTCATGGAGGGTTTTGGGAAAACGTCGCGCTTGCCCACGGGACTGTTTCCAGGTTGATCGGGATGCCGTTACTAATCTATTATGGAGGTTCGCATGGCTTACGAAAACATCTTGTATCAGGTTGAAGAGGGAATCGCCACCATCACATTCAACAGGCCCAAGGCGCTGAACGCCCTGAACCAGGCCCTTCTCAAGGAATTTTACGACGCCCTGAACGTTATCGACGACGACGAGAATATCCGGGTCCTGATCCTCACGGGCAGCGGGGAAAAATCCTTTGTGGCGGGCGCCGACATCACCGAGATCGCCGTCCTCAACACACTTGAAGCCAAGTTTTTCGCGACACTGGGCCACAAGGTCATCGGAAAGCTCCAGGAACTCTCCATTCCCGTTATCGCGGCCGTGAACGGCTTTGCCCTGGGCGGCGGAAACGAGATCGCCATCGCCTGCGACTTTATCTATGCGGCGGAAAACGCCAAGTTCGGGCTTCCCGAAACCAACCTGGGGGTTATCCCCGGATTCGGCGGAACCCAGAGACTTCCCCGCCTCGTGGGCAAGAACATGGCAAAGGAGATGATATTCACCGGTAAAATGCTCTCCGCCGCCGAGGCCAAGGAGATCGGCCTTGTGAACAAGGTCTGCAAACCCGAGGAGCTCCTTGCCGAGGCCGGTAAGACCGCCGGCATGATGGCCGCCAAGGGCAAGATCTCCCTGAAGCTGGCCAAGCAGGTGATCAATACCGGCATGGACGTGGACCTTGCAACGGCCAACCAGATGGAGATCGACTCCTTTGCTCTCTGCGTTGCCAGCGTTGACGCCAAGGAGGGAACCGCCGCCTTCCTCGAAAAGAGAAAAGCCGTTTTCCAGGGTACCCTCAAGGGATAGCAACCCGCTTACCGGTCAAAAATGGACAGGTATTATACCCGCGCGCGAAGGCCGGTGAGGCAGGGATTATTTTATCTTGACACTAGGGAACCGATCAGATATAAGACTGAGAAATTTAACTTTTTCAGAGAAATACGGAATATAAAATGTTTGCATTCTTTTTTTACTTTACCAACTTCAGCTTTGCGGGAAGCTTCTTTTTTAGGAAGTCTACCCATGGACCGGTAAGGTAGAAAAAGCCGAATACCGGCAATCAAACCATGGGTAGACGAGCAACAGTCTCACCCATGGTTTTTCAGCTTTAAAGGGCTGTGGGTGAATAACCCGCAGCCCTTTTTTTGTTCCGGGCCTGTACAGCTACCCCGAAGAGGAGAAAAATGATCTACAATATCGATTTCGAGACACTGCCGAGGGAGGCACTGGAAGCGATCCAGCTCAAACGCCTGCAATCGACCCTTGAACGGGTTTACGCAACGGTTCCCTTTTACCAGGAAACCTTCAAGGCGGCCGGGGTCACCCCCGCCGACATCAAATCCCTTGACGATCTCGCCAAGATCCCCTTTACCACCAAGCAGGACCTCAGGGACAACTACCCCTACGGCATGTTCGCCGTACCCATGGACAACGTGGTGCGCATCCACGCCTCTTCGGGCACCACGGGCCAGCCCACGGTGGTCGGGTACACCAAGCGGGACATCGGCACCTGGTCCGAGCTCATGGCCCGAAGCCTCGCGGCCGGCGGCGCAACCCGCGGGGACATCATCCACAACGCCTACGGTTACGGCCTTTTCACCGGCGGCCTCGGGGTGCATTACGGCGCGGAACGCCTCGGCGCCTCCATCATCCCCGTATCCGGCGGCAACACCAAGCGCCAGATCGTGATCATGAAGGATTTCGGCCCCACCATCCTCACCGCCACCCCCTCCTACACCCTGCACCTTGCGGAAGTGGCAAAGGAGATGGGCGTGGACTTCAAGGACCTGAACTTCAAGTTCGGCATCTTCGGGGCCGAGCCCTGGAGCGAGGACATGCGGCAGGAGATCGAGAGAACCCTCGGTATCGACGCGGTGGATATCTACGGCCTCAGCGAGGTGATGGGCCCGGGCGTGGCCATCGAGTGCCACGAGGCAAAGAACGGCCTCCATATCTTCGAGGATCACTTCATCCCCGAGATCATCGATCCGGTCACCGGCGAAACCCTCCCCTACGGCGAGACCGGAGAGCTGGTGTTCACCTCCATCACCAAGGAGGCGTTCCCCATTATCCGTTACAGAACCCGCGACATCACCTCCCTGGAGCCCGCTCCCTGTATCTGCGGCAGAAGCCATGTCCGCATGAAGAGGGTCAGCGGCAGGAGCGACGACATGCTGATCATCAGGGGGGTGAACGTCTTCCCCTCCCAGATCGAGAGCGTGCTCATGAAGCGGGACAACGTGGCCCCCCATTACCAGCTGGTGGTGGACAGGGTGGACAACCTCGACACCCTCACCGTGAAGGTGGAGGTGGGAGAGTCCCTGTTCTCCGACGAGGTCAAACGCCTCCAGGAGATCGAAAAGGGCCTCTCCAATGATATCAAGGAGTATCTCGGCGTGAGCGCCAAGGTCAAGCTCGTGGAACCCAAGGGCATCGAGAGAAGCCAGGGCAAAGCGGTCAGGGTCATCGACAACCGCAAGGTCTGATAACAGCATGAAGGCCCGCCCCCCTTGTATTCGCGGCGAACAGCCGCCGCATCGCGGGCAATCCCGACCCCTTACGGGGTCGATCGAAACAAGGCGGCGCGGGCAAAAAATATCGACATCATTCTCCCGCTTGGGCTATAACTGATAGAAGTAGAGATACTCCCACGATTATCTTAAGGAGGTACCATATGAGAGCTGAACAGATTTCCATATTTCTGGAGAATACCGAAGGACGTCTTGCCGAGGTCACATCCACCCTCAGCAACGCCGGCATCAACATCAGGGCCCTTTCCCTTGCCGACACATCCGAATTCGGCGTCCTGCGCCTGATCGTCGACGACAACGTAAAGGCGGAAGAGGCCCTCAAGGCCGAAGGTTTCACCGTGGGTAAAACCAGTGTTGTCGCGGTTGAGGTGGACGACACCCCCGGCGGCCTCCACAGGATCCTCGCGCTCCTTGGGGACAACGGCGTGAACGTCGAGTACATGTACGCGTTTGTTCAGCAGAGCGGAAACAACGCCGTCATGATCTTCCGTTTCGACGACATCGACAGGGCCGTTGCCCTGCTCACGGATAACGGATTGAAAGTGATCGGCGGAAAGGACCTCTACAACATGTAAGTTCCGTCCCGCTCCCCTTTGGAGCGGTTTTTTCCGGCAGCAATCGCCGCGGTCCGCGGGGCATCCCCTCGGGCCGCATCCCATCCTGCTGCCGCAGTCTCGGCCGACCTTCTCTTACTCCTCATTCGGCCGCACCGTCGGGTGCAATCAGACAAGTTTGAACGGAAGACGGCAGGCCCGTCTCCCGATCCGTGCATCACAGGCAAGGCAACGACTCCCGGCCTCTTCTTTTAACAAGGGTACCGGGCGGCCCGCCCTGACAACAACCGGGGTATGCCCCCGAACAGGATTGGTGTACCTTTTATAAACGCGGCATGTAAACATCGCTCCATCAGGAGCTGTCCAACTCGACATAAATTATAATAACTAATAGTTACGAACCGTTTTAAAGACCACTAACAGTTATTGAGGAGTTCTGTTTTTCAAGAAAGTGCGCTGAAAACCGCACGGGTATTCAATCGGGGGCACCCCAAAAGCATGGTTTACGCGATAAGCCCGGGCAACGCCCAAACACCGGCGACATCCCCGGCCTCGGCCGATGCCCCCCCCGAATCGCATGCCCCGGTAAAAATGTTCAAATTAGAATTTTGGACCGCAAGTTGCCGATGCCGAAAATAATGCCGATCGCACAATCTTGCGGCCCCATTATCATCCATAAACCCTTGTGTTCAAAACACGTGATTCGTACTTCGCGGCGTGCCCGAGCATAAAAAACAGGTTCGGACTTTTACAAGTTCAACAAATACAACGCATCGTGGGAAATAATCTTTTACCGTAAACAGGAGGAAACATGATTCAGCTAAGCATCAGGAAAACCGCATCACGGCTTCTTATGGTACTGACCGCCCTATCCCTTATTATCGTGACCCCGGCATTTGCCGGAAGCGTGTACAAGATCGGAGGCATGTTTTCCTCCTCGGGCAGGGCCTCGTTCCTGGGTGATCCGGAAATGAAGACAATGGAGATGATGATCAAATCCATCAACGCCTCGGGGGGCATCGACGGCAAACTCCTCGAAGCGGTGATCTACGATACCGAAGGCGATCCCGCAAAGGCGGTGAGCGCGGTGAACAAGCTGATCCACAAGGACAAGGTCCTTGCCATCATCGGCCCCAGCACCACCCCCACCACCCTTGCCGTGGTAAGCTTCGCGGAAAGGGCCCAGGTTCCCCTGATCAGCTGCGCGGCCGGCATCAAGATCACCCAGCCGGTGAAGAAGTGGACCTTCAAGACCGCCCAAAGCGATGTGCTGGCCGTGGCCTCTGTTTACGCCCGCCTGAAAAAGGAGGGGATCACGAAAATCGGCATCATCACCGTTTCCAACTCCTTTGGGGAGAGCGGCAAGAACCAGCTCGAAAAGCAGGCAAAGGAGTTCGGCATCGAGGTGGTAAAGGCCGAGAGCTTCGGCGCCAAGGACACGGACATGACCGCCCAGCTCACCAAGATCAGGTCCGCCGGCCCCCAGGCCGTCGTCTGCTGGGGAACGAACCCCGGTCCCGCCGTGGTGGCAAAGAACGCCAAACAGCTCAAGCTGGACATTCCCCTCTACCAGAGCCACGGTGTTGCCTCTCCCAAGTTTATCGAGCTGGCCGGAGCGGCCGCCGAAGGCATCCGCCTGCCCACGGGAAAGATCCTCGTAACCGACCTGCTCTCCGATTCCGATCCCCAGAAACCGGTACTTGAAGGGTACATCAAATCCTATAATGACGAGTACAAGATCCCCGTATCCGGATTCGGCGGTTACGCATACGATGCCGTATCCCTCCTGGCCGAGGCCCTCAAAGGGTCGGACGGCAACAAGGGAAAGATCCGCGACAACCTTGAAAAGATCCAGGGCCATGTGGGCGTGAGCGGCACGTTCAACTTCTCACCCAAGGAGCATAACGGGCTTTCCCCGGATGCCTTTGTTATGGTAGAGATCAAAAACGGCAAATGGAGCCTTATTGAGTAATACACCTTTCCGCCGGTCTCTCCAAGCTTGGGAAGCGACCGGCGGAATCGACACATGCAACGTTTTAAACAAGGCAAACCGGTAACGACTATGCAGGAAATTTTACAGTATATTTTTTCGGGCATCACCAGCGGGGCGATCTACGCGATCATCGCCATCGGTCTCTCCATGCTGTACAGCTCGACGGACCTGATCAACTTCGCCCACGGGGAGTTCGTGATGCTGGGGGCCCTTTCCCTGGTAACGCTATGGGTAAAGTTCGCCCTCCCCCTTCCAGTGGCCTTCCTGGTCACCGTGCTGGGGGTCTCCCTTTCTGGGCTTCTGTTCGAGCGCCTGGCCATCCGAACGGTGAAAAAACCCCAGCCCATCGTGCTGGTGATCATCACCGTGGGGGCCTCGATCTTCCTCCGGGGGGTTGCCATGATCGTCTGGGGCAAGGATGCCCACGGCACGCCCCCGTTTCTGGACAAGGCCCCCATCGAGATTGGGGGTGCCATGCTGCTTCCCCAGAGTGTCCTGATCCTTGTGGCGGCACTGGTGCTCTCCTATGCCCTGCATTTTTTCTTTACAAAGACCCTTACGGGAAAGGCCATGACGGCCTGCGCCATCAGCAGGAAGGCGGCCTGGATCACGGGAATCCCCGCTGAACGGATGACCCTCCTCTCCTTTATGATGAGCACGGGCGCGGGCGCCGTTGCCGGGATCTTTATCGCCCCCATCACCATGAGCAGCTACGACATGGGGACCATGCTGGGACTCAAGGGCTTTTGCGCGGCCATGATCGGCGGCCTGGGGAGCCTCTGGGGCGCCTGCGTGGGCGGTTTCCTTTTGGGAATCCTGGAAGCGCTGGGCGTGGGACTCTTCTCGTCGGGACTCAAGGACGCCATCGCGTTCCTCCTCCTGCTTTTAATTCTCTACTTTCGGCCCGGGGGCATTTTCAAAGCCACCGAGGCCACACGTTTTTAGGAAACCGGGAATTTACAGATGCTAATCAACACCTTGAAAAAGGGAATCATGCCGCTCCTGCTCATCACGGGTATTTTCGTCACGGGCACGGCACTTGAAAATCCCTATTACCTCCAGGTCCTGACCTTTATCGGCCTGAACACGATCCTCGCCATGGGGCTCAACATGCTCATGGGATATGCCGGGCAGATCTCCCTGGGGCACGGGGCCTTTTACGGAATCGGGGCATATACCACGGCGGTCCTCACGGCCAATTACAACCTGCCGCCGGCCATGGCCCTTGTCTGCGCGGTGGCCCTGGCCTGTCTGGTGGCCTTCCTGGTGGGCATTCCCACCCTGAAGCTTTCGGGCTACTACCTGGGAATGGGAACCCTGGGCTTCGGCATGATCGTCCATATCATCCTCAGGGAGTGGAGCTCCCTCACGGGCGGTTCCTCGGGTTTCGTGGGGATACCGCCCCTTTCCGCGTTCGGGTACACCTTCTTTTCCCCTGGCAGCTATTTCTACCTTGTCTGGTTCACGGTGCTGGGCACGGCCCTGCTCTGCCGGCGCATCGTGGATTCAAGGACGGGTAGAGCCCTGCGCTCAATTCACGACAGCGAGAACGCGTCCCGAGCGGTGGGGGTTGACACGGCAAACCTGAAGCTGCAGGTCTTCGTGTTCAGCGCGGCCCTGGCCGCATTGTCCGGTTTTCTCTATGCCCATTTTGTCTCCTTTATCAGCCCGGGCTCCTTTAACTTCCTCGTATCGGTGAAGATGGTCACCATGGTGGTGATCGGCGGCATGGCCAGTATCTGGGGCGCCCTCCTCGGGGCCACCCTTCTCACCCTTCTTCCCGAACTCCTGCATTCATTCGCCGAGTTCGAGATGATTGTCTACGGCCTGATACTGATGACGGTAATGATTTTTCTGCCCCAGGGTCTCACCCGGGGTCTTCTGGATATTTATGAACGAGCTAAAAAAGGAAAAAACACCCCCCCTGCTGATGATTGATGGGCTCACCAAGTCCTTCGGCGGGGTAAAGGCCCAGCAGGATATCTCCTTTTCCATCGAAAAGGGGACCGTCACGGGGCTTATCGGGCCCAACGGCGCGGGAAAGACCACCCTCTTCAACCTGATCACGGGGGTATACCCGGCGGACAGGGGGAGCATCACCTTCGACGGTTTCGATACCGAAAAGAGGAAGGTCCACGACCGGGTCAAAATGGGGATCGCAAGAACCTTCCAGAACGTGGAGCTCTTCAAGAGCATGAGCGTCCTGGAGAACGTATTGGTGGGGCAGCATGTGCGCACCAAGGCCGGCATCCTGGGGGCCATCACCCGGATTCCCTCGGTATTGAAGGAGGAGAAGGAGGCCCGGAAAAGGGCCCTGGAACTTCTGACCTTCGTGGGGCTCGAGGCGCTTGCCGACAGCCCGAGCAGCGACCTGCCCTTTGGCTGGCAGCGCCTTCTGGAGATCGCGAGGGCCCTTGCTTCCCGGCCGAAACTGATCCTTCTGGACGAACCGGCGGCCGGGCTCAACGCGGTGGAGACCGCAGAACTGGGGGAACTGATCGGAAAGATCCGGGGACAGGGGATCACGGTCCTCCTGGTGGAACACGACATGGATCTCACCATGGGGATCTCCGACAGGATCGTGGTCCTGGACAGGGGCAAAAAGATCGCCGAGGGCACCCCGAGGGAGGTGCAGAACGATCCTGCCGTCATGTCCGCCTATCTTGGAACCGGAGGATAAGGAAGCGCCATGCTGAGAATCAAGAATTTAAAATGCTTTTACGGCCAGATCATGGCCATCAAGGGGGTCAGCCTCTCCGTGCGCCAGGGAGAACTGATCTCCATTATCGGCGCCAACGGTTCAGGCAAGAGCACCCTGCTTTCGGCCATCTGCGGGCTGAGTCCCGACTGGACCGGGGAGATCCTCTTCAATGAGAGATCCCTCAAGAACCTGGACCCGCCCGAGGTGGTCAAGGGCGGCATCAGCCTTGTTCCCGAGGGAAGACTTATATTTGGGCCCCTTTCGGTACTGGACAACCTGAAGCTGGGGGCCTACACCGCTTACCGGGCAGGGAAGCACGAGGCGGCCGAGGAGAATCTGGAAAGGATGCTGGATCTCTTTCCCATCCTCAGGGAGCGGGCGAACCAGCCGGCGGGCACCCTGTCCGGCGGGGAACAGCAGATGCTGGCCATAGGACGTGCGCTCATGGCCATGCCGTCCCTGCTGGTACTGGACGAGCCCTCCATGGGCCTTGCCCCGCTCATCGTGGAAAAGATCCTGGAAACCCTCTCCAACTTGCGCAATGATGGTTTGACGATCCTTCTGGTGGAGCAGAACGCCACGGCCGCGCTCAAGATATCGGACCGGGGGTATGTGCTGGAGACGGGACGCGTGGTCCTCCAGGGACCGGCATCGGAGCTGCTTACGGACAAGGAGGTGAAACGCGCCTACCTTGGGAAAGATTACGGGGATTTTTATGATGGACGAGAATAAAATGACGAATATAAGCCCTGAGGAAAAGGCACAGGTACAGCTTGAAAGACTCCAGAGCACCCTCAACCGGGTGGTGCGCAACGTTCCCTTTCACAGGAAAAGGCTGACGGGGGAGGCCGCCGTGGAAAATATCGAGACCCTCGGTGATATCCCCAGACTCCCCTTCATGGAGAGGACCCACCTGGGGGATCATTACCCCTACGGACTCTTTGCCGTGCCCCTGCGGGACATCGTCAGAATCCACACGGCGCCGGGCACCACCCTTCATCCCACCATCAGCGGGTATACCAAGCAGGATCTCACGGTCTGGCAAAGAATGGTTGCCGCCTCCCTCGGGGGAGCGGGGGTCACGGATCACGATATTCTCCTGATCCACCTGGACCCGGGCCTTGCCAACTGGGCAAGGGACTATAAGGACGGAGCCGAGGAGATCGGCGCGGGCGTCATCCCCAACACGCCCCTCTCCATCGAGAAGAAGCTCCTGGTGCTCCTGGACTACAGGGCGACGGTCCTGATCACCACCCCGGCCTCGGCGCGCCGGCTCGCCGACCATATGTACGAGACCGGCAAGAACCCCACCACCCTGAACCTCAAGAACATCATCCTCGTGGGGGAATACGCGCCCATGGAAAACCGGAGATACCTTGAGGAGAAGCTCCATGTGACCACATGGCAGCATTACGGCCTCAGCGAGCTGCCCGGTCCCGCCATGGGGTTCGAGTGCGCAGAACGCGGCGGCCTCCATATGAACGAGGAGGACCTGATCGTAGAGATCATCGATCCCCAAACGGGCGAGGTGCTTCCCGAAGGAGAGACCGGCGAGCTGATCCTCACCACCATCTCCACCCGGGCCTTTCCCCTGATCCGTTTCAGAACCGGCGACAGGGCCAGGATCATCGAAGGCCCCTGCCCCTGTGGAAATGCCCATTCGAGAATCGAGTGGTATCCCGAAAGGGTGGACGGATTGATGAATATCTGCGGCGTGAAAGTCCACGACCGGCAGATCGCGATCCAGCTTGAAAAGGCGTTGGGGACCGCCCCGGAGAGTTATCGCTGCTTCAAGAACAGCCACCGGGCAAAGGATTTTCTGGAGGTGTGGGTGACGGTCACGGACCGGTTCTTTTCGGACGAGATCAAGGAGCTGCAGCGGATCATGGTTGTAACCGAGGAGCGGCTGACGGAGAACCTGGGAATTCCGGTGACGGTGAGGCTCAAGGAAAACAGATAACGCCGGATTTTTCCAATCCGAAGGCCGAGGGGCCGGCCACCCGGGCGGCTCCCTCACGGCCTGATGATGGACAGGGGGAAAAATGATTCGCATCCCGACAGTGCTCACTGGGAATATATGAAGCAACTTTCCAAAGGGTTAATTAAACGATTGGGTTTGCTATGAAAATGGTATGAATTCTACCTTTGATGCAGGCCTCGGGGGATATTCAAATTCAAGAAAGGTGCGGGGATGTGGCGGGGTTTACTTCTCGGCGAATCGGGTTTGTTTCAGAGAGATGTTCATTTTACCCGCGATCAGTTCGTTTGTGCGGATGGTGAAGTTCGCCGTAACAGGCTCGGGCCAATGCCCGTCCAGAACATCACGAACCATCCTGCCGGCCTCTTTTCCCATTTCAAGGGGATCGACTTCCAGTGAAACCACGGCCGCTTCGTGCATGACACGCGGTATCGTCGTAAGAATGGGCTTCCTGCTCCTGAAGGACAACTCATAAAGGTAGCTGAGCATCTCCTCGTAATATACGCCGGGATCGAGAAGCGCCCAATACCCGTCAAGCCCCTTTGCGAACACATCCATCATGGCGGGAACGGATTCCTTGGGGTGGGGAATCTCCCGCGCCACAAGTTCGATGCCCGGGAACTTTCGAGCCTCCTCGACAAGGTGGGCGGTTCGATACGTGTACACGACACCGATTCGTTCCATGGACGGGATTGTATCCTTATACGCCTTGATCTGTTCAAGAGCGGGAAGCCCCATGGATATACCGGTGATGTTTTTCCTGCCCTGATATGGCGACGTATCCGTAACCATCATGTAAACGATGGGAATTTTGGACTGGTCCACCTTTGAAAGCGCATTGGAGCCCACAGCAAGAATTACCCGGGGGGGAAGCGGGGCCATTCTGGTGATATAGCGCACCACGTCGAAACGCTCCATATTCGATGAATCGAGAACGGAGGTCACGGCGCGGCATTCACCGCGAAAGCTTTTGAGGGCGGCGTTATGCCTTGAGCCCTCTTTCACGATCAGAATCTCGGCGGCATGGGCGGAGATGCCGATTGAAAGCGCGCACAGAATTAGAAAGAATCTTATCATACTTTCCTCCTGCCCACGCCCCCGCCTAAGAGGGGGGGCGAGGAGCGATGATCAAACTCTGATGGAAAATACGGGAGCGGGGCAACAAATCGTAGCCGTTTTAATGTCAACACCCTTATCAATTACTTCAATTGTCTTCTTTTTTTGCATCATACTGTCTCCTAAAATGAATATATTATTCCGGCCTCAGCCCAGCGCTGAGGGTTCATCCTATTTGATTGATCCGGTTGGCGTCCGTTGAAAAGATTTCGGATTGAACAAACCAGTTTTAAAGAGCGATTTTTATCCACAAATACTATTTTACTGAATATCGCATCCCAGGTTAGCTCGTTGTCAATCTCCTCCGTATCCCAGCGAACATAATTACCCATAAGGTGAAGATTTAAGTATTTCGTCACGTATTTCAATCCAATATTCGCACTTTGAATGTTCCGGATACCTGATCCATCATCACTCTTTTTTTCAGTATACGTGAAATTTCCCCACAATGAGACATCATAAAACGGCAGGGTCTCTGCTTCAAATTCGACTCCCTTCCTGTAAACACTCCCTCTATTCACAAACAGGTTGTTATCCTCGGGTAAGCCGGATGGATTTGGTACCCGTGTCAGCGTATCATCAACATCATGATAGAACAAAGTCACTTTGAAACGGGCGTATTTGACCGCAACCGTCTCGATGCCGACTTGATATGACCAGACGCTTTCTGCTTCAAGAGAGGGATTGGGATCCAGAAAAACACCTCCTCCCGAAGTGTATGACAACGGCGGCGACCTGAATCCCCGGGCCAGGGAAGCCCGCAAAAGCGAATGCTTGCCAATCCTGCAAGTCATTCCGAGGGATGGACTGAAAAACGACCCTGAAATATCATTGTGATCAAAACGAACTCCCGGAATTAAAACAAAATCCCCAAACACAAAAGAACCCGTTGTATAAACAGCCCACTCCGTTGTCTGCGGTCTGGTTTCCGAAACAGGGGGCACCCCCTCCAACAGGGACGACTTTCCCGAAATAATCTCCTGCCTCAGGGTTCCGTGGGTAATGTCGAACCCCAGAATTCCCGAATGCCGCTTATGGCGCCATGTTAATTTTCCATAGGCTCCAGCCACTTCTTCATCATAGATTGTTTCCCGGTACAGTTCTCCGGAATCTTGATGAAAATAATTCAAATCGGGTTCGTCCTTCTTGTAAAACACAGTGGTATTGAAGGCAAAAGAAGAATTTATAGGAGCGCTGAAAGCCATTGATGCGAAGCCTGCTTGGAATTCACCTTCCTGGTCTATAACATAACCCGATATGTCTCCAATATCTGTTTCAGATGTTGAAATTCCAGCGGAAAACACCAAGTTTGACCCGTAATCGAAATTATAGGCAATTTTGGCAAAACCATTCTTGCCGCTATACCCGGAGCCTTTCGAAAGGCCGTCGGACGCCTGATTTCCCACAAAGGCATAGCCGCTCAAGTCTTTGTGCGCGCCCGACAGTTGGGCGGAAATATCCGTTGTACCGCGTTCACCGGCAAATCCACGTAACTCCCCGTGGGGAGTATCATAACCGGTTTGCTTAGTCAGTATGTTGACGACACCGCCGAGGGAGGAACCCCAAACCGATGAGGCAGGCCCTTTGATAATTTCTATTCTATCTATTATTCCAACAGGTATGGTGCTTGTTTCGGCATTCCCTCCCGACAAGTAGTTCCACGGGATACCGTCGAGTTTCACGGCGACATGCTCCGCTTCCGAGCCGTGGGCTGAAATAAGGGACGGCGCTCCAAAATCATTTGTGAAATTGACGGCCAATCCCGGAACACGGTCAAGAACTTCGGCAACGGTATGGGCATTCATCCGTTCGATATCTTCCGACGTGATGACCGTGATATTTTCAGCCACGTTGCCGACGGGGACAAGGAACCTGGTGGGGCTGTATACATATCCATCGAAAAACAAATCCTCAACCGTTTGCTCCCCTGCAAAGACAGCTGGGCAGGATAGTAAAACAGTTATGAGAACGATGAATATGCGCATTGAATCCCCTTTCAATTAAAGTTAGCTCCATTTAATAGGAATTCATATTCATGTCAAGCAAACTGTTTCAACCCTATCACCAACAATTCAACAGAGCAGTATTTTACATCAAAGTTTTTCTTCCATAGCTCACCACAAAAATTCACATTCGATCGCAACTCCGCCACAACAAGCAATGGGAAAAACCAACACAGCGCCAAACGATTTGCCCTTAATATCGAAATATTAGCAACCAGCACCCATCACACATCCACTTCCCCACCAAAACAACAACTTTACTCCCCAAAAGCCAAATCCCAACCACCATTGCTGGTTTTCAAAAAAACAACAACTCGACCAAAAACATATCACAAGTATTTCCTTCATTTTTCAAACAGGTATTTATACTTATTTCAAGACAGGTATTTTTACTTGCGAAAAACCGGGCATTTCTACCTGCGGAGAATAGCATCAAGGTGATTTACTAAAACAAGTCCACCTAGTTGGCGGGTTGAACTAAAAAGCGATTCCGCAGATTGGCATAATACTAATGGGGACGAACGTTAGCCGATATTGTTGGGGAACGGAACTGAATAAGGGATCGGAAAAGAATCAATTCCACAATTGCCGCCGGTCAGTATCACCGTTAACGAAAGGCAGCGCTCGGCTTTCCCGAGGGGCGAAAACTCCTTGGCAGGAAGCGCATTCGCAACGCTTTGCCCAAGGTTCTTTTTGTCGAGAGGGTTGCAGGGCCCCTGCTTCATGCCCCCCTCCCCTGATTCTTTTCCGGGTTTGTGGCGGTTTCGGGTTTATTGTTCAACAGACACGTGGCCACGCTCGCCCCGATGACCCTTGCAAGCTCGACGGGAACGGCATTCCCCAGTTGCCTCATGGTTTCCGTCCATGAGCCATGGAAACGGTATTCATCGGGAAATGTTTGAAGCCTGGCGGATTCCCTCACACTGAAATACTGAACCGAGCCATCGGGCAGCACCATCATGTTTTCACCGCCGGGCACTCCGTGATCCCCCGCTTTAAGGGTCTTAGCGGGTAAATCCAGCGGACTTCCGGTATGCCCCTTATAGGTTCTTGCGCCGGATTGATAATTGTGATTCAAGTACTGTTTTGCCAATTTCGTGTTCTTGGAATCCGGCAGCCCCACCAAGGCATCCCGAACCGTTCTCCAGGGTTTCACGCTGTCGACCAGTTTCAGTTTGCCGGTTCTCAATTTTTCGACCCTGCCTTTCATCCTCACCGGCATCTCGGGGCGGACCGTTTTCGAAATTCCATGCCTGTCCCAATACCCTCCCGTTTCCCACTGTGAATAAAGCAACGCATCAAAGGAATGGGTTGGATTCGGAAAGGCCCACCCTTTTTCCTGATCGCTTCGGAAACCAACGATAAACACCCGCTCCCTTTTCTGAGGGATTCCGTAATCAGCCGCGTTCAGCACACGGGAAACAACATTATAGGTCAGGCCCCCCGCCTTTCCCCTTGTTTTCTGTTTTTCAAGGCGGTCAAGGTGCCCGGTCCACTCCTCGTTCCGTTTCGCTTTGATTTCCGGGTACGATAGTTGAAGCAGGATGTATTGAAAATAGTTTAAAAACGAAGTTCTGGTGATCCCCTTCACATTTTCGAAGATAAACGCGCGCGGGGCAAGTCTTCGCACCACATCGACCGCCGCCGGAAACATATCCCGCTTATCGCGATAGGCCTTGTGTTTTCCGCCAAGGGAAAACGGCTGGCAGGGAGGACCGCCCGACACCAGCTCAACATCCCCCGATATGCTCGAATAATCGAATCCCCGAACATCCCCTTCGACAACATTCCAATCCCGAACCAGTTCAATTCCACGTTTCCGGTTCTCTCGAATGGTATCGCATGACCATTTATCCCACTCAATCACAACCTCGGGCTTGAAACCGGCAAGGCTCAAACCAAGCCCCAGCCCCCCACCGCCCGCGAACAACTCAACCGATTTCATTTCACAACACCGTTGGTATCGTTCAAAAACGCCTTGACCTGTTCCCGCAATAAAACAATATCCTTGATTAGACACTCCCAGACAACCATGAATTTCCAGCCCATCTTATCCAAATTTTCCTGATTTCGTTGATCCCTGGCCTTGTTCCCCGCTAGCTTTGGAAGCCGGAAATCAAGCTTTGATTTTGGGAGTCGCGCCAATTTACAATCGTCATGCCGATGCCGGAAGCATCCATGCACAAAGATAACCTTTTTACGTGATTTAAAAACGAGATCGGGTTTTCCCGGCATTTCCCCGTCGTGCAATCGGTATCGATAACCAAGAGAATGAACAAGGCGCCTCACAACCATTTCCGCCTTGGTGTCCTTGGCACGCACCAGGGACATGCGCTTGCTTCTCTCTTTTTTGCTCAAAGTGTCCACGATTAAAAATCCCGCGTTTAACCACACCTTTTTGATATCCAATTATTATACAGCCGGGATTCTGTAAAGCGGAACCCCGCGCTCTTCCCCTCCATAGGTTGAACCACAAGGGGACTATCTTCATCAAAGCCTTACCGTGCCCCTTGATACTCCTGCCGCCGCCTACGGCATGGTTTGTCATTGACACAAAACAAAAAACAGGGTTTACTTATCATGAACAAATTTGAGTATCAATTCCAACCATTTTCCACAACCGACGGAGATCCAGTTGAGTCCCCAAAACATACCCACTGAAGATCTTATCGTGGACAACGATCGCGCCCTTCTGCTGAAGGAGCTGTCGCTTCATATGCCCAGCATCAACCTCAACAAGCGGCAACTTTGCGATTTCGAGCTTCTGGCCACCGGGGCGTTCTTTCCGTTGAACGGATTCATGATCCGCGCGGACTACGAGTCGGTATTAGATCGCCTGCAACTTCAGGACGGTACGCTCTGGCCCGTTCCCGTCTGCCTCGACATATCCGAAACGCAGAAGGAAAACATCGGCGTCGGACAATCCGTGAGCATCAGGGACCCCGAGGGCTTTCAGCTCGGGATGATGGAGATCGAGGATATCTGGCCGGCCGATCTCGAGGCCGAGGCCTTGAAAATGTTCGGCACCGTCGAAAACACCCACCCGGGCGTCCGCGAACTTTTGAGTCACAAGGGAGATTACTACGTCGGCGGAAAGCTCGAGGTCATACACCTTCCCATCCATCCGGACTTCAAACAGGTCCGCCTGACGCCCAGGGAGATCAGGCACTCGTTCGGCAAGCTGGGATGGAAAAGGATCCTCGGCTTCCACACGAGGGCGCCCATCCACCGTCTCCAGTTCGAGACAACCCTCAAGGCCATGAAGAAAGCCAAGGCGAACCTTCTGCTCCTTCCCAACGCGGGCACCATCATTCCAGGGGATTTTGATCATTACACCAGGGTTCGCTGCTATAATGCCGTGCGAAAACAATACCCGCCCGACACGTACCTCATGTCGCTGCTTCCCCTGGCCATGCGCCTTGCCGGTTCCCGAGAGGCGATCTTTCACTCGATCATCGCAAAAAACTACGGCTGCACCCATTTTCTGGTGGACCACGACCAGGCGACCCTGGACAAGACATCCCCCAACAACTCCGACTCCGGGTATTTGAAAACCATCGAATCCGTGAAGGCCCTTTCGGATGTGCTGGGTATCGAGATCGTCCCGTTCGAGAAAATGGTCTACCTTCCCTTCGAGGATGAGTATCGCCCCGCCGACCTTGTTGATGAAAAAACGCAGACGCTCGCCCTTCCGGACGTGGAGATAAGGGAGCGGATCAGGAAGGGAAAATCGATTCCCGGATGGGCCGTCTTTCCGGAAGTTGAAAGGGAGCTGAAGGAATCGTACCCTCCCCCGTCGCGCCAGGGCCTTACCATCTTTATCACGGGATTGTCCGGAGCGGGCAAATCGACGATCGCCAAAATCCTCTACGCCAAGTTTCTTGAACTTGGAAAAAGGCCCGCGACCCTGCTCGACGGCGACATCGTCCGTCACAACCTCTCCAGCGAGCTGAAATTTTCCAAGGAGCACAGGGATATCAACGTCCGCCGCATCGGATTTGTCGCAAGCGAAATCACCAAGAACAGGGGTATCGCCATCTGCGCGCCCATTGCGCCCTACGAGCGAACGCGCCGGGAAATTCGCGACAATATCGAGTTGTACGGGGGATTCGTGGAGGTTTATGTTTCCACCCCCATCAAGGTTTGTGAAACAAGAGACAGGAAGGGAATGTACGCAAAGGCAAGGGCCGGACTGATCAAGGGGTTTACCGGCGTGGACGATCCCTACGAGGCCCCCGCATCCCCCGATATCAAAGTGGACACAACCCATATTTCCCCGGATGAGGCGGTGCAGGAGATATTGATTCTTTTAAGGCAGAAAAAATATATTTAGGCGACCAGGCTTTATAGGGACACGGGATTAAACAAACCCACACTGCCGGGGCGCTTTTTTCAAGAAACACGAGGCCTTGCTTTACGCCGGCGGCATCGCGCTTCAGCCGAAATTGTGGAAATTATTCTTTCCAGCCCCCCAACAGAATGAAAGTGTACAGGAACCGGAGTTGGTAAATCATCTTATTCGATCAGGTCTCATTATCTGCCTGCTGCTCGGAGCCGGCTGCATGTCCGTTTCCGAACATATTGGGGAAACAGACAGCGGCGCTTACGATCATATCAGGGAAAAACAGTCGACAATCCTTGGCGCGGAACAACCGTTTACCATTGAAAGACCTTCGGATCTCCTGCGCATAAGGCTCCTTACGGGACAAGATCTCTCCCAGGAGGGGCAGGCATCCCTCGGCAAACCCGCTCCTGCGGAGCATTGGCCTTTTCCCCGTGAAGAAACGACCTCCCCCCCTTCACCGATCAAGGGCCCCCTCCCCCTTTCCCTTGCCCAGGCCCTCCACGCGGGAGCCGCGAACAGCTTTTCCTACCAGGATTTCAAGGAGGATGTTTTCCGCGCGGCCCTCAAGCTCGACCTCACGGAAAACGAATTCCGCAACACCTTCACCGGCATCCTCACCTCCCTCTTCTCCACCGAAAAACCGGGCAGGGAAAGCATCACCGGCATGGAAAACAGCGGGGAAGCCGGCTTGACCAGGAAATTTGGCAACGGGGTTGCCCTGAGCACGCTGCTGGCGGTGGACCTTGCAACCCTCCTTGGCTCAAAGAGCGCATCGGCCCTTGGCATCACGGCGGACAGCTCCATATCCATTCCCCTTCTCAGGGGCGCGGGCAGGCATATTGTTCAGGAGCCCCTGACCCTTGCCCACAGGGCGGTGGTGTACAGGATCTACGATTTCGAAAGGTTCAAGCGGATCTTTGCCGTGGATGTTGCCCAAAGCTATCTTTCGGTGCTACAGGAAAAGGACAGGGTGAGAAACACCCGGGGCAACTACATGCGGCTCACGGAATCCGTGAAACGGGCCAGAAGACTCGCCGATGCCGGACGCCTGCCGGAGATCCAGGTGGATCAAGCGGTTCAGGACGAGCTTCGGGCCCGGGACAGCTGGATTTCGGCAAAGGAGCGCCACGATCTTGTCCTCGATGAATTCAAGGTACTCCTCGGGCTTCCCGCGGACAGCGATATTCGGCTGGACAGAAAGGAGCTGGATCTTATCGCCGAAAGAAGCGCACGGCTCCTGGGAGAAAAAACAGCCCGAGCCTATATGGAAAAAGAGGAAACCGCCGCATCGGCGCCCCCAGTTTCACGCCGGACTCCGGACGGGCAAGGGGGAAAAGACACCGACGCGCCCTCCCCTCCCGGCCGGCATAATCCCGGACCCTATGAGCTTCCGGTAAAAGATGCCGTTGCCGTTGCCCTCGGGAACAGGCTGGACTTAAGGGTTCTTCGGGGAAAGATATATGATGCCCAGCGGGCCGTGGTGACGGCGGCGGATGCCATGGGCGCGGAGTTGACCCTCCTCGGCAGGGCCGTCATCGGAGAGGGGCGATCCATCCGGGATGCGGAAAGGGAGAACGGGGAGCTCGATTTCGGCAGGGGGCGTTACTCCGCCCTCTTTACACTGGACCTGCCCCTTGAAAGAACCCGGGAACGTGTCGCCCTGAGGGAGCGCATGCTGGACCTCGACAAGGCCGTGCGGGCCCATAACCGCCTGGAAGACAGGATCAAGATAGATGTGAGAAGCAGGCTTCGGGAGCTTCTTTCGGAGAGGGAGGGAATGCGGATCCAGGCCAAGGGAGTTGCCGTGGCAAAAAAGCGGATCGGCAGCACGACCCTCTTTCTGAAGGCCGGTAGGGCCGCGATTCGAGATCTCCTGGAAGCCGAGGATGCCCTGCTCAACGTGCAGAATGCGCTTACGGCGGCGGTGGTGGGCTACAGGGTGGCGGAGATGGCGCTGATGCGGGACATGGGGGTGCTTGCCGTGGATGAAAAGGGTGTATTCTCCATCACGCCTCCCGAAAATCGGGTACCGAACATCAGGTGATCCGCCTACCCTCGAACTCCCCGGCGTTTCATTCGGATCAATATGAACCGGCTTGTTTTGTGAAAACAGCAAGGAAGCACCACTGGAAAATGGCCGAACCGGAAATAGACGCCGCCCCAAAACCGACATCTCGGATTCAACGGCCCCAAGGTATCGGCCTGCTCACCGAGGGTATTGATTATATGGCGGTGATCGAAGAGCAGCCGGCGATATTGGGACAAGCCGGAGCATGAGGAGAGAGGTTAAGGATACTCAAGATTGGGAAACCCGTAGACACGACAATCATCATCGAGGTTAATCGCTGCCGGAATCTTGCAGGCCCGCAAGACCGCTTTTTTTTGGGGAAACAACAGGATTGAATCAACAACGCCCCTTTTCCATGAATTTCATGGGATGATCGGGCCATGATATTATAATGAAAATAAATTTCAATATTAAGGCAGTGACACTCATCGGCCTTCTTGCGGCCGTGTTGATCTTCACCGTGATCCGGTGGGACGGATTTGCCGGCAAGGCCAAGGTGAATCAGCCCGTATTCAAGGCCCGGCGCGGCCCCCTCGCCATCGACGTCCTCACCGCCGGCACCATAAAGGCACGGGATCAGTTGATCATCAAGAATCTCCTGGAGGGAAAGACCACCATACTGTGGCTTGTGCCCGAGGCGGCCCGAGTCGAGAAGGGGGATCTTCTCGTGGAACTGGATGCCTCGCGGCTGGAGGACGACAAGATCAAGCGCCAGATCGACGTTCAGAATGCCAGGGCCGCATTTATCAAGGCAAGGGAGACCCTTGCCGTTGCAAAAAACAAGGCCCTGAGCGAGGTGGAGAAGGCGGAGCTTACCCTGGAGTTCGCCGTTCACGACCTTGAAAAGTACAAGGAGGGGGAATACCCCAACGAGCTCAAGGAGGCCGCCTTCAAGATCGCCCTTGCAAACGAGGAGTTGACCCGGGCAAGGGAGAAACTCAAGTGGTCCAGGGTCCTGTTCAAGGACAACTATATCTCCCAGACGGAACTTACGGCGGATGAGCTATCCGCCAAAAAGGCGGACCTGGAGCTGACCCTATCCAAAAACAGGGAAAACCTCCTCAAGGCCTATACCTACCGCCGCAAGGTGGCGGAGCTTTCCAGCAACGTAAGCCAGGCAAAAATGGCCCTGGAACGTACCCGGCGCAAGGTCGCCGCCGATGTGGTCCAGGCCGAGGCCGAGCTTATCGCCGCGGAAACAAAGCTGAAACGCCAAGAGAAGATTCTCGAAAAGATCGAGGACCAGATCGGCAAGGCGAAAATATACGCCCCCGCCTCGGGGGTTGTGGTCTATGCCACCAGCGCCAAGGCAAGCTGGCGGGGGAACGACCAGCCCCTTGCCGAAGGAAGGGAGGTGCGGGAGCGCGAGGAGCTGATCCACCTTCCCACCACGAAAAAGGTCAAGGCGGAGGTGAAGATCCACGAGGCCTTCCTGAACAAGATCGAAACGGAACTTCCCGTGGAGATCACCGTGGATGCGGTCCCTGGCCGGGTATACGAGGGAAAGGTGGTGAAAACCGCCCTGCTGCCCGACGCCCAGAGCATGTGGCTCAACCCGGACCTCAAGGTGTACAGCACGGAAATATACCTTGACGGCGAGGACGAGGGGCTTCGCACGGGCATGAGTTGCAGCGCCAGGATCATCGTCAAAACACTGGAAGACGCCCTTTTTGTTCCCATCCAGTGCGTTGTCCGCAAGAAGGCGCAATCCGTGGTTTATGTGGCAAACGGCGAAGGTTCCGCTCCCCGGCCCGTTGTGACCGGCCTGGACAACGGCAGGATGATCATCATCGAGGAGGGGATCGCCGAGGGCGCCCCCGTTCTCCTCGCCCCTCCCCTGGACGCCTCCGAAAACGGTGAAGGATGATGAGAGGGAGCGTCCCCCCCTCCTGGAAAGAGACCGCAACCATGACAAGCGAAGCACGAACGGCACCGGGAACCATTGTTCTCGATAATATCGGCAAGCATTACAAGATGGGCAAAACGCTCGTCAATGCCTTGAAAGAAGTCAGCGTTACCTTCGAGCAGGGGAGTTACTGGGCGATCATGGGCCCCAGCGGATCGGGCAAGAGCACCCTTCTCAACATCCTGGGCTGCCTGGATCGGCTCAGCTCTGGAAGATACCTGCTGGGGGGAAGCGATGTGTCGGAAATGGACGACGACCGTTTGAGCCTTCTTCGCCTCAAGCGCCTTGGGTTCGTGTTCCAGAGCTTCAACCTCATCCCCCAGCTCTCCGTCTGGAAGAATATCGAGCTGCCCCTTTATTACCTCGGGGTAGAGGAGAAAAAGAGCCGGGAGCGGGCCTTCGAGCTGGCGGGAATGGTGGGACTCGAGGAGCGGGCCCACCACCGGCCGCTTGAGCTCTCGGGTGGTCAGATGCAGCGGGTTGCCGTGGCAAGGGCCCTTGCCAACGATCCGGACGTGCTCCTTGCCGACGAGCCCACGGGAAACCTGGACACCCCCACGGGCCTGGAGATCCTCTCCCTGCTCAAGGAGCTCAACAGCCGGGGAAAGACCGTGATCATGGTGACCCATGAGCCGGATGTGGCGGAACATGCCCAAAACCTCCTCCATATGCGGGACGGAAGGATCGAGGGGATCGAACAGAGGGGCGACAATGGCTAAACCGAGATTCCTTCGGGATATCCGCCTCGGGGTGGAAAATCTTTTACTCCACAAGCTCAGGACCTTTCTGACCATGCTGGGGCTGGTGTTCGGCGTGGGCAGCGTGGTGACCATGCTGTCGGTGGGGGAAGGGGCCGGCAAAAAAGCCCTGGACCAGATCCGGAAACTGGGCAGCAACAACATCATCATCACGTCGAAAAAAAACATCGAAGCCGAGGCCGCCGGCAGCGCCACGAAGTTCATGGGGATCTACGGCCTCACCTACCTGGACCACCTGAGGATCGTCGAGACCTTTGAAACCGCCCGCCACGCGGTTGCCGCCAAACTGGTGAGAAAAAAGGCAAGGTTCGGGGAGCGCTCCCTCGAACTAAGGGTCGTGGGCACCTCGCCCCAATGGTTCGAATTGATCGAGCGCCCCCTTGTGGCGGGCAGAAGACTCTCGGAGGAGGATTACAGGAACCTCGGGCACGTCTGCGTTTTAACGGAACACGCCGCAAGAAAGCTTCTTGCGGTGGCGGAGCCCCTGGGCGCTCTGATCCGCATCGGCCGGGCGACCTTCAGGGTTGTCGGCATCGTGAGAAGCGAAGAGGGGCTTGCCGGCTCCATCCAGGTCCCGGACAGCAAAATCGACGTCTATATCCCCCTGCCTGCGGCAAGAAATATTTACGGCGACATCATCATGCGAATCACATCGGGCTCCCGGGAGCTGGACAGGGTGGAGCTCCACCGGATCATCGTTGCCGCCGACGCCATGGAAAACGTGGTGCCCCTGGCAACGGGCATCGAGGCCATGCTCCGGAAATTCCATCCAAAGGGAGACTATACCCTGAGCGTTCCCCTGACCATCCTCAAGCAGGCCGAGGCCACCAAAAGGACCTTCAACATCGTCCTGGGCTCCATCGCCTGCATCAGCCTACTGGTGGGGGGCATCGGCATCATGAACATCATGCTGGCATCGGTTACGGAGAGGACAAAGGAGATCGGCATCAGGAGGGCCATCGGCGCGAGGCGCGGGCAGATCATCGGTCAGTTTCTCATCGAGACGGTGGTGCTCTCCTGCGCGGGGGGCCTCCTGGGAACCGGGCTCGGTTTCCTGATTCCCCGATTGATAACGAAACTCACCGGGCTTCCCACCATCGTGACCCTTGAAAGCATCCTTGTTTCGGCCCTTATCAGCATCGGAACAGGCATTGTCTTCGGGATCTACCCGGCAAGGCGGGCCGCGTCCGTGGACCCCATTGTCGCCCTCAGGCACGAATAGTCCACTGCAATTATTACATAAGTTCCCGACCTATGACCACGGGATACCGGAACAGCCTCCACCAACACGAACGATCCGGCAATTTTTCCATACTTCAACGACACTTTTCCTTGGAATGCCCGGCACATCCCCTTGGGTACGAACAGATTCTGCGGATTTTCAATGCACCACATCATTTTTCCCCGGAATACCCGGCACATCCGGCCCGGGAGCAAACAGGCCCGGCAAATGTTCCACATACCGCGACCATATTCCCCGGAATGCCGCGCACATCCCCTTTGGCACGAACAGGTCCCGCAAGTTTTCCATGGACCCACAACTCGTTTTCCCCAGAATGCGCCGCGCTCCCCTGCTTGCCTCTCCCCTCCCCTTGTGCTAAACATTTCCCACGAACGCAATCGGGTTTCCCTCCCGATGCACCTGGAATCGCCCCCGGTCCAACCCCGGGTGTTTCCCGAACCAACAGTTTTTATTACAAAACAACAAGGATGATCCAACCCCCATGGTTGTAGAAGATTTTACCACGTATGAAACATCGGTAGCGGCTGTTTTCCATAAGCTGAATGTGAAAGAGGCCCTGGCCGGCCTGTCGCGCGTGTTGATCAAACCGAATCTCGTCAACGCAAGCCCCCACCCGGTGACCACCCCCGCCGCGTTCACACGGGCCGTGGCGACAATGGTGCGAGACTGTTTTGACGGCGAGATCGTTATCGGCGAGGGATGCGGGGATATGGATCTGTCCACGAACGAGATATTCAGCCGCCTGGGATACGGGCGCCTGTCCCGTGATACGGGCATCCCCCTGATGAACCTGAACGAGGCGGAACTCATCAGGCTCGAAAATCCCGAATGCCCCTTTCTGCCCGAAGTTTATCTTCCCGAGATCGCCTGCAACGCGTTTATCATCTCCTTACCGGTTTTAAAGGCCCATTCCCTTTCCACCATAACGGGAAGCCTGAAGAACATGATCGGCCTTCTGCCTCCGAAGCATTACTCCGGAAGAT
>PPCM01000652.1_pt1 | contig 24679 bp, 17 predicted proteins | sample 1555541 | NCBI WGS metagenome assembly PPCM01 (sample SAMN05284479, study PRJNA326546) | Marine sediment metagenome, whole genome shotgun sequencing project. | isolation source: marine sediment | place: Germany: Wadden Sea | collected 2012-09-05 | reverse complement strand
CCCCCGGGTCGGCCGTGCCCTACCCCACCCTGCCCCCGTACGGCGCCCACACCGGCCCCGACCCGTACATGGCGATGGTCGTCCAGGCTGCCCAGGACAACCAGGCGCTGAGGAAGAGGATCGAGGCGCTGGGCCGCACAAAGAGAGAGAGCGACTCGGAGAAGAAATGGAGGTTGGTCAAACAAACAATAGGGCAGCTGCAGTCACGACTGGGGAAACGGGGCGACCCGGGCGAGGACGACCCCGCCAGTGACGACGACTCGGTCCTCTCATTCGAAGTCGGGTCCTCTTCTAAGGCAGCCGACGTTTCAACCACTGAACCACTCGATCCCCGCAAGGAATCACTTCGCGAGATGGAGCGTCTTCGGATGGAACTCGAGAAGACGCGCCTGGAGGCCCAGCTAGCCAAGGAGTCCCTCGAACGAGACAAAATGTTGGAATCCATTGCGATCGAGCGCGATCGAAGAAGAGCAGCCGCCGACCTCGAACGAGGCATGCTGGCGTCGCGAATGAAGCGGCTGGACGCCAAGATCTCCGGCTCCGGCGGTCCCGAGCTCGACCCGTTCATGTTCCCGGACGCTGAATACGATGCTGAGCGCGGGATGTCAATCTATATTGACTTTATATCTAATTTACCTGGGAAGCTGCGGCAATTCGATGTGGCGGTGGGCATATTTAACACGTCAAAAACGCCGCCCACCCAGGTGCTAGCGCCTGTTGTGATCGGCAAGGCGACCGGCGATCTGGAATCGGCCAAGGCGGGTGAGGTCTTCATCAAGGCCCGAATCAACAAGCAACTCAAGGGCATCAAGACCGCAGCGGTGCAGGAGCTGTCAATGGTCGTGGAACTGGCCCACACACGCGGCAACGCCCGTATGGGCATCGCGTGGACGACCTTCAGGGTGCTGCAGAACGGCCGCCTTCGTGTTGGAGCATGGTCGCTCCCAATGGCCAGACCAAAGGTTGACATCAACGTCACTGAGCAGACCCTCGCGTCGGCTGCACACGTCCTTACTGGCGTCAGCATGTTCATGAGAATCGGCCACGGCGCCTTCCACGCGGCGATGGCTCCGTGGCCGGTGGGGCCTTCAGTCAGGGCAGTTTACAGTTTACCTGGCGGAGGCGGGGCTGGGGGTCAACCCAATGGGGTGGGTCGGGGTGGGTCGGCCTCGTCCATCGTGTCTCGCCGCGACTCTAATGTTAATTTGTCACTCCCGGTGTCACCCCACGGGTCACCCAGTCGACCCCTATCCGCAGAGTCAGCCGTGAGTCACGCCGAGTCGGTGGTCATAGAGACTCGAACGTGTTTAATGACTGTGACCGTCAACTCGATCGGTCCTGTCAACGGCAGTGCTGTTGATCCCAGCAAGAAGGGCAAAGTCCAAGCCCTGGTCAGCATCGATGCTGTTTTCCTCCAGAACAACATGGTCCTCTCACCCGACGAGTTCGTTCTTCCCGACGCCCAGACCCTGCTGATCCCGATCCCGAAGAAGAAGGTGAAGTTGGTGGATATCGGGGACAGCGTGACGTTCCCGTCGGTCCCGCTGCCCGATGTCGACCAGGACCTCGCCATCGCCGCGAGACTGACCGTGGTGATCGAATCCAAGGGTGTCCAGACCCAGCAGGGCTTCGCTATCTGTCCGCTGTCATTCGGGGTGACCGAACAGTCCATACCGTTGATGTCGGAGCCATCCAGCAGGTTCAAAGGCGCCACGATCAACGTCAAAGCATCCGTCATGGAGGAGGTAGTGCAGAGCGTCATGCACACAGCAAGGACCCAGAGGACGTTGCGGGAAGGGACACAGCGGACGGACAGGGACGGACTGGGCGACAGGAGCGTGAGGATCGAAGGTGATGGGGAAGAAGCGCCAGATGACATCGAGGATGGGGACGTTGGGAGGCTGCCAGATGGTTTTAACCTATCTTCGGCCAGACAGATCCGCACACTCTCCGTCAACGATCAAGCGTCAGAAAGCACCAACAACGTTAACAACGTCGCCGGCACCGTCGCGCATGCCATCACGAAGCTCAAAAGGAACGTTAGCAGCCGTCTAGCCGACTCGATCCGCCCCGACAGCTCCAGCCGTGCTAAGGGGATAATTAGCACCGACGTGACTCCCGTGGAAGTTCCCGCTGAGATCTGGGCCGACGTAGATTCGCCCTATCCTGCTGGCGATGCTGGGCCTGTGGAGATCAGCATTGACCGTGTCCAATGGCTGCCCACCAACTGTCTCCTCTGCCGGGTCACCCTTCTCGTGTTCTCCCCGTCGCATCAGGGCCCCCTCGCCCGCACCCAGGACATATGTGACCCGGCCAGTGTGGGGGCGTCGATGTCGTTCATGCACCACTGCCGCATGGTGCTCCGGTCGCCCCCGCCCTCCGACGCCGCCGTGTTTGGGATCGTGGAGACTCTGGATGCCGCCACCCGAGAGCCCCGTCTACTGGGGGTCACTGCCAGACCTTTATACCACGCCGGGGCCGACAACAGCGACCAGCCCGAGGGCGTCGCCCAGGGGCTCTTCGCCGAGCCCATCCATTTCGCCATGACGGCCACCCTGGCGGACCTCAAGGCCGCCCCGAGTGTCCCCGGGTGCCTCGCCTGCTGGAGGGTCCGGTCCCTGCCCGAGGTCGTGTTCGACGGGGTTGTGGAGGGATCGTCGGCGCGCGCCATGCCCGACCTAGTCGTCCCTGAGGAAATGGCCGATGAGTACCCCGTACCATCGTTCCCGCAGCCCCTCAACGCGTACTCTACCGCCGGCTTCGACCCGTCCCCGCTGTCAATACGGGCGATGGTCGTCCGCGCCCTCGGTAACGACATCACCGCCGTCTCCGTCAGCGGGATCGATCCGAACGCGCCCTGGGAGGAGGAGGCCGACGCGCTGTTCACCGACCCGGACCTGCTGCTGTCGGGCATCCCGCCGGTGTCGATGAACTCGTCGATGATGCATATACCCGATAACCCCGTTAGTATTTATGTTGACGCTTTAATGCTGACGACAAAATGGCCGAAGAACACCATCGCGCCCAAGGTGATCGTTAGTGCCGGCCAGCCCTTCCAGACGTACCTCGCGGGCCCGTCTGACCGGGTCACATCGTGGACGGCACAGCACATCCTCACACCGAAATCAACACAGAAGGTCACCATATTCGAGTCCGCTGAGATGCGCTTCACACTAGACCTGCCTGTCCCCATGTACATCATCGACGTGCGCGCCGTGACCCAGGCCAAGGGTACCAACGCGGTGGTCTCCGTCGCCTGGGGGGTCGCGGCTCCGGTCGACGCTGGAGTGCTGTCGTGCGGGCAGCTCGGGGTCGAGCTTTTCGAGGGCCCTCCGCCGCCGAACGTCGTTGGTGGAAGTAATGAGATCTGGGATATGGATTCGATCAGATCCACCCACAAGGCCGCGGGGGTCTGCTTTGTTCGTGTTGTTGAACCCACGGCCCTCGAAGTGGCGCCCCTCGATTCACAATACCCGCCTTACATCCCCGAGGCGAAGGGTAAGGCCAAGCAGTGGGCGTCGCTGTGCGGCGGGTCGGAGGTGACGGCGACGATCAACCCTTTCTTTGCCACGTGGCTCCAGACCATTCATCGGCAGTAGGGTAAGGTAGGGGGTCACCCGGCCGTGACGGTCGAGGGTGCCCTCCCCCGGTGTACATATCCATGGCTCTATTCCTTCCTTATTCCGGCTAAACCCTTCGATTCATATTTCCCCGCCATTTGATGTTTGATGGGCCTGTGAGTTGATTATTGTCCCTTAAAGTCTTCAACTTTGCTCCGTGAATAAGATCCCAGTGTGGATGGCGAGAGGTAAGTGAGAGACCACCAGTAGCCCATCTGAGGGCTGTACGATGCTTGTGGGGATGTTGACAGAGCTTATTACACCGCTACGTAAGTGTCAATAAACATGCTCCTAGTGTTGCGCATTTCTCGATCAGAAAAAAGCGCAGAGGCGGTCCAAGTACAAGACGTGCTGGAGCAGCGGAAAGACGTTCCACCGCGATGTGATGGCTGCCGAGAACATGCTCCACAGTGCGTACACACAACTGAAGACGGGCGCACCGAGTAGCCATTGGGGCTACCATGGATGTCGCGTTGACATCCTATCTCATCCTCTGATCCCTGGGGGTTGAGCAAGTCACATATTTACTGGCCAATAAGTCGGTCGGGTAATGTGTGACTTTCTTGTCTATAAATCATATTTCCCAAGCACGGTGTGAAATTAAATGCCCATTGGTAGTAAACGACCGTGTGTTACCGTATTCGTTTCACTTTTTTCGATGTTCGATGGTCAATGGATGGTCACAGAAAATCATCTCCGTCTACTCATGGGAAACTCCAGCTCAGACGGTGACTTGCACACGACAGAGGCTGAAGACGTGAGACCTTCGACCGAAGGGCTCGGTAGCCACCAAGCATTTGACCCAAACAAGAACCCGAGAATTATTGGGACGCTTTGTTAGTTCTGCGAAAAGAAGGGTTGGCGGTGTAAATTTGACAACTTGCCTGTGTTATTAGGTGCGACGGTTTGCATTCAGTGGTGCAATAGTGATCCCCAAACACCGCGGTCACGGTTCATCAAACATTTTGATGAGGACGTTGGAGACGGTGTTTGCGGAACCCATGCCCATAATGACGGAACAACGCATCATCAAGTCACCAGGCTGTACCCAACCACGTCACAGTTGTCATTTACAGGCCGGCGAGTAGCCCGGGCTGGATACTAATATGGCATATGATCCACAGCTCATCACGTGGCATCCGATATCTCTGCGGGCATGGTGTGTGACGTCATCTGGTCCTCTACTTCGTCCGGCAGGACGGAAGCCTTGCACTGGAACTGAGGATGGAAGGAGAAAACGAACGGGAACCATTGACTCAGCTTCATACGGGTATTGCTGACAGCGGGAATGTCCGACGTCAGGCTCTCAACGATACGCCAGAACTTGGGCACGAAGAGGCCGAGCGTCAAAACCAAAGCCGGCACAGCGGGGGATAGTTGGATGATGACGTAGCGGTAAGACGTGTTCTCGAAGAAGAACTGGGCCGAGACGGTGATCACAAGGATGATGATGAGGGCTACGGCGACAAAGGCGATCTCAGTGGCTTCGACGACGTCCTTCATGGCGTCAATCGTGGAGTAGCGGCGAGTTTTGATCGCCACAAAGCCGCTGACACCAAGAATCAGGCCGAGCACTGTGAAGGAGGGGATCATGAGCATCTTGTCCAACGTATGATCACACAGAAGCGGTCTGATGGTCGAATAACCGTAGGTGAACGGTGCCGGCCAATAAATGATGAATGTGTGGCCAATCAACACGATTCCCTGGACGGCGGCGGATGTTGCGACGATCAGGCCCGATATCCACGGAGGGTATGTGATCCTCGTGCGGAACATGGCCGAACGCGACAAAAACGTGTGAATTCGGAAGTTCTTGGCCGCCAGCGCAGAGAAAGCGATCGTGAGGCCCATGTACAGCAAGGCGTGGGATAGCCAACACCGGGGAATCGACCAAAAGTCCCAGAAGTTGGCCAGCCGCACGATGCCGGACAGCACCATCATGTGACATCCAGCCAATATCACCAGCAGCATCATCGGGGCCGAACGAGAGATGGAATCGGTCCGGCACGAGATGAGGGTCGCACAACAGGTGCATGAGATCAGAGCTGAGATCGCAAAGAACAGGAGAAGCAGCGGGACGGTCAACACGGCCGAGCCGTTCTCGTCGGAGATGAAGCAGACTGAGCCAATCACATCGTCGTCGGGGCCCTGGAAGACGGGCACATATCCAGCATAGGAATCGACTGAGAATAGCGTGATTGGACCAACGTATTCCGTCTTGTGGATGAGGTTGTTGACACGCTGGTCAACGCCACCGTCAGCGCGCTCTATCGACATGATTGAGCCGATAGCGTATGTCCTCAGGCCGGCGTCGATCGGGAGTGTTGTGGCAGCGCGCAGGAATCCGTCTTCTGTGGACGTGTGGCGAATTCTCTGGAACAGAGTTACAGTTCCGAAGTAGAGGTTCGACATTACGGCGTTAAAGTCAGCAAAGCGGGCCCCGGCCTCCACACCGATGAAGTCGGCCATTTTGCTTGACGATGCGATGAAATCAGGGACGAGGCCGGCCAAAAAGCGGGAACAGACCGTCAGGATCGTCATCACAGGCGGCTTGGTGTAGTCTGGGAGCAGCTTGTTATCGTCGCCGTCCTTTCCTTTGAACGTGATCTCATCAAGTGTGGTGTTGAAGGGTGTAGCGCACACTTGAGGTAGTTTGCACCATGGCGTGACCTTGGTGTCATAGTAGGCGACCCAGGTGACGTCCTTGGTTGGATCTGTGGTGAAAGTGCCATATTGACACTCCAAAAGGTGCTGAATATGGTATGTAGCCACACGAACAGCGACAATGGTGCTCTTTTGGTCAAACGTCGTATTTCTTGCGAAATCGAGGATGTTAAACTGAAGAGAAACTGCAGCAAACAATAGTAGAACTAAAAGTCTCATTGAAAACGTGTTTGTAACTCGAAAATTTGATTTCTTCTTTTCTGCGTCGATTAAATCGAACCGTCAACTGTCGAAGTCGAAGTGAGTCCGTTGGAATCAATTGTCATTCTCAGAGTCGCTGCGCTCCCCAACAGACATAAATGCCTGGTGCCGAGAACGGAAGCAGGACACACTGTTACCGGAAGATCACCGGACATTTCAGAGTGAGTTATATAAAAAAGCGCAGGTTTTGACAGGTATGTCACATATGTGTGACATTCCCGACATCCCATTTGTTTTACCCCGTGCACCTGCAATCTAGCAGTTGTCCTCTGCGGTGGCTTGGTCTTCATCTTCATCGTCGACATCCTCAATGACCACACCTTGCTCGTGTAGCCCACCCGGGGGTATGGAGCGCTCAATGTCGGAGGCACGGGGGTGCTGACATTCAGCGCCATTCGCTCAATCTCCAGCTTTCTCCGCTTCTCCTTCTCTACTTCGACCTGGCCGCGTATTTCGTCTTCGCGGCTTTGCATTTCCTGCCGTGTGTAAACGCTGGTGCCCACGTACGTAAAACAGATCGTGACAACCGCGCCAAAAATGCCATTGAACATAAATAGAGCAAATACCACGAGAATAAGCGTTTCTCCATTAGATAGGTGCTCAAACCACATTTTGACCAAATCCCAGTGGGCCTCCGCATAATCAAAGAAATTCCTGTCTTCAGGCAGCTTCTCATTATTCGAACCAGGTATAACAAACGAGTTCTCGACAATTGGGGCCTCCGGGAGGATTTTTGGTCAGGAGGGGCCGTGCATGGCGACGAAACGGCGAGGGGGCCACAGGGGCCGATAGCGTGCAGAAAACGAGAGATACAAGGAATATGGTGAAGCTTAGTGATGAATTCGACGTCATTGCCTGACAAAGACAAGTTGGTAGTTTTGTGTGCAAGAAAACGTGACTGTAAGAGCTTTGAAAAACAAGAATGAAAAACGAGCATCTGGCTGATGTTTCGACGTCTGACAAGTATTCCCCATGTCCGATTTCGGATCTCCGGGATCTATCCTTCCTTAAATTTCTTATTTATAGTCAACCCAACATGACATTCTCTCCGTCGCGCCCAGGCTACGCTAGTGAGTATCCCAATCAGGCCCCACGCGTGTCACGCTTAATGCTAACCACACGACGTTGGGTAGTCATTTAACATCCGCCAACCCCAACCATTCATGCACAGCGTCGCCCGCCGCTCACCTCAACGCCAACTCATTCCGGAGGTTGATGAGGATCTTGTCCTTCCGCCCCAACATATCTCTGAGCCTGTCCACCTCATCCTGCAGGGCGGACGCCATGTTACTCTGCCTCTGTGTCTCCCGCAGGCCATCGAGGTCCATCGTGGGCCGGGCACGACTCTCGGCGAGGTCCGCCTCGAGCCTCTGGATCTGTACCCCGTGTTGCGTGGCCCTGCTCTCTGCCGTCTGGGCCCGTGTCTCCAGCGCTGCGATCCTGTCGTCCCTTGCTGCGACTTCACGCCTCAAACTCTCGATCATCGAGTCCCTGTCCTGAAGCTCCGCCGCCATCGCCACCTTCTGTTCGTTCTCCCGCTCCACCTTGGACGTTAGCTCGGCGTTGAGCCTCCTCACCTGGCCCATGGAGGTCCGGCTCTCGATCGCTTCCCGCTTGGAGCGCTCCATGTCCGCCACGATGGCGCGCGATGCCTGCAGTTCCGTCTCGAGCATGTCGCGTGCGGTTTCGACCTGAGTCTTGGCGGTAGACGTCTTCTTGAGCTTTGATTCGAGTTTCTTGTTCGTTTCCTCAAGTTTCGCGGCTTTCTTCTCAACAGCGCTCATCTCGCTCCTCAGCCCATCGATCGTCTTCGCCTGGCCCGCAGCGCGCGCCTCCAGCTTCCCGTTTCTCACCCTCAGTGCGTCATCCGCGTGGCTCGAGACCTTACTGGACTCCTGCCCCCGCCTCTCGGCCTCCACGAGCCTACGATGGGTGTCGGCCAGCTCCCGCTTCACGGCGGTGAGCTTTGCCCGGGCCTTGTTGCTGTCCGTCTTGACACGCGTCATTTCCGCTTGCAGCGTCTGGACAGCGGCGGCCGCGGAAGGATCAGCGCGGGGGGCGGGCTTGGTGGGGGACGGGCCAGTATGCGTCTTCTCAGACTGCTTCTTGTTGGCCCGCGCGGCCTTCTCTGCGGCTGCTGCCCGGCTCCTCGCCTGGCCCAGCGCCTCCCTCATGTTGGCGGCGGCTTCCTCCGCTGCGACGAGTTTCTGGTCCGAGACCCGCTTCTGGCGATTCAGCTCGGCCACTGCGGCCTTGAGCTTGAGGATCATTTCATCCCGCTCCGCCAGAGACCGGCCATCCTTGAAATCGATCAGCTCTGACTCCAACACTCTGAGCTGGTTCGTGAGCTCGACGATGACGTTAGCACTGCTCACCGTCTCCTCCCTGAGCGCGTCGTATCCGTCTCTGAGCCCTGTCATCGTCTCCACGTACGTTGGCTCCATGCCCCTGTATGTGTGGACCGCAGTGATCCAGCGATCGATCGCACGGCAAAGATGCGTCATGGTGGACGACCGGTCGCTCGCCAGCTGGGTGCGGAGGTCGTTGATGTGTCTGTCTGAGATCTCTCTCATCTTGAGCCCTTCGCGACGTTCCTTGGTCATCAAGTTGTACAAGTTCTGGATGTGCTCGTCCTTCTGAGCAGATTCCGCCTTCACCAGCCCCATCTCCGCGGACGCGTTATCAGCCTTCCGTGAGGCGTTCATCGCGTCCTTGCCCGCGTCGGTGAGTCGCCGGGACAGCGTGCTATTCCTCTCCTCAAGCTCCTCGATCACAGGCCCCCGGCTATCCAGGTCGTCCTTGAGCCTATCCGCCTCTACACGCGTGCTCTGGAGCTCGGAGCTCACGGACTTGAGTTCACCCCTCAGTAGGCTGAGCTCATCCCCGAGCAAACGACGCGTCTCCTCGGCTCCGCGGAGCTCGTCGTTAAGCCGCTCCCGCTGAGAAGTGAGTTCATTCACGCGGAGTCTGTCCATGGCTTGCTGCGCAGTGTCGGTGGCTAGGCCGTCTTCGTCATCGAGAAAGGCGGGGGCGTCAAGTTGCGATGAAGTCAATCGGTCTGTCTCAGCATACGTCTCTTGGGGAATGAATCGGCGGGGTGATGTGCCCAAGTTATCCATTGGCGGGCGGTGTGGACTCGCAATCACGGGCTGAACACTCAGTCTACGCGGTTCTCCAGTCTCATCAGCTTGATGCTCCATGACGTCTGCTCCTTTCAGGTCGTAAGTGCCACTAGAGCCTAGCTTCACTTGTGTTAAGATGGATTCGCCTGGTTCGTGGGCGTCCACCTCCATGTAGCGGCTGGTTTTCGTTGGTTTTTGGTAGCAGAGAATAGGATTTGACTTTTACTACCGTGTTAAATGGGCTATGACCGAACCTGTCTTCCATTATACGATTGATCTTGAGCGCTAGGTTCAAACTTTAGTTGGTTCCTATTTCCCTGCAAAAAATCATTGAAAATTCATTCAATCATGCTCGCGAAAACACTCATTACCGTTGGTGTAGACTTTGCTGCTGTTGCATTTGTGACTGTCGGCATCAGCCGTGCCATTCGTATCCCTGTCAACACGTCTGGGATCAAGAACACGACCATGAGGCAGATAACCGACTCGTTCCTTGGGATTGGGGATGTGATGTGCGATTCGGTGCACTCTTTCCTCGACAAATCGCGTCTAGAGGACCGCCGTGAAGAGTAGACCCGTGAATAGCCCCCAAGTACAGGATATGGCGCGTGTCGGCTCGATTAGAGCAGACCTCGTTAGAAGTAAATTGACCATCACTGCGGGACATTTACCCTGGTACCGTTCAACAGCTGCCTCCGTCGCCCATCACGCTTCCTTCACCGTGAGGTCATCCTCCCCGCGCTTCCTACGTGCATCCAGTTCCCCAATGAACACTATCAGACGTTCGACGAGCCTCTGACTGAACTTGGCCTCGAGGTCGTTGTGGTTACCTCCTTCAAGAAATAGTGGGTTGACCTTGGCGTCGACGTGAAGGGCAGCCTCGAGCATCTTTGAGTTCTGGAAGGGCACGATGTCGTCTGCGGTGCCGTGGATCAGCAGTACCGGGGTGCGGACGGTCCTGATGTTGGAGATCACGGAGTACTTATCAAAAGGGAGAGTGCCACCGACAGAGCCAAAGGCAACGCGGAAGGCCGAGGCCAGGGGACACTCGAGAATCGTGCCGACCACGTCACTGTCATTCGCAGCGATGAATGAAGCGGGATAGCTTCCGATGGACCTGCCAAACACAACAACCTGCTGCCCCGGGGAAAGCAACGTCTTGAGGTGCTGCATCACTGCCGTTACGCCATCCTGCAGGCCAGCACACGACGGCTCGCCAGTGGAGGCGCCGTACCCCTCTGGGTCCCACACCATGATGTTGACTTTCAGCCTGCGAGCCAGGATCGTCATCCATGGAGTAACAGCGCTGATATCCTCGGCGTTCCCATGGCTGAAAAGAATCACGTAGCGCGCATTCGGGCAGGGATTGATGTAGAGAGTCGCAATCTTGCGCTCAGGGACTTCAGATGGGCCGGTGTGCCGCTGTTTGAAGGGTAGATCAAGCATCACGAGGTTGGGGATATCCCCAACCTGATAGAACGAACGGAAGGACACCGGTGGCCACAAGACCGAGTCCACAACAGATGAAGCAACTCCTCCCATACTAAGGCTCTTTATATTTCCAACGACTGGTTTGAGAAACAAATATTTGGTTCTGGGCAGCTACGGTCGTTGGTTAACATGTGAATGGGCATTGTTTGAGAACAACAATGTGCAATAATTTTTTTTCGAGGTCGCATAAGTCGGCTTTGGCACTGGCGGAGACGTGCACCAAATAGGTCATCGCTGCCATTTATTCTACTTCTTGTAGCTGTAGCTTCTGTTGCCACCAGACGTTATGACGTACGACCCACCCCGCGACCCCGTGTACACCGACCGCCCGGTGCTCGTTGTACCGGTGCTTGGGCCGTATGAACAGCCACCACCACCAGAGCTGTACGGCGCCCGCTGCCCCATGGAAATCGTCCGCCCGGTGCTGGTGTTGCCGATGACCCCTGGCCCTTCATCGTCCGATGAGTCGCTCATCCCGTCGTCGGTTGGGGTTGGGGTTCGTGGCGGAGTCACATGGGCTGGGGTCGGCACCGACTTGGGTGTGCGCTTCATCTGCGAGAGATACTTGAAGATTCCATTCGCGCCAAGAACCCCTTCGCCGCCCCTGGGCCCGGCGACGATCGGCAGGCCAGAAGCGTCTGTCCTGCCGGTGGGGGTGTACTTGGGAGTGGCGGGGGCGGGGGCGGGCGTCTCTGTCGGTTTCTTTGGGCGAGGACCCCCTTCCTGGTTTGTGGCCGTGATCCAAAGATCGTCATCCTCATCGGGCTTCGTCGGTTCAGGGGCCGGCTCCTGCCCCGCCGCTTCTGTCGGCGTCCTTGGCGACGGGGGGGGCTGCAGCTGGGGTGTGTCATATATCACTGAGGGTTGAACGAGAGGGGTGGTGGGTTCGTCGAATGACTGGGGCTGTGTAGGACGGTTGCTGGCCGTGTATTTGGTGCGCGCTGGGGCCTTTGCTGACGGCCTGGCGTGGATTCCGTTTCCAGGGTCAACGTCATCGGGGTGGAGGTACTGGCAGGTGTTGCTGTGGCATTTGGCGCCGTACCGGCAGTAATGAAACGGCACCTCCTGCGTGATGCCGTGTAGGTGCGTCAAACGGTGCTGCATGTCGCGCATGTTGCGGCAGCGCGCCCCGAAGCGACAAACTGGCAAGTCCAGGTGTAGGAACTGCTGTAAGTGCTGGGGATCCTTGCTTTTGCATGAGCCCTGGAATCTGCAGTAATGCTTGGCCGTTCCATCGTTCCTGTGGACGTGTTCTGTGCAGAAATGGGGTGTTTCACACATCACAGGCCCGTTCTGTCGTTCTGGCGCTGTTATATTGCTTGGTTGAGCATAAACGTAACCGTATGTGGTTGATGAAGCGTGTGATGATCTCATTCTCCGAGTGTCCGACTGAGACACCCTATGAATCGGTGGTGCAGTTAATAAACAGAACCGTGCCGTTGTTCATGATGAAGTGTGATGCCAGTGGCGTCACGCTCGCACTGGCCATGCATGCCCGAGACCCTTCTAAAAACACCCACGCATGCCACCACAAGATGCTACGAATTGTGTTTGTCATATGACATTGCTAAAATGTCTGTGTTAATCACCGAGTGCTGCTTTTTGCATCGGTTGGGGCGCATGCCTGCTGCACTTCACTTGGTTATTTATAGATGCAGGGTCAACCAGACATTTCACGCCAGTTATTCGATGTTGTTACGTAATACACTGGTATTCCTTGCCATTTTCGCTTGCATATGGTGTGTGCTTGTTCCCACTGACGAAGTTCCTGTTGAGGAGACAACAGGGATTGGCTACAAGCTGAGCCTCACTGAGGATGCCATCCACGACTGGGCCGGGCAGCTCCTGCCCGACGTTCAGAACGGCCTGCAGAACCTGAAGCTTAACGACATTCACAGCTCTGTGAACATTGAGATTGGCAACGTCACGGTTCGTCTTCCTTCATTCTGGGCATCGCCCCGCTGACATAGTACGAGATCACCAACTTTGTATTGAAGACCATCAACCTGGGCCCATTCACGACCACGACCCGCCCTTCTAACGGGGACTTTGAGTTTGCTCTCCGCAATTCTCAAGCTACGGCCTCGTTCAACTGGCATTACAAGGACTCCAAGTTCCCGTACACCTCCGACCACGGCACGGGTACCGCCGTCGTGAGCGATTTCACCCTTGTTGTCCATTGCAGCGTCGAACGCGGCGAGACTGGCGCTCCCTTCGCCTATGCTCGCGACACGATGATCAACATCAACCACATGGACATCACACTAAGTGGCGGGAAGCACGCGTGGCTCTACCAGATGTTGATCGCCGCATGCAAGGGCCAGGTCGTTCGCCATGTTCAGGATGACCTCGACAAGGCTGTCAACGGCCTCGTTCAGCGTGTGGTGAACTCCAAGCTCACCCACTGGGCCCCCTTCTTCCCCATGTCCGAGGGCGTTTTCTTCGACGAGCGCCTGGACACCGCTTCCCCCATGAGCTGGGGCTCCAACTACATGACGTTCCATCTTAACGGTGGCATGGCACCCTCGGCGTCGCCTGTCCCGATGTCGGCCAAGGCTATGCCCGACCTCCTCAACGAGAAGTCCATCCAGCTATTCTTCACCAATGACGTGTTCCAGACGTACTTTGACTCTTATCGCCAGAAGGGCTCGTTCAACGTCAAAATCCCCCATACCAAAGCCCCCAAGAAGTTCGCGACGTTCTTCATGACCAAGACGTACCACGGGCTCGTTCCCTGGCTCGCCACGTCCTACCCCAACAAGTTCATCGACCTTGAGGTGACAGTGTCCAAGGCGGTGACCACACACGTTTCCCCGGCGGCCCTCGCGGTGACGGTGCCGATTAACATGAAGATCAGCGTCGAGGGGAAGCAGGTGGCCGAGTTGGAACTAACGTCGATGCTTGCCGTGTATCCCGTGATCGAGTCCGCTGAGCAGCGCGTTGCTGCGTCCGTCAAGTTCTACAGCGATGACGTCAAGGTCATCGGCAGCGAGGGGCCCATCGACCCCGCTAAGATCAAGAACCCACTCAAGATCTTCTATAATGGCGGCGTCGTGCCCTGGTCGACGGCCTGGACGCACTCTCATGGGATGATCCTCCCGCCGGTGGGGGGGATCAAGTACACCAACCCGGACGTGCGGTACGATGAGAAGGACGAGTATGTGTTCATCGGGACCGACTTCCTGGCTTAGATGAAGGGTAAGGTAGGTAAATGAAAATGAAAAGTGAAAAAATAAATGTGCAGGTGCCTGCAATCACTATTGTATGGTATAGTCGTCATTTACACACCCGTCACCCACTAAGCCTGCCCCCACACCCTGGCGAGCTCCAACACGGTCTTCACGGCGGCCTCCATGCTCTCAACCGGCACGAACTCTGTCACACTGTGCATCAACTCCGCTCCTGTCCACACATTCGGCGTCGGCAGGCCCATGAAGCTGAGCCGCGCCCCGTCCGTCCCGCCCCGGATAGGGACCTCGGTGGGGGTCACTCCCGCGGCCGTGGCGGCGTCCATGAGTCTCTGGAGCACCTCGGGGTGGGCGTCGATCTCGGGTTTCATGTTCCGGTACTGAGTGTGGTTAGTGATGGTACACCCAACGAGAGGGTACTCGGCGGCGATCTGGGCCAGGGTGGTGTGGAGTCCGTCGAGGTAGGTCTGCATCTCGACGTCTTCGAATGATCTTACGATGAGCTTGACGCGGGATGACGCGACGTTGCCCGCGACGTCGACGGCGTGCACGAAGCCCTCCCGACCCCTGGATTCGCGCGGGGAGTGGTCCCAGGGCAACGCATCGACGAACGCGGCGGCGGCGTGCATCGAGTTAACCATTTTTTCATATGCTGATCCGGGATGGATCGAGACGCCCGAAAAGGTGGCCTCGGCGCCCACAGCGTTGAAGTTCTCGGCCTCCACCTCCCCAATGGTCCCGCCGTCGATCGTGTAGGCCGCCACGGCGCCGAACCGAGCGACGCTGAAGTGGTCGGCCCCGCGTCCGACCTCCTCGTCTGTGGTGAAGGCGACTTGGAGGGGCGGGTGGACGATGTCCTTGTTAGTGGTCAGGAGGGCCTGGAGAGCGTCCATAATGATGGCGATACCGGCCTTATCATCCGCCCCAAGGAGCGTGTTGCCCGATGATGAGATGATGGTGTTGCCAACATACTTGGTCAGGGCAGCAGCGGGGATCACCGAAGGTGCGTCCTTGGGAAGGGGGAGGGTGATGTCCCCGCCGGCATACTTGGTCACGATGGGCACCACACCGTCACCTGGGGCGTCTGGGGCCGTATCCATGTGGGCAATGAAGCCAACACCGGGGCACGAGCCAGCATAGTCGGGGTGGGCGGGCAGGGTGGCGTAGACAAGGCAGTCGGCGGTCAGTTCGACTCCCTTGAGTCCCATGGCGGTGAGTTGGCCGTGGAGGTGGGAAGCGAGAACGCATTGCCCCTTGGTGGTAGGGGATGTGGTCGAATCATCGTCAGACTGCGTGGAGAACTTGGTATACGCGATGAAACGGTCCTGGAGCTCCATCTTGGGGAACGTGGCGCTGTGGTTGGTGTAGTCGTAGACCTGCTTGATGCCAAACGCGATAAGCACAAAGGCAAGAAGCGTGGTGAGGATGCAGCAGGCCCCGAGGATCAGGATAACCAGGGGAGCGTAGCGATTCTTAATGGCGGGGACACCAACGTTCTTGATCAGCGGTTCGGCCTTGTCTTTCAACCCACTCAGCCCCAAATTGACGAGACCAGCCTTCATTTTCTCAGAAAAAGATACTTGGGGATATGAAGGTGCGTCATCAAAGCTGAAGTCATCAACAGCTTCGTCAGACAGGAGATCGGCGGCCTCAGCCATCAGTTATCCAGTCGTGGTTGCTAATCAGATTTTTTTTTCGAGTAATACAGCGGGCTCCTAATGAACACACTGAGTTTACTGATATCCGTGACTTTCAATCGCACTTCGATTCCGATACCAAATATATTTTCTTTAAATCGTGTTTCTGCCAAATGACACACCCGTCTTCAAAATCCCGTGTTTTCAAGTGGGTCACGGGTATCAATACTAAACGGGTGTGCCTACCTATATCTTCTATTTTGGTCGTTCTCACCCAAAGACCTAATATGGAGGTGATGTTGAGCTGAGCCCCTAGTCCAGTCCAGGCGACCCAGGTTACCTTGTGCGTTGAATCTGGTGGTACGTCTAGGATTGCTATTGGGTCTCGGGGCCTCGTACGCCGGATAAGATTGGGCGGGTTAGAATGGTTAGAATGTCTTGGTGTTTAACAGAAATTTAAGATGTGCGACCACCATTCAACGCCAGCTCAAGATCTACTTTACAACTCACCGGAGCACGTCTACCTCCCTCCTCAGCGCGTTCACCTGCCTCACCATGGCCTCGTAGTCATCCCGATACCTCCTTGCCGCCTGCAGTGCCCGACTCTCGCGGTCCTTGAGCTTGGCGAACGCGTCCCGTGCCTCTGTCTTGTACTCCTTGAGGGTGTGCTCCATCTTGGCTGCGCGTGCCTCGGCTGCCCCTGTACGTCCCCTGAGCCGCCCGTTATCCTCACGGAGCCGCGTCCGTTCCTCAGCCAAGGCACCGAACGCTTGACGGTCCGTGAGTTGGCTACGTTGTGCTAGGGCCAGCTCCTCGTTCAGGGCCGTCAGTTGGAGGTGTAGCCTCTTGTTTTCATCACGAAGCCCTGCTACACACGCATCACTCACTTTGGCCGCTCGGGCAGGCGCTGACTGGGCCGCCAAGGCTGCGGCACGCGCGGCGTTCGCCTCGTCTGTGAGCCTCGTCACGCGTGCTCTGTGCTCGGCCTCGTCAGCGTCTCTGGCGGCCGTCGACGCTGCGTGTGAGACCTTTAGAGCCTCAAGCTGGCCTTCAAGAGAGGTCACCTGCGCGATGTTGCCTTCTCGCTTGCTGAGCATCTGAGAATGCAGCGCCTCGTTCTCCATCCGGAGCTCGTTGACGATTTTGTTGTGCTGTGTTTGAAGTTTTGTTCGTAGTTCAACTAGCTCTGCATTGTGTTGCCCGGGTGAGATAAATGTGGTTCTAATACGTTCAAACTCTGCGATCTGAACGTCCAGCTGGCTCATCCAGGCCTCGGTAGCGGGATCAGCCATGGTGCCAAAACGTGAACAATAATATTTTGTGTCCCATTATTACGCAGCTCATGTGATACGTGCGCTCCCATTGCAGCCATTAATGCAAGAGTTGAACATACATGAGAATCGATTTATAGTCCAGTCTGAAATGGCAGACACGTATCACAACAGCAATGGCCTACACGACCAGATGATCCTGCGTCTGCCAGATAACCTCGCGCAAAAGATGCAAGAGGCTCTGAACGACAACTATTCCGCTTTCCCCGACTTCCACCTTGAATTCAACGAGTACAAGAGTCAGTAGGCACCCATCCGCCTCTAACACAGAAGATCATGGCATATTCCGCTACGGAAAGAAGGAGTATCCGTTTATCGTCCAGGAACTGCCTTGTATGATTGAGTCGTTCCGCACTGCCGACGAGCAAGCGCTGTACAAGAGCGGGGACGTCGGCCACGTGATCGTTGTATCAGAGACCATGGACCCGGACCCCGCCCCCGTCGCCTCGTCGGGCCTCACGTCCGCATCCATCGATGTTGAAGCGAACCGCTTTGTTTCTGATGTCTTGCCGCCTGGTGACAAGGGCTGGGAATTCACACCCATGCCCGAGGCCACAGACCCGTACACATACAGCATAGACCTGAAGGACGTCGGTCCCAGGGGCCAGGCCCCCAGGCGCGCTGCCCCATCCCGCCAGACTAGAGCTGAGATGGAGAATCGGAGTCGCGAGGCTCGGGTTCGCGCGAGACTTGAGAAGATCAACAACGAGATCGAGGTCACGACGGTGAAGATGGGCCAGTTCGAGGCCAACGTGAACGTTCACGCGAGGCTCGCGGCGGAGCTGAAGGAGTTTGAGGCCCAGCGGGACGAGTTAGAGGACCAGCTCACGGGGTAGGGGAAGGTGGCGTTTATACACACATTATAACTTTCGGGTGGGTCCAGTCAATAAACACAAAACACATAAATCTCAGTGCGTTGAGCTCATAGCCAGTTGACGAGGCCATCCTCCAATGAGGTCCTGACTTGGGCGTCCATCGTGTTGTGTCTGTGCAGGTTACTTCCTAACTCGAGAAGGCTGACGGTTCCGTCCCGTTGGATCACCACCAATAAACCGGGATAATCCTTGTTGAATGACACACTGGTCACGTCACCAGCCGACCGCAGACTGACTTCCTCAACTGGCGAATCTATGCTTACTGTTAAATCGAACATCAGCACCCGCCCGGTCGACCCGACGGCGACCACCCCTACCCTATGCGGTGACCACGCGGCCGCCGTGGGTTGGGTGGTAAGTGTCATGTCGATGATGGCGTCATCGTCGCCCGTCACTCGCCTGATGATGAGGCGGGCGTCCTCACTGGTGGTGAGGAACAGGGAGCGACTGAGGGGGGAGGCTGCAAGGGAGTAAATTCGGTCCCAGTGGGATTTGAACCGGAGGCGTGTGGCGGCGGTGTGGAGGCGAGTTAGTCGAGTGACACCACCCTTCACTGCTGGTGCAGCGAGGTTAACAAGCATCGCCTTTCCAATGCGAGTGCCCACAAGCAAGCTGGCCTGGTTCAGCGGCGGGAGATCTGATGCTACAAGACGGCTCGGCGTGTCGATCACCTGCATGGTCTCCTTAACGTCGTTAGCTACCACAGCAACGCATACCGGTGCTGCTAGCTTACTAGACATGTGCCAATGGAGCACCATGCCCTCATGTCCAACACTGATGACTCTAAACCCGCTCCTTTCCGACGGGTCCCGCACCCAATGGATGTTGGTGACCGCATCGTGGTGGGTCAGCCGGGACTGGTGCGTTGAAGCGATCAGGAGCGGCACACCTCTGTTGCCAAGGTCATAGACATACACGTTACCTGATCGATCGCCCACAGCCAGTACTTGGGGTCGTTGTGGATGGAACGCCAGGGATGTGATGGCCGCGTCAGTCTCGATGACGGTGGCCGCGGATAGGGGCAGCACGCGCGACACAGGGTCCACGTCGGACTCCAGGGAGAGCAGATTGACACACAACACGCGCCCAATGGACTCTGGCCAGTTGGTGTAGTCGCGATCGCCGAACCCAAACGCGTATGTGACTCCAGAAGCGTTATGGGAGATTGCGACGAGGTCACGGGCATATGTCACGCCAGGGTCGGCCTGCTGTGCCTCCACGGCATCAGTGCTGTTCAACTCAAAGGCCAGGCTGACAGTGGTCTCTGTGCTGGCCTCGAAATTGACTGGCATCTTGTTGAGAGGGTGGGAACTGCGGTTAGCCTCCAGAACGTCGACGATAAGCGGTTCCGTCATCTCTAAGACGCGCTGGAGGTCCGAAAAGTCAACGGCCTCGTCCTTGGCGCGCGACGAGTCGTAGCGGAGGACAGTTTGGCTCTGTGTGAGGCTGCTAGCGGGGTACAAACACCAACTGCGACGGGTTGTGAGTCTATTGTTCCGGTACAGTGTGATTCAAGGTCTGGACAGGCCTGCACTCCTGTGCTTTCGCCCATTTGGTGATTCTTTGATTTGCTGAAATTCAAACCCCAAGAAATATATGCCACGCGTTGATTGAAAACGTGGAACAGAGTCGGTTGTATGGTATTATTATCAAATTCCTTCAAAAACTAAATCGACCGAAAAACAGCAATCCCGAAAATGTCGGAATTTGGCGATAAGATAACTCAGCTCAACCAGGCATTGGATGGAAACATTCGTGAGATCACAGATGCACTTGGTACACTCAAGACTGACGAAGGAGAGCTCACAGAACTGTACTTTCAACGTCATGAACAAGCTCAAGGGCTGATGAACTGTTTGTAGCCTATATCAACCTAACACAGCTCTAAACCAACAGATGTCAGACACCAACGAGCGCCAAAAGATGCTTGAGCGGCGCCTAGAGGAGATGAAACGCGAGGTCGAAGAGGAGTCAGCCAAAAAGACGCAGGTATCGCACGATGTGGAGGCGCACCTTGCCCAATACAGGGCCACAACGGCACAAACTGAGACTCTGGTTGCTGATATCGCGAGGTTGGAGAAGGAGCACGCTGAGCTCGGACAGCAAGTCTCAGCACGCCAGCAGATTGCGATGCTTTACAATATATATGACCAGCAGCGGGCAGCCAGCGGGTGAGTGGCGGTCAACAAGATAAACTGTGTTCTGTGTCACCTTCGATCAGTCCCGAGGTCAGGTGAACAGCCTACCCCTTGGTCTTCTCAAATTGCACCATTCGTCCTTGGTTCAGACCCGACGGGCTAGGGGGTGACTGGCACAGGCCTGCGATGGGCCGAAGCCCCTCGATGGAGTATGTTCGAGACGACAACTATAAATAATGCATCTAGTATGGGATGTTAAGTACGATCCTATCACACAACACGAAGACACGCGAAGACAACAATGGATCGTGCGTGGAAAGAGAAGTTTGACTTCATCATAGAGTATGCAAAGTCCAGTCGTTCCAGCTGCAAGGGCTGTAAGAAGGTTATCTCTGAGGGGGAGCTGCGCGTCGGCAAGTTAGTGCCTTCTCCGCATCATGATGGAAAGATGGAGATGTGGTACCACATGGACTGCATGATTACGCCTCGTTGGCAAAAGAACATGGAGAAGAAGTATCATGGGGGGCTGGATATGTCGTATTTCCTTGGTTCCGACAATCTTTGGCCTTCACACTTCCTCTCGTCTCAGGACTCGCTCCTGGGCACCAACAGCAGCGCTGAGATGGACGAGTGGAACACCAAGGAGGATGATATGATCGGCAGCGTCGACGTCAACGAGCCGTGGGATCTAGAGAAGACGGGCGACTCGTTCATGGGCTGCCTTATGGCAAAGAGCATCGTCCGCGAGTACCTGGCCAAGATCAAGCTCGGTAAGAAGGACATCATCGCGCTGTGCGACCACAATAAGATGTACGCCAAGGGCACGGCGGCCAATCTCATCTCCCCCGTCGCCGAGGCCATCGTTCTCGGCCCCGCGGAGCCCTGCCCCGAGTGCGGGAGCATGCTAGTCAATGTGAACGGTGTGTATGGCTGTACCGGCGAGTTTGACTACGGTTCGTGCCCTTTCCAGAGTCGCAGCGTGAAGCACGTGCCCTTCAAGACGCCCAAGAAGCTCAAAGGTCTTCCCAAGTGGATGCTGGACAACAAATTCGCCCCCCGCGCGACGTCCGAGTACCCATCTTACCCCACCTTCATCGAGAAGGACGACCTCGTTGACGCTCTCGATGAGGCTGAGGAGGAGGACCCCACGGCCGGCATCTCCACCCTGGGGGCCGGGTCTGGATACGGAACATCGGCCCAGGCCATCCCCGCACCGACACAGACTTCACAGGCGGCGCCCGACACGAAGGTGGCGCCCGGAAAGAGAAAGCAGTCGTCCAAGGCCGCCAAGGCCGCGCTCCCCCCGCTCGAGCGCGCGTACCCCACGATCGCCCCTAAGGACGTCTTCAAGAACGTGTTCATCCACCGTCTGGCCGGCATGCACGTGGCTTTCGGCGGGAAACTCAAAATGCCCAGAAAGAAACTCGGAAAGCTGCTCGAAAGCCAGGGCGGCGCTGTGGGGGCCATGAAGCTGACCACGGTGGTGTTCGTCGTCCCTAGCATCGAGGCTGTGAACTCCTCCGCAGCCTACCAAAAGGCGGTCGATCGCCACATTTTGATCATGAAGGAGGCCGACTTTATAGAACACATCATCGAGGCGAGCGTCCCTGGCTACGAGGCCCTCGCGGACGCGCCCTTCCTCAACACTGAGCCCGACGTACCCGCCTCGGCCAAATTCACCCGGGACGAGCTGCTCCACACGCGCGCCGTGCACCAGACGCAGTACAACGCGTATCTCGCGGTCGGGCCTGTGCCAGACCCGCTGAAGCCGGAAAAAGACTACTTTATAGACGATGAGATCGCCGAGAAGGGCGAGATGATCACCGGGGACGACGAGGAGGAGGGGAAGCAGGGGAAGCGCGCCATCATCATCAAGGGTGATGCGGGGGTGCCGGTTGACTCGCCGGCCCACGCGGATAACTTCCACGTGCTGGTGGATACCAGCGCCGGCAAGAAAATCGTGTGGAACGCCACCATGTCCAACGTCAACACCACGACAGGCGCCAACGGGTTCTACAACCTGCAGCTGCTCGTCAACGACCACGCAACCAACATGTGTTGTGTGTTCAAACACTGGGGGCGCGTTGGCACCACGATTGAGAACGACACGACGGTCCCGGCGCACAACATCTCGTCGGCCAAGCTCGAGTTCGCGAAGACCTTCTTTGACAAGACTGGCAACGACTGGTACAAATTCACCAAAAATGGCGAGTTTGAGAAAAAACCGAGAAAGTACACCGTCGCCGATGTTGGCTACGACGGGCCCAACGGCACCGAAGACGCCGACGACACGCGCGACGAGGCCCCCAGCAAGCTCGACAAGCGCCTCCAGGCGTTCATCTCGCTGATATTCGACCGTGAGCAGATGCGGCAGGTCATGCAGGAGTTCAGCCTGGATATGGACAAGATGCCCCTGGGCCAGCTCAGAGAGGCCCAAGTGAAGGAGGGCATGTCCGTTCTCAAGGACATCGAGGCCGTGGTGAACGAATACGAGGCGTTGAAGGCACAGGGCACCGTCGACGACGCCATCAAGAAGGACGTCGCCCACAGGCTCGGGCCGCTGTCGTCGCGCTTCTTCAGCACCATTCCCCACGTGTTGGGGAAGTCCCGGACCACAGTCCTCATCAAATCGCCCAAGGACGTCGCGGAGAAGGCCGAACTGCTCGAAACACTGCTCGATCTCGCCAGATCGTCGTCCGTGGCCAACGCCGTGAAGAAGGAGCAGTCTGACCCGACCACCGAGACCCAACCCGCCGCAGTAGACAGGCAATACGCAGGCCTCGGCCGCGAACTCGTCCCAGCTTCCGCCGAAGAAGTCGCCATTATAAAAAAGGCCGTCAAGAACACGCACGGGTCCACCCACAGCATGTACACCCTCAAGGTCAAGGACGTGTTCAAGACGACCGACGCGGACGCCATCCACCCCAACCCCGGCATGGGTAACAGACGGCTCCTGTGGCATGGTTCGAGGACGACGAATATCGCCGGGATCGTGACCCAGGGCCTCCGTATCGCGCCGCCTGAGGCACCGAGCACGGGTTATATGTTCGGGAAGGGTGCATACCTTGCAAACTCAGTCAGTAAGAGCGCGAACTACTGCAACGTCCACAGCCAAAACCCGACGGGCGTGCTGATGCTGGTTGAGGCGCCGCTGGGCACCCCCGAGGAGCTGAAGAGCGCGGCATACAAGGAGGACGCCTCCGAGCTGAAGAAGGGCACCGACTCAGTCCACGGGACGGGACGGCACGTCCCAGAGGAGGCCGGCGAGGTCGAGATGACGTTCGGGACGGGCGAGAACGAGAGAGTCGCCGTGCTCGACACGGGCAAGCTGGTGGAGAAGCGCAAGGACTGCGGGCTGGTGTATGACGAGTTCATCGTGTTCCGCGAGAGCCAGGTCCGCATCGCATACGTGCTGGTGTGCGATTTCAAGTTGAAGAAAAATGGGTGGATGTAAACAAGAGTTGGTGATAATGGGTCTGTGGTGGCGCTGTGGGTCCGGCTGTTTGATGCTTGGACATCAGCCGCGTCACCCGCCGTTTCTCCGTTCTATTTCTGCATATGTGACCCACCAACTGGATGTCGCCCAGTTATCATATGTGGTGCATCACCCGGTAATCCTCTCGGCCATTCATGGCCGTATTCAACACCCAGCGTCCACCCGGTATATGCCCGTGGAGGTCGTCGACGCTGCGCTCTGGTTATTATTGAGAGACGGAAAAACATCAAGGGCTAAGTTTATCGCATTAGCAGCACTTGGCGTACTGCTCGTTGACAAAGTTCCAGTTCAGGAGGCTCTCGACAAACGTCTTGATGAAGTCGGGCCGGCGGTTCTGCCACTTGATGTAGTAGGCGTGCTCCCACACGTCAATGCACAGCAGGGGGGTGAGGCGGCCCTCGTTGATGGGGGTAGCCTGGTTCAGGGTCTTGACGACCTCGAGCTTCTTGGTCGCGGGGTCGCAGCAGAGCCAGGCCCAGCCAGAGCCGAACTGAGTAGCCGCGGCGTTGGAGAACTCGGTCATGAAGCCCTCCATGGAGCCGAAGGCAGCCACGAGAGCCTTCTTGAGCTCAGGGGAGGCCTCGCCGCGAGCACCCTCGGGGGCCATGCATTGCCAGAAGAAAGAGTGGTTCCAGGCGCCGCCACCGTTGTTAGCGACGAACTGGCGCTTGGCCTCGGGAACCTGAGCAAGGTTACCAAGAACCTCGGCGAGATCCTTGGCCTCAAGGCCGACTTCCTTGAGAGCAGCGTTCACCTTAGTGCAGTAAGCAGCGTGGTGCTTGTTGTAGTGGATGTCGAGCGTAACATCGTCGTAGTGGGGCTCAAGGGACTTGTAGGGGAGGGCAGGCTGTTCGTA
>PPCM01000651.1_pt1 | contig 24680 bp, 18 predicted proteins | sample 1555541 | NCBI WGS metagenome assembly PPCM01 (sample SAMN05284479, study PRJNA326546) | Marine sediment metagenome, whole genome shotgun sequencing project. | isolation source: marine sediment | place: Germany: Wadden Sea | collected 2012-09-05 | reverse complement strand
AGAAGCGGGTCGACAAAGCTTGGCGGGTAACCGAAAAAATGACGGCAACCATCGCCTTTTTCTTTTGCATGATCGAATCCCTTGTGGAGGAACTGGAACTGTCCGATGACAAACAGCGGTTAATGCACACGCACTTGATTCCCGGCTTTTACCTTCTGAGGGTCGCCGGCAGGGAAAAGGACCCAGCGACGAAAGAGGTGATCCAACAAAGATCGGACGAACTGCTCTCTGTGCTGCACCACCGGAACGGGCCGCTCGAAGGTTGTGATGACTCGCAGATCAACCGCATCGAGCGGAAAGCCCGAGAATGTGCAGGACTTTTTCAAAGATCGAGTTCCTGTGTGGAGGGGCGTAACGCTCAACTATCCCTTCGCCACCAAGGAATGCATCGCCTGAGCGATCAAAAGCTTAAGGCACTGACTGTGGTCCACAACTACTATCTGAAAAGATCCGATGGAACCACAGCAGCAGAACGGTTCTACGAAAACAAACCGATCAATATGTTTGAATGGCTTCTCGGCAATATGGCTTAACCGCCTCGACCGAGAAGAAATATAAAACTAGCGGCTTAGGAGGATTTGGCCGGTCTTATGACCAAGCCCGCTCCGAAAACTTAGCGATGATAGAAGATGTCTCTTCGGTGGCTGCGAGTGACATGCCGGCGGAAGTACGAAAGCATTGGTATCGTTCCGCGGAGCCGCAGTTCGATATTCTTGAGCTTTCTGTAATGCGTTGGGCAAGAGGAAATCCATTCAGTAGTTAATAATACTAATTCAACATAGGCATGAAAGCTGCGCGGCTGATTCCAGCGCCTTCTGCCACTGAGCCTGCATACGCCCATGGGCCAGGCTATAACTTGAATCGGCAACCCGTTTGACCTGTTCCTGATAATGGGAAACCAGAATCAGGGTGCATTCCTGTTTAAGTTCAACCAACAGTTCTTCAATCACCCGTGCAGCCCGTTCATCCAGGGAAGCCGTGGGCTCGTCCAGCAGCAGCACCTCGGGTTTTAAAATCAAGGCGCGGGCCATGCACAATCGCTGCTGCTGCCCTCCGGACAGAGAACGTGCATCGTCATGGAGTCGATCCTTGACCTCATCCCATAGAAAGGTATGCTTCAATGCCTGTTCCACCCGAAAGGCGGCATCACCGGCTTTTTCCTCTCCCGCAAGCTTCAATGGAAAAGCAACATTTTTATAGATGCTCATGGGCAGGGGATTGGGAGCCTGGAAGACCATTCCCACGGCCCGCCGCAAAGCGTGAACTTTAAACCGGGGATCATAAATATCCTGAAATTCGTTTCCCATACGAATATGAATCGTTCCGGTAAGCCGGGCATGGGGATCGGGCTCCCACAGGCGGTTCAGGGTCATAAGAAAGGTGGATTTACCTTGTCCGGAGGGACCCGTCACCGCCGTGATGGTGTTCTCGGGAATATCAAGATCGATTCGATCCAGCACCTTGGCGTCCCTGAAGTAAAATTCCAGGGACCTGATTTTTATTTTTGTCGGGGACAACGTCATATCAGCGCCTGTATCTTAAATGCTTTGAGAGAAAATATTTGATTCCATGGGCCAGTAAAAAGAGGCCCGTGCAGATCGCCAGAAGAATAAGACAGGCCCCGTAGCCCCTTGCCAGTTCCGAACTGTCCGCATACTGGGACGAGATGTAGTAGATATAGAAGGGCAGGGCCTCGTAACCGGAAAACAGGGATTTGGGAATACCCGCCTGGGCCACGGCACCGGTGAGCATGATCACCGCCGTGTCCTCGGCGCACCGGCCGATGGCCAGAACGGTGCCGCTTAAAATTCCCGACATGGAGGCCGGCAGCAGCACATGGACAATGGTCTGCAGCTTGGTTGCGCCCAGCGCGGGGGCGGTGAGCTTAACGGAGGGGGGCAGGGTTTCCAGGGCGATCTGGGTGGTCCGGATCAGATAGGGCAACACCAGAAAGGCAAGGGACAGGGCTGAAATAAGTAAACAGGGATAGATCTTTCCGCCAAATACCTTGTGGAGGAAAATGGTGATCATGAATCCGAACAGCCCCACCACGATGGAGGGAATCCCCGCCAAAATATCGAAAACCGGACTCAGGACGCCCTTTATTCCCGGTGGGCAATACTCCGCCAGGAAGATCCCGGTGCCTACCCCAAGGGGAAGGGCGATACAGATGGAAACAAGGATCAGGCAAAGGGTGCCCGCCATGGCCGGGAACAGCCCGTCGAAGACCTGCCGCTTGAGCAGGAGCGCATCGAGTATCGGTGTGCCTCCGAAAATCAGGGAAAGATCCACCGCACCGATCCCCTTGAACACAAGAAAGCCGATGATCAACCCCATGATGCCCATGAGGAGAAGAACCGCCGCCCATGCAAACCCCTTGAAAAGAAGATCAATGGAATCCGATTTCATGATGCTCCTCCCGGTCGGCGCTGCTGCCGGAAGCCGGCGGGCCGGTTCCCCGCCCTTTTGGTGACGAGGCCGGACAGGACCACCCCCAGGCAGGTCATGGCATAGAGGCAGATTCCCGCCGTGAACAGGGTGGTGAATTCAACACTTTCGAAATCCGCCGCAATGACCAGTGCGATATGGGCGGTGAGGGTACGGGCGGAATCCAGCGCGGAATCGGGAAACGCCACTGAGTTGCCGGCGATCATCAGGGCAATGAGGGTATCCCCCATGGCCCTGCCGAATGATAGAATCAGCCCGGTGAGCATTCCAGGCCAGGCCCGAGGGAGAATCACATGGATAAACTTCTGGGCGGTGTTGCCCCCCAGGGCATCCACGGCCGCCAGTTCCCCCGGCGGTACCCTGGAAAAGCTCTGGGTAAAGAGCAGCACCATGGTGGGACAGATCAGCACCGCCAGCATGATCCCGGCGGACAGGATACACATGCCCGATCCATGGCCGCCCATCTCCCTTACAAAGGGCACCATCAGGAAGACCCCGATAAAACCGTAGATCACGGTGGGGACGGCCGTCATGGCCTGAACCATCCCCGTGAGCCTTCGGCCCGCTCCCACGGGGTAGAGGACTCCCGTGAAATAGGAAACCCCCAGGCTCAGGGGAAAGCTCAATACCAGGGCAATGCCGGCGATATAGACCGTGCCCAATATCATGGGGGCCAGACCGAAAAGCCCCCGGTCCGGGGACCAGGGACTGGTGAGCATCTCGATAAAGCGCCCTTGACTTAAAATCGGAAGGGCTAGGACGATCATGAACCCGAGAATCGAAACTGTGACGGCGGCACTGATCAGGGCCGCCGCCAGAAAAAGGGCGCGGCCCAGGTGCTCTTTGATTCCTTCCATCATTTTACGGGGATAAATCCTTTGTCGGCCGCCAGTTTCTGCCCATTGCCGGCGAGCAGGTAGTCGATAAACTTTTTGGCAAGCCCCTTGGGTTCGCCCTTGGTATTGGAGTACAGGCCGCGGGCCACATTGTACGTGCCGAGTTTCACCGTCTCCATGGTGGGGGTAATCCCGTCCAGGGCCACTGGAAATACCCGGTCATCGATAAATCCCACGAACACATAGCCCAGGGCCGAGGGATCGTTGCCCACGGCCGTCTTCATGGCGCCGTTGGACACCACCACATGGGCGTGGTCCATTATCGCGCCTTTTTTCAGGGCCTTTTTCCAGAACACGGAGCGGGTGCCCGAAGCCTTGTCACGGGTGTACACGGTGATGGGCGCGTCCTTGCCGCCCAACTCCTTCCAGTTGGCGATCTTCCCTGCGAAAATATCCATCAGCTCCCGCGAGGTCAGTTCCTTTACCGGGTTTGCCGGGTTGGTCACTGCTGCCACCCCGTCAATGGCCCATTTCACCATTTCAAGCCCGTACCTGTTCACCTCCGCCTCCGTGGCCGCCCGGCCCGAGTTGCCGATATCCACCAGTCCTTCTCCCACCTGCTTGATGCCCGCGCCGGAGCCGCCGCCGGCAATGGTGATCTGGATCTCCGGGTTGTAGGTCACAATCTCCCGGGCAGCCGCCTTCATCACCGGAATATGGGCGGTGCCGCCGGAAATGCGCAGTACCCCGCCGGCGCCCTTGAAGGCATCGAGGTCGTTTGCGAAACCGGTTCCGGTGATGGAGAGGGTTAGTAGGGCAATTCCCAACAGGGTTGTCGTCCGTTTAAAGTGTTTCATTTTTTTCCTTTGCGTTGTCTGTGTTGAGTAAAAATGACGAATAAACGCAACTTTCGGCATTCGAGTTTGTTTGCCCGAACCATCATCCGCCCATGTGTTTCAGTCCCTGAATATTGCACAAGACGGCCGGCGTTTGCCTGAACAAACGGCCGTGGGCCGTGAAAGCCGAAAGCTGGGTAATAAAATCAAATACTGTTCACACCTTCCAATCCGGGGCTGTTTCAAGGTGGAAACGGCAGGACTTTTCCTCCGGGGCTTACTCCGGTCTTTTTTGACGAAAGTAAATCCATTCAATTCAAATTGTTCAGGAGGCCGCCCATGGACTCATGGGCCTCAAGATCCGGCACGACTTGCCCTGATATAAATTAAACCTGAGAATCAATCAAATTCATAATATGACTCAAAAAGCATGAACTCATTGAAAAAAACAATAGAATGACCTCCTTGTACCCTTTCAGGAAGGGGAGCTTGGAAAATGGCCGGTATCCGGGAGTTGGAGGTTCGGCTGTTCCCCGTCCACCCGGCCGTCCGGAACGGACCCACCGTCCCTGCCGCCGGTGAGGAATTCGCCTTTGAAAGTTCCGGTAACGACAACGGCCGACGGGATATTTTTCTTATATTCGCCGCTGGGATACGGAGCATGAACGTGTGAAACAGATGCGGTTGTAAAACAGTTTGATTCTTCTGCTTCTTAGATAATCGCGGATCCATGGGGGCGGGCGCCTGCTGCTTCCGCGAGGGGGCGCGCCATCGGGGTGGCTAAGTTGTTTGTATTGTTAAAACAAATCTTTACAATGACTCTTTGTGTTGGTAAACTTTTCATCGTGTTGAGAGATTGCCGGGTGCGGATTCCTTTTCACGAAGCTGTTGCTTGCGTGGAATTTCGGCTTTTCGGCCCGAGGGGGCGCTTCAAGCTCCGTGAAGGGCGGTGGACAGCAGCCAAATATCAAAACCTCGAGGGACTGAGGGCGGTTGCGAAAACGGTACCGGCCGGATCATCGAAGCGCTTCCCGCAATCCTTACACTCACGGCGCCGTCGGGCAGGTTCCTGTTCCTCGAAACCTCAATTAATCACTCATTTTGAATCACAACGCGGACATTGGCTTTTTTCGGGAAGTCGGACTCGCGAACAGTGTCGCGGCGTTGGGCGCCGTCAATCGGGGCTGTAATTATAACGGTATAGACAGGGTTCCTGTCGTGATTTGAAAACTCTATTATCATTTAACGCCCCTGAAACACGACAAGCGCCTTGATAAACAATCACCGTCACCTTAAACGATTGGAGAACACAATGGCCGAAGATCTTTCAAACCCCACCATGGCAACACTTTTAAGCAACATGTCCGAAAAGCCATCAACAAATAAATGGGATGTCGTATGCTCCTATACCGTGTCCCAATTGAATGTTTTTTTAAAGAATCGTTATGATGCGAAAAAGTTGGCAAAGCATGTGGTCGCCGATGCGGAGCTGGAGATAGATGCGGGAATTACCGTCAACTATAGATTTGATATTCACCTTGCGGCTCCAAAACTATCCTTTCTGGCCGGACGTTCGGGGTTTTGCGAACTTGTCATGCCCATCAATGAAGGGAGTTCCGTAACGGCGTCCGTTAAAGACGGTAAGCCCGGGGATCCACAGCCGATCCCGGGCGGAAAGTACTTCCTTGAAATCGTTGTTCCGCTGGCGTCCATGAATGGCGATACGGGGGCGATTCAAGATGACGACGGCATCGTGACCTTCCACGATGGGAAAGCCGAGCAGCACCACGTCATCATGCATTTTAAAAACGACAATGCAACGAGCTTTACAATTAACAAGAAAGGTGAAGGCGGTATTGAGGAACTGAAGGAATCGGCAATGACGATTGCCTTGAAAAATTATTTCCGAACCAAGGTTAAAGAGATAGATTACGCCCTTCTCGGCGTCAACAATGAAGTACCGGGAGCGGGCGTACTCCTGCTTACGCCGAAATCATTTGTCTTTGCCACCCAAGGCGGCGGGGACAACGGTGTGCTCAGTCTCTATATTCAGACCAGGGAATCCGGTAATGAGCCGGGGAGTCGACATCCCCATTTTCAACCCGGCGTTGAAGCGATCTCACCTGTTCCCCAAGGCAGCACGGCAAGCATTGTCCTTTCCTACAGCCTCATTACACAGTCTTTAATCAGGAAAAGATGGGAAGCCATTGCGGGTGCGGGGTCAAAGGTTGAATTCTATGCGGATCAAGCAGAACCGCACGGGATTTCGGCAAGGTTGTCGGGAAACGTCTATCTTATTGCCAAAGCAGGCGCATCGGGAAAAATCAGCTACCCTGGGTCCAGTCGCAAGGTTTTCAACGGCCTGTCGATGAACTTGAACGATGATCCCCTCACTTTGAAGATAAAGAACGGGGGATCGCGTCTTATATGGAGAAAGGAGAATATTTCATCCACATACGAGGTGTACGAGTCGGGAGGAGGCGAGGGAAGCGGCAACTACATCTTTGAAGTGGAGCTTACAATTTCACTGGACAAAGGACCAATTCCCCTGAAAGCGGGCAACAAGGAGATTACGTTCGCCGATTTTGACGTGCGGTCAAGTGACTTCAAGATCGATGCCAGGGACGTTCCAAACTTGCACTCGTTATATCTCGGCAGAGATGTGCCGGAATATTATAAAAACCTTCCGCTGGAGATTCCGAAAGTGGACACCCAGCTGGGCGGGATCAATTTCTTTCTTACCACGAATTTAATTGCTCCCGGCAAGGCGGTTATCGACATACAGAGTGACAAAGGGGTGCAGACGCCCCATGATTTTTTAATCGTGGGAAATGTAATTACGGCTAAATCATAGGATTCATTTCCATGACTGAATCAAAAAAATAGGATATCCCCATGCCAGATGATGTCAACAACTCCCAGGAGACCTTGTTGTCCAATTCGTTGGAAGCTTATCAAAAGATAACAATCGAGGAAAAGTTAATTATCGTCAGTGCGCTGGACGACCTTTTAATTCCACCGCAGGAAGATAAAAATCTCAATATATTTGCCGAAGGTTTGACGGTGAAAGATCAACTTCGCTGCAAAAACCTGTTGCTGTCCGCTCACAACCTGAAAATAACGGACCCGGGTGTTTTTGATGTTTCCGGGAAAGATGGAGAATCGGTCAAAACCACCAACATGGAGTCGAAGCCCGGAAGAGTGGGCGGCAACGGCGATCCTGCGGGAAAAATCGACCTTTATCTCACGCGAACCGAAGGGCAAAATCCGCCGTTCCGTTTTCATGCCAAGGGAGGTGACGGAGGAGCCGGTGAGAGGGGAAGCGACCAATTCCCCGGTGGAAACGGAGGGGATGGAAATAACGGCGGACAGGTCGTGTTGAGCATCGGCCTTGCGGCGCTCGACTGGCGACATCGCATTCATCAAATTCGTGAACTTAAAACCCTTACGGCAAGAAAGGAGGCCTTGAGGGGGCTTTTGACGTTGCTTCCCCCGGATGTAAAACAGGCAGAACTGGGACAAACCCTGGAACAGGCTCAAGCTTCAGCGAATGATGAGGAGCAAACGGCATTGCTGGGGGAGGCGGTCGCGACATGTTATGTTCTCGCCCATCAATACGAGGACCGCTTGAGGCCGGGGGTAAATGCAGGGGAGGGGGCATACGGCGTACATGGAGAGGGAAAACCCAACGGCGTCAATGGAAAGGCGGGTTGCCCGGGGGCGCTGTCCATTACATCGTTTGGCAAGCCGGTTGAACTGGTGAACAATGAGTTTCCGCTCTCTTTTTTCATGCATCCCAGCCAATGCGCCCGAATGCTTGAGCGGATTCACCTGAAATACTGGACATTGGACTCGGCCTCCCGGCCGGAAGATGCAAAACGGTTGATGTCGATGATGCTGGGTTTACAAGAACGCACGCGACCGTTCCACGACATTTCAAGTGAAGGAAACATCGCTCGCTTCTTCAAGGAAAATGAAAAATCATACGGAGCGATAAATGCCGTCGACTCCTTATTTGATATCTTCATGCAGGTAACCCAGCTGGCGGCCCAGCTGAGACACGGGCGGAGCTGTTTCGGGTATGAAGCCGATCACGTACCCTTGGCCTCTTTTACTTATTATGAGAATCTGCTGGACAAGACGCTTCCGAATTTCAAGGAGCTGGAAGCCTCATACAAGGATTATTTCACCGCCCTTAAGGAAAATCAGGCAAGTACTTCACAGATTAAAGCCGCTCGAAGCCGGTACCATGAAACCATCAATACCGCCGGGCAGCAATTGAAAAGTTTAACCGCTCAGTCCGCCGCGACCGGGCGCGTGATCAGCGGCTACCAGGTGATCCTTCCGCCCCTCAAAAAACAATTGCTGGAAAAAATCGGAAAATTTGAAGAGGCGATTCGGAAATACTTTGAATTTGATCTTTTTATTATGGTCGACATTGTATCGAGTATTGCCTCCGGTTCCGCATCGGAGGTTGATGTGCTGTCGGAGCTGGGGGATTTCTTGTACGACGACACCTCCGGTAAGATCGCGGACGACAGCGGGCTTGAGGTCGATAAGAAAAAACTGGTCAAACAGGTAAAAGCGGTACAAGGCAACCTTGAAAGCTTAAAGGAGGGCTATCAATGCCTGGATAACGGAACGCTCCAGGCGGATGACCCCGGCGCCGGGAAGTTGCTGGCGCAAGCCGACAAGCTCAAGGAGTGTTTCAGCGCTTTCTATGAAAAGTTTCCCCATGAGCTGGACGATCTCAAAAAAGGTTTTGAAAGATACATCAACAAGGTTGTGGCGCGGAACAACCAGATCATCACCTATAACGCGACGGTTGCATTGATGCGCAAAAACCGGCAAAAGATTGTGGGGGCCCGGGCCCGCATCGAGAAACTCAATGATCAAGAGCTGGAAAATTTGAAGCCAAACCTGCCGGATATGGTTTCTTTCATGTCCGCCTTGTATTATTCCGCACGCTTTCAGGTGATGGCAACCCTGGATTTAATGGGGCGCGCCTTTCGCCTGTGGGCACTTTCGAACAAAAATCCGCTCACCCAGGCTTATGAAGGAAAAACGCCGCGAGAAATTTCGCACACCGTACTGCTGGCGGCACGAAACGCGGTATTAAGCAGTGCCCGGTCGGCCGTGGAAAACTTCGGCACCAATCACTCCAGGTTCCCGGTTCACGCGGACCAGCAGGGAATTATTCATCAACTCCCCAAATCTCAGGTGGATCTGTTTAAAGAGACAAAACAGCTCATGGTTCACCTCCCCGTGGCCACCAACACCACGGGCCGTGATGAAAGCGAATTCAGCGGCATGGCAAATGTCCGTGTCTCCAAGGTGAGGGTCTGGCTGGACGGCGTGAAAACCGACAACGATGAACTGCGACTGGAGATCACTCATACGGGTGAAGAGCATATCGCGGATAAGATGGGGGAGGTGTTTCGATTTGTCCACGAACCCGTTAAGAAGATGTTGTCTTACACGATTTCCAGCAAGGTACCCAACGAAGAGGCTGATTTCTGTGTCGAACAGCAGACCTCTTTCGGTGATCTGGCGCTTTATGCGGCTTTGAGCCCCTTCACCACATGGCACATTGAGGTAAAGGAGCACCAGAACAAAAATCTCGATCTTTCGGGCGTCACGGATATTCAACTCGAGTTTCACGGTACCAATTACGCGTTTGTTTAAGGAAGGGCGCCGTGTCCATGCCCCGGGAACCGTCCCCGCGAGCTTCTTGCCCGGTCCGGTCGGGTTGGGTACTTCCGGGGAAAGCACCGGGGCGGGGAAAAAACCATGACTGGGCAAGGCCGGCAATTTGGAAGTACGGGTTTTAATAAATCAGGTACCGTCCTTTCCCCACTCATTGGCGACCAGGGCAAAGGCAATGGTGCCGTATGCCACGAAACTTCTGAAATACTCCCCCAGTGCCGGGTTGCCGAACAGGTTCTGCCCCGCCTGGGGGGATACGATAAACAGGGTGTGGAAGAGCAGTATCCCCAGGAAGGCATGGCCGGCCCGGGCGTGGGTAAGGCTTGCGCCCCCGGCGAGCAGGGCGGCGCAGGAGAAAATATCCGTGTTCATATGGGCGGTGTACACGTTGAGCATCCCGATGTTCAGGATGTAAAACAGGTGGCCCAGGCAGGCCACAAGGGTGGAGAGCACAATGGCCTTGATCCGGGTTTTATCCACATCGATCCCAAGTGCCGCAGCCTTTCGGTGGTTCCGGCCCACCACAAGGAAATGCTTGCCCAGCCGGGTGCGGGTGAGATAGCCGATGCCAAGGGCAACGACGCATACCGCGATGATCATAAACAAGGGGAACTCCAGTGGCCCTGCCTTGACCAGCCACAGGGAATCCACGATCCCCCTGAAGATCGCAAGATCCACCATGTTGCGAATGCCGATTCCCCTGGAGAGCATGATCTCCTCGTTGCCCGGGCGAATCAGGGTGCCGTACCCCACCATGAAAACCAACTGGTAAACGGCGGTGGCGAAAAAGCCCATGATAATGGTGGTGATCATCTCCCGGCCCCGGACCCGGTTCAGGCAGATGCCGATGACAAGGCCCATGGCCAGGGACAGCAAAAGCCCCACCGCCGCCGTGAAGATCAGCCCGCCTATCCCCGCCGTGCCGTAATCCAGGGCAAGGATCAGCCCCACCTGGGCGCACAGTGCCCCCACCACGATGGAAAAATTGATGCCCATGCCCGCCTGGATGGGGATGATCAGGGCCAGAACCATGACCCCGTCCCGCACAAACCGGGTGATCACCTCGTTGGCCACAAAGCCCGCGCCCATTTTGGAAAAATAGAGCCCCGCGCAGGCCAGGAGCCCGAAAACCGCGGGAACCGGTCTAAGCTTGAACACGATGTTTCCCCCCTTCATGGATCAGGGCATAGAGGATGATGCCGTTGGTGATCATCAGCCTGAAGATCTCCGCCACCTCCGGCACCATCATCTCGTTGGCAATGGGACCCGAAATCAAATAGGTGGTCTGAAACAAAAAGGTGCCGGTCGCGACATGGATCAGGTTGGTGTGCCGGCCCCGGCTTCCCCCCACCAGGATGGCCGAGGCGGCGGGAAAGGCCATCATCAGGGGGGCATCGTAGAGCTCCACAAACCCGTAGCTCTGGGCATAGACGCAGATCCCCAGGGCGGCAAGGAGGGTGGAGAGGATCACGGCAATGACCCTGATCCTTGGGATGCGGACCCCGGAGGCCCGGGCAAAGGCCTCGTTTTCCCCCACGGCAGTCATGGCCCGGCCCGTGGTGGTCCTGAAAAACAGGGCGGTCAACACGCAGAGCAGGGCAAAGAAGGCAAGCATGCCGAGGGGCAGCCTCACACCGGCCATATTCACCTCCCAGGTATGGTTCAGGGCCTTTTCAAAATAGGCCCTCAGGCCGATCACCGGCCGCAGGCCCTTTCCGCCGATGGGCCAGCACATGGCCGGGTTTGAAAAGGGGGCCGTGGCCCAGAAAAAATTCATCAAGGGAATAAATGAAAACCCCACAAAGGTGGCGGTGATCTCCTCTCTTCCACGGACCCGGTTGAGAAGGGCGCCGTAGGCCCAGCCCAGAACCCCGGCAAAGGGAAGGGAGAAGAGCATGGCGGCCCAAAGTCCAGTGAGTCCCGTAAACCTGAAGTTGATGGCGATACACAGACCCAGAAGCCCCGCCGTCACCCCCACGGGGAGGCCAAAGTTGATCCCCACCCCTGTCCTGAGCATGGGAACCAGGGAGAGGACAAGCACGCCGTTCATCACCAGCCGGACCAGTGCATCCCCCAGAATCCAGCTCAGGGAGATATCCAGGTACTTGGCGAGACCCATCATCACGATCAGGAAGAGGATGATCACGGCCTGTGGAAATTGAACTCCCGTCTTTTTCATGGGGATACCCCTTTCATAGGGGGAACCGGTTTCGTTGTGGGGGCATCAGTTCTTGAAATGAGGGGACTCGGTTTTGTTATGGGGACATCTGTTCCCGAAATTTGGGTGGCCGGATTGGGGGCAGCCGCGCCTGAACTTGGGGGAACCGGTTTAGTTCTGGGTGCCTCTGCAGCCGAAATGTGGGTGTCCGGCTCGGGAGCATTCGCTCCTGATATAGGGTGACCCGGTTTTGTTATGGGAGCATCAGTTCTTGAAACGGGGGTATCCGTATTTGTTATAGGGTCACCAGTCCAGGAAATGTGGGTATTTGGTTCGGGAGCATCTGGTCCCGATTTGCAGGTGCCCGGTTGGGTAGCCGGTTTCGTTATGGATGCATCCGCTCTCGATTTGCAGGTATCCGGCAGGGCAACCGGTCCCGGGATAGGTGCTGTGGCCAATGGTGAAGCCGGTTGGGAATCCGGCATGATGCCTGAACAGGCCAAGGCAAAGGCCTCCTCATCCCGGTCCGGGGTGAGAACGGCAAATAGCCGGCCCCGGTACAGGACGGCAATGCGGTCACATACCCTGCGGAGCTCTTCAAGCTCGCCGGAGCTGATGACAAGGGTCATTTTTTCCCGGGCATGGGTGGTGACCAAGAGGTCCAGGATGGCTTCCCTGGCGGCAATGTCCACGCCCCGGGTGGGGTCCGTGACAAAGAGCAGGGCAGGGGCCATGGCAAGCGCATGGGCCAGACAGACCTTCTGCTGGTTTCCCCCGCTGAGTTCGCCGGCCTTCTGGAAAACGGACCGGCAACGGATGTCCAGGGCCTTTATGGACCTACGGGCATGGTCCAGGCATTTTTTTTGATCGGCAACCCTCAGAAAGGGGAGGATCGTTTTTTTCACAAACCCCTTTCCAATCTGAACCGGGGCAAAACTCATGTTCTCCACAAGGGAATGGTCCATAAGCAGGCCCTGGGTTTCCCTCTCCTCGGTCAGCATCCACACCCCATGGTCGTTCATGGTCGGTGGAGAGAATTCGATCACCGCTCGGTCGTTGACAATAACCTTGCCGGAGGCCGGGCAAAGCCCCATAAGACCGGCCGCCAGACCCGTCCTGCCGTGACCGGACAGGCTCGTGATCCCCAGGATCTCCCCACGAAACACGGTGAGGTCAAGGCCGTTCAGGGAGTCTCCGGCCTTGTCCGCCCGAAAATCGGCCACCTGGAGTATGGGCTTCTTTTTCAGAGAGGGTACGGGGCGGCGGGTGGTCTTTTTGACACGGCCTTCCACCATGAGTGTGGACATGGCTTTGATGAGATTCGCTTCATGGGCGTCGGATCGACCCGAATCCGGGTGAGCCTTTGCTGAATCCAGAGGAGTCTTTGCTGAATCCAGATGGGCCTTTGCTGAATTCAGAGGAACCTTTGTTGAATTCAGAGGAACCTTTGTTGAATTCAGAGGAAGCTTTGTTGAATCCAGAGGGGCCTTTGCTGAATTCAGAGGAGCTTTTGCAAAATCCAGAGGAGCTTTTGCAAAATCCAGAGGAGCTTTTGCTGAATCCAGAGGGGCCTTTGCTGAATTCAGAGGAGTCTTTGCTGAATCCAGAGGAGCCTTTGCTGAATTCAGAGGGAGCTTTGCTGAATCCAGAGAAGCCTTTGTGGAATCGATTGGAGTTTTTATGGTTTTCAGGGGAGGCTTTAAGGAGTTCGAGTATTGCGACCCGCCCCCATTGATCAGACAGCCCGTTTTTTTCCCGTTTTGGAGTACGGTGATCCTGTCACAGCATGCCGCCACCTCCCCGAGGCGATGGGAAACATAGACAACGGCGGTCCCTCTGTCCGCAAGTGATTGCACCGTTCGGATCAGGCATTGGGCATCTTCACGCCCAAGAACCGCCGTGGGCTCATCCAGCAACAGGAGCTTCATGTGTTTTCGGTTCAGCTCCCTGGCCATCTCCACGAACTGCTTCATGGCAACGGAAAGGCGGCCCGCCGGAAGATCCGGGTCCAGATCGATTCCCATTGCCGAGAGCAGTTCCCTTGCCCGTTTCCTGTTGCCCTGCCTGTCGATCAGGGAGAGGTCCCGGCCCAGATATTTCCGGGTCCAGGGAATAATCCGTTCCCCGGACAAGGCGATGTTGTCGGCCACGCTCAGATCCGGCACCAAGGCAAATGCCTGGTGGACCATTCCGATGCCGGCCTTGATCGCCTGGCCCGGGTGTGAAAAGGCCCGTTCCTTTCCATCCAGCAGGAAGCTTCCGGAAAATCCCCCGGTGTGCCGGATTACGGTCTGGCCGGAGAGGATATTTAAAAGGGTGGTCTTGCCGGAGCCGTTGACTCCCACAAGACCGTGGACCTCACCCGGCGCAACCTTGAGATCAATATTCTCCAGAGCCGGGTACCCCTTATAGTATTTCGTGATATTGGACAACGAGAGCATGGCGATTAGTAAAAGATTGAATCCATGATGATAAGATAATAGTTGTCCAGCTCGGGCTTCATCTTCTCGAAATAAACATCGACCCCGGCAACTTCTTTTGCAATGGGGGCCAGCTGGTCAACACCCACCCGGGTCAGCTCTTTATCGATCATCTTCATGGCCACTTCCGTTGAGAACTCGGGGAAGAAATAGCCCACCGGCACGGGCCATGTGGACATACGGCCGGTCACGCCGGCGGCAGCCGCCTTCTGGGCGATCATGCCGTTGATCTTGTCGAAATTGCCCGCATCCGCTTCCTTAATCTCGAGGCCCATGGCCGCGGGAAATCCCTGGGTGGGGGTGGGGCAGCACTGCTCGGCCATGATAAATCCCAGGTCCAGGGCCTTGGCAATGATCACATCCTGCATGGGACAGTTTGTGCCGAAGATACAGGTGTCCTTGCCGTATTTGGCGATCTGCCGGGGGATATCCTCGGACAGGAACTGAAGCATGGGAGAGGAACCGGCGCCGGTTTTGGGATCGGGAGTATTGAGGGATACGAACTTGATTCCCAGGCGCTTGCAGGTCTCCTCCATGGTATCTCGCCTTTTGGCCAGTACTTCCTTGGCCATATGGGTGGGAAAGGAGTAGTGGATAAAGGTCTTGGCGCCCATTTTCGCGGCCTTCTCGGGGATGGAAATTCCCCGGCGTACCCAGTCCGTGTCCAGGCAGAGGTCGATGTATTTGGCCATCATGTCCGGGTCGTCCCAGATGGGCGCGGTGATGACGATCATGTCCGGACGTCTGGCCTTCACCTTCTGAATGGCGGGCAGAATCCCGGAGTAACCGGCGGCAATGACAATGGCCTTTATATCCTTCTGTGCGCCGAGGCTGAGGATCTGGGTAATGGCCGTCTCCTGCTCTTCGGAAAAGTTCTCGGGCAGGGAGATATGCTGGATCATGCCGGGATACTTCTGGGCCACTCGTACCGCTCCCCTGAACTCATCCTCGCTGGCGGAAAGGGTGGGGGTGACAATGCCGATACGGTAGGGCTTGGCAGGGGCGGCAAGGGCCTGACCCGCCGTCATGACGGCGACCAGAAGAACCGTTGCAAGGAGTAATAGCTTTTTCATGTTTGTCCTTTTTTAGTTTTATGGTTGGAGTTTTGTGTTTGTTGCCGCGGCGCCGAACGTTATATGTACGGTGCGCGGCGATAAACTGCGTTGTGGGGTTAATGGAGTACTCGATAAATCAAGTTTGGATTATATTCGGGAGCATGGGCAATTAGATTAACCGATCATCTCGAGAAAGGCTTCCACCCGGGTTTGCAGCTGGCCCATGTCGTTCTGGGAGTAATCTGTTAAAATTTGAATGTATGGAGTTTCGAACCGGTTCATGACCGCTTCCTGGACCGAGAAGGACTCCACATTATAGGTATGGCAGGCATTCCAGGTCAGGTCGACCACCCCGTCCACCCGGTACTGCTCAATAAGGCCTCCAATGAGATCCAGACGCTTGGGGTTGGGGCTCATGCAGGCACAGGCAATGTCCAGGTATTTTTCGGCAAGGGCGGTCATTGGGTCCCCATTCTCCTTGACCCTGTCGCCCATGGACTTAAGCCCCCCGCAGGTTTCCATGGCCACCACAACCCCGCCCGCGGCCTCGATAAGGTGGAGCAGTTTCTTGTTCGTGGTGGGGCATCCCGTGAGCAGAACCCTCGGGCGGCGTTTCATCTGACTCAAAAACTCTCCGGACCCGGCCCGCTCCCGGATCTTATCCATGGCGGCGCTCATATCCAGTATCCGTGATTCAAGATCACACTCAAACCCGGCCATGGAGGTGATCCTGTTGATCTCCGATCCGTAAACCAGGGGAGTCTCTCCCGTGTTCAGTTGGTACACCGCTTCCACTGTCCGGCGCAGCCGGTTGTGGATCTCGATCTGCCGGGTGAGCTCCCTGTCGGTGATCCGGGTGTCCATCATTTTTTCCAAAAAACCTTTGGCCCGGTGCAGCTCATTCTTCCATGACGCAAGGCTCAGACTCGGGTCCGGGCTCTGGGGGAGCAGCAGCAGATGCAGGGGCTTGAGCCTCGGCAGCAGCTCAAACATCTTCTTTTTCCCGTCACAGGTGGCGTCGGCCAAAAGAAAATCCGCCATGTGAAAATAGGGGCAGGTATCCGACAGGGCGTGGCCGTAACTGGATTTTACCAGGGGACAGAGATTGGGGGGCAGATGGGCCTCGGCGGCCGGAAAGGACTCCTCTGTTCCGGCACAGAGGGAGACCGGTATCCCTCCGGCGGCAGCCACGATCTCCTTGGGGGTAAAAGCGCAATAGGTCCCCACGACCTTCTTTCCCCCGGCGCTGAGGGCGACGGTCTGTTCGTGGAGGCGCTCCTCGATCTTTTTCAGGTAGGGTTCATCAAACAAAATATGGGGCAACACCGCTGTCACATCCTCCATTGTTTCCTGGCTTCTATTCCGGCTCATATTTCGGTGCTGATCTCCTAAAGGTTTGATAAGGGCGACTTGCAATAACAGGCCCATTGATTTCAGATGGAAATACTCATAAATTGCTTGCTGGTTCAAGTCGAGTTCCCGTGGTATAAATCATAACGAGGAATCAATCAAATTCATAATATTACTCAAAAAACGTGAACGTATAGAAAAAAACAATATGACGAGATCCGGGCGCGAGTTGGCCCTGAAAAGGAAAACCGGCCTTGCTCGGAACAGTCGTGTCGCATTTGGTATTCGTCAACAGTGGGAATAAAGGTGACATGGAAAGTGCGCAGATAGTTCTGTATATCGGGTTGTCGGGGAGAGCGCGGTCGGCTTCCGGTTCCTTAGTGGAGATTCCCGTCCGGGAGGGTAAGCACTTTCCGTTGTCAAGGCAGACCTTTACAACAGTTCTATAGATTGGTACGTATTCCAGCGTTTACATGGACTGCTGGGCAAGATTCCTTTCAGTGCCCCTGTGGTCCGGGAAAAATTTCGAAATTGCGCTCGGCAGGTGTCGATCACGTCCCGTGAAGGGCAGTGGAGAAAGGTGAACACGATGAATCGGAATTGATAATATGATTCGTCGGGTAATGCCGAGAAAAACTATAAAGCCGCCATTAAAAGCGTGGGGACGGCAGGGAGCGGGCGTTGAATTTACCTCTTAGAATCGAATATCACAGAAATCGCCGATATTATTTCGAAATAGTACACCAGACCGTCGTCGCTGCTTTTTTTTCAGCCCTGATAGTAACATCCATCATGGAGTATGATAGGAGTTTATGGCTGGTGGCGGCTGTTGTGACCCCGATAAATTACTTGAAGTTTTTCCTGAAATACAAAAAGGAAATATCCCGGGTGGGTCGTATGACATCTATCTTGAAAATCAAGACAGTATTTCAATACCCAAGCTTATAAAGTCTTTGTTCGTCATTTTAACCTTGCTTTCTGGTACTTTCCTTTATATTAGGGTGGTTTTTCATTAGGGTTCTGGAAACCGTGATTTTCACGGGAAGCACATCCTTTGCCTTGAAACTGTTTTGAATGTAACTTCAAGAGATTCGGTATGAAGGAAATATCCGTAATGGATTTGAAATGGAGGCAAATACGATGCGTAACTTTGAACTTGAAACCTATTTTTCCCGGTGGGAATTTGCCGCGAGATACCATATGACCGCATCCGATACGGAGAGCATGACCCTTTCGGAGCTCCTTGCCATGGCCTCCCCCGAAGACCGGGAAAACTTCGATCGGCTCCACCTGGGCTATACGGAAACCTACGGCCTTCCCCGTTTGCGGGAGGCGATCGCAAGTACTTACGATACGGCGGAACCGGAAGATATCCTCTGCTTTGCCGGGGCCGAGGAGGGGGTGTATGTGGCCATGCGGGTGCTCCTTCAAAAGGAGGATCATGCAATCGTGGTGGTGCCCAATTATCAGGCGGCCGAGACCCTTCCCCTCGACATTTGCGACGTCTCCGGCGTTCCCCTTGATCCAGGCGACAACTGGTCCCTCGACATCGATCGCATCGAGCGGGAGATCCGCCCCAATACCCGTCTGATCTCCATCAACTTCCCCAACAACCCCACCGGCGCGATTCTGGAACGGAGCCGTTTCGATGCCCTTGTGGCGCTCTGCGGGAAGAGGGGGATCCATCTCTTCAGCGACGAGGTGTATCGTCTGATCGAACGCGATCCCGCCATAAGGCTGCCCCAGGCAGGGGATGTTTACGACCGGGGCCTCTCCCTCAACGTGATGTCAAAGGCCTACGGCTTGCCCGGCCTTCGTATCGGGTGGATCATGTCAAAGGACAGGGATCTGCTCCGGCGGATGGAACGATACAAGCATTACCTCTCAATCTGCAACTCCGCCCCGGCCGAGCAGCTTTCCCTTATCGCCCTGAAGGCACGGGAACGCATCCTTTCGCGAAATCGCGCCTTGATAAACGCGAACGCGGAGAAACTGGGGGCCTTTTTCGAAGAGTTTCCGGAGCTCTTTGAATGGTACCGTCCGGACGGCGGATGTGTTGGCTTTCCCAGGTACAAGGGCCCGGGCGGCGCCGATGCATTTTGCGAGGATCTGGTGGAAAAAGCGGGGGTTCTCCTTCTGCCGCCGCGCGTCTATCGTTCCGAACTTCTGCCGACCCCTGCCGATCGATTTCGAGTGGGGTTCGGGCGCAAGGGGATGGACGAGGGACTCGGGGCTTTTCGTGATTATCTCGGTTCAATTGCCTGATCCCGACAAGCCTGAATCAAAAAAATCTTGACATAAAAGCGCGAGATTTCGCCGGTATGGTAACAAAAAGTCGAAAATCATATTATGCCGGTCTCCGGCCGGCCTGTCTCGTATTGCCGGCAATCCCGGAGTTACCGTGGCGACTCCGGGATTATAAGGAGCATCTGATTAAAACAAGCATTTCAAATAAACACTGTTTTCGGTTCTCTTCCGAACGGCGTCTTGCGGCGGCCTGCGCCATACCCCCCAAAACAATTACTGTATTAAGTAATGTAGATAAAAAAACATGAATCGGCTCGGCTGGTTATTCGCGCACGGCACTGCTTTCACTCCGGTAACCTCCGGTTGGCTGCCGCCCGCCAACAGATAGGCAAGGCCGTCGCTCATTGTCTCCATCCAGAAATCGCCTCGGTTGTCATATCCTGGAGTCGTCAATAAGAAGTAAAAATCCGTTGTTTAAATGTGTGGTTTCGCGGGTATTTATACCTGTTTGTTTTGCTTTCGAAACGGTGGTCGTTGAAAAGTGTTGAAATTGTGCCTGGATTGTGCTCTTTTTAGCGAAATCCCATGTGTGTAGATAGAGTGGCGGTGGAAGGACTGCCGCGCTTTGCCGCCGGGCCGCCATGGCCGAATGGGAAGATTTAATGTCTTCGCAGGCCGTGGTGATCTCGCGCACTCTTCGCATGGTTGAAGCGGCTTGCCAACAAAACCCGGCGGTCAACATCCGTTCTTTCCGGCAAGCGCAATGAACCGGTAAATAGGAAAAGCCCCGGCGGTCCCCCGAGGGCCCTCTGTACTCTTTGTTCCTGTAAAGATATTCCATGTGACGGGGCGGGCACGCGCCCGCCGAATAGACAGCTCCCGAGCCGGCTGGAAGGCAGCCCGGTCGTTCATTTTCATTCAACATAACCCGTAAAAGGAGGCAGAACTATGAACAACGCGTCTTGCGAATTCGAGCAGGTCAATAGCATTCCCGGTGACTTGGTTGGCGTCCGTACTGTTGATCTGAACGTTAGAACCTATGCCGGCTTCACCTGCGACCAGGACCGAAACAACCACATGTTCGGTTGTTTTTTCGAGGCACAGTCCTGCATGGGTGACGATGACGTGGGCAACTTTCCCCTGATGCTCTGGTTCAACGGCGGACCCGGGGCCTCCTCCATGTTCGGGGCCATGACCGAGAACGGTCCATACCTGATTCAGGATACGGGGCAGTTGGTGGAGAACCCCCATGCCTGGAACAAGGACGCCCATATCATGTACTGGGACAACCCGGTGGGAGCGGGCTACAGCTACAACTCCAAAGGCGAATATGTTGCCAACGAGGAAGAGGTTGGAGAGGGGATATACAGGGCACTCCAGATCTTTTTCCAGGATAAGCGGTTTACGAAGTATCTCAAGTGCCCCCTCTACGTGACGGGAGAGAGCTACGGCGGGAAGTACATTCCGGCAATCTGCAATGTCATACGTCAGAAGACGTTCGAGCCGGACGCCGGTTCAGGGGTCAGACCGGCGGACAATGACGATGTGAAAATCAATCTCAAGGGAATGGCCATCGGCAACCCGTACATGGACCCCCTTCTGCAGACGAAAAAGCGCCTGGAATGCGGTTTGGCACTGGGGTTTCTGGATACCAAGCAGTATGGCCTGCTCATGGCGAATGCCGGGCGGTTGAAAAAGGCGTTGGATAGTGGGGATTACCACACGGCTTTCAACTACAATCAGGGGATTAAAAAGGATCTGGTCGCCTGTGGCGGCAACGTGGCCATCTACGACGTGCGCGCCTGGGACGTGGATCTGTTGGGGCCCATGGTGGAGAAGTACTTCCGTCTCGACGCGGTCAAAGAGGCCCTGAATCTCTCCGAAATCCGGGACTGGAACTGTGCCGATGAGACCGGGCCGGTCACTTCCCACCTGATGGAGGATTTCATGGCATCCACGTCACAAACGTCTCTACAGCCGCTGCTTGATCAGGAGGACGATCAAGGCAACCCGGCCTACCGGGTAATGCTCTTTACGGGAAACCTGGACATGTCGTGCGGGGTTGCCGGGACCGAGAAAATCCTCCAGAATCTGGATTGGAAGTACGCCGAGAAGTGGAAGAATCTGGACCGGGAGGTGTGGGCCTCCCCCAGAAGCAGGGCCGTCCCGTCGGATCACAAGGTGGTGCAGGGAAAAACCAAGGGTTTTGTCAAATCGTGCGCCAACTTGACCCAGATGGTCATTCCCGGTTCGGGCCACATGGTTCCCGGGTGTCAGCCGGAGATCAGCCTGGAGATGATCAATACCTTTATCCACAACAGGAAGTATCCCACCTACAAGACGCCTATCCCAACCGAGTATCCCAACCAGATCGACGGGTAGATGGGTAGATGGGTAGATGGATGAACGATGGGGGCAAAAAACCGGATGCAAGCCGCCGCACCCGACTCGGTTGCGGCGGCTGTATCCGGATTTGCTTCACTCTTTACATGCCGGTATACCCTTCCAGCCCAAGGGAAACGAGTGTTTCTTTCTCGGGGGCGCCGGTCTCGGGGTTCCAGCCCCTGGATTCATAGTACTCCCGGAGCATGGCATCATAGTCCCTGATACCGCACTCGGGTTCATCTTTAAAGGCGCCGAACTCGGGCACCTTTTTCACACGGGAGGGCAACTGGTCATCCGCAACCCCAAAACCCTCGCGAATATTGAAGAGCCGCTGGAGGTTCATGGTCCTTGCCCCCACCCGGATCAGCTCCTCCTCGCTCATCTCCCATCCCGTTGTGGCATTGAGGATTTCAAGCCAGAGATCGGGGCTCATTCCAGCATAACTCATGAACTTGCAGGTGGTCAGGATGTCGGGAAGGGCCAGGCCGTCCTGGAGCTGTGCGCAATCCCTGCCCTTGCCCTTTTCATCCCAGCGGTGGACCTTCTCGGGGTCCCGCACGCCGTGCTTGCCCATTCCCCAGTCCATTTTGCCCCTGTCAAAGGCCATGCCCTCGAGGGGGTGGATATGACACATGCCCCTGTTGGCCGTCCCGTAGGCAATGGCAAGAACCTTGCCGGAGCGGCCGTCATGGGCGGGCCCCTCGAGTCCTTTCACATGAACGGCATATTCGGAAGATCCCCGGCCGATTTTTTCCGCAGCCGCCTTCACACCGTCGGCGAGGAGATCCCCCAGGCCCTCCCTGTTGCAGATCATCCCGAGCAGTTTGGGGAGTACTTCAGGATTGCCCCATTCAAGGTCAAGGCCCCGGGAAAGCTCCGGGGGCAGGATTCCCTGCTCCATGCACTCCATGGCAAAGGCGATTACGGCGCCCGAAGAGATGGTGTCCATGCCCAGTTTATTGCACAGGTAATCGCAATGGACGGCGGCATCCATATCCTTGTTGAGGACGAATGCGGTGAATGCTGAAATGCTTTCATACTCGCCGCCCTCGTGCACGGGCGTTGCAAACGGCCCCTTTTTCACCTCGACGATGCGGCCGCAGGCAATGGGGCAGCCGGAATAGCAGCCGTTTGCCTTCACCAGGTTGTTCTCCTGGAACCGGTCGAAGAGCTCGGGGGCCTTGCCCCAGCTGTTGGATCGCCAGTTCTGGGTGGGCCAGTCGCCGTCCTCATCGTTGGCGGCAAGGTCTCCCATGGTGCCGTACTTGTTGAAACCGTCGCACATTTCGTTTGAGCGGACCGTTTTCATTGCGTTTTTGGCGGCGGCAAGATATCTTTTTTTATCGGAATGAACAATTTTGCCGTCCCCTCCCACGCAAACGGCCAGGAGGTTCTTGGAGCCAAGCACGGCGCCGCCGCCGGCCCTGCCCGCCGCCCGGTCCCGCAGCATGACGGAGGCGAACTTCACCAGGTTCTCGCCGGCGGGGCCGATGGTCATGGCGGAGCTTCTTTTGTAATCCTTCAGGATGTTCTCTTCGAGCCAGTCTGTTTTTTCATAGACGCTTTTTCCGGAAATGGCGTCCGCGTCATGAAGGGCCGCGCATCCGTCCAGCACCGTCAAATACTTCGGTGTCTCGGATCTGCCCTCCACCACGATAAAGTCCACGCCGGCCCGCCGCATGTCCGGCCCAAAGTTACCGCCGCAGCGCGATTCGCCCCAGGCATGGGTCTGGGGGGATTTAAAGCAGACCATCACGCTTCCCCCGCCGGGCACCATGTTCTCGGAAAGAGGGCTGGTGGAAAAAATAACCTTGTTTTCCGGGCCAAGGGGATCCGCCTTTGCCGGGACCTCCTTGTATAGAAGATGCGCCGAGTATCCGGCCCCTCCGATAAATTTGCGGGCAATGTCCGCGTCAACATCTTCCAATACGCACGTGTTTGCCGTCAGGTTCATCCGTAATAATTTGCCTGCATATCCTGTTAACGCCATCCTGTATTCCTCCTTAGCCGCCGATTAAAAACCGGTTGCATTTAATGTGTTGGTTCTCTTTGAGCCGGGTTGAGTAGTCCTTCACGACCATGCCGTCGATGGAAAGGGCGATGGGCCCCCGGAAAATTCGCTTTTCCGAATTCCACACGGACGGCGGCAGTTCTTCGCCGGCCTCCCGGTCGATCCGGTGGATCAGGGTAAGGACGCTGCTGTTCTCCGGAAGTTCGAATTCACGCAGGGTAAAAGGAAATTTCTCCTTCAACGAACCGCAAATCTCAAATATGACTTTCATGGGGCTGCCTTTTCGAACCCGCCAAACCCGGTTAACCCCACACGGGGCGGTCCGGCGAACGGCAAGTCGACAGTTTCGTTAATTGATGATCGGTGTCCTCGCGGCAATACACCCCGTTGTTTCCCATGAGCCGGGTCCCGCCTGGAACACCCACCGCCGGGAAAGTCGACATGCCGCCCGCGACACCTGCCGCTACAAGGTTGGTCGCCGCGCGGCCCCGGGGCGCCCGCACCGAAGATATAAATTGAGTATCCCGGCAACCGGGCTAAAACCCGGCATATCGATTCGGCGCTCATACCGGTTGAGCATGACGTTTCTCCCGTGTTGGAATGCTTCTCCTGCATCACGCCTCCGGGGCATGGGAAAGCGGGGAGAGCTGTGCTATCTGAACGATCGCGCAAAATCAACGATATCGTTCACCAGCAGCCTGGGCTCCTCCAGGGAGGCAAAGTGACCGCCCCTGGGAAAAGCGGTCCAGCGCTGGATATTGTAAAGGCGCTCTGCATAGGATCTCGGGGGCCAGGGAAAGCTTTCAGCCGGAAACATGGCGGCGGCGGTGGGCACCTCGACCCTGGGCCGTTCCCTTGTACCCAGAACCCTACCCCCCTCCTCGCGGCGGCCGTAATAGATCCAGGTGGAGGTGTTGAAGGTCTTGGTCACGAGGTACACCATGATATTGGTGAGCATGCCGTCCTTGGAATGGGCGCTCTCCACGTTGTCTCCGTCGATGTCCGACCATGCATGGAACTTTTCGACAATCCAGGCCGCGACTCCCACCGGGCTGTCCATCATGGCATAGCTCAGTGTCTGGGGCTTGGTGGCCTGCTGGGTGCGGTAGCCGTCCTGGAGCACAACCGAGGGGTGGGTCCGGCATTTTTCGGCCCAGGCCTTCTCCTC
>PPCM01000650.1_pt1 | contig 24783 bp, 26 predicted proteins | sample 1555541 | NCBI WGS metagenome assembly PPCM01 (sample SAMN05284479, study PRJNA326546) | Marine sediment metagenome, whole genome shotgun sequencing project. | isolation source: marine sediment | place: Germany: Wadden Sea | collected 2012-09-05 | reverse complement strand
TCCCCCAGACCCCCATCCCCTCTCCTTTCCCAAACTTTTTGTCTGCGCAATGCGCGCGAACAGAGAGTTAAGAAAGGTTTTGCACTTTCTTGGCGAGACGGGATAAAACGAGTACAGAAGAATTCCAAGATATAAATTTTCTATGGAGTAACCATGATTCCTTCTGATTTTTATCGTGGTCGCAGGCTTCGTTCCAGCCTCGCCATGCGTGAACTTGTTCGGGAAAACGAGGTCACAGCCAGTGACCTGATCATGCCCTATTTTGTAGTCGAGACGGACGATGCCTCTTTCATGAAAGAGATCAGCTCCATGCCCGGCCAATACCAACTTTCCCTCAAACAGCTTGAGAACAGAGTCGGCGAAGCAGTTGAGAACGGACTCAAGTCCTGCATCCTGTTTGGCATTCCGGCAGAGAAAGACGAAACCGGTTCTCAGGCATATGATGATACTGGTATCGTGCAGAAGGCCATTCGCCTGCTCAAAGACCGTTGGCCCCAGCTGATCGTCGTTGCCGACACCTGCCTGTGTGAATACACCTCTCACGGTCACTGCGGTCTCGTTAAAAACGACTATGTTCAGAACGATCCCACACTAAATTTATTGGCAAAAACTGCTGTTGCTCAAGCCCGCGCTGGTGCAGACATTGTGGCCCCATCCGACATGATGGATGGCCGCATTGCAGCCATGCGCGCTGCGCTGGATGATGCGGGATTCATCAACACCCCCATCATGTCCTATGCAGTAAAATACGCCTCTGCTTTTTACGGCCCGTTCCGCGAGGCTGCAGAATCCACCCCGCAGTTCGGCGACCGCAAGACCTACCAGATGGACCCGCCCAATTCCCGTGAAGCCATGCGCGAAGCCATGGCCGACCTCGAAGAAGGCGCTGACTTTCTCATGGTCAAACCCGGTATGCCCTACCTCGACATTATCCGTCAGGTCCGCGACAACTTTGACGTACCTGTAGCTGCATACCAAGTCAGCGGCGAGTACTCCATGATCAAAGCTGCCGCCCAGAATGACTGGATCGATGAAATGGGCGTTGTCATGGAATCCTTGGTAGCATTCAAACGTGCCGGGGCCGATCTCATTCTCACTTACTTTACCGAAGACGTCTTAAAGGCGCTGAAGAAATAATTATGAGCGAACATAAAGGACATCCCGGCGGTTGCCCGCCTGAAGGTCATCCCGGAGGCCACCCCGGTGGCAAACCTGCTGGTCACCCCGGCGGACATCCCCACGGCAAAATGCACCCCGGTGCAGAAACTGCGCCCAAGCGTTTCCTCGATGATGGAGAAACACCCATCTGTCGTCTTATCGCATGGGAAGTAACCCGCTCCTGTAACCTTGCCTGCAAACATTGCCGCGCCGAGGCACACCCGGAGCCGTATGAAGGCGAGCTCGATACAGCCGAAGCAAAGGCACTCATCGACACCTTCCCGGACGTGGGTTCTCCCATCATCATTTTCACGGGCGGCGAGCCCATGATGCGTCATGACGTGTACGAACTCATCGCCTACGCCAAGGCCAAAGGTCTGCGTTGCGTCATGGCTCCCAACGGTACACTCATCACACCCGAAACCGCACAGAAGATGAAGGACGCTGGCATTGAACGCTGCTCCATCTCCATCGATGCACCAGAAGCTGTCCAGCACGACGAGTTCCGTGGCGAACTCGGTGCCTTTGACGCTTCCATGCGCGGTATCCAGTACCTGAAAGATGTTGGTATCGAATTCCAGATCAACACCACTGTCACAAAGAACAATCTCCATCTCTTCAAAGATATTTTCAATCTTTGCGAAGATCTTGGTGCATCTGCTTGGCACATCTTCCTGCTCGTCCCCACAGGCCGTGCAGTAGAACTGGGCACCGAAGTCATCACCGCCAATGAGTACGAAGAGGTACTGAACTGGTTCTATGACTTCCGCCAGACCACAGACATGCAGCTCAAGGCGACTTGCGCACCGCATTACCACCGCATCCTGCGCCAGCGGGCCAAGGAAGACGGAACTCCGGTCAACTTCGAAAACTTCGGCCTTGATGCAGTCAGCCGTGGTTGCCTCGGCGGAGTCGGCTTTTGTTTCATTTCCCATCGCGGTCAAGTACAGCCCTGCGGCTATCTTGAACTCGATTGCGGTAACACTCGCGACACCCACTTCCCAGATATCTGGAAGAAATCCCAGCAGTTCCTCAATCTTCGCAACCCCGATGTCTATGACGGCAAATGTGGTCATTGCGAATACGAAAAGGTCTGTGGAGGCTGCCGCGCCCGCGCCCAAACGATGAAAGGTCACTACTTAAAGGAAGAACCCCTCTGCTCCTACGAGCCGAAAAAGAAACCCAAAAAGTAAGGCCACAACAAAACGCGCCCGCACAACATCGCGAAGCGCACCAAAAAGTTTGGGAGGATTCTTAAGGAACCTTTTTCAAAAGGTTCCTTAAGCCCTCGGAGAGCCGTCGGAGGCACTTAAATGGACAATTACGACAAGCAAATACTCGATATCATCCAGTCCCACTTCCCCCTAGCTTCTCGTCCATACGAAGAAGTCGGTAAACAAGTTGGGCTCACTGAAGCAGAAGTTTTGGAACGCGTTCGCGACCTCAAAAAGTCCGGCCTCATCCGCCGCATGGGTGCAAACTTCACTTCCAAAGCACTAGGCTGGCAGTCCACTCTGTGCGCTGCTTCCTGCCCGGAAGAGAAGATCGATGAATTCGTAGCCGAAGTGAACAAACACGATGGTGTCACGCACAACTATCTGCGTGAAAACGAATTCAACATCTGGTTCGCACTGATTGCCCCGGATATGGACGCGGTGGAAGCAACGCTCGCATCCATTACCGAAGCAACAGGCATCAAGGTTCTCAATCTGCCTGCGGACAAGCTGTTCAAGATCAAAGTTGACTTTAAAATGAATAAATAGCGAGAAGAAGAGGGAACCAATGGACAAACTCATCAAATCCCTCTTGCTTGGAACAGCTGCCGGAATCATAGATGTTATTCCCATGGTTCTTCAGGGACTCAGCTGGCAGGCCAATGTGTCGGCCATGATCCACTGGATCGGCCTTTCCGTCATAATCACATATGCCCGACTGCCACTCTCTGGATGGCTGTCGGGCATTATTCTTGGTTTGCTGACAGGTATTCCTCTCGCGGTACTGGCAACAGAAACAGTTGCCACAGCTTGGATACCCATTACGATTTCATCGATACTGCTTGGAGGCTTACTCGGCCTTATGTCAGAACGCCTGATTACCAATCAGCCATTCAAATTTTAATAGACCTAAGAAAAACTAAAAGCCCGCAATCCTTTGGATTGCGGGCTTTTTTGTTATCCATCGCCTTAATGAATCTTTATTACACCATCTTTCATATATTCTTTCAGAATGACATCATACTGACTTAAGCCATTTTTCGGTTTCACCTTCATCTCATCAAGAGCCTGCTGCACTCTCTTAATCAAAGCATCATCTGTAGCTTTGTTAAAAGCGGCATATAATTCCAATTGAAATAAGGTGAAGACCATCTCATAATCATCAAGCTCCAACCCAGCAGCCTTAATCCCACTAGGAGCGGCAGTGTCAGCCTGTGTAATTAAATCAACACGTCCAACATCAAGCATCTTGAACATCTGTGCATCTTCAATCAACTCATGCAATTCACTTTTTTCGACCCCGAATTGAGTCTCTAAAATATGAACCGGAGCGCTGTTTCGAATGACACCAATCTTATAATTCTTCAAATCATCAGGAGAACTGATCGTTGCCTTTGTTTCTTTCTTAGCAACCAACCCAAGACGAACTCTTCCGATAGGGCCTACCCACTTAAAACGATCATTGCGTTGAGGGGTCCAGGCCATCCCTATAATAATAGTTCCAGGGACACTCTCAGTGTCCTCTACTGCACGAGGCCAACTAATAGAGAGGATATCCTTCGCATTGAGAGGAATCCCCACTTTATTCATACTCTCAACCACAACCTTTACACCAACGCCGTCAGCCACACCCTGCTCATTCCTATAATTAAAGGGGGGGACATCTCCGATGTATACGGTAAAATCACTCTCACCAATACAGATTGAGGGAGTAAGAAGAATCGCAAAAAATATGTAAATTAAACTTAGTGTTCGCATCTTTGGCTCATAATAATGTCATCACATACAGCATACTCAGCATGAAACACATGGCAAGGATTATAATTACTCCCCGACTTGTCAGGCAGGACTTGCGAACCAAGCCCGGAGGATGTACACCCATCCCAACACATTGAACCTGAGCGGAGTGAACGATATGATACTTTCCCCCTCCATGCTTTCCTCGGATTTTGCCAACATGGAAACCGAGCTGAAAGACCTGAAAAAAGCTGGCCTTAAGTGGGTCCATCTGGACATCATGGATGGCGCATTCGTGCCCAACATCACCTTTGGTCCGCCTATCATCAAGGCTATGCGCAAGAAATCGGATCTTTTCTTCGACTGCCACCTGATGATCGAAGAACCAGGACGCTACATCGAAGAATTCGTTGACGCTGGAGCCGACCTGATTTGCGTTCATGCAGAAGCGTGCACACATCTTGAGCGCGTATGTGCCCAGATTGCCGAAGCTGGTGCAAAGCCCGCTATAGCACTCAATCCTCACACACCGCTGGAATCGATCAAATACCTCATCCCCCAACTGTACATGGTACTAATCATGTCCGTTAACCCAGGATTTGGCGGTCAGAAATTCATCCCCTTCTGTCTGGACAAAGTAAAAGAACTCAAGGGCATGATCACTGATGCTGGAGCAGACACACTAATCCAGATCGATGGTGGCGTTACAGCCGAGAATGCAAAAGAACTTACAGACGCTGGGGTTGATGTCCTCGTCTCCGGTTCTGCCTTCTTTGGTTTCCCGCCATACAAAGAACGTCACAAAGTATTCCAAGACGCCTGCAAGTAATATTGCTTTAGATTGTACAATCCGGGGGCTGCTCGACCAGCCCCTTTTTCTTTGAGGTAATACATGGCCGTTATTTCCTTGCGCGAAATATCCATCAACTTCACTGGAACGATTCTGTTGGACAAAGTGTCCATGCAGATCGAATCAGGTGAACGAGTCTGCCTACTGGGCAGAAATGGTGAGGGGAAATCCACCCTGCTCTCCATCATTGAGGGCAAGACCAAGCCAGACCATGGCAGTGTTGATTATGCCAAGGGTTCGCGCGTTGCCATGCTCCCTCAGGAAGTTCCTCAGAATCTCGACGGCACCGTCTACGACATTGCCGCTCAGGGACTCGGCGCCATCGGCACCCACCTAACGGCATACCATGACGCTTCGCGCGCGCTAGCTGATGCTTCAGGTGACCACGACAAACACGTCGCCATGCTTGAACGCGCTCAGCACGCTCTGGAAGATGCTGGCGGATGGCCCCACCATCAAACTATTGAGACAGTGCTTTCGCATCTTAAACTCGATGGGGATGATGTATTTTCTTCTCTTTCAGGTGGCACCAAACGCCGAACCCTGCTTGCTCGTGCTCTGGTTTCCAACCCAGATCTGCTTATTCTGGACGAACCGACTAACCATTTGGACATCGAATCCATCACTTGGTTAGAAGATTTTTTGCTTCGCCAGAACGCAGCCCTGCTCTTTGTCACTCACGATAGAACATTTCTCAGACGACTTGCCACACGCATCATTGAAGTAGACCGCAGCAAGCTCCACAACTGGGATTGCAATTACGAGACGTATCTCGAACGCAAGGAAATGGACCTCTCGGCCGAAGCTAAACAAAATCACAATTTCGACAAGAAATTGGCTGAAGAAGAGACATGGATTCGTCAGGGAATCAAAGCACGCCGCACCAGAAATATGGGCCGAGTCCGCGACCTGCGTAAAATGCGAGAGGAGCGAAAAGCACGCCGAGAGCGCACCGGCTCTGTCAAAATGGTCATTCAGGAAGCGGACCGCACAGGCAAGCTTGTCGCTGAAGCTAAAAATCTCTGCTTTGGCTACGAAGACTCACCAATCGTAGGTGACTTTTCTACGGCCATCATGCGTGGCGACAAAGTTGGCCTCATTGGTCCCAACGGCGTTGGCAAGACCACCCTGCTTCGCCTCCTGCTCGGCAAACTTGATCCGCAAGGTGGTTCCATCCGCCACGGCGTCAATCTGCAAATCTGCTACTTCGACCAACTCCGAGAGCAGCTCGATGAAACGCAGTCAGCACGGTATAACATTGCAGATGGCAACGATTTTCTCGACATAGGTGGGCGACGCAAGCACGTCATGACGCACCTCAAAGACTTTCTGTTCACACCGGACCGCGCAAAAGTCCCTGTATCCGTCCTTTCTGGTGGAGAACGAAACCGCCTTCTTCTTGCTCGCCTCTTCACCAAGCCATCCAATGTGCTGGTGATGGATGAACCAACAAACGATCTCGACGCCGAGACACTCGACCTGCTCGAAGAGTTGCTCATGGAATACCCTGGCACTTTGTTGTTGGTCAGCCATGATAGAGCCTTCCTCAACAATGTCGTGACGTCCACGATCGCCTTTGAGGGTAACGGCACTGTCGCAGAATATGTTGGAGGTTATGACGACTGGATTCGCCAGCGGCCTGATACCCCAACCACACCTGCCAAGGCATGCAAGCCCAAGCTAGAGAAGAAGGAACAGCCAAAAGCTGCTAAACAAAAACTCAGCTACAAAGTTAAATACGAGCTTTTGCAAAAGCGCGACGAATTGCAAAAGCTACCTGCTGTCATTGAGAAGCTGGAGAACGACCTAGAAACAATCCAGAACCAAATGGCTGACCCTGATTATTTCAAAAATAGCGGCGAGGCCATGGCTGCAGATCAAAGCCGCATGGAAAGCATTGAAGCCGAACTAGAAACCGCTTATACCACTTGGGAAGAACTTGAAGCCGCCCTCGAAGGCGTTGAATTGGATTGATAAAATGAGTGAATACACTATCCGCATGGTCGAACCTGAAGACCTTACAGGTTGCCATACTGTCGAAGTTCGCAGCTTTCCACCCAGTGAAGCTGCATGGACCTCTTCTTTGGAAAAACGCATCAGCAATTACCCTGAAGGTTTTCTCGTCGCCGAATGCGACGGCAAAGTCGTCGGTCAGGTAAACAGCGGATCAACCAGCAAGGAAGACATCACCGATGAAGAATTCAAACAGCTTATCGGACACGATCCAGAAGGTTCGAATATCGTGATTTTTTCTCTGTCCGTACTGCCGGAATACCGAAAGCTCGGTGTTGGAGCTAAATTGCTGTCCAGTTTTATCGATCAATCTCGCACCCTCGGCAAAGCCAAAGTGATGCTGCTCTGCAAAGACAAGCTTATCAACTATTATGGCAAGTTCGGCTTCAAAGATTGCGGAGTGTCCGATTCTGATCACGGCGGTGCTGTCTGGCACATGATGGAATTGGCGCTCTAGCAACACGCTCCATTCAGCATTAAAAGCAACAGGCCTGACAGGAATACTCCTGTCAGGCCTTTAATTTCACTTTTCGTCAGCCTAGCTCAACCAGTCATCGCCTTCCTCAATGGGAGCAAAACCGCGACGCATGGTGTTTTCGCACACCAAACGTGGGTCCATGAATTGGAGAAGGTAGTCTGGGCCACCGGCCTTGGAGCCGACACCAGACATCTTGAATCCACCGAAAGCGTGACGCTCAACAAGAGCACCAACAGACGGCTTATTGAGATACAAGTTACCTACACGGAAGTCCTTGCGAGCTTGCTCCAGATTTGCGGGGCTACGAGTATAAATAGCGCCAGTCAATGCAAACTGAGTGGAGTTGGCGATATCAATGGCATCATCCATATTCTTGGCACGCATGACAGACAGTACCGGGCCAAAGACTTCTTCCTGCGCGATACGATGATCCTTGGTGATCCCTTCAACAATCGTCAGCGGAGCGTAGCAGCCGCCTGTTGCCTTGAGATCATCAGAGACTTCACGCTTAACGAGAATCTTACCTTCAGATTCAGCAATTTTAACGTAACGCAGAACATTTTCCAAAGCAGCCTTGTCGACGACCGGGCCCATGTAGTTGGCCGGATTTTCTGCCGGGCCGAGCTTCACGGAATGAGCAGCCTCGGTAAGACGTTCGATGAAGCGGTCATAGATGGGATCGAGTACGATCACGCGAGAGCAGGCAGAGCATTTCTGGCCCTGGAAACCAAAGGCAGCGTAAAGCACGCCGAGAACGGCTTCATCAAGATCAGCATCATCATCAATAATGGTAGCATTCTTACCACCCATTTCAGCGATGACTTTTTTGCACTGCTGCTGGCCGGGCTGCACTTTGGCAGCGCGTTCCTGAATACGTAGGCCAATTTCCATGGAGCCAGTAAAGGCAATCACAGAAACATCAGGATGGTCTACAAGGTGATCACCCATGACCGAGCCACGGCCCGGGCAGTAGTTGAAGACACCTTCAGGCAAGCCTGCTGCTTTCCACATGTCGGTCAGGCCGTTGCCGATGACAGAGGATATTCCAGCAGGTTTGTAAACAACCGGACAACCGGATGCGATAGCGGCGGCAACCATTCCCACGGAAATCGCGAGCGGGAAGTTCCACGGTGCGATGACTGCAGCAACACCCTTACCTTGATAAAAGAGCTGGCTCATTTCACCGGGAGCATGTCCCATGCGACGAGGTTCGCCGAGGCGAATAGTCTCCCGAGCGTAGTATTCAAGAAAATCGATGGCCTCAGCCACATCGCCCTGAGCCTGATCCCACTGCTTGCCAACCTCAAGAATCTGAACAGCACACAAATCGTGCATATTGTCCTTGAGATATTGAGCAGCTTTCAAAAGAACTTCAGCGCGCTCTTCAGGAGCTACGTCACGCCATTTCAAGTATGCTTCGGAAGCACCCTCGATGGCGCGGTCAACTTCACCCACACCAGCCTGGCATACGGAACCGATGATCTCGTCAGGATTCGCTGGGTTGTAAGAGTCGAGCGTATCGCTTGTCTCCACTTCCTGACCATTAATATACAACGGGATTTTCTTACCCATATTGCCACGCAGTTTCGCGATGGCTGCGGGATACGCTTTCCGTTCATCTTCAATAGTGAAATCCACTATTGGGTAGTTCTGGAATCGAGCGAGTCCTTCAGATGGTTCAGGCGGTACAGTCTTGCCTTCCAACTGAGCACGCAATGTCACTTCTGGATTCTCCAGCAAGCGATCCATGTCAGCCTCATCGGCAAAGGTCATCTTGAGGAAAGATTCGTTGGCAGTATTTTCCAGCAGGCGACGAACGAGATATGCCATGCCAGGCAACAGATCGCCGTACGGACAATAGAGACGTACGCGTTTTGCAACATTCTTGAGGCCCTTACGGACAGGCTCTGCCATGCCGTAGAGTACCTGGAACTCATACCGTTCATCAGGAACATTCATATCACTCGCCATTTCCATAACGGCAGAGATGGAGCGAATATTATGAGAAGCACAGGCGTAATGGCAGATATCGCTGTTTTCCAGAATCATCTTGGAAACACGCTCAAAAGCCATGTCGGATTCTGGCTTGTGCGTCCAAACCGGAACCTCCCAACCATTCTGCTTGGCCATGACGGTTTCATAATCCCAGTATGCACCCTTTACCAAACGGATAGAGACTGGGAGATTCGCCTCACGAGACCATGCGAGGAAATCGCGAACATCATCATCTACGCATTTGAGGTAGGCCTGAAATACAATGCCGAGATGCGGGTAATCGGGGTACTTGGTGCGCAGCCGCTTATAAAGCTCAATGGTAGCGTCCTTGTATTTGAGGGATTCCATGTCGATACACATGAATCCACCCATCTCCATTACCTTCTTATAGATAGGCTCAATGCGGGACATCATGCCTGCAGCAGTGCCATCCAAATCCACAGCTTTTGACTGCGAATAAAATGCGGACGGCTTGACGGCGACGTTCACTTTGGGAGCATGGCCCCAATCGAGGTCATTATTCCCACCCTCAAGCGGCTTCCATTTGCTAAGCTCTTTCTGCATGGCTTCCAGAACTTCCAGATAACCATCGCGATAGGCATCAGATTCCACTTCAGAAACAGTAGCTTCACCAAGCAAATCAAGGACAAAAGAGAATCCGTCTTTACGGAGCTTCTTGATACCTTTGACGGCTTCCTTGGAAACCTGTCCAATAATGAACTGGCGTGCCATGGATTCAATGTTGGAGCGGATTGTTTTATTCAAGACCTTGGCAACGAGACCGCCGCCGATTTTAGTCTTGGTAGCACCCCATTTAAGAACATCTGGGATATTGGAATCGTCAGCCGCAAAATATTCTTCGATATGGCGAGAAAGGGATTCCGAGGTGTTGAGATAAGGAAGAACATCAACAAAACGAAACATTTGAATCTTGAAATCTTCGTTTTTCATGGACCAATCCATGACCTTTCCAGTCCACCAACCTTTGTTGAAAACCGAAGGAGATTCGCCAGAAATGGACGCAAAAAACTCCCTGCCCCGAGCAATAATTCTCGGATCCAGGGAGGACATATCAGTAGTCATTGAAAGCTCCTTTAAGTATGGTCTATTCGTCAGTGGAAGGAAGGGGAATAACGCGGGACTCCTTTACCGTGGTCAACACGATAGTGGAGTTGGTATCACGCACAGCCGCGATGGTGCCGAATTTAGCAAGTGTAGCTTGAAGAGCTTCAGTGTCTCTCACTCGTACCTTGACCAGATAAGAATCACGACCAGCGGTGTAATGAACTTCGAGTACTTCGGGCAATTCGGCGAGTCTTTCACCGACTTCAGTAGCCCCAACCCCCTCTTCCACCCTGATGGCGGTAAAGGCTGTAAGACTTCGTCCCAGCACCTTATGGTCCACGATACATTCGTACCCTTTGATGATGCCATTACGACGCAACTTGCGGACACGCTCCAACACTGCCGATGGAGCTTTGCCAACCTTTCGTGCGATTTCGGCATTAGAAACCTTGCCGTCCTCCTGAAGTATATTCAGGATTCGTAGATCGAGATCGTCAATTTTTCTGTTATTCATGATTAAAAGGAATAATATTCTTTTTGCATAATGTCAACACACCTCGAAAAACAGGCCGACAAAAACATCGTTCCTACCTTTTCATTTCTAAAAACCTCAGATATATTTACCAATCGAATCAGTTAAATAACAATTGAGCACACACTCTAATTTACGGACACCTGCATTGCCCAATCTTAATCAGTCATCCACTCACCCGGGAGCCGCCATTTCTGCGAGTATGCAGTCCGGAAATCTTCGGATTTCCCTTATGGGAAGGCTGGATGCTTCCGGTACGGCAAGCGTGTGGGATGATGCTATCGCCCCACTCAGTAAAGGTGGGTACACCTCTGTCACAGCAGACTGTGGTGGGATTGACTACATGGATGGTTCCGGAGTGGCGCTCCTGCTCAAGCTTCGAGAAGAAGCGCGCCAGCAATGCGGTGCACTTGAACTCACGAATCTCAGAGCAGAGCTGCAGCAGCTTGTTGACCTAACGTGGGATTCACCGCTGCCCCAATGGACAGCCAATCTAAAAGAACGACGTGGTTTCAGAGTCGCCGTAGGCAAAGCTACTGAAGAACTATTTATTGGTACTCGCGAAATGGTCGCCTTTGTAGGTGAAGCGACAGTTACCATTCTGGATGCTATCGCACACCCAAGCAAAGTCCGTTGGAAGGACGTACTGCTCTCCTGCATTAATGTCGGCGTGGACTCGCTCTTTATCATTGTTCTTATAGGCTTCCTTATGGGCCTGATCATGTCTTTTCAATCTGCCGTCAGCCTGCAACGCTTCGGTGGTGAGATTTACGTACCAAACATGCTCGGCTTGGTGATGTTTCGCGAGATGGGACCACTTGTCACTTCCATCCTTTTGGCTGCCCGTTCCGGCTCAGCTTTTGCTGCTGAAATCGGAACTATGAAAATCAATGAGGAACTAGACGCACTTACTACCATGGGCCTTTCACCCATGCGTTTTCTGGTAGCTCCAAAACTCATTTCCGCTCTGGCTATGGTTCCGCTCATGACCGTATTCTTTAATATGGCAAGTCTCGTAGGTGGCGCAGTAGTCATGCTCTCCCTCGGCTTCCCTCTGGTTACCTTTACCTCCCGCGTGTTCGCCTATTTGCAATTTGATGATTTCTGGGGAGGAATGCTCAAAGCTGTTGTTTTCTCGGTTCTGGTCGCAGGCGTTGGCTGCCTGCGCGGAATCCAAACCAAAGACGGCGCTAGCGCGGTTGGACTGTCCACCACAAGTGCAGTGGTCTCAGGTATCATCCTGATTGCTTTTGCTGACGGCATTTTTGCCATGGCCTTTTACTATCTTGGTTGGTAATCACTGATGATGGATACAAACAAACCCGTCATAAGCGTACGCAATCTCACATGTGGCTACGATGATACCGTTGTCGTGGAAAATGTGAGCTTTGACATCCAACGAGGTGAAGTTTTCGTTATCCTTGGCGGTTCTGGCTGTGGTAAATCCACACTGCTGAAAAATATGATCGGCCTCTATGATCCCATGGGCGGTCAGGTTTTTTTTGACGACGATGATTTGATAACCGCTCCCCGCCCTCTTCGTGAAAAGATTATCAGCAAATTCGGTGTAATGTATCAGATGGGCGCCCTCTTTGGCTCCATGTCTCTATTACAAAACGTCATGCTTCCATTGGAAGAATTCACCGATTTGCCACACGAAGCCATGACCATGATCGCAAAGACCAAACTTGCTATGGTCAATCTGGAGCACGCACTGTACAAGCTGCCTGCAGCTATTTCCGGCGGCATGAAAAAACGCGCAGCCATCGCCCGCGCCATGGCACTTGATCCGGGTATCCTTTTTCTGGACGAACCCGGCGCAGGGCTTGATCCCATTTCATCAGCCGAACTTGATGAACTGATTCTCAGCCTGTCCAAAACTCTTGGCATCACTTTCGTTATTGTCACCCACGAACTGGAATCCATTTACAAAACTGCAGATCGGGTTATCATGCTCGACAAGGGTGTGAAAGGAATCGTGGCCGAAGGTGATCCCAAAGAATTGAGAGACACCTCAGAAAATATTTTTGTAAAACGATTCTTCCACCGTATGCCCAATCTCAAACAAGGCAATCCGTGATTGAATAAGGATTCGATATGGTACGAAAGCACGACTATTTCAAACTCGGTTCCTTCATAATAGTAGGCACCTGCATGCTGGTGGCAGTAGTCATCATCTTAGGTGCAGGCCGTTATTTCCAGACGTCCTATCCTGTGGAAAGCTATTTTAATGAATCCGTTAACGGCCTCGAAATCGGCTCTCCTGTCAAATTGCGCGGTGTAAAAATCGGGCGGGTTTCAGACATCAACTTTGTTGCCAACAAATACGGTGAAGCCAATCAGGGAAATACGCGCTACGTTCTTGTGACGTGCGATATTGACCCCTCACTTTTTCAAGACATAGATGAAGAAGAGTTTAACGCGGCTATCCGCAAAGAAGTTGGGATCGGCCTGCGAGTTCGCCCAACCTCACTCGGTCTGACAGGACAATTATTCCTGAATTTCGTTTACACCGAAGCAGCAGACAACCCGCCGTTAAAGATTTCTTGGCAACCTGATGTTGCCTATATTCCATCCATGCCCTCCACGTTAAACCGACTTGAAGGCGCAATTACAACCATCAGTAAAACGCTTAGTGGTATTAAGCAGGAAGATATTGTCGCTATTATTGGAGACGTAAAATCCATCGTCAGTACCATTGATGAATTCATGAAGACTGAAGGCGGGCAGGAAGCAGGAAACCGTATCATAGGCATTCTCCAGAAGACTGAAAGCATCCTCTCTCGCACAGATGCAATCCTTGCTGATCCCGCTGTGGCCCGGCTTATCCCGGAAACAACCGGCGCCATTGCCGGCATGAACCACATCATTAATGAATCGTCTGAAGATGTCATAATCCTACTCAAGGAAGCACGTGTTGCCATGGCAAGCTTCCGCCAAGCCTCAGACATCCTAGCCAAGAACCTGGAAAGCCCACGCGTTAACAAGGCAATGGATGAATTTTCCGTAACTCTAGAAAACGTATCCAAAGCCTCACAAGACCTAACTAGTGCAGTGGCAAAAATCCATGCCTTAGCCAACAGGGTCAATGGTTTGGTTGCTAGTGAAGAATCAAATATCCACTCAATTCTTCAAGACACTCGCGAAGTTATGCAGAACATCAAGGAACTCAGCGGAGATGCCAAGCGGTATCCCTCTGGTGTAATTTTCGGCAAGCCGCCGAGTAAAGCCACACCCGACTCCAAGTAAGGGGACTCAACCATGAAACGATACCCTATTATTATCCTTATTCTTGTTGTCGCACTTGCGGCCACGGCCTGCGTCAAACTCGGAGGCAAGCCAATCGACAAGAAATTCTATCGCATCGCTCCGACCAGAACAGCTGAGCCTGCTGCCGCGCCCAACGATGCCGTGTTGAAAGTTCGCCGCATGAAGATCTCTGACTTCTACAATACGCGAGAACTTGTTTATCAAATGAAAGATGGCCGTATTGAGTCAGACTTCTACAACATGCTGTTTGTTCCGCCATCCAATATGCTGACAACAGAACTTCGCCGCTGGCTAGCTGCTTCAGGACGGTTCACGCATATCGTTGAACCAGGCAGCATGGTTGTTCCAACCTTGACCTTGGAAGGCGTCGTTGGAGCCATGTATGGCGATTACACCACCGACACGCCCACAGCTGTCATTGAGATGCAATTCTTCTTGGTAGATGAAAATACTACCAACAATGATATTGTGTTTTCTCGAGATTACAGGCAGCGTATCCCGCTGACCCAGCCAGAGCCACATGAGCTGGTCCAAGCCCTGACCACCGGAGTCGAGGCGATCTTTACGCAACTCGAAAATGACCTTTCAACGGTACAATATAATTAAATGACAAAAAAACAGAAACGGGACTTGTACGAGCCCGAAGAATTTGACGCACAGTTTGACGGTCCAAGCCGCTCACAACTCAAGCGTGATAGCAACGCCTTGCAACAGCTTGGTATGGACCTTGCCGCTTTGGGAGATAAAACAATCAAAGAAGCAGGCCTGCCGGAACTCGTCGAAAAAGCGCTGCTCCAGATCAAAAAAATGCCCAAGCATGAGGCAAAACGACGCCATATGCAGTATGTAGGCAAGCTCATGCGCACCTTTGACACCACGTACGTCAGCGAAATAGTTGAAGCCGCCAAACAGGGACTCACCGTCAAGACTGTAGAATTTCACCGTCTTGAAAAAATACGGGAACGCCTCGTCGCAGGAGACGAAGAGCTCATACAGGAGATGTTTGACACATACCCTGAACAAAGACAGCGTATGCGCCAACTCATTTTGGGCGCTCGACGAGAACAGGCGAAAGGTAAGCCTCCTAAGGATTTCCGCCAGCTCTTCAAGCTGTTGCGAGAGCTTCCTCCTGTTGAAGACGAAAATTAATCTCCCTCTGCCCCTTGACGCTTGCGTCTGGGGAATTATCTTTCACTGACAGACAGAACCCATTGTTACATACAATGGAAAAGGAGATACTATGGTTATTCACGAATATGCCGGAATCGTTACGGAACTCGAAGACCGCGAATGCCCGCATTGTGGCAAAGTCATGGGTGCATGGTTACCCCCGGGAGAGACCGGTTGGGATGTCATCCTCGTTTGCGAAAACAACAGCTGCGAATATTATCTTGGCTCCGAAAATGACATCGCCAACAAGCGCGAAGATTCTCATCTCGGTTGCCGCTACGCACTTGATCCAGGCAATGGCTACAAGCCTGTAAACCTCCTGGCCGTCTGCCCTCACTAGTAGAACACCAGTAGAGAACACCAGTAGAGAACACCGCAGAAAACCCCGCTTCGGCGGGGTTTTCTGTTTTTGATGTGCACCATTAGTGAAACCGATCATATGCATCCTATCAAATGATGATTGTATCTGTTCCAAAGCAGAACGAAGGGTGATAGATCTCCTTTCACACTGAGAAAAAAGGAAGAAAATGTGACTGGAACTCAAGGAAAAGGCAAAGCTCTCGCGGCACTCTGGGCCGCAGTAACCCTATGGGCAAGTTCATTCATTGCGCTCAAATTTGCATTTCAGCATTTCGATCCCATGGTGGTCATTTTTGGCCGAATGATTATTGCCTCCCTTTGTTTCCTGCTCGTTTTCAAGAACCTCAAGAAAATCGACTACCGCCCCGGAGACTGGAAACTACTTTTATTCATGGGAGTCTGTGAACCCGGACTCTATTTTGTATTTGAAGCACTGGCTCTCTCCTACACCGAGGCATCACAAGCAGGCATGATCTGCGCGCTACTTCCCCTTATGGTTGCGTTCGCAGCCCGGTTCACTTTGAAAGAAGTTATTTCTCGTCGAACCATGTCCGGCTTCGCTCTAGCCATCGTCGGCGCACTCATATTATCTATCGCAGCAGAATCGACAGCCACAGCGCCCAACCCAGCCCTCGGCAACTTTCTCGAATTCATGGCAATGGTATGTGCGACAGGATACATGATTACGCTCAAAGGATTAACGCCGCGCTACAATCCATGGTTCCTGACCATGATTCAGGCTTTCATCGGCTCTATATTCTTCTTCCCGCTTCTCTTCCTGCCTACAACCACCCTGCCCACCGAATTCCCCTTACCCGCAGTCATGGCCGTGCTCTACCTCGGCATAATCGTCACCATCGCAGCATATGGTTTATACAACTACGGTATGTCGAAAATTCCGGCGAGTCAGGCGGGCGCATTTATCAACCTCATCCCAGTCATCACACTGATACTGGGCTGGCTGCTTCTCAATGAGCGCTTAAATTGGGTACAATACGCCGCATCCGGCATCGTCATTGCGGGAGTATATATCAGCCAGGACAAGAAATCGGCGCAAAAAGAAAAGGCGACGGAATAACCGTCGCCTTGTAATACCGTATGGATTCGAAACTATAGTGAGATAAATACATCACTACCGTTCCACCCAGCTTCGGAAAGCAAACGAGCAATGGCCTCTTCTCCTGCATCACCCACATCAAGACTGTAATCAGTCACAAATGTCTTAATATGCTCGGCGATAACAGCATCATCCATTTCTTGCGCGTGTTCTTTAATATAATTATTTGCTCCGCTAGGACACTCTCTGGCTCCCAACAAGCTTTGCCGGATAGATTCATTCATTTGCCGGGCAACATCTACTCCCAGTGAACGACGAACTGCGATGGCACCAAGCGGAATGGGCAACCCGCTATGATCTTCCCACCATGCGCCAAGATCGAGAAGCTTTGAAAGTCCCTGCTCCTGATAAGTAAAGCGCCCCTCGTGAATAACGACACCAGCGTCGACCTCTCCAGCTGAAACGGCGGGCATCACCTCATCGAATACCATTTCCTTGAGCTCAACATGCACTCCAGCCTTCTTACAGCAAAGAGAGAAAAGCAGATTTGCCGTGGTCTTCTTTCCCGGGATGGCAACAGTCTTGCCATCAAGAGAATCCAGTTTTCCTGCTTCTGGTGCAACAAGAATCGGTCCGACGCCATATCCCATGGCACCGCCTGCACGAAGAAGTACATAGTCGTCCAGAATGCCGGCAGCTGCTGCGACCGAAACCTTGACCACATCAAGTGCTCCTTTACCAGCCAAGGAGTTTAATTCCTCTACATCAGCAAGCGTAATCTCAAGCCCGCCCGGCCAGTCAATGAGACCTGAAGCAAGCCCATGAAAAATGAAGGTATCATTAGGGCATGGGGAGTATCCGAGTGTCAGTTTATTAGACATTTTATCTCACTTGAATTGTTACTTTTCTGCACCCTGTTGACAGGATGTCCGGTCGCCTGTAGAAATGATGACCACCTGGTCACTTCTATCGAAACCAGGCGTAAAGAGCAAGCTGACATACTATGACACAAGCACCAAAAACATTTGAGAACCTGCCCGACGAAAAGCGGGAACGCGTCCTCACCGAAGCAACCCGCGAATTTGCAGATCACGGCTATCATCAAGCGAGTATAAATCGCATCGTTAGCCGTTTGGGTATCGCCAAGGGATCACTCTTTAAATATTTCGGAAACAAGCAGGGACTTTTTGAGTACCTCTTCGGCCACGCAGTAGCGCAATTCAAAAAGCCGCTCAAGGCTATCCGCGATACACCCGGCGAAGATTTCTATGATCGCATTGAAAAGAGCTTCCTCGCTAGTGGTGAATTTGTAGATGCCCATCCTCACATCTACCGTATTTACCTAAAGATGCTCTTTAACGAAGGATTCCCGCTAAGAGAGAGTTTCCTCCACGAGATTCGAAAGGCTCACGCAAAATTTCTTAAACAACTCATTGAAGATGGCATACAGGCGGGCCAGCTCCCGCAAAATACCAACATCGACACTGCTGTCTTCAACCTGCACTCGACTCTGGACCGTTTTCTCCAGGGCTATGCCGTTCCATCCCTTGATCACGGCATCGAACCAACAGGCCAATCATTGAAAGACAAAGCCCAAGCTATGACGGACTTCCTCCGCCAGGGATTGGGAAGCGCATCCTACTAGGAGAAGCATATGCAACTGTTCAAAAGCGACTATTTCGACAACATGGGCGTAGGTGATATTCACGCAAAGATAATCAAAGGAGAACGTCTCTCCTTGGAAGACGGTATGCGTCTCTACGACTGCCCGGAACCACTAGCTGTAGGTGCTCTGGCAAACCAGGTTCGCACGCGGATGCACGGCGATAAGGCATTCTACGTGGTCAATCAGCACGTGAACTACACCAACATCTGCGTCAACGGATGCACCTTCTGCGCTTACCAACGCGAAGAAGGCCAGGAAGGTGGGTTCGTGCTGACCAAAGATGATGTCATCGCCAAGATTGATGCGGCAGCACTCGCGCCACGTGAAATCCATATTGTCGGGGGCTGTCACCCCAAACTCGATTTGGCGTACTTTGAAGAGATTATGCGGGCCGTAAAAAAGCGCCTCCCTGAGGTCGTACTGAAATGTTTCACAGCCGTTGAAATTGCTCATTTTGCCTCCATTGAAGGAATTTCCTCAAAAGAAGTACTCACTCGCCTGAACAAAGCAGGACTCGACATGCTGCCCGGCGGCGGTGCAGAAATATTTAATCAGGCGATTCGCGATCAAATTTGTGCCAAGAAATCCACCGCAGAAGAATGGCTTTCAATCCATGAAGAGGCCCACTCTCTTGGCATGAAAACGAATTGTACCATGCTGTTCGGCCACATCGAATCCCACGAGGATCGCATTGATCACTTAATCCGTCTGCGTGAATCTCAAGATCGGGGTGGAGGCTACACTTGTTTCATCCCCCTGCCATTCCTTACGGAAAACAGTCAGCTTACCATCGAAAAGCCACTTACCGGCTTGGAAGAATTACGCACCATAGCTATCTCGCGGCTGATGCTCGACAACATTCCACACATCAAGGCGTACTGGGTCATGCTCGGCGTAAAGCAAGCACAGGCCGCACTCAAATTTGGCGCTGATGATTTCGATGGCACCGTAGTCGAGGAAAAAATTGGCCATGAAGCTGGAGCCACTTCCGAACAAGGAATGACTCGCTCTGAACTAGAACAAATGATTCGCGGATGCGGATGCACTCCAGTAGAACGAGACGGCTTCTTCAACGAGGTATAGCTATGACACTCAATACAATTTTCAAAAAGGTAATTGAGGGAGAGCGCATTAATTTCGATGATGCCTTGACGCTCTACAACGAAGCTGACTTCTATGATCTTGGACAGCTTGCCCACCAAGTCCGTCTCAGAAAGCATCCGAAAGCGATGGTCACGTATGTAGTGGATCGAAACATCAACTACTCTAACATATGCGTGTGCGCCTGCAAGTTTTGCGCGTTCTACAAAGAACCGGATCAGGATGGCGGTTACGTCCTTTCATACGAAGAGATAGGTGAGAAGATCCAAGAGACCCTAGACCTTGGCGGAACTCAAATTCTCATGCAAGGCGGTCATCATCCGGACCTTCCGCTCTCATGGTACGAAGATATGCTTCGTTACATTAAGCGGAACTACCAAGTTCATATTCATGCATTTTCTCCACCGGAAGTCGTCTTCTGGAGCGAACTGGAAGGAATCCCGGTTTCCGAAGTAATAGAACGACTACACAAAGCCGGGCTGGACTCCATCCCGGGAGGCGGCGCTGAAATCCTTGTTGACGAAGTCCGCTCTGAAGTCGCACCGAACAAATGCCCTGCAGATCAATGGCTTGGTGTTATGGAAGAAGCGCACGATCAGGGCCTACGCACAACAGCAACCATGATGTTCGGTCACCGCGAAACCGTAGAGCAACGCCTGAAGCATCTTTTTGCAGTGCGCGACAGTCAGGACAGAACTGGCGGATTCACGGCGTTTATCCCATGGACATTTCAACCTGATTATACCCAATTAAATGACTGCCGTAAGCTCACAAGCGTGGAATATCTTCGCACCTTGGCCATCTCACGCATTGTTCTCGACAACATAGACAATGTACAAGTTTCATGGGTGACCATGGGACCAAAGATTGCCCAGCTAGCTCTGTTCTTTGGCGGCAATGACTTTGGTTCAACTATGATCGAAGAGAATGTTGTCAAAGCAACAGGCGTCGCATTCAGACTATCACGAGACGAAATCCATAAGCTTATCGAAGCCGCCGGGTTCACCCCCAAGCAGCGCTCTATGAACTACACCATTCTGGAGAACAAATAATGTCGATTCGCTTGGGGAAGATCGGCTATTTAAACGTACTGCCGCTTTATCATCCATTGGAAAATGGGCTCATTGAGAATGATTTTGATATAATCTCTGGCCCACCGTCACATTTAAATAGCTTAATGGACGCTGGGGAATTGGATATATCCGCAGCATCAAGCATCGAATACGCTCGTCATCCTGAAAAGTATTATCTGATTCCCAACATTGCCATAGGCAGTCGTGGGCCAGTCCAATCAGTATTACTGTTAAGTCGCTACCCTGTAGAAGAACTCCAAGGCAAGACTATCCTTGTAAGCTCACAAACCCACACATCAGCAGCACTGCTACGTGTGCTCCTCAATGACTTGTGGAAAGTCCAAACAGAATTCACTTCCGGTGATGCTACAGAGTTGTTGGAATCAGGAGAGCGCCCGGATGCTATTCTGGCGATCGGAGATGAAGCCCTAAACTTGCGTTATCATCCAGAATACCCCTACAGAACGGACTTAGGCGAGGCTTGGCGAGAGTTAACCGATCTGCCATTCATTTTTGGAGTCTGGATAGTTCAACAAGCAAGCTTTAATAAAGCACCTGACGCCATTCGCACCGCTAGCTCCAAAATGATTGCTGCAAAGGATTGGGGAACTCAGAACATTTCAGACATGTGCACGCTAGCGGCTCAAGACAGCTGTCTTGATGATACCGAAATGTGTTCCTATTTTGATGGTCTGGTTTACGATTTCGAAGAAAAAGAGATTCAGGGATTAGAGCTATTCTATAAACATCTTGCGGATAACGATCTCATAGAATCGGCTCCGCCACTTAAATTCCTTCCATAATAAAAAAAGCCCGGTCATAAGTGACCGGGCTTTTTTTAGATAATTTACTTGGATCGCACAAATTCAACAAAAGTTTTAAGAGCTGGAAACATGTGACGATCTCCATGATAAATGAGATAAAATCGCCGTTCACCTTCAAGTTGTGGGACTTTCAATTGAACCAACGAGCCATCTTGCAAAAAAGCTTCTGAAGCTAACTTTGATGTCACGCAGGCCCCAACACCCGCAACGGTATGGGAAAGTGCCTCACACGTCGTTTCTACGCGACATCGAACGTTCAAATCCTGTAGCGTCTTTCCTTTCTCAGCTAAAGCCGCTTCCATCATAGAGCGAGTACCAGACCCCCTTGCTCGTAAAACCCAAGGAATCTGCAACATTTCATCATTTGAAAGAGTTTTATTGCTATCTGGCAGCCATGTTGCGTCTTTCCCAGCAACCACAACGACATCATCCTCAAGTAGTAGCTCAGAAACAATTCCATCGGCTTCTGGCTTAGTACCAACAATACCTACAGGCCAATCACCATCCTGCACTCGTTTTATAACTTCCGATGAATCACTGGTATGAATAGTAAAGCTGACTTGAGGATAGCATTCCGAAAAATCTTTTAATAAGCTTGGCATAATATTGTGTGACGGGATGGTGCTACATCCAACAACCAAATCGCCAACAACCTTATCACGAAGCATCTCGATGGATGCCTTAGCTTGATCCAAGTTGTCGAAAACTCTCACTGCGCTCTTATAAAGTACATGCCCGGCCTCGGTGGCCATAACCCGCCGCCCCATGCGATCAAAAAGTTTGACACCCAGTTCTGCTTCCAAGTTGGCTACATGAGAACTGATTGTAGGCTGCGACAGATAGAGTTCATCACCAGCCTTAGAGAAACTTTCCAATTCATACACTTTGCAAAAAGCTTCAAGCTTACGAACATCCACAGAATCACCTATTACTTGTATTGAAAATATCTATAGATACAGACAAAAAAAGGGCAGGCTCAAGGCCTGCCCTTTTAAACTTACTTTTCTTCGGAGTCAGCTTTATCGGCTTTCTCTTCAGCAGGCTTCTCAACTTTCGCCGGAGCCTCTTTTTCTGCTTTAGCTTCAGGCTTGGCTTCAACAGCCGGAGCTTCAGCTTCCGCTTTCTTGGTCAACTCAATGATGACCATGGGAGCGCAGTCACCCTTACGGGGCTGTGCAAGTTTGATGATACGGGTATAACCGCCGGTACCGCCTGCGAAGCGAGGACCGATTTCATCGAAGAGACGCTGAACCATCTGGTGGCTGCCGAGTACCTTGAAGGCCTGGCGGCGAGCGTGCAGATCGTTGCGAATAGCCAGAGTGATGAGCTTGTCAGCTACGCGACGAAGTTCCTTGGCTTTAGCTTCGGTGGTGCGGATCTTTTCGTAGGTCATGAGCGCGCGGGCCATGTTCTTGAACATAGCGGCACGGTGAGTATTGGTACGGTTCAGTTTGCGACCGGACTTTCTATGCCTCATTTTTCTCTTTCCTCTTCAACCATTCCTGGTATTTCTTGTCAAAATCCTCAACAGTCATGCCAAATTTCAAAGTCATTCCGTCTAGTACTCGACGAATTTCGTCAAGGGACTTACGACCGAAGTTCTTGGTTTTCAGCATGGTCTGCTCTGTACGCTGAACCAGTTCACCGACAAGCTGGATGTTGGCGGCCTTCAAACAGTTGGTGGCACGAACGGAAAGCTCAAGCTCATCAATAGATTTGAAGAGGTTCGGGTTCAGATCAATCGCATCATCCTCTTCCTCTGTAGTTTCAGAGGAAAGCTCATCAAAGTTGATGAACACAGAGAGTTGATCTTTCAGGATCTTGGCGCTGTATGCACAGGCATCCTCAGGGGTAACGGAACCGTCGGTCCATACCTCAAGGATGAGTTTATCGTAGTTTGTCATCTGACCGACACGAGCCTGCTCGACAGAGTACGCGACCTTTTTGACCGGAGAGTAGCTAGCATCAAGGATGATAGAACCGATTTCATCGGTCAGACCTTCATGCATATCGGCAGGCACGTAGCCTTTACCCATGCGCACTTCGATCTCCATCTTGAGCGGGCGGTTTTCGGTCAGGGTGGCGATGAGCTGGTCGGAGTTCAGGACAGTGACGTTCTGATTCTCCTGGATCATGCCCGCAGTGACCTGGCCCTTTTTATTGGCCTCAAGGACGAGCCGCTGGGGCTCATCGGTGGTCATGGCGATGCGAACCTGTTTCAGGTTCAGCACTACCTCGGTCATGTCTTCCAGAACACCTGGCAACGTGGTGAACTCATGCTGAACGCCTTCAATAGAAGCTGACACAATAGCGCAGCCTTGCATGGAGGAGAGGAGCACACGGCGCATGGCGTTACCAATAGTGGTAGCGTAGCCACGTTCCAGTGGTTCACAAATGAACTTACCGTAGTTCTCGCTGGACTTGGGGTCGCGGACGAGTTTCTCCGGTTTTACCAGTTCATTCCAGTTGCGGGTGTTGATAAGTTTGTCGCCGTTCTCAATAAGCATGAAGTCCCCTATTTACTTGGAGTACAATTCGACAATGAGCTGCTCGTTGATCGGGAACTGAATGTCGTCCCGGGTGGGCATGGCCTTAACCGTACCCTTGAAGTTAGCACCGTCGGACTCCAGCCACTCGGGGCAGCCGCGGCGGGCGATGACTTCCTGAGCCTCACCAATCACGGGGATCTTGCGGGCTTCTTCACGAACTTCAATGACATCTTCAGGCTTAACATGCATGGACGGAATGTTCACGCGGCGGCCATTCATAATAAAGATGCCGTGACGCACCAGCTGACGAGCCTGGTTGCGAGAGTTGGCAAAGCCAAGACGGAAGATGACGTTGTCCAGTCGGCGTTCAAGGAGCATCAACAGGTTATGACCTGTAACACCCTTCATGCCGTCTGCACGATGGTAATAGTCACGGAACTGGCCTTCCAGTACGCCGTACATGCGACGAACTTTCTGCTTCTCACGAAGCTGGATGGCGTAGTCGCTCATTTTGATGCGCCGTGTTCCGGAGTGTCCCGGAGGGTACGGACGCTTCTCGTAAGCGCACTTATCTGTGTAGCAGCGATCGCCTTTCAGGAAGAGCTTCTCCCCTTCACGGCGACACAGCTTGCATTTTGCTTGAGTATATCTTGCCACGATGATTCTCCTTAATTAGACCCTGCGGCGTTTCGGCGGACGGCAACCATTGTGGGGAATCGGTGTGATGTCCC
>PPCM01000649.1_pt1 | contig 24793 bp, 18 predicted proteins | sample 1555541 | NCBI WGS metagenome assembly PPCM01 (sample SAMN05284479, study PRJNA326546) | Marine sediment metagenome, whole genome shotgun sequencing project. | isolation source: marine sediment | place: Germany: Wadden Sea | collected 2012-09-05 | reverse complement strand
TCTAACTTATCAATTAATGTACCTTTTAAAAGATGTACAAAACCTTCAAGAGATAAACCTTCTAATTTTTCTACATCATAGTTTTCTTTATCTAATGCAGTTTTCTTCTCTCTAACTTTCGCTTCTAATGATGCTTTATTTTCAATTAACATTTTTAATCGTTCTTCAGAGCGTCTTATCTTTTGTAAAGTTTCCGTTAAAGTTTGATACATTGACATACTTCCTCCAATTTGACATGATTCATCACAATAAGTATAACAAAGAACACTTTTCTAAGCACTAATTGCTTTAAATTGTAATACTTTCATAATACCTTAGAAATATTAAGGTTTCACCTTAAAGTTTTATTAATTAACCCCCTTCCCCTTGTCAACAAATCACTCATAAACTATCATTAAACATAAGAAGATACGAAAGGATAAATTATATGAACGAGAAAATTCTAGTTGTTGAGGACGAAAAGGAAATTGCTGATTTAATTAGAGACTATTTAACAGCATCAAATTACAAAGTCGTTATCGCAAGTGACGGTGAAATGGGTTTAGATTTATTTAATTCTGAGAAGCCACAGCTAGCAATATTAGATATTATGTTACCAAAAAAGGATGGGTTTGAAGTTTGTAGAAATATCCGTTCAAAATCAAATATTCCAATTTTAATGCTAAGCGCTAAAAAAGAAGATACCGATAAAATTATTGGACTTGGATTAGGTGCTGATGATTATATTACAAAACCATTTAGCCCAAGAGAACTTATTGCAAGAGTACAGTCTCAATTACGTAGATTTACTGAGTTATCAACAAATCAAGAGAAAAAAGAAGTTCTTGCTTTTAATGGTTTAGAGATTGATGCAACTGCATATACAGTTTCATTAGACGGAGAAATCATTCCATTCTCAGTTAAAGAATTTGAAATCTTACATTATCTAGCTTCAAATGCCAATCAAGCTTTGTCTAGAGAAAAAATATTTGATGAAATCTGGGGATACAATGAATATGGTGATATCAATACTGTCACTGTTCATATTAGAAAGATAAGAGAAAAGATCGAAAAAGATCCTTCTCGACCTAATTTCATTGAAACAGTATGGGGTATTGGTTACAAATTTAAGGGTGATAAATAATGTCAGCTGGCTTAAGATCAAAGATCATCTTAGCTTTGGCTTCAATTATTCTGGTTCCTATCATTATTGTGATTTTAGCTCTCTTGCTAATACAATTTAATGTCATTCAAGTTTCAGCACTACAAGATATTAACTTAAGCAGTGTTACTCTCACTGCACCAGGAAAAACTACTGAGCAACTAGCAACCTTATCAATTACTTTAATTTGCATCTATTTTATTTCTTTAATAGGTATGGTGATCGCTGTTTCAAAAGTTTTATCTGACTTTTTACTACTACCTTTAAAAGAACTTAATTATGCAGCTGAGCGTATTGGTTCTGGTGAATTTGATTTTAAAATTAGATATAAAAAAGACAATGAATTCGGCAAACTATGTCGCGAGTTTGAAGATATGAAAGATAAACTATACATGACTTCAAGCAAACAGAACATTTACGAGAATTCTAGAAAAGAGCTCATTGCTAGTATCACACATGATTTAAAAACACCACTTACCAGTATCATTGGTTATGTAGAAGGATTACAAGATGGCGTAGTTACTGATCCAGAAACTGTCACGAATTATTTAAATGTCATACACGACAAATCACAAAGACTCGATCACTTAATTGACGATCTCTTCACATTTACACAATTAGAACTTGAAAAGTTTACAGTTAACGTTTCTGAAACTTCTATGAAATCTATGTTAACAGAATACTCTACTACTAAAATTAGAGAGTATCAATCCAACGAGAAAATAGCCTTTATTGTTGGAGATACACTTCATGAAGCCAATCTAAATGTAGATGAATTTAGAATCGGTCAAGTTTTGGAGAATCTAATCAGCAATGCTGAAAAATATACTAATAGTTTCATTAAATTATATACAACTATAGATGAATACCATTACAATATTTATGTTGAAGATGATGGTATCGGAATAGCAAAAGAAGACTTGCCATTTATATTTGACTACTTCTATCAATGTGATAAAGCAAGAGAAACAAAACGCAAAGGTACCGGTTTAGGTTTAGCAATTTGTAAGCAACTTGTAGAAGCACATAAAGGTAGAATTTATGTAAGAAGTGAATCTGGTCAAGGTACGGTATTTAAAATTAGCTTAAAATTACAATAAGCCTATCTCTCGATAGGCTTATTGTAATTTAGTAAATAATATATGCACTTGTTTGAGCTGGTATACTCATTGTTGTAGCCATTGATGTTAAAGCTGAAATTCTATCACCTACATTTACTTCCTTTTGGAAGTATGTCGATGCATTTGTGTGTAACACGATATCTACCATATCACCATTTTCTGCAAATGTTACAAAATAACTTGTCACATCACCATTCACCTTAATATCTTTTACAAATCCCTCATATGTACCCATATCATAATCATTGAAAGTAATTGTAGATGATTCTACTTCCATACCAATGTTTAAAATAGTATAGAAAAACTCAACTGGAACCATTGTTCTACCATTAACAATAACTGGTGCAGCAGATAAAGGGCTAGCTGCCATTCTATTCTTAAAGTATGCATTTTCACCTACTTTGATAGATGTCCATTGAGCACCTTTATTAATATCAACAGAATTAGTCTCGCCATTCCACGTTACAGTATAACCTAGAGCTCTTAACGTTTCAGCAACTGGTACCATATTCACACCATCGATAACTTGTGGTTCAGTATCTAAATCTATTTTTTTATCTGCGTAGTAAAGTACAGGCTTTTCTTCAATTACTACATCATCAATTGTAATAATCTGATCTTCTTCTACAAATACCTTGTCTCCATTTTTATATACCAATACTGGTAAAGTTTCACTCGAACCTTCTTCAAAGCTTCTACCATAAGTAAAATCAATTGTTGAAACGCCATCAGTTAAAACTTCGAAGACAAACTTGTGTTTACCAGGCGCTCCCACTAACTCACTATCTACAACATACTCATCAGAAATAAATTTAACATGCTCCGATTTGTTGATTACATACGTCCATGCATATCCTGTTGTTTGATTACCATCTAAGATAATTGTAAATACATTTCCTTCTTGTTCTAAACCAAAAGGTTGTTCATTGATTAAAGTTGGTACAGCTGTATCAGCAAATACACCTGTTAACATCATTAAGATTAAAGCAATACTAATTAATTTTTTCATTTATTTTTCCTCCATTTTTTTCGTCCTTCGTAGTTTTGACGCACGAAAATAAAAAAGGTTCCAAAAAAAAGCTGAAAACTTTCAGCTTTTTAAAAACATATTTTCAAATGTCTCTGAATCTAAAGGTCTTCCCAAGTAATATCCTTGAATAATATCACTACCTAGTTCTTTTAAAATAGCCAACTGTTCTTCTGTTTCTACGCCCTCTGCTACAGTTTTTAGTCCAAGGCCTTTTGTCATCATAATAATCGCTTTTACAATTAGACGAACATCTTCATCTTCTTCGATGTTGAAAATTAGTTCTTTTGCAATCTTCAAAGTCTCTACATCAAATCTTTTCAAATAGCTTAACGACGAGTAACCTGTACCAAAATCATCTATAGCAATGGATATTCCTAATATCTTTAACTTATCAAATATCTCTGTCATCATAATAGATGTATTCATCGCACTATGTTCAGTAATTTCAAACTCCACTTTGCAAGGATCAATATCATTCTCTGACAAATATACTTTTAAATCATCATAAAACTCTTCCGAATTTAATACCATTGGAGGTAAGTTGATACACATTATCAATGACGAATCATATAACTTATGCCATTGTGACAACTGCTTTATCGCTGCTTTGTATACAAAATCATGAATTTGTAGTATTAATCCAATTTCTTCTGCAATAGGAATGAATTCACTTGGTGAAATAAAGCCTTCTTTTTTATGGTTCCAGCGTATTAAGGCCTCCATACCAATTATATTTTCATTTATTGCATCAAATTGAGGTTGAAAATACAATTCGAAATCATTTTCAAAATCTGCATTAGATAACAAGATTTCAATGTGATTTCTTCTTTCTAAACCTTCAATAAGTTGTGAGGTATAAAAAACATGATTCATATTTGAAACCTCATTTTTAGCATGATACATAGCTATATCAGCACTTTTAACAAGATCAGAAGCTGTTTGTGCATCTTGAGGATGCCTCGCAAAACCTAAACTGGCTTCAACGTGGAAAGAATATTTTCCTATTACAATCGTTTCTTGCAAAAGATCTTTTATTGTTTGACTTACACCAGTCATTACTTTGGGTGAATCGCCTGGAATGATGATTGCAAACTCATCTCCACCAATTCTAAATATATCATAATCTATACTTAAATGTTTCGAAAAAAGCTTTGCTATATGAACCAGTACATGATCACCCATATGATGACCATGAAGATCGTTGATGATTTTAAAACGGTCTAAATCTAAGTAAGCTACAGTAAAAACCAGTTTGTTTTCAATGCGTTCAGAAAGAACCTGATTAAAATAATCTCTATTATATAAAGCAGTTAACGAATCTGTAATTGCTCTTTTTTCCAATGCTTCTTTAGAAATTAGCAGTTCCCGCGTTCTTTCTTTAATCTCTTCCTCAAGTTTTAGAGTCATTTCATGTTCTTTATTATACATTACTTCCGTCATCATTAACTGTTGTACATAGTGACTGGTCACTTGATAAACAACTAATATCAACAGAATTATCATTATATGAATAACATCTAGTTTCCCTAGAAAAAATAATAGAGCAGGAGCAAGCAATGTAATCCATAATATCTTTGATAACCCGTAATTTAAAGGCAAACTATCCTTATACTCAAAATAACCTTCGGGATCTTTACTAGCATGATATGAAGCTATTGCAATTGTAAAGAAGGAAAAGAGAAATAGATTATCTGATAAATTATTGGCACTATAACTGTTATTAAAAAACTGCCATAGATATAATAAATCTGCCAATACATATACTAAAAATCCATAATACAAATGTCTAATTGATACTTTTATTTTAAAGTATCTAGAAGAGACCATCATGGTTATCACAAATATTAATATCACAATATCTGAAATTAGGTAAAACATATTTCCTAATAGATTTAAAGAAATCTGCTGTGTCGCAAAATTTGAGAAGAATAATTCATATACAATAACACTTGAAATCAAGGATATCACAGAAAACTCTATAACCAATTGTCTTTTTGACCAATTGTCAATCGCAAATAAAAAATACCAAATTATACTGATTAAGATTAACATATTAGGGAGGGCGTATAAAATTGTGAGATAACCGCTGTTTTCAGGAGCAATAGCTAGAATCTCCTCAAGTATATACCAAAATCCATCAGCAATCATCCAAATGCTTATAGCGCCAATAAGAAGTTGCCAAAGTCCCTTTAAAATCGTGATCTCCTTGATATTTACATGAATTGCTATCGCTACTATAACTAGAAATAATACTGATGTTACATTAACGATTTCAAGAGATAAATAAGAACCCATAACAGTTATAAATAGTAACATCCCCATTGTTATTATTAAACTTTTTTTAATCATTACCTTCATTCTCCGATTTTATATACAATAATTTGCATTCATCTATAATCTAATAAAGATAGGATGCTTCACATCCTATCTCTCTATTATATCATCACCAAACAGTTCCTACAAAAATATGTCCTCTATATATTAATTACTATTTAAGTACTCTTTATAACTATCTAAATCACTCATATCTTCAATATGATCATAAATAATAAATTCAGCTGTTTGTCTTAATCTTTTTAAGGAAAGATTATTATTAAACTCGTCTGGATAGGCTTCATAATATTCTACTAAAAATCCTAGAATCATTCGTGCTTCTGATTTATCGAATATTTTATTCTTAAGACGACCAACAGACTTTGATTCCTCTTTTGATATTGGACCATCACTGTGCTTTAATAAGTAACGCATATAACCAACAAGGCAATCCTTACCATCGCAGCTACCACATTGATCGGTACCTTTGCACATATTTTCTACTTTCAACTCTATTTTTGACTTGATTTGCTTCAACACTTCTGCTTGTCTTACAAATGCACTTTCACCAGCAAGTATAGACTGTTGATGAAAACGTCTTAATAGAATAACCGAAAGACCTATCAAAGCAATCGCAAATAATATAACTGGCATTATATCCATCTCTAAGGATTGATATATCTTCTGGAATCCAAAAATAACAAACATCACATATGCTGCCATTTTTAGTTTTTCTTCTGGTATCTTTTTACCTAGCTTTAAACCTATAAAAATACCTAACAAAGATGTTAAAACCATCCCTGTAACAGTTCCCATTAACACCATCCACAAATATGTAGAATCTACTGATAAACCCAAAGCAGATAATTGTGTTTTATCACCTAACTCTCCTAAAAAGAAAGCTAATGATACCGTTAAAATAGGACCATATTTATCGTTCTTATCTTCTACTTCTTCATCTTCTATTTTTAATGAGTTCACTGCGAAGAATAAAAACATTAAACCAGCTATTAATCCAACGACTTGAGTAGGTATGAGTTCAAGAATCGCACGACCAAGTAATATGGCTAGTCCATGATTAAAAAAGGCCCCAACGGCCACACCAATAAGAATTTTTCTTACAGGATATTTTGTTGCAAATGCCATAGCAAGAAATTGAGTTTTATCCCCCATTTCGGCAAAAAAAATTAAAATAACTGCATAAATATAATCAGCAAACATAATCTCTCCTCGTCTTTTAAGCTTAATAATAATAACACGTATAATTATCTATTGCAACGTAAAAAAGTCGCAGAGATTCTGCGATTTTTTTTACTCAAATATTTGATTTGAGACCTTTCCAAATACTTCTTTATTAAGAGGCTTACTATAATAATAGCCTTGTATTAAATCGCAATCCATCTTCAATAACAACTCTACTTGCATAAATGTTTCAATACCCTCTGCTACCACTTTAAGATTTAATCCATGAGCAAGCGTTACAATACTTTTGATAACATTACGATCTTTCATATTTAAAAACTTATCACAAAGTGATTTATCCAGTTTAATGTAATCTACTGGTAAATAGGTCAAATAGCTTAATGAGGAATATCCTGTACCAAAATCGTCCAAAAGAATAAGACTTCCTAAGTTCCTTAACTCCTCGATAAACTCAATGGACATAGCTTCTTGTCCAAGTAAGATTGATTCTGTGATTTCAAACCTAATCCACTCAGGAGATACATTGTATTTCTCTAGTAATGCTTTATAGTAAGATATAAATTCTTTATCTAACAACTGCTTTGGTGAAAAGTTAATACTTATCGGTTTAACAGCTTGACCATCTTTTTGGTAATCGTGAATCACTTCAATTGCTTCTTTTAATACCCATCTTCCAATATCAATAATTCGATGAGAAGTTTCCGCCACTGAAATAAACTGAAATGGTTTTAATTCCGAATGCTTTAATCTTATTAAAGCTTCACTACTAACAACCTGACCACTCTTTGGATCAATCAAAGGCTGAAATACCAACCTAAAACCATCGTATTTCAATGCTTTATCTATAATTTTCTCAATATTATTTTTTTCGTAAACTTCCGCTCTCATGGTTTCATCAAAATATACATAGTTATTTTTACTTGTTTTTTTAACATGATACATAGCGACATCTGCATTCATAAATAACTGTTCCGGATCTTTGCCATCATTAGGAAACTTTGTTATCCCAACACTTGAAAAGATCTCATGTTCATGTTGATCTACAACAATTTTTTCAGAAATTTCACTCATAATATTTCTAACAATTGAATCAATATTCTCTTCTTCTTTTAATAGAATTAAAAATTCATCACCTCCAAATCGTGAAACAAAAATATCGTTACTTACAAATTTTTTTAATCTTTTGGCTATAATTTTTAGTATTTGATCTCCGTAAATATGACCCAATGTATCATTGATTTCTTTAAAATTATCAAGGTCTAAAAGTGCTACTGCACCGTACTCTTGATTACTAATAGCATCATCTAAAGTTATAACAAACTGACGTCTATTTGGTAACTTAGTTAATGGATCTACAAGCGACATACTCTGAACCACTTCTTCTTGTGTTTTGAGTTTCGTTATATTTACAATAGTTCCTATAATTATCGCTTTCTCTTTATGTTTTTTCCCGTGTACCAACCACCAAGACAAATGACCATCTTCATCATAAATCCTTACCTCTTCGTGAAGCACCTCAGTTTTACCTTCACTATGCTCTTTAAGAGCATTCCAAAAACGCATTCGATCCTCAGGATAAATCATTTCATCAATGGTTACAACATCATTAGCATCTTGTTTTAGATCATTGTAACTATTCTCTTTAAATCCCAATGTGATATTCAAAATTTTAGTTTCAATATCATACTCCCAAACCGACGAATTTGTGAACTCAACCGCCATTTCAAACTTATATTTGATGTTTTCAAGTTCAGCAGCATAAATTTCTTTATCTTCTAATTGAGCTTGTATCTCTTCATCAAAAGCAGTTAATTGATGGTATGCAGCTTCTAATTCAAGGTTCTTATGATACAGTTCATTATTTGCTGTTTCAATTTCTGTATGCTTCTCCTTTAATATTGTATCTTGCAAGGCTAGTTGATCATTCATCTCAATCAATGTTTGATTATCGCTTTGAAGTTTCATCAGCAAACTATACAGTAATAAAAGAATCATTGCTATCATTAAAAGTATGCCACTCATAATACTTATGTATAAAATTTGTGTATTGAGTTCAGACATTGGAATATAGCTACAGATATACCAACCATCTATTTCAATTGGTGAAAAGTATAAAAACACATGCTTGCCATCAAGTAAAATTTCTTGCACTCTATCAGTTTGATATGTCATAGTTTTAAAAGGATGGTTCTCAGACATCTCCTTTTCCAATGAATGACTTAAAACATAATGTTCAGCAGTTACTAAAGCCACATTACCATCGTGTCCTATTTTAAATGACGCTACATAGTCCTTTACTTCTTCCAAATTTAAGTCTAAACCAACATTACCGATAATTTCATCACCTTCATAGAGTGGTTTTACAAATGTAAGAACCTCAGTGTAATCAGCAACTTCTATATAAGGCTCTGACATAGAAACTACATCAGGACTTTCTATCATTTCCTTATACCAATCTCTTTCATAATATAGATAGTCAGAAGATAAATCCGCATAACCATCAGAGTAAATAATTTCATTTAGTGCATTCACACCGATCCATGCAAATCCATTTGTCTCATTAGATTCATTAAAATCACTTAAGCTCTGCATGATAGAATCTATATTACTCGGATTATTTTCTAAGCTCTTAACATTCTCTACAATATATGAGTTATTACTTAGTTGATTCACAACTTCTCTATTTAAAGCAAAATACTGATTAATATAACCTGACAACAATTCGGTTTCTGTCTTTAACTGATTATGCATCATCTCTAAACTGTTTTTCCTTAAAACACTATTAAAAACACTCACTAATATCATAAATAAGATCAAAATGACCACCAAAATACGTCTATAAATAATTAGTTTTTTATATTTACTAGTAAAAGTCATAAATTCTCCTAAAATTATCATTGAACTTAACCAATTTAATTATATATGATACTATTAATATGTATATACCCCACTAGTGATTTTAAGAATCAATTTGGTATACGGTTGAAATGGAGGAATCATGAAAAAAATTATTTTATTACTTATTGGATGTCTTTTGATCTCATCTGTATCATTTGCGACTATTGATGAACCGAGTATTTGGGCCGAAGATTTTGTAGAGGAGCTAAAAGCATATAACGAAATACGTTCATCTGCATTTAGTGACTATCAAAACAATATCACACGTGGTGAATTTATTTACTTAACAGTGAAAATGATAGAAATTGTACAAGGCGAACCTATTGAAGTCGATTCTTCTATTAGTTTTTCTGATACAAATGATATCTATGCTCTAAAAGGTGCTAGTGTAGGAATCACTTCAGGTATTGGAAATGGTAAATTTGGACCAGATATGCTTCTAACTAGAGAGCAAATGGCGACACTACTTGTAAATACGTTAGATAGTCTTGATATGAGTGTTGCTTCAAATTCTGGATATGCATTTGTAGATGATGATGAATTCAGTTCTTGGGCATCCAATGCAATATATACAGTAAAAGCGAATGGAATTATGGATGGTGTTGGAAATGATACATTTAATCCGTCAGGCAATACAACAACAGAAACTGCAATAGTTGTTGTTACAAAACTCATTAGAAAAAACATTCATAAAATAGATAATGCTTTTCTAAGTAGTATGCACAAGGATGCACTTAATGCAAAAGTAACAATTGATAATGAAGTAGAAGTCATCATGGAAAGTATAGTCCTTTCCAATAAACCTTCAATCAATACATTAACCTTTACTTATTCACAAAAAAATATCTCAAGCAAAGATTTACCTGAGTTTAGTTTAAGAGTTTTCTTTAAGGATGGTAGTTCTGAACTTATTAAGGGCTTTTCAAAATATTATAGTCCAGATACTACTAAGTTACTAACTAAATCACTCGACTATAGCAAATCTAAGACTCCTGCTTTTGTAATTGTAGAAACAGATCAAATTAATATTAATCTTCATTTACCAGAAATGGCTAAATGGGAAATAAAATAATCAAATAAACTCTCACTTATTAGGTTCGAATAACCCAACAAGCGAGAGTTTTTTATTACCATTTTGTCAGTATTTCATAAACAACTTTACTGATATTTGTCATATCAGATATTCTAATGTGTTCCTCTAATGTATGACATGCAGACATTGCAATTGCTAAGTTAACACAATCTATACCCTTTTCTCGTAAGTTATTCACATCACTACCACCACCGGTAGGAATTAATTTTGAATCAATCTCCAATGTCTCAAATGCTTTCAATGCACGTGATACAGAATCGAAGGACTCATCAACTTTATATGTTCTATAATTCTTAATTTCATCGAAGATAACCTCGCCACCATAAAATGATGCAGCTTCTTCAAAACAAGAACGCATATGTGCAACTTGATTATCTAACTTTTCATCGTTTAAACTTCTTGCTTCTGCTTTTAAGTAAACCTCAGGTGTTACAATATTTGTTGCAACGCCACCTTGAATAATACCAACATTTGCAGTTGTTTCTTCATCAAGTCTTAACAAATTCATTCTATCAATCGCTCTTGCAGATATCATAATAGCAGATATACCATTTTCGGGTTCCGTTCCAGCATGAGCCGGTCGACCTTTCACAGTGATTTCCATTGTAGTTTCTGATGGCGCAGAACTTATAATTGTACCAACTGGCTTTCCACTATCAAGTACATATCCAATTTTTGAATTAAATTGCTTCTCATCAACGTAGCGACTTCCTAATAAACCAACTTCTTCAGCTACTGCAAAGAATATTTCAATATCCGGATGAGACGCATTATTTTCAGTGATTGCTCTTACAGCTTCAATAATAGCAACAACTCCACCTTTATCGTCCCCACCAAGAATCGTCGTGCCATCAGACTTAATGATATCACCATCAACAATTGGATTAACACTATTACCAGGTGTTACAGTGTCCATATGAGCACTTAAAAAAACACTGCCCTCTAAATCACCTTTTTTCGTTGCAATAAGATTACCAATATTGCCACCAATCTGCTCTCCAACATTATCGAAGTTTACTTCAAAACCAAGTGACAGTAATTGCTTTTCTAAGTGTTTTGCCATTTTAAGTTCATTTCTAGATTCACTGTCAATTTGAACATACTCTAAAAAATCTTTAACCAATCTATCCTTATTTATCATAATATTATCCTCCATAAATAGAATACCATTCGTTTCGGCAATCGAACAACCTTTTTTTAAAAATAAGCCAAAAACATAAAAAAGAACCTATCAAGTGATAGATTCTTATAAGACTTATTTCTTCCCTTTTGCTTTACCTTTGCTACTATTAGATGATGAAGACTTTTTAGATTCTGTAGTTTTCTTTTCAACTACTTTAACTTCTTCTATTTCATCTTCTTCTTCAATTTCTACTTCTGAATCGTCATCAATTTCTTCATTTGATTTTCTATTATCTTTAACAGCTTTCATAATATCTTTAACAGAAGCATTTGCCCATAATTCATAATCCATTTCATCTTCCGTCATATAAACTTGAAGCTTTTCTAAAAGATTAGCTTTACCATTTGTAATCTGATATTGCTCTGCTATCATAAATCTCTCAGCATTTGGATTTTCAGTATCTTCTTCTAAAATATCAGCATCAAGTAAATCATCAAAATTCTCTTCGATTAACACTTCAATTGACTCACCAATTTCTTCTGATGCAACAATAACTACATCAATCTTTTCTTCTGATTCATAATCAGCTGTTACTGTAGTTAAAGCCTCAGTTAATGTCATACCAACGTATACTAACTGTTCTTCTGTTGGTTCTTCTGTTGGTTCTTCTGTTGGTTCTTCTGTTGGTTCTTCAGTTGGCTCTTCTGTTGGCTCTTCTGTTGGCTCCTCAGTTGGCTCTTCTGTTGGCTCTTCAGTTGGCTCCTCAGTTGGCTCTTCAGTTGGCTCTTCAGTGGGCTCCTCAGTTGGCTCTTCAGTTGGCTCTTCAGTTGGCTCTACAATATAATCTACAACAATACCATCTAAAAGAACAAATGTTACATCTGAATCTAACGATACAGTTACATACGCAAATTCTTCTTCTAACTCTTCTGAAGCTTCTTCAACTGATTCTTCAGTTGCTTCTTCAGCTGGTTCTTCAGCTGGTTCTTCAGCTGGTTCTTCAGCTGGTTCTTCAGCTATTTCCTCGATTGCTTCTACAACGTCTTCACTTGTTTCAGCGAAAACTGTTGTCATTGTACCAAAAACCAATGTTGTAATAAGTAACATTACTAATATCTTTTTCATTTTTTCCTCCTAAGATAGTCATCCTTGAAGGTCAAAAAAAAGCTCCTACCCAACGTAGAAGATTCTCGACTCTTCGGTAACTGGCTGCCAACTCGTAAGTAAGGCCCTCTAGTTTTGCGTCCCAAGTTTTCACTTGGTTTGCCTTTATCGGATACATAGATTATACAATACAATTTCTGTTTTGTTAAGCATTACAGCACAAATCGGGACCTTAGACTCTAAAAAAGGGACTATAGTCCCGATTTCTCCTATATTTTCCTAATGTGATAAATCACTGTTTTACTGATAAATAATCTTCATTAAAAAATGTCATTTTGCCTTAAATCATCCATGAGTTTATTGGATATCAAAGCTTCTTTATCTATTTCATCTAGTAAAGGTAGTAAATCATAATTCACTTGATGAAATAGTACTTCAAGAGCATCTGTTTTAACAAATTCTACATAACTTGCTTTTGAGTTACCATGTTTAGGTTTACCAACCGATCCAGGATTAATAAAAGAAACTCCCTTTACAATCTCATAGTTTGGAATATGTGTATGTCCGTAGAAGATATACTTATATTCTGTTTCTACAGAAACTTTTTTAATAATCTCATCACCAGCATACATATACTCAGAACTACTGTATGGTGAACCATGTATAAACAAGATGTCATCAACGATGATTCTTTCTGGTAACTCTTTTAGAAACTGACGATTATCATCTGTTAATTGCTGATTAGTATACAAGAAAGATCCACCTTTGTTGAGTAATATCTCAGAGATTTCTTCTTCTTGATATCGACTTAGATCAATGTATTTTTCATCATGATTGCCTCTTATAATCTGGCACTGTTTCTCTCTTAAAAAATTAATTACACCATTCGGATCTGTTAAGTACCCTACTAGATCACCAGTACAATAAACTGTTTGAATGCCTCTTTTTTCTATATCATCAAAGACACTTTTTAGTGCTCGTAAATTACTGTGAACATCACTAATAACTGCAAATCTCATTTAATCTACACCTCTACATACAATTTCTAATATACAACTAACTAAAATGCATTTATCTAAACTCTAAAATATGTTCTCTAACATAGTCTACTAACAAACTATGAATATCTTCCTCATACTTATAAAAAGACTCATTTAAAGGCTCCCATATGGCAGTACATTCATCATTGTAGTCCTCCATATACCTTTGTCGTGTCAGTTGATCCTTTGGTATTATTCCTCTAAAGGCTTGCATTGACTCAAACAAAATACTCTTAAATTTTTTTGAACCTATGGCTTCCAGTGCATCGTATATTTCAGGAGCATAATTACCTGATTCATTGAAATAAAAACTATTAAAGCCTCCATTATTCACTTCATTTTCCATAATTTTAATCAAGCAAAAATGTCTTTCTGCTAGCCTAAGCTTTTTAGGTTTTTTTTCGAATACAGGTGACAGCAACTCATCGATAGCAATAATCACTTGTTTTCCTTCATACTTAGATAATAATCTTGAAACTTTTTGACCTCGATTAAACATATGCCCTCCATTATTTCATTGATTTATGAATATACATTTTCTCATCTACTTCATGAACCAGTGTATTGTATATATATCGATCATCTTTAGTAACCACTTGATAACCATAACTATAAGTCACCATATACGGCAATTCATTATTATCATATATAGCCTTCATACTATTGGTGATATTTTCAAGCTCGATAATCATTTCCTCTTCATTATACTTGTCCAATATGATCATAAACTCATCACCAGCATATCTACAAATTATTCTGCTTTCACTAAATTTTTTCGTTAAAGTTTCAGAAAAAACCTTTAATGCCAAGTCTCCTGACAAATGACCATAAGTATCATTAATTTTTTTAAAATCATTGAGATCTAGCATAAGAAGTATAAACTCCTTATTATGTGTTAACATATACTCCAAGTATGAATCAAACCGATGTCTTGAAAGTAGCCCAGTTAAATAATCCTTAGAGGTTGAAACCGTTTCAAGAAAGATATAGGTCAAAACAACAGTAACTGCCATTGTTGGCCAAAGTATAAACACACCAAATAATAAAACTTGTAAAAATGCTGCAATTGCAGGGATTATTATATACATCAATATAACCAACACAACTTCTTTTTGAATGCTTCTGCGTTTTTTAAACGCTATATAAGCTATATAGACAAATACAAGAATATTTAATATTGGCAAAACAATCATTCCCGCTTCACGACTATACACATTTACCGGGCTAACTGTAAAGATAAATGGTTTAAATATGTTTATGAGTAATAGAGCTCCAGTAATTATAAATGTATGTGCGTATAACCATCTACGTTTCAAACGTTCATATGAACCAAAAATTTGATAATCAATATATGATGCCCAAATACAGGTAATCAAAGAAGTGGACCATGCAAACATCATATTGAAGAAATAATTCAAATAATAATAGCCTTCTACACGATCAAAAGCCCAAGATAGAACTTCCAATAATAACAAGTAAACCGTTACCCAAAGTAAACGAAAAAACAAGTTTATCGATGTTCCTTTCGACTCTTTCCTTGCTTTAATTGTGATGAAGAACACAACTAACATAAGTACAGAAAAGAAGCTTATATCAAACTGTAAGAAAAATTCCATTCCTTCTATATCCTTTCTCAAATATAATTTCATTATACCTAGAAGATGCTATCATCCTGAAATGTTAGTTCACATATAATTTGCTCTCTGTAAATCTAATAAACTTACAAAAAACATGACAACTGAACATATCATGTTTTTTTTATCATGATTCTGATTCTATTTCACTTACTAATACAGGTGAAAGTAAATATTGATATTGATTTCTAGAAGTAATCACGCCTGGTGATTTACTTCCTTTTACAAAAGATATTTTTGTTGTTGATTCATTATTAGCTTTGATTCCGTCAGTTAGATATCTAATATTAAAACCAATGGTTAATGGATCGCCCTCAACTCTTGCAGGTACTCTTTTAGATATTTTACCAACTTCAGATCTCGATCTGATTTCAATATAATCTTTATGAACACTCAAAATAACAGAACTGTTGACTTTCTCAGCTAATACAGAATTGATGCCAAGTGCATCTAACAATCCTTCTGTGTTTACAGATACTTTTGTATAAAATGTAGTAGGAATAATTGATTCATATTTTATATATTCACCTTCCAAAAGTCTTGAAATTACTCGGGTATTATCCATTTTAAACACGATATGTTGTTCATCAACAGATATTCTAATATATCTTTCTAAATCATGACCTAATAACTTTCTAATCTCCTTTAATGTACTTCCAGGAACAACATAACGCTTACTCATAGATGCCATATTTTCTACTTTTTGCTTTCTAAGTGCAAATCTATATCCATCAGAAGCAGCTAATGTCAATTCTTCTGAATCCAGCTGAAATAAAACACCATTAATAATTTGATTATACTCATTATCAGCAACAGCAAACAAAGTCTGATTAAGCATATCTAAAAAGACTTCCTCTTTTATACCAATACTTTCATTTGTAGCAAGTAAAGGTAAGTCGGGAAATTCCTGATTACTATAACCTTTTAAACTAATATCTAAATCTCTATTTTGAATACTCACAGCAAAATCATTCACTTCAATAGAAACATATTCATCTCTAATGTGACGGATAACATCACCAAATAATTTTGAGTCAACAACAATAGAACCTGGATTTTCTATCTCACACTCAAGAGTTGTTTCAATACCTATTTTCAAATCATTTGCAGTAAGAGTCAGCATTTGATCATTAGCGACTAAAAGTATTCCTTTGAGAATCGGCATACTAGGTCTACTTGACACTGCTTTTTGAACAATCCCGATGCCTTTTATTAACTCATTCTTACTTACACGAATTTTCATAATTTCTCCACTTTATCATTATTTTATCTTACTTTTCTACCGTATTTATTATATCACAAATAAAGGTAATTCAATAAAAACGAAAAATAATGTCAGCGATTTATCATCCTCAGATGTTTTATATGAAAAGCTATGATAAAATATGGCATGACAGGAGAAAAAAATGAAAAAATTACTTATTCTATTTATCACACTATTATTAGTAAGTTGTAGTACTTCAAACATTGAAGTCTATAGCAACCATTATGAAGAGCTTATAATAGCAGCTTCAGATTTAATCGATCAAGGTAGTTTTTATGAGGCCATAACCGTCTTAGAAGAGGCTATCAAAGAATCTCCAGAAACCAGCATCGCATATAATTCTATTGGTTTCTGCTACTCAGAACTTGAAGAATACGATCAAGCTATCTTAATGCTAAATAAAGCAGTTGAACTCAACTCAGAGTATTCTTTTGCGTACTCCAATTTAGGGAATGCATATATAGGGATATCGAATGAGGATGAAGCTATTATTGCTTATGATAATGCCGTTAAAGCAGACCAAACGAACTCATATGCCTATTATGGTTTGGCCATCATCAATCGTGATAACAACAATTATGATCAAGCCATTCAAAACTATGATTTGGCAATAAAGTATTCTAAAGACGTTGATTACTATATCTCAAAACTAGATTGCATGGTAACTTTTGGTGAGTACATAAATGCGTTAACATTCTCAAACGAATCTATTGAGATTTTTTCTGATAACTATGAGCTTTACGAACTTAAAGGTATGGTCTTAGAGCAACTTGATAAAGAAGACAACATTGTATCTTATTACGAAGACCTTGAAATCCAATTTCCGACCGAGTATAATGTCTCATTAAATTTAGGAGTCTACTATTTTAAATTGGGACAATATCAAAAAGCGTTAGATGCTTTCAACAGTCATTCTGAGAACTTCGATTCCTTAGTCTGGAAAGGCTACTGTTATCAATACTTAGAGAATTATACAGAGGGTAAAAAAATTGCAAAAAAAATAATGACGAACTTCCCAAATAGTTATGAAGGCTATAATTTAATGGGGAATATTCTGGGTTTTGAAACAGATTATCTTGCTGCTTCAACTTTTTATGAAGAAGCATTGAAGTTTGCTGAGGATGATACACCAATTGTTAACCTAGTTGCCAGTTATAAAAATGCACAAAGATATAAATTAGCTATTGAAAAAGGTCTTCACTTTGTAGACTCATATCCTCAAAGTTACGATTTACTTTATGAAATTATGCTCTCTCAATTCTATAGAAATGATTATACTGATACAATTGAAACAGCAACAAAATATTACGACCTTACCGAGGATCCAGAAGCTATATACTTAATTGCACTTTGTAATTATTATAATGGTAATTATCAGCAAGCGACTGTTTATCTAGATAATTATCTCGATATTTATCCAAATGATGAAAGTTCTTTAGAGTTAAAAGAGTCACTTGTAACATTATCCAGTTCAAAATTAGAAACCATAGAAGGCTATTTTAATGATAATTACTTATATTCCTACAATAATATAGTTTTTAATGAGTATGATGATCCCATCTCAGATTATGATGTTTCAACACTTATAGAACAGGTAAAAGATCAAAATGATCCTTATACTTTTGTTATAACAGATACAGATTATGATTATATTATGGACAATAGTAATAATCCGCTAGATATAATTTCTTTAAGCGACAATCAAATCTATATGAAGTTTAATCGATTTGACTATAATATTGATCACCACGTCATTGAAGCCATTGATGAAATAGAATCTCCTGATTCAAAGGACTTGATATTGGATCTTAGAGACAATACTGGCGGTTCAACAGACAGTGCTAATAACATCCTTAACGCTCTATTGCCAGAGTTATTGATTAGCCAGATGATCTATAAGGATGGTAATGTATATCCTTATTATTCTGATAAAAGTATGATAGCTTTTAATCATATTTATATACTTGTCAACGAGAATACTGTTAGTGCATCAGAGTTACTAACACTGGGTTTAAAAACATTCCTTGATAATGTCACCATCATTGGACAAAATACTTACGGAAAAGGTGTTGGACAAGATGTCTTTGAAGATAGAATGAATAAGAGAATCTACTATATTGTAAGCCATTACTGGAATGTTAGAGAACAAAACATATCAGAGGTTGGTATTATACCGGACATCATGATTCAAGGTCATGAGCTTAAAAATTATCTGAATGAAATAAAGTAGAGATACAAAAGTACCGACCCCCAAAGATTAGACTAATAATCTAATTCAAGGAGGTCGGTCTTTTTATGGTGTTAATCTTTGTTTATCCCTTGGAAATAAGGTTGTTCTTCTTATATTATCAATATTTAGTAGTTTTGCTGTAAGTCTTTCAAGCCCGATGGCTAATCCGCCATGAGGTGGAACACCATACTTAAATGCTTCAAGGTAACTCTCATAATCTTTAGGGTTTAATCCTTTTTCTTTCATAGATGACTTTAATGTCTCTAGATTATGTATTCTTAAACCACCAGTAGTTATTTCTAAGCCTCTAAACAATAAGTCAAAGCTCATAGTTCCCTCTCCATTAGGCATGGTATACATGGGTCTCTTATATTTAGGATAATCCGTCAAGAAAACAAACTCAGAACCTGTCTTTTCTCTAACATACTCAGAAATTAGAATCTCACCTTCTGGATCTAGATCGCCTTCTAAGTGTTTCCCATACTCTTTATTAAGGATTTCAATAGCTTCTTTTAAAGTCATTTTAAGAATCTCATTCGTAACTTCAGGTAATTCTATATTTAATAGCTCAAGCTCCTTCATACAAGTTTTCTTAAGCGACTCAATAATACTTATCAAAAGCTCTGTTTCTAAGTTTATCAACTCCGAAATATCCTCTACAAATCCCATTTCTAAGTCCATACTTGTATATTCATTTAAATGACGTATTGTACTGTGTGATTCCGCTCTAAAAACAGGTCCAATTTCATACACTCTCTCTAAGCCAGCAATTACCATCATCTGTTTATAAAATTGTGGACTTTGAGCTAAATAAGCTTTTTCTCCAAAATAGTCTAATTCAAAGACATTTGCCCCACCTTCAGCTCCTTCTTTTACAAGCTTAGGTGTGTGTATTTCTGTAAACAAGTGTTTGTCTAGAAAATGTCTGAACTCACTTGCTATCGCACTTTGAATTTTAAAAATACTCTGTTCTTTGTCATGTCTTAACGATAAAACTCTGTTATTTAAAATAGTGTCCAAATTAACATCTAACGCTGCTTGATTCACAGCAATAGGCAATTCACTTTTAACCTCAGATAGAATCTTAATTTCTTCAACTTGCACTTCATACATACCATATTTATTGGGACTTTCAATAGCTTCTCCAATAACAGTAATAACACTTTCTAATCTTAAATTATGAAATTCCTCTGGTTTCATAACTAGTTGAACAAAGCCAGTTTTATCTCTCAGAATCAAAAACACAACAGCTTTCAATTTCTTAACACGATAAAGCCAACCACTTACTTTTGTTTTCCCTACTTGAATCTCACTAATCATTGTTCTTTTCATTTTACACCTCCATAAGTTACGAAAGGGCGAATTATCGCGGTGCCACCTTTCTTTTAATCTTCAAAAAACAAAAAACATCCACTCCTGTTAGGAATGAATGTAATATCCACGGTACCATCCTAGTTGATCAAAGATCCTCTTATGTCCCTATAACGTGGGAATCCGATTTGTGCTAATAGACATTCACACAAACACCTCCAAGACGTCTTTCTAAATGTATACTCCATAAGTTTTCACCAACCACTTACTCTCTAAAGCCTAAAACATTTATACTTTTCTCTTCATCAGTTTTGAACAGTTTAACTTAAAAAACAATGTCCGTCAAGCTTTTTTCTTTTCATACATTTTCTTATCCACATTTGTCATAATAGTAGAATATGTTTCACTGGTATTAGAATGACTATGATAAACGCCAAAAGTCATACTTATTTCAAAAGGCAGAAATTCTTTTCTGTTGAAGACTCTAATTTCCTCTTTTAACCTATTACCAATAGAAATACCACCGGTTTTGTTATCCTCTTGAACCAATAAAATAAATTCATCTCCACCGATTCTAAACGCCTCATCTCGTCTTTTAACATTTGACAAAATAATAGATGCAACAACTTTTAGAACCTGATCTCCTACAGGATGACCATAAGTATCATTGACAGATTTAAAATGGTCCAAATCAATCATCACAATAGAAAACTCTTGTTTTTTACTTAATAGATACTTCACACGTTTCTCAAGATGTTTTCTTGTGTACAATCCTGTTAAATCGTCTTTTTGCAGACTATCTGTTTCAAATAAGATATAAGTCACTAATATGACGAGTGTAAGAGATGGCCAAATAATCGTTAACCCTAAATGATTCATTTGAATCAGAAACGCTGAAATAGGGATAATGCAAATCGTCACAACCGTTTTGATGATCCTTTCATCTGCAAACTTTCTTCTAATGATTACAGATAGTACATAAAATAGAACCGGACCATAAGCAAGTATGCCCATGAGATATCCCAAAGGACCTTTCTCAAAATGGTTCATAGGACTAAACCCGAAAATCATACTATTAAAATGATTGATAACCACCAAAATAATAGCTAAAAAGAAAACAATCACAAAACTAATCACAATAATTTTAGTTTTATGTCTCTCCCCAAATGTTTTATATTCAAAATACAAAACCCAAGCTACTGCTGGAAAACTAAATTGTAAGTACAAAATGGTGTTAAATATTCGATGCATCTTACGCCCATTAGGAGAAATATCTCCTTCATAAATCCAAGATAAAATCTCAACACCTAATGCGATAAATGTTGCTATCACAACAATAGAACACAATTTATTCGATCTCGAACTACCATAGGAATGTCTCCATATAATAATTTGCAGAACAACAAGAAGTAACATTGCATATACTGATAAATCAAATTTATATAAATTCTCCAAACTTCCACCTCACTAAGATGTCAATAAATCACTTCATAATTTTAAAATGCTTTAAGATTATTTTTGGTGTAATCGTTTCCCACTTTGATAGATGCAACCACCAAAAAAATATATAAGTTAGACCAAAAGTAGCAAAATGAAATACCAACCATACACCTTTTTCCATACCTGTAAGGGCTTTGTTTTGATCGTAATACACAATATATACAATTAAAATATATATGCTTACAAACATCATAACAATATGAAATGGTACTAAGGCAAGCGCAGTGTTTTCGTTGATGACCTCATTCAACATGAATCCAACTACGATATAAATAAAAACCGATACATAAATTGGTAGTAATGTACCCAATAATAAATTAACCTTATTCTTTTTCATTCAACCTCCAACCGATCATAATACTACATGTAAAAACAGGATCATTCAATATCCTGTTTTAAGTAATTCTATTCTTAAGTGCTTCTATAAAGTTCAGTCCATGTATCTTTCTATATGCTGCTAATAATGCTATTACAACAAATAAGATAACCGTTATAGCTGTTAAACCATAATGTATTGGTTCTAACAGAATGTCAAAAGAATATAACTCTGTACTGAACGTTGATTGTAAACTCAACAACATACTTCTAGCAATCGGAACACCAAGTATAATACCTAAAATTGCATTGATAATATTTTCTTTAAGCAAACTTACAAATATCTCATTTTTAGTGAAACCCATCACTCTTAAGGACGAAAACTCCAAACGTCTCTCATTAATTGCGATAACTGCAGAGTTATAAATTATAGCAAATCCTAAGATACCTCCAAATAAAATCATAATACTCAATGACATGATCATCAAGCCAAGGAACTCTTTAAAAGTTTCTTGTAGGTCTTGTGTCGTTTGAATTGATGAGACAATTTTGTACTTTTCAACCTCATCTTTCAAACTCTGATCTGTAGCAATATAAGCACCATTAATGTATGCATCATCCATTAAAAGATGTTGCATATCTTCTAATACCATATAACCATTAGCACCAAGATTTTGCTTAACAATTCCTGTTATTTTAACATCTATATCATCTCTTCCTGGAATAAATGACGATATTGTTATGGAGTCACCTATTTCAATTTCCATAACTCGAGCCAAGCCTTCTGACAAGAAAAAATCATCCGGCTTTAATTCAATAGGAACAAAATCAGCATCTTGAAAGTTGAAAAACTGTGTATCTTGCTTTACACCTACAATATTGACGACTTTCGATTTCCAATTGTGATGAAGTTCAAATGGAAACTCAAGCTTTCCTTCTATTTCATCTACATCCAATGTATTTCTTAAATTATAAATAATATCCTCATTGGCTCCAGAAGAAAAATTAAGAACATAATCCATAGTTTGGAACTCACCATACATTTTATCAAACATATCATTAAACGCAGTTAACATGAAAAATGGCATCAATGTAATAGCGAATGTTAAGGAAATACCCATGGCGATAAAAAAGGCACGTTTTTTACTTCTAAAAAGATTTCTCAAAACCATTTTGTTCGAAAAATTTATATGCTTCCAAATCCAAGTTCTTTCTAAAAAGATTCTTTTACCTGTACGAGGTGGTTCAGGTCTCATGGACTCCGCAGGCGATATGTTCATCGCTTTTCTTGAACCCCATAATCCCGCTGCAACAGAAAATATTGAAACCAATATTGCTGAAAGTAAAATCAACTCCGGTCGGAATATAAATCTTAGTGTTGGTATTGAGAAGAAATCAATATAAATCTGTGTAAACTGCATACTGAGCAAATACCCAGTTATGACACCAAACGAACCTCCAATTAGACCAACCACCACAGATAACTTAGTATAGTGGAAAATTACATCCTTGTTAGAATAGCCCATTGATTTCAAGATACCAATTGCTAAACGGTCTCCCTTTACAAGTCTAGAAATCATAACACCCATTATAAATGCTGCTACACCAAGAAATATAACAGGAACAGTTGAAGACGATTGCTCTAAACCCCTCATCTCTTCATGGATCATTCTATTTGATAATTGATCCTCTTGATCATATATTCTACTGACACCGAACTTGTCCAATCTCTTTTCGAGAGTTTTAATATACTCGTCAACATTGATATCTTGTTCCAATAAAAACATGACCTGATTATAACTTGACCCAACGCCAATTGCGTCAGATATAAATGATTCAGTTGTATATAAAACACCAAACTTAGTTGGTGCGGGTAATAGTGTTTGTTCATTTTCCATTAAATAAACATATTCTGGTGAAGAAACGATCCCTACAACTTCCAAATCATAATCTCTACCTGAAATATGCGGACTGATTGTATCACCAATCTGGATATTTCTCGCTACTGCAAATTTTTCAACAACAAGACATTCACTGTCAGATGTAACAACTGATTTACCATCTAAGGCATATAAGCTATTTATACTATCCTCTTGATAGCTTGAAGATATCAAACGAACATTAACTTTTTCATCACTACCAACATTCAGTGGAACATCATAAACAAGTCTACCTTCTGCTAATTTAACACCAGAAATATCATTTAAATCTTCAATATCTGATTCTGATATTTTCATAACTTCTGCAAAAACGTCCGCAAAATTATGCTCACCGTAGTGGTACTCAAGTGATGACTTTAAATTGATATAAGCAGAATTCATTGCAACATACATCATTAGTCCAAGCACAATTACCATCGAAAGTGCAATAAATTGCCCTTTGGAGTGACTCATATGCCGAACCAGTCTTACATTCAGCTTTCGCATTACCACTCAATCCTTTCAGGTGAAATTGGACTCTCATTAATATAGTT
>PPCM01000648.1_pt1 | contig 24823 bp, 17 predicted proteins | sample 1555541 | NCBI WGS metagenome assembly PPCM01 (sample SAMN05284479, study PRJNA326546) | Marine sediment metagenome, whole genome shotgun sequencing project. | isolation source: marine sediment | place: Germany: Wadden Sea | collected 2012-09-05 | reverse complement strand
GTAAGCTAGTGGGTGTGTATGAGAAATAAGTTTATTTGTTATTTGCTGATGCTTTTTGTTTTTATGTTTGGCTTTATATCAATTGTTAATGCAGGTGAATCAGTTCTTTCAAATGAAGAACGTAAATTTCTAAGCCGTAACCCAGTTATAAGTTTGGGTCTGGATAGTCATTGGGAGCCAGTTGTCATAGATGAAGATGGTAAACTGAGTGGGTATGCTGTTGATCTTGTACATGAAGTAAACAAGTTGACCGGGGCAAACTTCGAAGTTGTTGCCGGAGAGTGGGCGAAGGTTCTTCAGCAAGTCAGGGATGGTGAACTTGATGGTATGATGTGCAGTGTTGCCCTTCAGGAAAGAAGTACGGATTTTGTGTTTTCTTCTCCCTATCTTTCAATTGACAGGATGGCAATGATCCTTCGTGGTAATTCTTCGAAGTATAAGAATATTATAAATTTACAAGGAAAGCGCATAGCGTATCAGAAGGGTCTTTTATTTGACAAGAAAATGGCCGAAAAAGTGCAAGGTGCAAAACTGGTTGAAGCAGAATCGGTTGATGAGATGTTACGAAAACTTGCATATGGTCAGGTTGATGTTGTGTTGGGTAATGCCGGATATATGATCAGGGCTGCTGGTCTTGGTATTACAACGATCAAATTTGCTTTCAATTTGCCTGAAAAAATGGTTCTAGTCGCATCTTTTAAAAAGGATAAATCCATTGCAAGAGATATTTTTAATAAAGGCTTAAGTGCTCTTTCTGCGGGAAAAAAAGCAGAAATCCATAATAGGTGGTTCGGTTCGTCTTATATAGATACTTCAAGTTCTGAAAAAATGTTTCGGATGTACGCGGTTTTGCTGGTTTTTGCGATTATCTTTGGCGGCTGGATAACCTATCTCTTCAGGATAAATAAAAGGCTTAAGTTGGCTCAAGGTAAGGCTCGCAGAAATGAATTGTTGTGGCGTGAGTCTGAACGGCAACTGAAAAGTTTTATAGCCAACCTTCCGGGTGCTGCGTTTATTTGCCAAAATGATAAGGACTGGACAATGGATTTCATAAGTGACCGAATTGAAAATATTTCCGGATATAAGCCAGAGCAGATAATTAATAATGAGCAGCTTTCCTACAATGAGATTATATTTGAAGGCGATAGAAAGAGGGTTCGGGAAATTGTGATGCATGAATTGGCCGTAGGTTCGGCTTATGAGTTAGAGTATAGAATTGTGAGCTCGGATGGAAGCTTGCGTGATGTTTGGGAATCTGGGTGTGGTGTTGTGGAGGATGGCGAAGTTGTAAGACTTGAAGGTCTTATCATTGATATTTCGGAAAGGAAAAAGATTGAAAATGCTTTAAGGGAGAGTGAGACCCGTTTCAGCTATGCTTTTGGTGGAACAAACGACGGTCTGTGGGATTGGAATATCGAGAGTGATAAAATCTATTTAAACCCCAGATGGTACACTATGCTGGGGTATGATTATCTCGAATTTCCTGGGACTTTTGAAAACTGGAAGGCTCTTTGCCATCCAGATGATAAGGATAGGGTTGCGGCTGCTATTAAAGATCATTTACGAGAAGGAACTCCGTTTTCTGTTGAGTTTCGCATGAAAACAAAAAATGACAAGTGGCTCTGGATACTTAGCCGGGGGAGAGCCGTAGAGTTTGATGCGCAGGGTAATCCTGTCCGTATGACTGGAACACACGTTAATATTTCGCCGCGAAAAGAGCTGGAGGAGCAACTGTTGATGTCCAGAAAGCTTGAGTCTATCGGGCAGCTGGCTGCAGGGGTTGCGCATGAAATAAACACGCCAATACAATACATTAAAGCTAATTTAAGATTTATATATGACGTTCTTGCCATGACTGATGATGGCGGGAAGGAAGTTTGTTCTGAAATGAAGGATGCGGCAAAGGAATCAATTTCGGGTATTGATAAAATCAGCAGGATTGTTGGCACTCTTAAAAGGATATCTCATTTGCAGCCGGGAAGTTTGGTACTTGTAGATGTCGTAAGCGTCATAAATGAAGCTGTTCTTGTGAGTAAGAATGTCTGGAAATACTTTGCTGAAGTCTCTCTCGACCTTCAGGATGAAATGCCAATGCTGTATTGTGATCCCGTCGAGATTGAGCAACTTGTTCTTAATTTAATTGTTAACTCTGCGCATGCTCTTGAGGATAAATATACAGGTACTGGTAAAGTCGGTAATTTGAATGTAAAGACCACATTTGATGAACAAAATATTTATCTTGAAGTTTCCGATGATGGGTGTGGAATATCGGAAGAGCATATCTCAAAAGTATATGATCCTTTTTTTACAACGAAAGAACAGGGTAGGGGCACAGGGCAGGGGTTGTCGCTTGTTTATAGTATTGTAAAAAAGTATGATGGATATATTGATATCAGTTCTGAATACGGTGATGGAACAAAGGTTCGCATAGCTTTTCCCTATAATAATGGAATTGGTCTTTAGGTCATTTGGGTGCGGTTCTGTTTTGCCGTATCGAATGCAAAATGGGCTTGAAGCTTTCATCTCTAGCGTCTGGACGCTGTTTGCATATCATTGACGAATTTTCCTTAAAATATAAAAATTGTATTAATTGTTGAAAGTTATGATTAAATTCTGCTATTAAGAAAGTAAGTTTTTTTCAGATATTTAGGAGGACTCCTTGAAGCAGGTCTTAATCATTTCAAACAGCAACACTCTTTCCAGTTTATTAGTAAAGCTACTGCATGAGAAGTATCATGTATTGGTTGCGGAAAATGATTACTCTTCAATCGTGTTGACTATAAGCGATGTTCGGCCTGATGTTGTTGTATTTGAATGTAAGACTTATTCTGACGTTAAAGATAATATTTCAAAAATTCGTTCAAAGTTTATTTCAGCTAATATTGTTTTAATTTCATCATATCTGGATTCTGCAGACCGGGAAGAGATTAAAGATGATAACAATGTTGATCAGATAATTGTCAAGCCGTGCAGCAGGAAATCTATTCTCGCCGCTGTTCAAAGCTCTCCTCAAAGAAAAAAGAGGAATATTGATCAAAAGCTTTTGCATCTTATTGTTGAACTTTATGGTTCAAAAAGCATCCTTTTTCAAAGGAGCTATTCAAGAATTAGTAATTATCTTCAGAGGATGAATTCGCATATAGATTATGATTTGGACTATGTGCACGATCTACTTGCTTACTACTTAAGCATTATGACCACAATGGATGACACTCTTACAATGGATTTATTGTCGGGCAACCATACAAAAAAAGAAGCTACACCTTCCCTAATCAAGCAAATTGACAAGATGGAGGAAATGGCCGGATTTGTGATGGTTGAAATTGATACGAAGTCATTAAGGGAGATGAAATACATAAGTAAAAGGTATAACGGAAAAGGTTTGCCTAGCGATGATGTAAAAGAAACGGAAATACCATATGCTTCCCGTTTGCTTAGAGTGCTTTTCGATGCTCATTATCTTGAAGAGAAAGGTAAGAGCCTTGGCGAGTGTATCTTCATTCTGAATAGTCGTAAGGACTGGTATGATAGGGATATTTTGAGTGTTTTTAAAGACTCTTTAGGCGATGAGGCTTCATACTATAATCGTGAAGTTTTTCCATTAGGCTTGCAAAGAGATATGATTATGGCTCAGGATTTATATGGGGTCATAAAAGGTAAGAAGGTTTTACTGATCAAGCAGGGGCAGTCTTTAACTGAAAAGAATATTGATTTTATACACCGACATGCGCATGACATCCTCGATGTTACTGAACCGGTCCTGATCCGGGAAAGTGTTCTTCTTTGTGAGGATGATGATGCTTAAGAAAATTTCTGTCAAAAGACTGCAGGCCGGGATGCATATTCATTTGAAGGATCTGCCCTGGTTTAGTCATCCTTTTTTTCGGTCAAATTTTAAAATTAAAAAGCAGAGTCAGATTAATGATTTAGTAAATGTCGGGTGTGAATTCGTATACTACGATCCTGACAAGAGCGATGCTCATCCTATGGAAGTCGACTCTAAGGTAAAGCCCGTTAAACCTGCTACTGACCATGCTGCCATAAAAGAGAAAAAAGCTTCTGCTCTCAGGAAAAGAAAAGAGGCTTATGTTCAAACGGAAAAAAATTTTTTTGAATCGGCAAAAGAAGCAAACCGTATAATGCAGGGCGTATTGAACGGTCAGGTTTCTTTTTGTGATGAAGCTGAGAAAATGGCTCATAGTTTTGCCGATTTCTTTTTAAGCGATGTAGAAACTACGCTGAACTTAATTAATCTTTCTGCTTCAGACGATGAAGAATTGTATTATCATTCGTTAAATGTTTCGATTCTTTCCTGCATGCTGGGAAAAGAGCTTGAGCTTGAAGATGAAGAAATGAAAGATCTTGCATTCGGTGCGTTGGTCCACGATATAGGCAAGTCCAAAATACCTAAGCGAATAACCTACAAAAAAGGCCCTCTAACAGCTCCTGAATACAATTTATATAAAATGCACCCTTTGTTCGGGGTCGGGCTTCTCTCAGGGATGAAGTCGGTTACTCGTGGAGTAATGAGGGTCGTATACCATCACCATATATATGAAGATGGCAAGGGATACCCTGCACAGATTCCTTATGAGAATTTAGGCCTTCTGCCAAAAATTGTCTCTACAACAGATATTTATGACAATCTTATTAACAAGAGAGATCATACCAAGTCTTTGACCCCTCATCAGGCTCTGGCACTCATGTTTAAGTCTTATGGTAAGAAGCTGGATGATCATATTTTATCTGTATTTATCAGGATGCTGGGAGTTTATCCGCCCGGTTCTCTGTGTGAACTTGATTCAGGCGAAATTGCTATGGTGGTCAGTATCGGCGAAAATCCGTTGCTTCCGGAGGTTGTTATCTGTGACCTTAATGTCCCTAAGCATGAGGCGATGATATTGAGGTTGGGGACAGATCTTGATTCGAGAGTGGAGCGGGTGCTTTCGCCGAAAGAATTAACCAAGGATCAAATGAACTATCTGGCTCCTAAAGCCAAGATAGGATATTATGCAGATACCAAAAAGAATCCCAAGGAGAATTAATGGATAAGATAGTCTGGGATAAAAAATATTCTGTCGGAAATGCTGAAATAGACGAACAGCATAAAAAATTATTCGAAATTCTTAATCGCTGCGCCGTTGCAGAAAAACGCTCCAGCTCAAAGTATCTCGTGATTGTCCGAGAATTGTTGAACTATTGTCAGGAGCATTTCAGGCTGGAAGAGCAATTGATGCTTGAGGTAAATTATCCGGATATGGCTAGCCATGTAGCTGAGCATAAAAAAATACTCAATGCTGTCGAGACGTTGGTTGAAAAACTCTATGCCGGCGAACAAATTGACAGTGATGTTATCGATCGTTTTGTGGCTTCATGGGTGAAAAAACATATAATTACTAAAGATTTACCGCTGAAGAAATATTTATAGTTTTAAGGAAAAGTGTTGGTGAATTATGCATGAATTGGCGATTTATCTCAAAGAGAATGAGTCTGAATTGATGGAAAGGATTCTTCATTATGCCAAAATTCAAGGTTATGCAGAATATACCTCTACACTTCTTGAAGCATGGCGGGTGTCCATCGTTGGCCTGTCGGATGCCATTATTCAGGGTTTGGATATTGCTGAGAATAAGTTGCCTGAGTTTTCACCGGAAGATCGGTTCGAAAACAATTTAATTGCAGATTTTGGGATTAGGGAGGCTCGTCTTCACCGTAAACGTGGCATCAGTCTGCAGATGTTTCTAGGATTGTATAAATACTACAGGTATGTTTTTGAAGAAGTGGTCATGGAGATGGATGTAGCGGATACGCAAAGGGAATTTTATAAAAAGTTCGTGGAAAGAGTCTTTGACTTGATTGAGATAGCTTTCTGTTCAGAGTGGTCCGGTTTGAATTCGGATAATGTAATTTTAGAGCTTCAGCATTCGAACAGGGAGATGACTAACGAAAAGAATAAGTACCTGACCCTCTTTGAAAGTATAAGTGTCCCTGTCTTTCTTGTTGATGCCCATGGACACGTTGGCAATCTCAATTACGCCGCGGCTGTACTACTTGGGATAGAGACAAGCTCTGGTGCTGGTTATTACGGTGATGATTATGTAAAAGAACATTTGCCCATTGGTAAAAAGATTACCTCTATATTGCCCTGGCTTTCTATAGAGAGTAATGAATTTTTAACTGGTGATTTGCCTAAAAGAAGTTTTGAAAAAAATGTTTTTATCGGAGGTAAAGCTAGTTATTTTATGATTCATTTTGCCAGGATGAAAGATGTGAGTGGCAAATTTGAAGGCGGTATATTTATTGTTCAGGATATAACCAACCGAAAGGACATTGAATTCCAGTTGGCTCAAGCGCGCAAGATGGAGAGTGTTGGTCAGCTGGCTTCAGGTATCGCGCATGAAATTAATACCCCGATCCATTTTGTTGGCCATAATCTCGATTTTATCGAAGAGAGTCTTTCATCTCTCCTGTCGGGGAAAGGTAAAGATTTATCTCTTGCAAGTGATGATTTGCAATATCTGAAGCAAGAGCTTCCTTCTGTCATTAAAGAGTCGAAAGACGGAATTAGGCGGGTTTCAAGAATTGTTAAAGCATTTAATAAGTTTGCTCATCCTGAACACGCAGATAAGAGCGTTGTTAAACTGAATGAAATAATTGCTAACGTCATTGAAATTACCAGAAATGAGTGGAAGCATGTTGCTGAAATAACAAAAGACTACGACCCCAATCTGCTATTGGTTGACGCAATTTATAGTGAATTGAATCAAATTATTTTGAACATTTTGATGAATGCCATTCATGCTGTTCGGGCAAAGTTTGGTGAGAATCATTTGGGTGAAATATCAGTGCGTACCCAAAATATTGGAAGGTTTGTTGAGGTTGCTATCAAAGACAATGGGTGTGGGATTACTGAAGATATCCAGCATCGAATTTATGATCCGTTTTTTACGACCAAGGATATTGGAGAAGGGACAGGGCAAGGGCTTTATATAGTCCACACATTAACCACCAAGAATGGTGGTGAAATTCGGTATTCTTCTGAAAAAGATGTAGGCACTACCTTTTTCATCCATTTCCCGGCTCACAATAAAAATTAGTCATAACTTATGGCTGTGCCGATCTACGTTGGTAGCTTGATAGTCAAAGTTGTTCCTTCGCCTTCTTTTGAATCAATCTGAATACTTCCACTATGGGCAGTAACAATTACATTATGCGTTATTGCGAGTCCTTGTCCTGTTCCTTTGCCTACTTGTTTGGTGGTGAAGAAAGGATCGAATGCCCTCTCTATGACTGATTGCGACATCCCACAGCCGTTATCTTTAATTTTCAATACAACGGAATCTTCTTCCAGAAAAGTGGAAATAGCTATAGTCCCTTTGTCTTGTTGTTTTTTTTCTTCAATTGCATGAGCACTGTTGACTATCAAATTGAGGACAACCTGCCCCATTTCCCCTTTTAAGCAGGGTATTTCCGGTAAGTCCGGCTCTAAGTCAAGCTCAATGTCAGCGATATATTTCCATTCGTTGGCAGAGACAGTTACAGCATCATTGATTATTTCATTCAGGCTGTAATACCCTTTTCGGGTTTCACCTGGATGGGCCAATTGCCTGACTGATTTTACTATTTCAGATATACGCCTTAAACCTTCCTCTGATTCATTGATGGCGTTGGGAATGTCTTCAGCTAAGTACGAGATGTTGTCATCGTCTATCATTTGATTCAGGTCAGCAGCGAGTTCTTCAATAGAGCTGTTATTTAAATTGGATCTTATGTTTTTGATTTTATTCAAGTTTTCAATTAGTTCGCCAAAGCTCTCGTCAAGAAATTTGATGTTGGTTGTTACGTACTGTGTTGGCGTGTTGATTTCATGGGCTATCCCTGCTGCAAGCTCGCCTATGGATTCAAGTTTCTGGGCTTGTCTGAGTTGGGCTTCCACCATTAATTGCTGGCTTATATCTTTGGCTACGCCGACAAAGCTGACAATTTGACCATTTTCATTTTTAACCGGTGTGATTGTTGCTTCCTGAGTGTATCTTTTCCCGCTCTTGGTATGGTTGATGAATCTGCCGGTCCAGGTTTTGCCTTGAGTGATTTTTACCCACATCTCAGTATAAAAATAATCGTCGTGTTCGCCACTTTTCAGAATGCTGGGATTCATGCCGATTGCTTCCGCTGCACTGTATCCCGTGATTCTTTCAAAAGCCGGATTGACATACTCGATGATTCCAGATGTGTCCGTTATGATAATTGCTTCTGCTGCCTGATGAATTGCTGTACTGAGCCTGCGGTGTTCCTGCTGCGCCTCTTTAACATTGGTGATATCTGTTATGGTTATGACGTATCCCGTCATCGTGTGGTTGTCTTCCAGTTCAACGAGCTGGCCCAATACCCATCGGGGTTGACCGTTCTTTCTTATGATTCTGAATTCAGCCTTGTTTGAGATAGCAGGAACAGTCTTGTACCAGTTGTTTTCGAGTTCAGTCTGGTCCTCGGGATGGATTTTATTTGTCCAGCTTTCAGACATAAGTTCTTCGCGTGTTGATTCACATATCTGGACCATGCGTTTGTTGACATATTGAATCTCGCCATGCGTATCTGTAATCATGATTCCTACCGGAGAAGCTTTGGCTATGCCTTTGAATCGCCTTTCGCTTTCTGCCAGCTCATGTTCCACAGTTTTGCGGGCGGAGATGTCTTCAAGCGTGGCGATAACTTCATATGGTGGCTCATGGCTTTTAACAGGGTTGAATACCGCCCTTAAGTAGGTTGTTTTTTGGCCTGTAATGGAGGTGTATACCCCCTCGAACGAGGAAAACCGACCATGAATGGATTTTTTTAGAGCATTTTGCATGTCAGGGTAGCTTTTTTCGGCTGTATTGAAGCCGATTATTTTGTTTCTGGGTGCACCCATCAAGTCTAAAAAAGTGTCATTACAGTCTGAAATTTCACCGTTGTTTTTAAAATACACCATAGCTAGCGGGGCATTTTCAAATATGTTTCGATATCTTGATTCGCTCTCTTTGAGTTTTTCAAGGGCGTTATACTTAGCTGTGATATCGTTACCTATGCAGAGTAAGCTCTTGGGGGTTCCGTCTGGATTATGGGTGGTTCTAATTCTCCAAGCAAGCCAAACAATGTTTCCTTCCTTAATGCAGGGGCGTTCATATGGCCCACCATCTGGGCCAAAAAAGCGGATTGCTGAGTGGATGGATGGAGTTTCTCCTGTGTCAGGCTTTAAATCTCCTGAGAGAATAGCCAGAAGCGGCTCTCCGATGAGTCCAGAGTTCTCCGGTGCAAGAATAGTTGTTGCAAAACTATTGGCAAAGCTTATTAAGCCTTTTTCGTTAACTCGTATAATCAGTGAATTGGCATTTTCAACCAATTCACGGTATTCATGTTTGCTTCTTTCCATTTTTTTAAAAAATGGATCGCTGAAAAGATGAAGGATTGTGATGCTTATTGCAAAAAGCAGGATTCCAATTGCAAAAATTTCAATACTGACGATGATAAATGGTCTCTGTATCTCCACGAGGTCTATTTTCGCGACCATACCTATTTTTAAGTTGGCTCCCGAAACACAAGTATATGCAGCAAGTACTTTTTTGCCCTCATAGTCAAGTCCAATGATTGTTCCTGACCCTCCTTCAAGAGCTTTTTGCATTGGAAGTGCTTTGGGATCTCCGAACTTTATATGGTTGAAAGTGCTTCCTTCTTTTACTATTTGCCCGTTTACAACTAAAAAGTTAATCAAGTTGTTGTTTTTTACAGCCATGGTGAATTCACCGCTATTGCTGTTAACTGTGAATTTCTGTTGGGCGTTTGCCAGATGGTTCAAGGCGTATTCAAGGTTAAGGGTGTCTTTGTCCCTTTTTGCGTTAGGGGAATGGTAATTTATAAATTCTTTGGCAAGGCTGGCTTGGCTGACTACGAGGTCATTTAATCTGTTTCTTTGTTCAGTCAGGAAGGTTTGGTAAAGCATATAAGATTGTATGCCGGAAACCAGAAGAGTAAGAGTAGCCATGATACTGGCGAGAATAATGAAATTCAGTTTGTTTTTCCACATATAGAACTTTCTTATTTGTTTCAAATTATGAACTTTTTATTCCAGAAAATAAAAATTGATGCTAAGTTTTAGATAACATCATAGACGCGATTCGCAAAGCTAAACCTTACACAAGATTCAGTACTCATTGCCTACACACGGAGGTGGGATGAAGAGATTGGAGTGGTCTGATAAACTTAACCTAGGTGTGCCTCAGATTGATAATCAGCATAAGGAGTTGATCCGACTTGTAAATGGTTTGATCAGTGCCGTCTCATTGGATCGCCCTGAAAAAACCATCAAGAATGTGCTTAAAAAACTTCGTGAATATACAGTATTTCATTTCAATTCAGAAGAAGTGTTTATGGATAGTATTGGCTATGATAATTTAAACAAGCATGTTGCCGAGCATATAGACTTGAAGAAAAAAGTTAAAGAATTTCAGCGTTCTATATATAAAGGCGAAAGTGTTGAAGTGATGACATTACTTGATTTTTTGAAGCCATGGCTTTTGAATCATATTCTTGAGTCCGACCGTGAAATTGCTGCGTTTATTAAAAGGGAGAAAATTTCATTGGAGCACTTTTGATTGAAGAAGCCTGCATGGATCGTAAATTAGAGATCAAGGAAGAAATTTGTTAAAGGTTAGCTAATCATGCGAAAAGAAATTGAAAAATCTAGAGATGAGCTGAAAGCTGAAGTTGAAAGGCTACAGCAGAGAGTTCACGAGCTTCAGTCAAAGCAGGCATTGCTCAGCAGTGACTTGTGTTCTTCTTCAGAGGAGATTCACAAAATAGCTATTGATAGTCTTATTGAGGGTGTATGGATTATTAATAAAGATGCTAATACTGTGTTCGTAAATGGAGCCATGGCGGATATTCTCGGATATACTACTGAAGAAATGTTGGGCAGACATTTATTCGATTTTATGAATGATGATGTTGTTGAACAATGTAAGAAGTATATAGAAAAGAGAAAAGTAGGTATTAAGGAAGTTCATGATTTCGTTTTTATGCATAAAAAAGGTTTTCAAGTTTACTGTAGGATATCGACTTATCCTGTTAATAGTCCAGATGGGTCATATTTAGGAGCTGTTGCTACTATTGTAGATGTTAGCGACATCCATATTTTGCAGGAAAGGTTGCATTCTGAATTTGATAATGCTCCTGTCGGTATAGTGCATATGGATCTCTCGGGGAATATCTTACGTGTGAATAAAGCCTTTTCAGCCATGATGTCTTTTTCTGCAAAAGAATTAGTTAATATGAGTTTTCTCGATATTACACATCCGGATGACCGCGAAGAGTGCAGAGCACATAAAGAGAGTGTACTAAATGAAACCACTGCTAAGAAATTGATCAAGCGGCATATAACTAAGGATCAACGCATTATCTGGCTTGAGGTCTCTTTTTCAGTTGAAAGAGACGAACATGAAATCCCAGAGTATATAGTTGTTTTTGTCGAGGATATTACAGCACAAAAGAGGTCAGAGCAGGTTCTGGGAGCAAGGTTGCATCTAATGAATTATGCTGCCGGTAATTCGCTGGGAGATTTGTTGGTTGAAACTGCAAATACCATAGAAAAATTAACAGAAAGCAAGATCAGTTTTTTCCATTTGTTTGAAGATGATGAAGAGTTAGTTGATTTGCAGAGGTGGTCGACCAGAACTACATCCGAGTTTTGCAAAATCGAAGTTATTGAAAAGAATTACCCTTTATGTGCAGCCGGAATATGGGCGGATTCCATACATAGCAGAAAGACAGTTGTCCACAATGATCTAAAGGTGCAGAAGAAAATGCGCTTTCCTGACGGGCATCCTGTGCTGATCAGGGAAATGACGACTCCGGTAATACGAAATGAGCGTGTTGTCGCGGTCTTAGGTGTTGGTAATAAGATTATTGAGTATTCTGATGAGGATGTTTCTCTTATAGAACTTCTCGCGGATTTTGCTTGGGATATTGCAGAGCGCAAAAAGAATGAAGAAAAATTAAGACTGAGCGAGCAGCGGTTTAAGAAATATTTTGATTTGGGTCTTGTGGGGATGGCCGTTCTTAATGCGGATGGCAGCTGGCAGTATTATAACAACCGTCTGTGTGAAATTTTAGGATATTCTTACGAAGAATTATCTGAAGTAAGCTGGCAGGATATTACTCATTATGAAGATATTGAGGAAAACAGGAGATTAATGGATTCCTTAAGGAATGGATTAATCGATAATTATTCATTGGAAAAGAGGTATTTAAGAAAAGATGGAGCCATTATTCATGTTGCGGTCTATGCTACTTGTACTCGTAAGGAGGATGGGTCCTTAGAATATGTCATGGGCCATATTCTTGATGTGACTGAGAGTGTTAAAGCAAAAGAACAGTTGCAGGAGTCAAAGGATATTCAGGATAAGATTCTTACAGGAATCAAGGCCGGAATCATGATTATTGATCCTGAAACTCGGGTTGTTGAATTCATAAATTCAGTTGCGTTGGATATATTTGATGTCAGTGAAGAGGATGTTTTAGGTAAGACTTGTGATGTTTTTCGCTGGAAAAAAGCTGATGGTCATTTGTTTACGCATTGCCCTGCAAGGGAAAAGTCGTTTTTTGGTATGCAGCTTAGGGCTAGAAAATTATCCGGACATACAATACCTATTTCTAAAACTGTTATTTCTGCATCTTATGAAGGTAAAACAAAGTTTGTTGAAATAGTCTTCGATATATCTGAACAGAAAGATTTGGAAAGAAGGCTTTCCTTGGCTCAGAAGATGGAGGCTCTTGGTAATTTGTCTGCTGGTATAGCCCATGAAATCAATACCCCGGCGCAATATCTTGGTGATAATATAAAATTCCTCAATGAAAGTTTTGATGTAGTATTGAATGCGATCATGAATGTAAAGAATAAGTGTAGAGTCAAAAAAGGTTGTGAATTGTTTAAAAATGATATTTTTAACAGTGACATGGAATATTTCATGGAAGAAATTCCGACAGCTTTGGAGCAGTCGGAAGATGGCGTGAATAGGATTATAAGCATTGTTAAGGCTATGAAGGTTTTTGCTCACCCTGCAGTAGAATCATTCCAAAGTGTCGATATCAATGCCATATTACTCAATACAGTCACTGTCTGTAGAAATGAATGGAAATATAATTCCGAAGTTGTATTTGATCTTGATCATAATTTACCCACCGTTCCCTGTTATGCTAATGATATAAGCCAAGTCTTTCTAAATGTTATAGTTAATTCAGCCCATACAAATTCAAACAAATATGCATCTGGCAATGAACTTGGGTTGATAACTATCCGAAGTTTTGTGGAAAATGGTTATGCTGTCATTGAGGTTGAAGATACCGGAGAAGGTATCGCGGATGAAAATTTGGATAAGGTTTTTAATCCATTTTTCACAACAAAAGATGTGGGTAAGGGTACAGGGCAGGGTTTAACACTCTGTTATTCTATAGTTAATAAAAAACATAAAGGCAGCATTGCTTTTACCAGTAACTATGGTGAAGGCACGACTTGCAGGATCAAGCTCCCATTAAAAGTTACTGAGGTTTCTTATGAGCAATAAAGTCAGAGTTCTTTTTGTAGATGACGAGCCAAATGTGTTGGCGGCTATTCGGCGTATGTTGCGCTCCAAGCATAAAGAGTGGGAGATGGCCTTCGCAGAATCAGGTGAAGATGCACTTGTCTTATTTGAGAAACATTCTTTTGATGTCATAGTTTCTGATATTCGTATGCCGAAAATGGATGGGGCCGAGCTTTTGCAGAAGGTAAAAGATGCATATCCCAGTACTATACGTATTGCTTTGTCCGGCCAAGTGGGGCTTAATGAAGTTGTGCGCAGTATACGCGCTGTGCATCAGTATATCTCAAAGCCCTGTGATGCAGAGGATCTTATTGAAAAGATTGAAAGTGCCTTGAAATCACGTAAGATTTTAAATGATCCTATGATGCAGGAACTTGTGACTGAGATTGATGCGCTTCCTGTTATTCCTAATGTTTTCAAGGAAATTGAGGAAGAACTGAGAGCTCCGGAACCATCTATCAACAAAGTTGCTGATCTGATTTCCATGGATGTCGGTCTGGTGGCTAAAACACTTAAGCTGATAAATTCACCATACTTCGGTTTACCCTCACAGATTGATTCTATTTTTCAGGCTATTACTATGCTTGGTCTGGACACGATTAAGGCTCTTGTTCTCGGAACACATCTTTTCTCCATGTATGATGAGAACTTGCTTCCTAATTTTTCTCTAAGCATGCTTTGGGAACACAGTTTCAGGGTTTCCAATATTGCTCGACTTATTGCAGAGTATGAAGGAATGTCCAGGGACCAAGTAGTTCAGGCGCGTATGACAGGACTTTTACATGATGTAGGAAAATTGGTTTTAGCAAATAGTTTTCCTGAAAGGTATAAGAGGGTTCTGGACAATGTTTCTGATGTAAAAAGAACTATATATGATTGCGAACAGGAAGAATTCGGGACTACCCATGCTGAAATTGGAGCCTTTTTGATGGGGCTATGGGGGATGCCGGGTGATCTTGTACATGGCATTGGTTACCACCATTCTTATGATTTGTATGACCTTAGTTCCCCCATGCTTGTCTCAGTTGCAGACCTGATAGATCTCCATTGTGTTGTGATTAATGAAGAGTATATTCGTCCCTCAATCCCGATAGAACTCACGGTCCATAGTGGGGCAGATAAAATTAAAGAGTGGGTTTTACATGTTTCCGAGAACTGGCAGGGAGTTGTTGAATTTAATGTTCTTGATTCGGATATGCTGGAGCAGTTGAGGAAATAAGGAGCGGAAATGAAGCCAAGCATTTTACTTGTCGATGACGAACCGAATGTACTGTCGGCCTTAAAACGACAGTTGAGGTCCGATTTTGACGTATATACAGAAACAGATCCTGAAATGGCTTTAATTGAACTTGGACAACGTAAACCGTTTGCCGTTGTTGTTTCCGACTACAGAATGCCTCAGATGAATGGTATTGAATTTTTGAAACGTGTCAAAGAAATCTGTCCGGAAACAACCAGAATGATTTTGACCGGATATGCTGATCTGGAAAATGCTATAAGCGCGGTTAATGATGGTCATGTTTTCAGGTTTCTTACTAAACCGTGCGACAGCGTAGTCTTGATTGAAAATATTAAAGAAGCGGTTAACCAGTATGATCTTGTTACCGGTAGAAGGATATTGCTTGAGAAGACCCTCAAGGGTAGCGTGGAGTTGCTTACTGAGATTACTACTCTTGTCAATCCAGAAGCCGGAGCAAGGATAAACAGAGTTCGTCGATACGTTAAGTATTTAGCTAAAAAGAAAAAAGTTAAGGATCTGTGGCGGTATGACATCGCGACCATGCTTTCTCAGCTTGGAACGCTGATACTTCCTCCGGGAACTTTGGATATTCTTATCTCAGGAGATGAGCTGACTTTGGAGCAGGCCCAGATTTTTGAAATGCACCCGGTTGTCGCAAGTAGCCTTATTTCCAAATTACCTAAACTTGAAACCATAGCAGAGATGATAGCCTATCAACTTAAAGGTTTTGACGGTTCCGGTACGCCGAGAGATAAAGTTGAGGGAGAGGCTATTCCTCTTGGAGGCAGAATTCTTCGTGTAGCTCTTGATTATGATCTTTATTTAAATCTGTACAACAATCCCAGACAGGCTTTTGCAAAAATGGAAGAGCAGGTTCAAGTTTATGACCCTGAACTTCTATATTATCTTGAAGGTATGCTTGGTGTTGAAGCCCGTTATGAAGTTAAAGTTCTTCGTAGAAATGAATTACAATCGGGTATGATTTTATACGAAGACATAGTTTCAGCAAAAGGAGCTTTGTTACTGCGTAAAAGCCTTGAGCTTGATAAGGACAAAATAGATAGAATACAGATGTTTGCTGATAAGGTCGGTATTGTTGAGCCGATAAGTGTTTTAGTGCCTAATTAAGGGGATTTTATGTTTGGTAATTACAAAAGTGAAAAGATTCTCCTAGTTGATGACGAACCGAATGTCTTGACCAGTTACACTAGAGTTCTCAGTAAATGGTTTACTATTCAGACTGCGTTGGGAGGGCAGGAGGCACTTGATATATTGAACAGTAAAGGGCCGTTTACTGTGATTGTCTCAGATGTGAAAATGCCGGGTATGACCGGGGTTGAACTTTTGGAAAAGGTTCGTGATCTATATCCGGATACCGTACGAATGGTTTTGACCGGTTTTGCTGACTTGCAGACCGCAATTGATGCTGTCAACAAAGGAGATATTTTCAGGTTTCTGACCAAGCCTTGCGAGACTGAAGATTTGATTGGTGCTATAGTTGCGGGGATTCAGCATCATCAAATGGTTAGGGATTCTCGTGAGTTCGCAGCTATGCGCCGCCTCAAGGAAGGTTTGCAGGGTACTTTAACGGCGTTTACGCGTCTTGTAGAGTTTCGTGATCCATATACAGCAGGGCATATGGAACGCACTGCTCGTCTTTCGGTTAAAATTGCCAGCAGTCTGGGTATGGATGAGAATACGATTGAGGGACTCCGGTTGGCAGCTCTGGTGCATGATATCGGCAAAATTGCTGTTCCGGCAGGTATTTTGAATAAACCGGGCACATTAAGTGAAGCAGAGTTCTCAATTATCAAAACCCACCCAATGGTTGGTGCAGAAATATTCAAAACTATGAAAACTCAATGGCCGATACAGAGAATTATACGCGAACATCACGAAAGAGTGGATGGTTCCGGTTATCCCTATGGGCTTAAAGATGATGAGATATTGCAAGAGTCGAAGGTTTTAGCAATTGCCGATTTCATCGATGCGGTCCTTACTGACAGGCCTTATCGCAGAGGTTTAAGCGAACAGAAGGTGCTATCCTTGCTCGCGCAGGATAGGGGGGTGAAATTTGATTCAGATGCAGTTGATGTTGGTGTGTCATTGATTGAGTCCGGGGCGATTGATAACGGACTTAAAGTTCTGTAGTCCAACAAGTGAAGTTAATTAATGACTCTGGGGGTGTACTGAACTGGTTGCGCTTCACTGGGTATGCCAACTTTTCCCTTGAACGAACCTCACCAACTGTGTAGTCCTCACTTTTTGAATCCAGACGAAGGACTTCATTTTATGGACTTTTATCAATTCTCATCTCATATGTGGAATAAGCAGATCCCAAAAGAAAAAGGGTTACAAACTTTCGTTTGTAACCCTGTGATTTCTAATGGCGGGGCAGGAAGGATTCGAACCCTCGGCCAACGGCTTAGAAGGCCGTAAATAGCTGTTTGCACTGATTTTCATCCTTTTTCATATTCTATATGTTTTCAGTAGTTTAGTCGAATTTGCTTTGCATCATTTTGCTTGCTTTTTCACCCATTTTGCGCTCAAGTGTGGGGGAGAGTGTGGGGGAAAACAGGAGGAGATATGGCAAAGGAAACAAGGCATAAGACGAAATACCCCGGTGTGTTTTACGTCGAAAAAACGCATGAGCTGACCGGAAAGCCCGAAAAAGTCTATTTCATCCGCTACCGCAAGCACGGAAAACAAATCGAAGAGAAGGCAGGTCGACAGCATCGCGACGACATGACCCCGGCCAAGGCTTCAAAGCTGCGGGCCATGAAGATTGATGGAGACCTTCCGACCAACGATGAGGTCCGCATTGCTAAAAGGGCGGAGAAAGAAGCCGAGAATGCCAGATGGACTATCGACAAGCTCTGGAATGAATACGTCCGGCAGCGCGGTGAAGTCACCAAAAGCCTGAAGAGTGATATCAACCGCTACAACAGGTATCTCAAAGATGGCTTCGGCAATATGGAAACCGCAGAGCTGAGGACCATCGAGATTGACCGGCTGCGTTCCGATCTGTTGAAGAAGCTTTCCCCGCAGACCACCAAACACGTCCTTGCGCTGCTCAAGCGCATCGTAAATTTCAGTATCAAGAAAGGGCTCTGTGCAGCCCCCGATCCCCGTTTGCTCCATTTTGAAATGCCCAAGATCGACAATGTCAAAACCGAGAGCATGACATCAAAGCAGCTCAAGGCCTTCTGGCAGGCTCTCGATGAAGAGGAAGACCAGAATGCTGCTTCGCTCATCCGTCTGGCTCTGGCTACCGGTATGCGTCGTGGAGCACTCTTTGCCCTGAAATGGGAAGATGTCGATTTCGAAGAACGGTTCATCACCTTGAGAGGGGAAGCAGCCAAGAAAGGTAAGACCGAAAAGATCCCCATGGCCCAGCTCGCCTATGACATCCTGAGGCAGGTAGATCAGGGTGAAAGCGAATATGTCTTCCCCGGCCACGATGGCGGAAAACGTAAGGAGTTCGTCAGGATTGCTCGTAGGGTTCGGGATAAGGCAGGCCTACCCAAAGACTTTAGACCACTTCACGGACTACGCCACACCTTTGCTTCATTGCTTGCTTCAAGCGGTAAGGTTGACCTCTACACCTTGCAGAAGCTGCTCAGCCACGGAAGTCCCCAGATGACCCAGCGGTACGCCCATTTAGCCGATGAGGCCTTGCGGCGGGCTGCGTCTGTTGCGGATGATGTTTTGGGTGGTGGGGATTGATTGCTGAAGTTTTACTTTAAGGTTTTTGTGCGTGCAGGCATCCGCAAATTAGTAACTAGATATCTTTTATTTAAGGATGTTGCCCGAATTAATACTTACTGGAGATAACCATGCCATACATCGGATGTACTAAAAAATTATTGGATGAACTTGGTATCAAGGAGCCAGCTGAAGAGGTTGATCACCGGGGATTGCGTGGTTGGCATGGCAATACCTTTCGGCTTTATCGAAGCAAGGCTGTGTTGCTGGTCAACGATGAAACCAGATTCGCGGTTTTCATTCCGAGGATGGTCAAAAAGGATTTCGCAAGTTTTGATCATATTTTCCGGGATCGCTTCAGGCAGGCTCTGGAGTGGGCCAATGTTGATTCTGGGCGGATTGCCAAGGCTCTGCTTCAGTGCGGTGGGTGTTCATTCGGTAAAACCCACAACAGAAGCGTGCTGGGTACTATGAATGATATGAAGCAGGCAATTGAGTACATTCTTGAAGCTGAACTTGGACGGTTGCCTGAATCCGAGTGGGAGCTTCGACGCATCACCATGTTGCTCAATAAGACTCCTTATCGAGGTAAGGATCTGGGCAAGTATGTGTTTGCTGCTGTTGAAATGCGTGAAATGCTTGGTGGGACAGCAAAATACCATGTCAGCACTCCCCTGTTTAATCTGGTAGAATACCAGTGAACACAAAACTATCAGGAGTGTTGACATGGCTAGACTTACAATATCATCAGTTGGCAGGTTTGTGGAAGGCTTTCAAAATCAATGTTTTTTCGTAGGTATTGATGTCCATAAACGTAGTTTCAGCGTTGCCTTGCTTAGGCCAGACGGTATGTTCCAAAGCTGGACGACTCCTGCCGATGTTGAAGCCATCACCAACAGACTTGCTTCGCTTCCAATTCGCATTTCAGCAGTATGCTATGAGTCCGGACCGACAGGTTTTGGCCTAGCACGCAGCCTGCGTTCCGCTGGGATTAAAGTCATTGTTGCCGCTCCAAGCCGCATCCCTCGACCAGTTGCAGCGACAAACAAAACAGACAGCCTTGACTGCATAAAACTTGCTGAACTTGCAGCCTCAGGATTGGTTCGATCAATTGCTATTCCCAATGAAAAAGAAGAAGCTTTCCGTGCTTTATCGAGAAGACGCCACCAGCTTACAGATTCAATCCGCAGAGTTAAGCAACGTATCAGGTCTTTATTTTTGGCTTTAGGCGTTGCTGAACCGGCAGGCATCGATAGTTGGGGTAAAGCAGTGCTACTCGCCCTTAAGAGTCAACCTCTCGCAGCAGGTGCAGCCGAGACTCGCGACAGCCTACTTTCTGAACTAAAATATTTCATAATTGCTCAAAAAGAAGTCGATACAAATCTTGAACGACTAGCTCAGGAACAAGACGAAGCAAATCGCATTGCTGCAATGAGGTCCGTTCCTGGGGTCGGAAGAGTTGTAGCAACTACCTTTGCGGCGGAAATATTTAATCCTAAACGTTTTAATCACAGTAAAGAAGTCACCGCTTATCTTAACCTTGCTCCGGTAGTTCGTCAAAGTGGGGGCAGCAAAGCCAAAGCGACTCTTCGTCCTGTAGGTCAGCGAAGGTTACGAAGCTTGCTTGTGGAAGCAGCATGGATGTGGAAGCAGAAAGACGAGTACGCACGAGAATTTTACAACAGAATTTTGGGCAAGCATGGGGTGCCACAAAAGGCCATTGCAGCACTTGCCCGAAAACTTGCTGCGCTACTATGGAAGCTAAGTCTTCCAGTAGAAGCTGCATAATGGATCGCGGGGGGCTTTTGGTTGCTTGGACAACGGACGCAAAATGGCGATCCTAAATTGATTTGGTACCGAATCGGTACTTGGTGCCTCTGAGCACGAATAAGAAAAGGAATATCAATTTCTTGCACCGTAAGGTGAGGGATAACTGCGGCCTAAGAAAACATGACTTTAGATTTGGCGGGGTGCTTGACAACGTGCCGCATAAGAAAAGCCCCCGAACCTAAGTCCGGGGGCATATTAATCATTCTCTGGCTCAGGTTGAGGGAATTGTTCTGGAACGTCTTTTAATTCCGGGTGACGATCGTAAAATCCATCTAAGGTCTCCAATTTAGTTCCACATTCAGAGCAAATGTCTTTTCGGCAATTTTCAGGAAGATCTTCTGCCAAATAAACTGTCTGGCATTTTGGGCAGATCATGTCTTCCGGTTCGTTGTTTTTATCTGAATTCAATGAAACGCTTTCTCTTGTTTTCCATAAATAAATCAGAATAATGACACCAACAGCCAATTGTATATATCCCACAAACTCATATACTTTAAAACCTTTATACCTTCCCCCACCAGTAAGCGGGCTCAAAACTCCAGACAAGAAACAAATCCAACCAGCCAGAATAAGAGTAAGTCTATTAGTTCCGCCTTTTGAGGGTTTGATTTTGTATGATTTTTTTCTATTTTTTACCATGATTTTCCATAGCTTCCAGTGTTCCCGCACCGAGGTATTTACCTACACTCACCCATCCTCCGGGAGTTTGAGAAGGCGGTTGATTATCGATGAGGCCAGTTGCTGCTTCGCCGACTTTTTCAAGGTTTAAGTTTTTCTTTGTTCCGATCTTGCTTGTTCGAATGCTTATGTCGGCCTTTCTAGCTGTGTTTTTTGCAAAATTTTTGCCCCATTTACCAGCTTTGCCTACATTTTTCGCCAAATGAGGAGCCGCACCTAGAACTTCTTTACCTCCAAACGTCACCCCTGCTACAACAGCAGGCATTGCAACAGCAGCTGCTGTTGTTCCCCATATTCTTGAGTCATCAACAAAAGCATCAGCAGCCTTGGCAGTTGCTTCTTTTGCAGCCTTTCCACCTTTTGTCAGGGCCTCTTCAACGCCGTCATAAACTTTTTCGAAAAAGCCTTTATCTTTATCATCTTTATCGGTCATCAAAGATGCACGTCGAGCTCGGCTTAGACGGTCTGCCTCAGCAAGAGCTCTATGCTCTTTTTTGGCCTGTTCTTCAGCATTGAATTGGCTCTGCTCATTTGCCAACTCTTGAGCCTTCTTATCCGCTTCCAGACCTTGCTGGACACCTGCCTGATTTAGCTGATCCTGAGCCTGCTTACTTTGTTGGCCGAAAAAATCATTATCTTGGGCCTGTTGGGCGTTACGAGTCGCATTTTGACTACATCCTTCCCCACCGAGGCTATTATTCCCATTGAAATGAGAACCTCCCGGATCGGTATTGTAACCCCAACCAGCATCTGTGGGGCCATAGGCACTTCCGCTAGTTCCGTCATAGCCCGGACCAAAATCATTTCCAGCGTACCCACCGGAACTTGACGATTTACTTTCGCTCTTCCCGTCATCATCTGAACTGGATTCGCCCCTCAGACCAGTCCGGTCAACAAAGTTAATCGGATCATCCAAACAGAATCCGTACAGGTCAACATCCCCACCATCATACCCAAGGGGATCAGGAGATATAAACCGTCCTATGACAGGATCATATTCACGATAACCAAAATGGATCAGCCCAGTATCAGAATCATACAGGCCACCACCGAAACCGAGTGCCAGATCATGTTCGGGATCGCTGTTATATACTCTTGTGCCGAAAGAATCGTATAGTATTTCCTGTACACTGTTTCCAGACGAATCGGCAACAGTAAAGATGCTACCTAGCTGGTCGGTGGCAAAGAGCGATACCTGACCATTACGGACCATCCCCATTACACGACCATGTTCATTGTAGTGAAATTTGCTGATACCATCTGCATCTTCAACTGCTGAAAGGGTGGTCAAATCCTTCCACTGGTATCGCTGGACCAGTTGACCGTTGATGTATTTGGCAGTCCTGAAACCGCGTTTATCGAATCTATATTCGATGTCGGTTCCATCCGGCAGATGGACTTCACAGAGTTGTCCTGTTTTCAGGTATTCATATCTGGTGATGCCTTCCGGGGAGTTCTTTTCGGACAGGTCACCATCTTCATCATACGTGTAGGTGGTGTCTCCGGCACGGACCAGTTGACCAATATCATTGTAGCGGTATTCCAGTTTATCGCTGTTTGCGACATGAGAGAAAACACGCTGTCCCAGTTGGTTGTAGCGGTATATCTCAACGTTATCACCGTTGTATTTGACCAGTCGAAGTCGTCCACCCTCATCATACTGGTATTCAAGGACATGGCTGGATTCGGCAGATACAAGCAGCTTGTCTTCGATCCTGAGGTTTTCATCACGGTTTACTGCCAGCACTGCATAGGTGTTCTCTGACTTCGGTGTCAGGAACTGGAGTACTTCATCCGCGATTTCATTGATGTCCACGTTGTCGCGTTCCAGTTCATCTCGGATTGATTGGCCTGTACCCATCTGAGGTGTTCTGGGGTTGAGTATGGAACCGCCACCACTGAGGTGTTTCTTGAATTCGGTCTGGATTTCGTTGCCATACGTGGTCTGCTTCAGTTTTTGAACCACAGGCAGATTAGGATTCTGTTCCATGAACTGTGCATGGACCATGCGCTTCAGCTTTGTGAAGATTGCCTTGGTTTCTTTTTTTTCATACTGCTTCTGGTCCCATCTGCGTTTGACCTCAGGCTTCATCATGGAAGGGTAGAGGATGTCGCCAGTGGTAAATTCCGAAAAATCGACCTGCGCTTCTGTCAGCTCTTCACCTGTTTTGCGGTCAACAATTCTCCAAAGGTTTTCGATCTGCATCTCCGCTGGTTCAGTTTCACCGTACAGCACAAGGCCGGTTGTCAGTTCACTGCGGGGTCTAAGCTCCATCCTGTAATGATTGAAAGATTTCATCTTTCCTCCATCGTCTATAGTTCCGGGGATGCGTTAAGAGTCCCTGTGATTCAAAACAATTCTTCCCCTGATGTTTATAAACTAACTGGCGGTACGGGCCTCGGAGAGGTTGACAATGTCCATTGTGGAAGAAAAAGTGAGTTTTTGGTGTTAAGTATCGATTGTGTCGGCATAGTTAATAATTTCGTCATGTTTTTACATGTAAAAACTTGACATATGACCATAAAAGAATATTTCATGATTAAGAAGAGGATATCACCATGCAGGTAGCAGCACAGATTAACAACTATATTGAATCCGTCCCGCCGGGAAAAATTATCACCTATGGTGACTTTAAGGATTTGCAGGAAACCAAGCCTCAGGCTTTGGCGAAGGCTTTAGGACGTCTGGTGAAGAAACAGGTCCTTATCCGTCAGGCCAAGGGGACATTCTATCGTCCCAAGAAAACCCTTTTCGGATCAGTTGGTCCTGCTGATGAAGAGCTTATTTCTTTTTTGACTCGCAAAGGGGATGAGATAACCGGAATCCTTACCGGGCAGTCTGTTTACTTGCAGCTTCAGATTGCTACACAGGTCTCGAGTGTGCTGACCATTGCCAGTGTTGCCCTTCGAAGAAAGCAGACTATCGGTAATATTCAAGTTCAGTATGTCCGCAGTTATGTAGATGAGATTTTTGAGGCGGATATTCCGCTGTTGCAATTGCTTGAGGCTTTACGCTTCATCAAGAAGGCGCAGGACTGCACTCCTAACGATGTGGTTAAAGTTGTTGGTGCAAAAATGGAAAAGCTTAGGAAGTCTGATCTGGAAAGATTGTTGGAGTTGGCTAAATCCTATCCCCCCATGGTTCGCGCCCTTTGCGGATGTCTTTCTGAAGGGAAGGTTGAAAGCATTCAGGTTGATTCCTTAAGGGGTAGTCTGAATCCTTACACAAAGTTTAAGGTTATGGTTTCGGGTGCGGTTTTGAAAAACAAGAAAGCTTGGGGGATAATGTGAGGCTTCACGAATCAAAAGATATTTTTCGGGATGCCATTCAGGCAACTGCGGATAATTTGCGGTTGCAAAGCATCTTTATCGAAAAAGATTACTGGCTGACTCTCGCGCTGTACCGGATTACTCAGACTGATCTTGCGGATGTCACGGTTTTTAAGGGCGGTACTTCCTTGTCTAAGGCATACGGCTGCATCGAACGTTTTTCAGAGGACGTTGACCTTGCAGTCATCACTGAACAGGGCATAGCAACCAACCAGATTAAGAAGCTGCTCAAGAAAATAACTGCGGTAGCCAGCAAGGATTTAACAGAAGAGCCAGCGGGAAGCAGCAAAGGCTCCATGATCCGTAAGATTTATTATTCCTACCCGCAAACTTTTGAAGGTGCTTTCGGGCCTATCTCCAACAAGATTCTGCTGGAAGTGAATGCTTTTGCTCATCCTTCGCCATACCAGCCGTTGCCGATCTC
>PPCM01000647.1_pt1 | contig 24874 bp, 12 predicted proteins | sample 1555541 | NCBI WGS metagenome assembly PPCM01 (sample SAMN05284479, study PRJNA326546) | Marine sediment metagenome, whole genome shotgun sequencing project. | isolation source: marine sediment | place: Germany: Wadden Sea | collected 2012-09-05 | reverse complement strand
CGGCGTAAGCCGGATGACCGTTATGCCAATGACTCATCGAGTTCACACTCGATGCTACGAAGCTTCGGCACTCCATAGAAATAATTGCACCCGCTCTCCAACGGCTTGGTCGCCAACGAATGGCATTTGAGATTGTCAGAAGATTCCTCCGTGCACAGACAGGTGACTATGGATTTCACATCAAGTATCGCATCGGCACAGGAAGTCGTTCCGTTTCCTCACGAGCTGCACTTTGACCCCACATTTGGATATAGTTTCGACGACTTGTTACGAGTGGAACCGCCAAGTATGCCCTCAGATTTCGGAGCATTTTGGCAGGAGCTCTTCACTCGCGCCATGAAACTGAGCCCTGCTATTGAGCGGAAGCGCAGCGAGTTTTCATTTCCCGGATATACGGTTGAAGAAGTCCACTACACTTCGATGGGAAATGTCCGGGTCGGCGCATGGATGATTCTTCCGGAAGATCGGGACTCGATTCAACGTGCTGCCGTCATCGGCCACGGCTACGGAGGGCGCAGCGAGCCAGAGCTCCCACTCGGCTTCAAAAAGGGTACCGCATTGATTCTTCCCTGCGCCAGAGGCTTGCCGACATTGAGCGCCGATGCCATCGACGACATCGACACAGTCCCCCACCACGTGCTCTACGGCATCGAATCCAAGGATCGCTACATCCATGGCGCTTGCGTGGCGGACTATATGGTGGCCGCCAGCATTCTCTTGGAGTTATTCCCACAGACCGCCCAAGAATTGTGGTATCTCGGCGGCAGCTTCGGCGGCGGCATCGGGGCTCTATTACTCGGCGCTGATCCGCGTTTTAGCGCTGGCATTCTTCGCGAACCCAGCTTCGGCAACCACCCCCTACGGGTCGCGCTGAAAAGTGGCGGCAGCAATAGCCACGTCCGACGAGCTTGGCAGGAGACACCGGACATCCTCGATGTGCTCGCCTACTTCGACGCCGCTTCAGCAGCTCGCTCCATTCGGGTGCCCACTTTATTTTTCCCTTCATTGTTTGACCCGGCTGTGCCGCCCCCAGGGCAATTTTCAGTGATCAATGCGGTCGATCCAAAACTGTGCCATTGCCATCCGATGCCAGCCGGTCACTTCATCCCCCCGGGAGGCCACGATAAGGGCGAAGAAATGGCTCAAGTTTCGAAGGAATTTATTGAATGCTTTTCAAAGTGTGCTCACCCCGGTTCTTAAAACTTCGACCAATAAAAAACCTCCCTTGATCAAACAAGGGAGGTCGATAAATAGAGTGCGGAGCAAGTGACTGCTTATGCCCGACGGCGTCGAACCAAAGCGAGCCCTACGACCGCGCCCCCAAGGATCAAGGCAAAGGAGGAAGGTTCGGGAATCACACCAAAAGTCCCGGGATCGGCGTCATACATCCGGAAGCTGTCCGCATCGACGCTCTTATTGGAAGCCGCAGCGTCGGATCCGTATCCTGCGGGGTTGAAATTGTAGGAAGTTGTCCGCAGCCCATTGTTCACAATGGTGCTGTCCAGCTTAAAGGTCAGAGTGTCCAGAAGATCGTCATTCGAGGACGTGTCAATGGCTCCCGTACCGGCCTTGCCGAACAGCTTGGTGGTCACCACATGATTGGCGTCGGTGGAAAATGTGAACCCAACGTGATAATCAGTTCCTTCAACCCAACCTCCCAAATCTCCAGTCATATATTCGAATGAATCGGGGGAAGCGTACCCCGCACCGGTCAACATGCCGTTCACACTACCCGGCGTAATCAACTCCATTCTCAGGTCACTGCCCGTATCTCCATTAAGAACGATCCGGAAGTCACCCGCAGTATTGCTATAGAGGTCGATAAAGCGAACCCAGTTATTCACGACCCCACCATCACCCACATCGTTGGGTCGAAAAAAGAAATCCACGCCACCATTTAGGTCGGTAAAGCCGCTGCCACCGGCATTGATCGTCTGCATGGCCGCCCAAGAGTTGGCCACCGACGTAGGATTGAATGTCGTGTAGCCGATCCATGTCCCGCTGCTCGTGTCCGTCGGATTATTGATATTCAAATACGATCCGCCCCCTGAACCAAAAGGATTGCTGCTTTGGATGGATGTAACACCAGAATTATCACTGAAGAAACTCCCGGTGCCGCCGAGGGTTACAATATCGGACGCACCGCCGGTGCCGGTTCCGGATCCATTGAAATCCGCTTGAAAAATGAGGTCGGCACTCGCGGCACATGGCAGGAGCACTGCCATTGAAATTGCGATTCGAGTCGAGATACGGGGGCAGTGGGCTCCAATTGTCTTTATCATGATTTTCCTTATTTTGGGGTAGGTGAAGAGTTTATTGGCGAGACAACCAATACTTATAGAATGGCAAAAATGGGCAGCCCACCGCAAGAAGATTCAACATCTTTTTAACCTAAGAGTAAAAAGACTTATAGCTTTTATAAATGATTCTTACCTGTTTCGTTGGTTCATCTGATGAACCAACGAACAGTTCACAAAGACGGCTGCCACCAATGCCGATGCATCGATGCGTTCGAATTTGACTTTACTGTACCCCACACGAACGTCGCATCAGTCTTCTTTTCATGTTTCCCCTGTTTGATACTGTACTCGGTCGCATTCTGGGATTTATTCCTAGAGCAATGCTGTGTCTTGCATTAGCCAGTGCCGCGATTGGCCATGGCGCCACACCGCTCGTGCCGGGGACATTCGGAGTATGCCCGAGGGAAGCGGAGCCCTTACTGCAATACGTTGTGCAGAATCGCACGCAGCTGGGATTGAACCGGATCAAACCCGATGCCGAAACGGCCAAAGCGGTCACCCTCTATGGAGGCAGCCCGGAAGACGCCAATCTCGCGTGGATTGCCGCGGCGGCCTACAAATATGAGTGGAGTCAATTCCATCATTCTGAAATCGTTCGGATCCGAGCCTTTGCCCTACTCGATGCCCTGGCCGAACTCCACCCGACCGGCGACTGGGATGACGGCGGACTCAACGCCTTCTTTGGACTCCATAGTTTCTCCTGGGCAGTCCTTGAGTGGATCGAAACAGGTGATGTGGATCCCGAAAGGACAGAGCGTTGGATCGATGCCGTGCGAGCGGCAGCCGACCAGGCCATGCTTGGCATGCATTACGGCCCCTACCGTCCGAGCGCCCTCACCGGCCAATACGCGAACCCGGAATTTTATTACCTCTCCGGACTGGCTGCCGCCTGGAAGCTGAGCGGCGAAGAGCGATACCGACTGGAAGCCGAGGCGGCATTGGCGCGCTACGAGGACTGGCTCTATCCGGGAGGCGGCATGCCCTACTTCCTGCGTTCGCAGCCAGAGCACGGGTATCAGCAGATGGTCGTGAAAGCGACCGCGCTCTATTGGGATCTCACCGGCGATGAAAAGGCCTACGCCATGCTCGAACGGATGGCGCCCTATTTCCCCAATACAATGCACCGCAGTGGCTTACTGACGGATGCGGAAGAACCGCACTTGAAACACAATCCTGCGGCGAATTTAAAACCGTCGGTGCCCCTCATGCTGGCCAACATACTCCAAGACGGAGCCAACCGAGCCATCGCCGAGAAGGCCATCCCCGTTCAGGCCGACATCATCGACCAGAAGAAGCCCTCATTTCCCAGCGGGAAGTTTAATTGGTACAACTACCAATCGGCCACCTTCGCCGCCACGGCGCTACGCTTGATAGAGAAATATCCGCTCCCTCCAGCAGAAGAACTGGCCGCCCGGCGCATCTTTCAAGATCAGAGCTTCAACGGCATTCGATCGCACTGGGACGATGTGACGGCAGCGGTCGGCGTTCGTCAGATGAACGACAGCTTAGCCGGATGGTATCGCGCCGATCCCGAGGAACCGCGTTGGCCCCTGAACGCGGCCGTCGACGGCGTTTACTTCGAGATCTTGCAAACCTGGCGAGAGAATTTGAGGGGGAACGGCCCCGGCTATCAGAATGTCTACCGCACCATAGACTGGGATCCTACAACCTACCACCTGAACACGGAAGGCTTCGCGGCGGTCAGCGCGTTCTCCCGACTGTGCAAGGCCTACTGGGGCAGAATGCCATTACTGACCGGCGCTCGCTTTGGAGCTGCTGAGGTGAGTGAGTGGTCGACCATTCAGCACTGGGCGGTTTGGCGAGACTGTTTGATTGGGCTCAGCGCTCTGCAATGCAATGCGGACGGGGGCGACTCTGAGGGGCAGGATCAAGCTCGCATTCGTTGGCGCCTCGCGCCGCAAGGTCGAAGACTTCAGCACCACGAACAAAGTGAGCAAAGGTGGCACATGGATTGGGGCGGGCTCAATCTAGAATTGACCCGCCTAGAGCAACAGGGCGGGTTCCAATTCGCTGAAGACCGCTCGCAAAAGGCTCCGTATTCTGACTGGTCTCCGGTTCTGGCGAAGTCCGGCGCATGGTCAGCCGGAGACTTTGTTTACGTGGCCAGCGTGGCTCGCCCGACCGGCGCCGAAGGAGAAGTCAAAGTGCACGCGCTGCCCTATGGCGCAGCTGCGTTGATGCTCGAACCCGGTGCCCAAAGCGGTTTTCTCTGGGTCGTCAACCTGACAAGACACTGGCATCAATATCTGTGGGATGTTCCTGCAGGCCTGCAGGCCGAGCCTATCAAATGGTCGAATAAACGATTGCCCCCGATCCCCGATGGCGAACCCGCAAGCGGCGGACTGGGAGGCGGCGAAAGCATCGTGTGGTGCCTCACCAGCGACACGCCCATGGCTCCCGATGCCATCCTCGATGCACTGCGTAGAGGGCAAAGTCGACGGCATCAATCACGCTGAAAGACTTGAGCCCAAAAGAAGATGTATGCCATTCAACTGGCATACATCTGCGAAGGACAGTCACACAGTCAGTATGCTACGGTATCGTTTGGTAGGCATTCAAATAGGTTCTGATCTCTTCTTGGCTCAGCGCTTCACCAAATGATGACATCATCCCAATCAGTAGCCACTTAACAATGTCGCAAAGCCCGGATGATCCATACGATCAATTCCAGTTTGTGCCGCATGCAGATCGGCATAGACCACGTTGACCCCCTTGGGGTGCCAATGGGTCGGAATTCTGTCGGGTGCCCAATTCCACAAGTTCACCGTCGTGCAGTCAGCATATAGAACCATCGTATCCACACGCCTTCTAGGATCCGCATTCAAGACTGCTTGAAGCGTTTTCCCGGCAACGGCTTCCGCATTGATACCATAAGCCAACTGCTGATTGTAACTCGCAGTTAAGCTTTCATGCTCAGCGCTGGGACACATGAACGGGTTTTGGGAATCAGAAACTCCGAGCTTCCAACTTTTCCATTCGCTCCCCAAGTACGTGTCAATTTCTTGAGGCCACCGGTTTACGGTTGGGTATAGACTCTTATTATCCGTCAAATAAAGCGAAGTCGCCACGCCCATTTGCCTAAGATTAGAGACGCACTTGGTAGCATGTGCGGATGCGCGCACATGCGAAATGGCAGGTATTAAAATGGCCGCCAAAATGGCGATCACCGCAATCACTGTTAATAGCTCGATCAAAGTGAATGCAGTAGAGCGCATTCCTTTTTTTACAGATATATTCAGCTCAATCATGACACAATTTGGAGTATTCCATATACAAAAAATCATCAATGGGGTGCCATAGTGATGCGATCACTATGACACCTGTAATGACAACAGTCTATCGCTTAGCGCGACGAAGGATCACACCGCAAAGAGCCAGCGCACCAATCAAGAGACCGGATGTCGCAGGCTCAGGAATCACTTGCAACATACCAGTGCCTGTAAACAAAGCGCTTTCAAAATCAGCACCGGAGCCAATTGCACCATAGGTGCCATCTGCTCCAAAAGTGCTTCCGGCATCCAGCGTAAGCGCGGCAATGTTATCCGTTCCAACAAAGTCCAGATTGATAGCATAAATGTTTGCATTTACGTTAAGTGTGGCACCATTTCCAATATAATCATTTGTCGTGCCACCACTTAGAGTGAGCGATGAGCCTTGGATCATCCGGATATCACCAGAGCCAAGCGCACCGTCCGCAGCAGCAAATAAAGAAGCATAGTCAGAAACGAAGATACCGCCCGAAAAGGAATTCCCACTATTGGCAAGAATGGTTCCACCGGTCAAATCTGATCCCGTGCCACTGAGTCCAATACCACTCACAATCAATCTGGCTGATTCTCCACCCGTAATCAAACTATCAATGGTTGATAATTTATTATATCCATAAAATCTTGCATCTTGCAGCAAGTTCCACGTGCCGTCCAAAGTAAAGGATCCCCCATTGCTATTGACGTGACCACCATCCGAGGTTAAAGAAACCGTGATAGTCGGAGAAGGAGAGGCTGTCTTACCTTTGAAAGAAAGTGAACCTCCAGTATTTAATGTCAACGAATCGCCTTCAAACGTAAAATCGCTGGCAGAATCGGGTGTCCGCAAAAGTACGGCGGTTGAGTAAGTTTTTCCTGCCTCCGGAGCCGTTGAATCCGACCACCTATCTCCAGTATTAAAACTGGTTGAACCGTAAACACTATCGCCAGCAGTCTGCGTCACTTGAGCATTGGCACTCTGCGCGAGGGCAAAAAATGAAGCGACACTCGAACCGAGTATCACTGAAGAACGCAGAAATGCACTGCGCGAGTTTTTAGATGTATGATCGTTCATGTTCATTATTCCCTTTGCATGTTATTGTTATTATTAGTTGAGTATTTTTTTTGACTGTGGGGATTTTTAGGGCGTGCGGACGAAAAAATAGTTGCACGCAAGGTCGATCTTGCCGAGTCGGCGCAGGTCCTGAATCACTGGATAAATCGCGCCGGAGTCTCTCACTTCATTCAGCTTGAGATCCGCTTGATTAAACTCGGATTGCGCCGAATTTCCCAAGCTGTTGATAGCGGTTGAATCCGGTGAGACATAGAAGCCCTTCAAGTAGAGGAAGGAGCCGAACATGCCTAAGTCAGAGGTGCCGGATAAGACTTCGATCCCGCGTTCTGACTTCGGACTATAAAACTGTGTCGCGACTAGGTTCACCGATCCGTTGTAGCCATCGACTAGGATGTTTTTATCGGTTTTGACGAAGCCCAAGGTCAAGCGACCGGGAGCATCCCCTGCTTCCCCCATGAACAAAGTCGATTCGGGGGGCGCCTGCTCGACATAAAAATCGCTGGCGACGAGTGAATGGCTGTCCTCGATGTATAAAGCATGTTCGGCATGTGTCGCCAAACGGGTCATGATCCCAATGAAACCTTTACCATTCTGTCCGTTGACCCAGACCGTGCCCTCATAACCACTAGTGTGAAGAACAGTGGCATCGCCTGAATCCAGGACATGCACATTCCCTTCAATATTTTCCAGGTTCACGAGATCTCGGCGCGCAAGTCCATCCAACTTCAAACCGAGAATAAAGGGGATCTCTTTATACTTACCGGCGACATAGACCGTGTGGTAGTGCACATAAGAGGTCTTCCCGGAGGTAACTTGCCGGATGTCGGCTCCCTTTCCGGAAAAATCACTGACCAAGACTTCCTTGTCCTGAAAGCGCCCTTCCTTGTAGGTTTTGTGCAAATCCAGGTTTTTACGATCCACGCTGAAGGCATCCAAAAGGAGTAGACCATCCGCCTCCACGCGGATCGCGTCGTCATCCGGAGTACCGTCGAACTCAATCACACTGTAGAGGCCGCTGCCCCCAAATACGTAGCCAGAGCCTTTCACCTGTAGGGTGCGTGTGACCCGGTATTCGCCCTTTGGCATATAAGCGATGGCGTAGCCATCGTATGCCTGCGCCGCATCGATCGCGGCTTGAATGGCATCGGTGTCATCCGCAACGCCGTCGCCTTGGGCGCCAAAATCAACTTTCACATTAAACATTTTTTCCGGAAGCTTCACGGACTTCGGAATAAATAGCGTATCCGCCGACAGTTGTATTTCGGAAGGCTCGGGAAGCTCCGTCTGAACAATATTTGGAGAATCCACAGAGAACAGTCGTTTCGCTCCAGTGTGCGTGTTGTTGGCACTGATCACTTTCTGCTGAGAGTTCGCACGCACGACCGCATCCTTTGGCTGACTCGATTCGAAACGATTATCGAAGAGCGTGATGGGGGCTCCGCTCGACGTGATGGCATGGGCATCTTGCCAATCCACCACTAAGCAATTCTCAACGGTGACCGGCGACACGCCATTCGCATACTTCAAAAAGGATCCGGAACCGACAGAGACCGAGCGGCGAATGCTCGTGCTGTGCTCGGGGTTGGCATACATATCGAGCCGATTATTTTCGAAGCGACAATTCCGCACGTAGAAATTACCATTCTTACACTCAATGGCCATGCGGGCGTTTTCTTTGAAGGTGCAGCCCTCGAAGGTAAAGTTATAGTCATTGAAATTCAGAAACGCGATGCCCGTGCCACAGTTTTCAAAAACCATCTGCTTGAATACGGTCTCCGCACTGGCTCCTCCGGGATCATCCCCCAAAGGACCGAAATAAATGCCATGCTCCGTGAAATTCCGAAGCAGCATATGCTGATGGAAGAGGTGGGTCTGAAAACGAGCCCCGTTCTTATGGAAGATCCCTCGCGCCGCGACCTCGGCACCGTCAAAAGTCAAACCGATCATTCGGTAATGCAACATCCCTCCGATGCGTAGCATGCTCTTTCCGGGCTCTCCATCATAGAGCAATACAGTGGACGCACCATGCCCATAAAAGGCATTCCCCAAAAAGCGCGTTTCACGATCAGTCGTATCCTTGTCCTTTCCGATCACGAGCTCGTCCGTAATCCGATAGACTCCGGGAGGAAAATAAAAGACCTCTCCCGCTTCGATATTCGAGAAGAGCGCCTGCAACGCTGCGGTATCATCGACAAGCCCGTCTCCTTTGACCCCATGCGCCTTGACGTTGATCCAATCGCTCCCCGGCACCCAATTCAACTCGGGTATCTCACTGGTATTGGCATCCCCCCCAAACAAGACACTTGGGCTTGCGATTGAGCATGCAATGGACGCAAAAGTTAAAATGAAGCGCACAATAGAGCGTTGTTTCATAGATAGGATAAACAGGTGTAGAGTCTTCGCGGGGCAGAGAGGCGAGTCAGCCGATTTCAGCCCAGTGGTGTCACTCGGTGTAAGTGTAAACGGATCGACGACTTATAGTAGATAGGCCTAAACCCAACAAGCAGACCCAACTGTGTCAATTATTTAAAAGCAAATAAGTGGAACAGTTTTCACCTTTACACTAGCATTCAGGCAATTATGGTGGCCAGAGATGAACGTTGAAAAACAAGCCCGTCCCAGCGTCGGCCGCCAAAAGAGCCGTGCCCATGCCGGCGCGAAAGAGGCCTTAAGCAACCTACAGATCCGAAGATCCGATTCACCTACCTTTCAGCTAGCCGAGCTGATCCGCGGCATGATCGAAGCCGAGGAGCTTCGGCCTGGAATGCGACTCCCCTCCACTCGTGAGCTTTCAGAACAGCTCAACGTAGACGCCTCCTCGGTGCACCGCGCACTGAAGAAACTCGTCAAAGAAGGGCGGCTCACGCGCACGCCCTACGTAGGCACTTTTGTCGCCGATCCTCCCAGCGAGAAATTGGAACGTCTGGCCTATTATTTCCATTCGCCGCAGGGGCATATTTTCAACGAATTCGGTCGCGCCCTCCTGGAACAAGTCAACTTGCTGGCTCACAGGAAAGGCATCTCCCTTGAAGTGATCAGCGACACTCGAAGTGAAGCAGAGCAACAAGCCTCGGCTCCTGAAGAACTCATCCGCATGGCGCGCACGCGCCAAATCCAAGGCGTCCTGACGAGCTCCACCTCCCCAGAACGCACTCCGTGGCTGGATAGTCTACCAATCCCCTACGCAACCATTTCCAACCCCGCCCTCGCTCACGCATTCAACTGGAACCGGAAGAAATTGGCGTCGATGGCCATCAATCAGCTCATCAAACGCGGCTGCCAACAACCCGCGACACTGACGACGACCTCCGGTAGCCCCGTCCCCAGAGCCGATGCGTATCAAATGGGCATTTACAATGGTCATAAAGAGGCAATTGAAGCGGCAAACCTTGCTTTCAATCCCGAGCGCATGATCGGGCTAGCTCCGGAATGCGTCATTTCCACATCCAACGGATTTGCCGAATTCGGCTTTCAGGCATTCCAGCAGCTTTGGGAAGACCTCCCAAGCGAAGAGCGCCCCGACGGCCTGTTCATTTACCCGGACAGCCTGCTACCCGGCGTTTTGCTCGCAGCGTCTTCCCGGGGACTCAAGATCGGCGAGGACATTCAACTGGTCGTTTATAGTAATGAGGAAATTCCCTTGTTTTGCCCCTACCCGATTGACCAGACATGCGTCCGTGTGGCTGATGCCGCCGAAGCCCTGGTTCAGCATATTGAGAATGAACTGAAAAACAGAGCCACCAAGAGTCAGATTCTGCCGGCCAGCCTGATCTGCTATACGTAGGTATTTCAATCGCGCTCGCCTCTCTCTCAGCATCCAAATGCTAAGGGCATGACTTATCGCCCCATTGAAGAGGGCTCAGCCGCCCAGCTTCGGAGCGGGTCCGGTGGTTTCCCGTAGGATCAACTTAGGCGCCACTCTGGAGATGCGACCACAGGCATTCCGCCCCTCTGCAACGAGTCGAGCGAGTTCTTCGGCAGCGAGTTTGCCGATTTCCTCGAATTGTTGGTCGATGCTGGTCAGCTGAATACCGAGCGGCGCACATAGACCAATAAAGTCATCCGCGCCCAGAAGACTGAGATCCTCAGGGATACGAACTCCGTTTTCTCGGGCGGCCTGGATGAAACCGATCGCCGTATTGTCGTTGACACAAAATACACCCGTCGCCCGCGAGGCCACTGGGGAAGCCATCCAAGTAGCGAACGCCTGCGCTCCGATATGCTCCCAATAGGCATCGTCGAGGTCACGGGGCGAGTCGAACCCGAGTCGCTGGACACTGACACCTGCAGCATGTCGAAGACTCCAATCAAATCCTTCCCAACGATTATCCTCGAAGTAGCGGTTCTCATTGGAGTGAACCATCGCGAGACGCTTGTGCCCCAACTCCAAGAGATGAGTCGCGGCGAGAACGCCAATCTTAATGTGATCCGGTTGCACCAAATTGGAAAGGTAGGGATTGGTGGCGCTGCTCAGAGTCAAATTGACAACGGGTATGCCCAAGCTTTCGAGCAGAAAGCGCGATTCGGCGGCAAACCTGGCTGACGACTCCTGATGACTCCACTGAATGAGCAGGCCTTCGATATCGGATTTATGAATGAATTTCTTGAGCTCAGAAATGTTCTGACAGGTCTGATTCCGCAGGCTGGCTCCCTCGCGTATATGTGTTTGTCGAAGCGCGTTCTCAGCGGCTTTGTAACTGATCCATTTAGTCCGATAGGTATCGGAATCGTCCGCCTCCAGTTCCTTGAGCTCGTCGATAAAAACCAGCCCGACGTTGCCCAATCGAACCTCCTCCGGACGGATGCCCCGCGACCGAATCGATTCTTCAGCATGCGGGCTTCCGGGAATGCGAACCAGCGTGGAACCTGCCCCGGGACGCCTGTCCACGAGGCCACGACGGACTAGACTGGTCATCACCTGCTGTATCACGCGTGGGCTCGTCTTCAATACAGCAGCCAGTTTTGCCTGCGGCGGGAAGGTCGCCCCCGGTTGCATCTGCTCTTTCGCAATCCACTCCATGATAGCGACTTCCACTCTCTGAGCAGCACTCAATGGCGCCTCCAAAGTGAGCGTTGGGCGTTCCTTTATGTCCTTTTTCGGTTTGACTTCCATGATCAAGTATTAAATGTATTCAATCGGTCTTAATACCGAATTAATACCAAAAGCAAGTAAAAAGTCATTTCTACTGAATAGTCTCATACCATGCCTTCGCCCCTTAAAGCCTCCACTACAATCATGAAGCGCTTTGCCTTGATTGCCCTTTCACTGCTCCTGACGCATCAGCTCTCTCTACAGGCAGAAGAAACCACATCACTAAACAGCGAAGTCGTCGCTCTCCCCACTCCCGGCACGGTCACAATTGACGGCTTGGCCGACGACTGGGACTTGAGCGCGAGCGTCTGGAGCTACAACTCCCCGGACATCGTTGAGACCTACTCGGCGTGGACCTCCCTGATGTGGGATGAAAAAGGACTCTACTACCTCGCCCGGATTGCGGACAGCGATCCGATGAAAAACGCGACCGAAGGTGTCGACTTCAGCCGGGGTTGGCGGGGGGACGCCGTGCAGTTGCGCATGGTCGTCGATCCGGACACGGCCGACGAGCACCAGATGCACCTGACTCTTTATCACTCCACACCGGAAAATAAGTCTTACATGATTGTGCACCATGGCGGTTGGCGCTCAAATCCGCCCTACGACCCAACCGGTCCCGCGCGGCCTGATTTAAAGGAAAAACTCGGCTCGACGATGGACTCTGCCGGCGGCGAGATCGTCATGAAAGCATGGGACGATGGCCGGGGCTACAACATTGAAGCCTTTATGCCATGGTCCTATCTGCGGCTGACCGATGAAGCGTTCCAAGCAGGCGATCGCCTCATCCTCGGGTGGGAAACCATGTGGGCCAAAGAGACTGCCCCCGGCGAGACCCCCGAGAACAAGCAGGTGCACCGACTCGCCGATGGTGTCAAAGATGCCAATGCCAACCGCATTTTCATGTTCCGCGCGCGCCGCGATTGGGGGAGCGTGGTGCTCAGCGACAAGGGTGATCTCGACATCGCCTCGTCACAGAAAGCACTGCAAGCCAGCAAGCTGGCCAAGCTCAGTGATCTATCGACCCTCGGCTCGATTCCGATTCAATACGAACTGCCGAGCGCCGAGACAGAACGCGAAGTCACCATCGCGATCGACAACGAAGCCGGCGAACGTGTGCGCAACTTGATTGGACAATATCCACGCGGAGGCAGTGCCACACTCACCGATTGGTGGGACGGCCTGGACGACGATGGCCGACCAGTCGAACCGGGTAAGTACACCGCCATCGTGGTCGACCACGAGCCTTTCGAAATCGAGTTGCGATCCACACTCTACAACGCAGGTACCCCGCCGTGGGCAAACGCAAAGAAGAACGTCATCTGGGGCTCGGACCATGGGGCTCCCGCTTCGGTTTCAACCTACAAAGACCAAGTCTATGTGGCTTTCTCACTCCCAGAAGCCGGCATGGGCTTGAATGCCTACCAGTTGGACGAAGGAATCGAATGGTGTTCCTTCAACTCGGCCTCGGATCTGGTCGCCACCGAGGATTATATCTATACCTTCGAGTTCAATTTCTGGCAGCAGAAATTCCTCCTCTCCCGCGTGGATAGCGCCACCGGTCGCCTCGCTCCGTACCAAGCCGAAGACGGCTCTCAACCACTGGCGCTTGAGTTAGACTTAAAGCTCCCCTATGGGCTCACCACTGACCTGATCGGCTCTGTCAGAAAAACCAGCGAAGCCATCATCGATTTTGTAAACGGAAGCAGTATCGCCTTCGACGGCAGCTCCATCTGGCTGCTGGTGCCTGACAACGGACTCTATCAGGTCGACCCCGACACCGGTGAGCTTCAGAGCAAAGGTTCCATTCCGGAGGGGCTACTTTCCCTTCGCTCCCGAGCGCACCAGCTCTATGGCTTATATGCCGACAAAACCCTTTGGTCGCTCGATTCGCAGCTCCTGCCGCAAACCCACTTGCTCGACATCGCCGCACTCACCACTCCCGGCCGTTTTGGCATTTCCCAAGATCAAACAAAAGCCGCGATTGCTGATCTGGGCACCAATCAAGTATTCGTTTACGACCTGAGCAAAGCGGAGCCACAGCCAATCATCATCGGCCAGCCACGCTCCGGCAAGGAGCGCCTCGGCGGAGTCTTCGACCGCAACTCCGTGATGCATCCCAGCGGACTGGACTTTGACTCAAAAGGACGCCTCTGGGTGGCTGAAGGCACGATGGATACGCACCGGACGTCCGTCTGGAATCCAGACGGTAGCTTTGCTGATGAGTTTTGGGGCGCGTCTCCATACGGCGCCACCAAAGCCTACAATATACCGCACGACGCCTCCCGCTACATCGTCATGGGCACCGAGTTTGAGGTGGACTACGGGATCGATCCGACCAGCAAAAAATCCGAGGAGAAGCCACTCTATCAACACCCTCAATTGAAGGGCACGCAGGGCACAGTCTATCGTTATGAAGGGAAGGACGGACGCATCCATGAGTTTGCCGCATCGGCGCCGAACTCCAACGCGAGCCGCACCATCTTCATTTATCGACGCGGCGAGAGCGGCGAGTTCGTTCCTGCCGTCGCCTTACTTCCAGCCATCACCGACCCCATCCAACGCGAGCGCACGCCCTTCAGCGAGTGGATCCCCGACTCACCGGATCCGGTCGCGTGGGTCGATCACAATGGTGACGGCCAACCACAACCCGATGAGTTTATTACAGAAGGCTTCGACTTCGGCCCCGTCTACTGGAGCGCTGGATGGGTGCGTCCGGACATGACGATCTTGACGACCGACCTCGCCATTTATCGGATCAAGGGAGTCAACGAACACGGTGTGCCGATCTACGATTTTGCCCATCCAGAACAGGCCACGAATACCGTCGCCACCTACGATAAACAAGGTTCCACGGGCACACCGGTCATCGACGACGCGGGCAATATTACAAACGGCATCACTTACCACACGATCGATGGCCGTAAAGGCAGCTATCCCAACCGCTTTGGTCGCCACGACGCACCTGCGGCACAACGCGGCCTGCTCATCGCGCCGTTCCGCACCAATGGTGTGGTCGAAGATGTGCCTGGTGTCGGCAGCGTAACAATGCTCCAAGGCGACCGAGGACAGTGGTTCCTCATGAGCTTCGACGGCCTGTATCTATCCTCATTTTTCCAAGACATCAAAGGCCGCCTAACCATGGATGAAACCTTCATTGATGGCGAAAGCTTTGGTGGACACTTTTGGCGCGTCAGCGATGGCGACCGCAAGGGACAGGTGATGCTGCAAACCGGCAAGTCCGCCTATTATATCTTTGAATTGCTCGGCCTCGACAGCCTTCGCCGTCAGGAAATCCCGCTCACGGTCACCGAGGAACAAATCAACGAGGGGATGGAATTGGCAAATATGTCAAAGCCCGAAGAATCAGAGGAAGCACCGCTCATCATCAAGCACGTCAAAACTCTGCCCCAGGAAGCGCCCTCCCCTGAACTCGCCAAAGACGTTGCGCTGATGGATGGTATGCCCTTCACCTTGGTCTCGGAGTCCGGCAATCCTGACCGTTGGTTTAAGGTCTCTCTGATGACCGATGGCCAAAATCTGACTGCCCTCTGGCAAGTCGCCGATTTCTCGCCTTGGCAAAACGCCTCCGACCGCTTCACACACGCCTTCATCGGCGGGGACTCGGTCAACCTGATGTTTGACACTCCGGACAAGGGAGCGATTCGTTTGTTGGCCGCACCTTTAGATGGGGAGCCGAGTGTCGTGTTTTGGCAAAAGAAAGCCTTCCATCAGGAGAACCCACAGACCTATGTGGTGAATAACAATCCATCCGCCGCTCGCCATTTCGAAGTTGTCAAGCGCCTGCCCAATGCAGTCGTCAAAGCTCGCACGGCCGAGGATGGCTATACCGTGCTCATGACTGTTCCGCTGAGCGAACTCGGCCTGCATGGACAACACATGGTCGATGAAATCAAAGGTCTCGCCGGTGCGATCTATTCCAACAGTATAGGCACCAATCGCTCATCCCGCATCTACTGGCATGACAAGGCCACGACCATGGTCAACGACGTGCCCACCGAGTCCTCCGTAGATGCTGAGCGCTTTGGCACCATACAAATTCAGCCTTAGCCCCACCCCCCATGCGCCCCACCAGTCTAAGACATCTTCTACCCCTCTTCTTGGCCGTCGCCTGCCTGCCGGCACACACACAGGCTGCGCCCCTCGCAGGGGAAACCGTGATCAGCGATGGGGCGATTCCCGACGTAGCCTATCGGCTGCCCACCGCAGATCGGGAGTTGCAGCTGCAGTTACGCGTGGAGGCACTCCAAACTGGCTACCCACGCCCAACGATTCGATTGGGTTTGGACAACGGGCGCACCCACTTCATCGAGTCGTCCGAACTCACGGCACAACGTGATGATACCGATTGGGTCTTCACCTTCCCGCTGGCAGACAAGCTGGGGAGCGCTTCATCCTGGCGCTGGGCAATCGAGGTCACTTGGACCCATGCCGAAGGAGGCATCGCCCTGCGACAAAACTTCTTCGTCCCCGACCACTGGGCAAATTTCTATTCGATCGGCGATCAATCCGAGTCTTGGGACGCATTCAGTCTACTCGACTACCGCCAGCAGCAGGATCTGCAGGCGAATCAACTCGTCATTCATTTCGAACAACCCGTGGATGGCAAAGCCTCCATCGTCATCGAAGACGAGGAAGGTCACCGGACCCGCAACCTCGTCATGGGGCAAAGTTTCGCCCAAGGCAGGCATGAGCTCATCTGGGATGGCCTGGACGAAGACGGCAATCTGGTGCAACCCGGCAACTATCAGTGGCGGGCGATCTCCCACCCGGACATCGATCCCGAACTGTTGACCTGGTTCTACAATCCCGGCAAAGCCCCTTGGTCCAATGAACATGATGCAGGTTGGCTAGCCGACCACAGCAACCCGATCGCTGCGACCTCCAACGACAACTACCTTGCCTTCGGCGCACCGGTCGCTGAATCCGGATATAACATCATCATACTCGACAAGAACGGCAATAAACGCGCGCATGCCGATCTCTCCTGGTTTGTCGGCAGTGGCGAGCTCCACCTCGCCATGGACGCAAAGCATCTCTATGCATTCAGTGAAGGCTTCCCGCACTATGGTCACACCGCGAAGGACAAGGATGGGCGCGAATACACACGTGGCGAACTGATTTTACTACGCTGGGATCTCAACGGGAAGCGCCTTCCCTATTCAGGAAAGCAGGGGGAAGCCCGCCTGCGCGACTACCGCCAACCTGCCAATATAGCGACCTTAGACCGCAAAGGTTTCTCCATTGGTAACATCCGGGGCGTCGTCTTTCTGGACGGCAAACTATTCGTCTCCCTCCACAACGAGAATCTCATTTCCATTCTCGACCCCGACCAAGGCGAGGAGGTCGGAAGCATCGAAATCGCCTCCCCGGGGCCGATCGCCACCGACGGCCAAAATCTCTACGTCCTCAGCGAACAAGGGCAAGTCTCACGTATCACCAATCCAACTACACACGCTTCGGCCGCGCCACTTTTCACCGTCGACTTGAGCGAGCCATTACCGACCAAAGACCGTTACGACGCACAATGGCCGGTCGCGACCGCGCTAGCCGTCGGTCAGGACGGACGACTGATCGTCGCCGACAATGGGGTCGATCAAAACATCAAGATCTACTCGCTCGAAAACGGACAAGCTGTCGGTGAACTCGGGGCAGAGGGAGGCCGCGCTTCACGTGGCCCATGGAACCCCGATGCCCTCAGGATGCCTTACGGTATGACAATCGATACCGATGGCATGCTCTGGGTCGTCGAAAATGAAGGCGTGCCGCGGCGCATCAGCGTTTGGGATCTCGAAAAGCAATCCTTTGCCAAGGAATATTTGGGACCTACCTCATACGGTGCACCGGGAGCGGCCTTCGACCCACAGGACGCCAGTCGCTGGATCGCGGCAGGCATGCTCTGGGATGTTGATCTGGCAAGTGGCGAAGCGGAGCCAGTTTCCGTCTTACATCACAAAGACAAGAAGGGTCTCATTACAGGCCCCGCGCTCGGCGACACCAGCGATACGGTCGGCGGGGTCGACTATCAAATCATTCATCATCAAGGGCGCACCTTCTACATTACTAACGCCCGCTTCTTGAAAATCTTCGAATTACTCCCCGATGGTAGCGGCCACCTCTGGGCGACACTGGGCACGCTGGATGCCTTTCAAGCCACCTACCCGCGCTGGGCAGTGCCGGAGGTCTTTACCCAACATCCGATGTTGAAGGATGAGTTAGCCGCTTTCACCCAGGTGACCGGTGCTTACGAAGACCTGCGCATCCACTCGAAACCAAGCCCGAAGGCGAAAGAATACATGATTCTATGGACGGATGTGAACGGCGACGAAATCGCACAGGTCGAGGAGATGCAGGTTTCCAAGGATCCACGACAGTTGATCGTCACTTATTGGGGCAACTTGAATTTCGATTTGGACTTGGCCTTCGTCATGAAAGAGGGCTCCCAATGGTTCCGCACCGAACTGCCACTACATGGCTTCCTCCCCTCCGGCGCACCGGATTGGAAGCTCGCCGACAGCCTCACCGAAGCGGTTCCGATCGAAGGCTACGACGCGATCCGACTGCAATCGACGATGGTCGATAGTCAAAACCGTCTACTCATCAATGCAGACCCCATGCTTGCCGTGGACGAAAGCGGTGAGCCGCTCTGGCAAATGCAAAATAAATGGACCGGCGTGCATGGCTCACACCTTGCCCCCTTACCACATCCCGGTTTACTTCAAGGATCACTCTCGTTTCTGGGACGCGCACCTTACGACACAGAAGGCGACCTGACAGTGATCAACGGCAACCACGGACGCTTCTTCATCCTCAGCACAGACGGCATCTACATCGATGAAATCTTCGAAGACGTCCGTGTCGCACTCTCCAACAACCCACAGCGAATCGGCGGCGAACCCTTTGGAGGCTATTTTGGGCAGGATCCTGCCACCGGTGACTACTTGCTGCAAAGTGGTCACCGCGCCTTTCAGATTTACCGACTGAATGGATTGAAGCAACTACAGCGCAGTCAGGGCACGCTAGAAGTGTCACCCGAGCAAATCACCGCCGCTCAAAAATTACAGGAATCCCGTCAAATCAAACCTGCCGTATTGGGCACTGCCGCGCTAGCCGTCGTGCCACGCGATGCAGAACTCGCCACGCCGGAGAACTGGCCGGTCGACTGGACCGCCGAATGGGGAGATGCCTCGCGCCCCTTCCCACACGTCCGAGTCAAAGCAGTCATTCAAGGGAACCGCCTGCACCTCGCCTACGAAGTGAAAGACCCATCGCCTTGGCTCAACTATGGCACGGATTCACAGTTACTTTTTAAAAGTGGCGATGCCGTAGATTTTAAATTCGCAACGGATCAGAACGCCTCCCCCACACGCGCCACACCCGTCGCGGGTGACCGTCGATTGCTCATGGCCAATTTCCAGGGCAAGCCCGTAGCGGTTCTCTATGATTATGTGATTCCTGGCAGTCAGAACCCCGTGACTTTCAACAGCCCGTGGCGCGCAGCCAAAGTGGACAAAGTAAGCGTTATCGAAGATGCGAATATCGAGATTACAAAACAGGGCGACCACTACAGCTTAACCGCCTCGATCCCATTGGTGGAACTCGGGCTGAATTCACTCTCCGCAGAGCAACCGCTACGCGCCGATTTCGGTGTCATTTACAGCGACCAGGAAGGCCGCAGCAATACACTGCGCAGCTACTGGGCCAACCCTGCCACCGGACTCGTCAATGATGTTCCCGGTGAAACCATGATCAACCCCAGCCTTTGGGGCGAACTTCGTATCGAGCCATGAGATTCTTAAGCTTCCCCCCTATCGTTCTCCGGTCGACCTGGCTGTCTCTCCTCATTGGGTGCACTGCTGCCATCGCAGCCCCCGAGCTTCAATTCCGTGGTGTGCTGGGCAATTCCGGTGTCCGCGGCTCCACTCTGGTGCAGTTCCCGGATCGTGGAAATGAAAAACAGATCACGTCCTCCGATGGACTCGGCTTGGACGAGGAAAACTTTATCTGGGCCTTTGCCGGTGTGTCCGGTTTGAATCGCTACTCACTGGATGGACGACAGGTCGCCCACTACACATTGCCGTCCGCGTTCCACCGTGGTCGTCGAACTCTAGTGGTCTCGGGTGACCGACTCATTCTACAAGCATCCGATCAACTGTGGTCACTGGATATCGATGCCGCGAATGGCAGCCAACCCATCGACATGAAGATCGCGGCCACGGCGCTTTCGCTCAATGCCTTTGATGGCAAAGTCGCGATCATCGATCCGAACGCGAACGTCAAGTTGCTCGACGTGTCCAGCGGAGCGATGAGCATAGTGACTACACTCCCCTCCGGCATGCGCAAAGACGCCATTACCCTCTTGCCGGATGGCACCCTTTATATTGCACGCTCACTGAGATTGAACCCGGTTGGCAGCCGCGACAAAGTCGATTTACCGGGCTCTGCACCTTACCTCCAATGGGCGGGCGATCATCTCTACAGCTTCGCATGGCATACCACGATCCAACAATTGGATGCAAAGGGACATCCGAGCCCGGGAGTCGTCTATGGCGGCAGCTCCGGTTCTTTCATTGGTGTCTTGCCTAAGGATGGCGAAATCCCACATCCATCCGGAATCGTCCACTTAGGCGATGGTCGCTACGCAACGACTGGTAAGTATGGGGTCATTCACATCCTCGAATGGGATAGCGAAAAGCAAGACTTCAATGTCGTCCGACGCTTGGGAGCCATCCACCGCGCAGCCGGTTTGGCCATCGACACTCTGGGACGTATCTGGTGGAACACGGGTTACTGGAATTGGACCGATCGCCCCACCGCTGTCCTCAATAATACGACTTGGGAACCCCGTCGCGACACGGATCAATGGCAGGTCGAAATCCTGGCCAGTGGCGCCTTATCAGGACTCGGCGTGGATAAAGGAAACCCCGCACTGATTCGCAATCTCGTGGACTCCCCCACTCAAATAGGCCGAGGCGGCGACAGTCGCTACGACCGCCAAGGAATCACCTCCATCAAAAGTCTGCCCAAGAACCCAACCGGCGCAGCCGTGCTGGGCGCGCCCGGCAAAGCAGAACTCGTCGTCGTCGATGCACAAGGAATCGGCGTCCGAATCCGTGTCGATAAGAACGGCAACGCCCGCGGCCTGATTGGCCCAGTCACCCTACACCTGAGCTCCGCCAAGCCGGATGTCACCAGCTTGGCTCGCACCGACTCGGGCGAACTCTTTGCGGCCGACGGAGGCGCCATCGTGCGGCTTTCGCCTGTAGCCGACGGATACAATGAGACCGCACGCTACACAGCAGCCTCCAATGAAAATGCAAGCTTCGGCGCACGCGTTTACATCGACGGCGACGGCGAACGACTCTGGATATCGGATACAGAAAAAAATCGCCTGCTCGTGCTCGAAACCAATTCGAACAGACTCGACACAATCGCCAGCTTCCAAGGCACCCCTGAAACCGGTCCACTCAATGCGCCCCAACGCATATCCGCCACCAATGGACGCGCCGTCGTGTTAGATTGGGAGAATCAACGTTTACTGCGGCTCGAGCTGACTCAATAAAGTTTCAATTAAATACAATTCTGTGATTCAGCTGACTCCGATCCAGTAGGGCAGCAGCATTTTTTTATCCTTGCACGAGCGCTTACGCGCACCTAACTCTTTACTCTCTTTAGTAGTATTAAATCTAATTAATTTAAGTCATACACCCGACTGTATCGTTCCGAAAAGAACGCAGAGATGCCCTTCGTCGCGCACCTCTCCTAGCAGCGGGGAAAATTGATTCAAATAGGTAAAACCACCATCCCCTCATCAACGACAAACTCATGAAAAAACTGCTCTATTCCATCGCCGTAATCGCACTCACAATCAATTTCGCCCAAGCAGCAGACTTGTCATTTGCAATGGAAGGAAATGCAACGCGACGAGGGCACTTATCGGGACTACAGGGCAGGGAGAATCCACCCGCGCTGAAACTTGCCGACTGGGAAAATTCATCTGAGCTCAATCTAGAAGACTTAAAGGGGAAAATTGTGATCTTGGACTTTTGGGCGACATGGTGTGGCGTTTGCATCCGTCAGATTCCGGTTCACAACAGGATTCATGAAAAGTATCCGGATGACGTGGTGATCATTGGCCTCTGCCACCCAGGAGGATCCGATAAGATGCTCAAGGTGATGAAGGAAAAAGGCATCAAGTATCCGATCGCAATCGATCATGGCAGCAAGACCATCAAATCATACAATGTCGATGGATACCCTGATTACTACTTCATCGACCGCGATGGTAAACTCGTCCTAGCGGATTGTAAGACCGAGGACGTCGAGAAAGTCCTTGAGATACTGCTTAAAAAATAGAGCGGGTGGCTCTTCGATTGATACGCTCAGACGGCTACTTGACCAAAGTCACATCTCCGAAGGCGGAAGGTTCTTTGGCACCATCCACTCCGTGAAACCAATAGACGCGTTTACGCTTACCAGAGAGTTGATCGATGTGATCGCAGTCGTTGAGCACTAAGGCCAGTGAGAAGGTCTTACCTGCATGCGGATCGCTGAAACCCAAGTCCGCCCAAGGAATCGCAACCTGATAGACACAGTCCCCGCGATTGCCGGTCGGCACAACACTCGCTTTCCAGTGTTCTACGATTTGCCTGGGCAAAGGGAAACGTCGGCTCGCGGCGTAGCGACCTTGGCCATCACCGGGCAAATACAATTCATATTCCCAATACGGGGCATTGGCCGCGCGGATATTGTCCGGTTGAACGCCCAGCTCAATCGAGTCACCCATAAAACCTGAGGTGCCTCGCTTGGGCTGAGCGACATGCAAATCATCGACGGCTTCGATTCCTAAGTACAAGTAGCGTTCGTCCCAGAGCATGCGCAGCTTGCCGTGAATATCCGATGTCCCCTGATACGTGACATTGGGCGCAAGATTATCCTTACGCACCTGTTCGGGCCGATCCCCAAAGGTGATCACCGGCGCAGCACCCCAGCTGTCCCACGTCCCGTCAAACTGGGGCGTTCTCGATGCATACGCAGCGGTCGCAAAATTCAGCGAGGCTGAGGTCGCAAAGACCGCTCCGGAACTCGTCTTCAGCTGTGCACTGAAATCTGAGCGCTCGCCACTCGGCAGTCCTGGTTGAACGGGACGAACGACAGTCTTTGTTTCACCTGGCAATAAAGAGAATGGCTGAGACGAGCGATCAGTCACTTGCCCTCCCCAATCGATCACTCCCTCATACTGAAGAGTATCGTTGTTTTTGATCGTCAACTTCACCGCATCCTGCCCAGCGTCAGTGCTCCCATTAGTAATTTTAGTTTCGATACGACGGCTAATTGATAGCGCGCCCCCATTGGTCAAATAAATGGGCGATGTGCTGAGTTCTAACGAGACCACTCCATCACTGGCTTTAACCTGACGACTATTCCCCATGATATCGGTGACAGTCAGACTTCCGGTCGGCACTTCCAAAGTTAGGTTTTGTTTCCCTGCATTTGCCCAGACCGCCCAAAGGGGGCCATCGACCTGCGGCCACGCAAAGGCAGTCACCGTGGCAAACGAATGATCGGTCGCCTGAGAGGTTCCAGCCAAGGCTGAAGCCATCAGTGAATGCGCCACGAATTGCGGACGCGGTTGCAGCGTGGGTGTCACCATCATCACATCTTGCTCGATGCCCCGAACGAAGCCCCAGATAGTCATCGCCTCCAGGCGCGGGGTAAAACGGCCAAAGAGCGTGAGCCAAGTGCGCACCATCTGCTCGGCGCCACCGATCTCGCCGTAGCGACGCGTATCTCCTTCGTAAGGGGAACGTTGATCCGCATTCTCTTCTTGCCAGACCGTATGCTCGGTATCGCCATGACGATCAAACTCAGCCAGCGACTTTGCGATGACTTTGCTGATGCCCATATAGGCATTCAAAATCGCCCCGTCAAACTGACCGTCAGCGGGTTTCTGATAGAGCCGTTGGATTGTCTTGGCATCCCAATCCGTGGCAATATTACCAATCAACACAGTCAGCTCCGGCGCTTCGGATTTAATCCCCTGATACACTGCATTCATAATGGTATCATACTCCGTATCTGTGATGCGCTCAGAGCCACCACCACGATACGGGGAGGCTGAGTTGGCCTTCTCGATCCCCCAATTGCCGATGGCAGCCGCACGGCCGCGAAGTTCGCGCCCGAGCACACGCCCGACTTGCACATACGCATCGCGCTGCATCGGCCGTAATATTTCACTTTCGTAGAGCTGCACCACCGAGCGAATTCCGAGACTATCATACCAAGCCAACTGCTGCTTAATCGGTTCAAGCGCCTCGAGCAATGCCTGCTCTTCCAGAGGGATTTTATAAAAGCGAATCCAAGCCAAACCAAATCCCCCAGCTTGCAAGACTTGCCCCAACTCCTGTTCAAAAGGACGCCCATCACCAAAGATCGGAACCAACGGAGTCACCCCTAATCGCTGATCCTGTGTCACGGGAAAGGCCTCGGGATCATCATTCTTTTGACTAAATGAATTCAGCACGGCATAGCGCCCATTTCCTTGCCCCACGACCGCTTCCCCCTCCAGCACCTCGATCTCTAAATAAAAGGCTCCATACGCCTCACTGGGTGGTAATTGAACCGGCACCAGCACCGTGGCACCTCCGTCCATTTGAATGCCATCAAAATGAATGGGCGCATCGGCTTTGCCTTTTGCATCGTAACGAGTGACCTGAATCGAGGTCTCCCTCGCTTCCCCTAAAAGATTAGTCAGGCGAATCTGAGTTTGGATACTGGCTTCGGGATCGGTATACAAATTGCCGGGAACGAGGTTATCCAATCGAATCCATACACTCTCATAAGCAGCGGCCACACGAGGCGCAGGCAGATAGGGCGGCTTCACCTTGCTCGTGGCTTCTTCGAACCATGCGCGGTAAGCCCCATCGTTGGAACGAAACGCCTGATCCCCCGGCAAGCTGACTTCTACGGGCAACTCCCATACTGCTAAATTATCCATATAAGTACGCCCCCATCCCCCTTTATCCGCAGCAAATTCCTGTCCGAAACGGAGTCGCGCAGTGACGGCGTTTTTCGGTGCGATGTAAGGCATTGTGGCGTAGAAACGCCATTGCCCGCTAGG
>PPCM01000646.1_pt1 | contig 24938 bp, 20 predicted proteins | sample 1555541 | NCBI WGS metagenome assembly PPCM01 (sample SAMN05284479, study PRJNA326546) | Marine sediment metagenome, whole genome shotgun sequencing project. | isolation source: marine sediment | place: Germany: Wadden Sea | collected 2012-09-05 | reverse complement strand
TCTGGGGAGGGGAAACTCTTGCAAGAGTTTCCCCTCCCCAGCCGCCGGAGGCATTCTCTAACCGAGAATTGCCTTGAGGTCTTCTTCAGGTGTGCTGATAGGCATAATGTTGAAATTTTCAACGAGGAAGTTTAGCACGTTGGGGGTTACGAATGCAGGCAGAGAAGGCCCGAGGCGGATGTCCTTGATGCCGAGGTGCAGCAGGGTCAGCAGGATGGATACTGCTTTCTGCTCGTACCAGGACAGGATCATGGACAGGGGCAGGTCGTTGACGCCGCATTCAAATGCATCAGCAAGAGCTACTGCGATCTGGATTGCGGAATAAGCGTCGTTGCACTGCCCGATATCCAGCAGACGGGGAATGCCGCCGATGTCGCCGAGCTGCTTGTCAAAGAAACGGAACTTACCGCAAGCGAGGGTCAGGATGATGGTATCCTTGGGAGCCTGCTCTACGAAATCGGTGTAGTAGTTACGGCCGGGCTTGGCACCGTCGCAACCGCCGACGAGGAAGAAATGCTTGATGGCACCAGCTTTCACGCCTTCGATAACCTTGTCTGCCACGCCGAGAACGGTGTTGCGTGCGAAACCGCAAAGAACTTTGCCGTTGTCGGTATCAGCTTCGAAACCGGGCAGTTCTTTTGCTTTTTCGATAACTGCGGAGAAGTCACCGTTGGCAACATGGGTAACTCCGGGCCAGCCGACGAGGCCGGTGGTGTAGATATTGCCCTTGTAGCTTTCAACAGGCTTCTGGATGCAGTTGGTGGTCATGAGGATAGCACCGGGGAATGCTGCAAATTCCTTGGCCTGATTCTGCCATGCGGTTCCGTAGTGGCCGTAAAAGTGATCGAACTTCTTCAGCTCGGGGTAACCGTGGCAGGGCAGCATTTCACCATGGGTATAAATATTGATTCCGGTTCCTTCGGTCTGCTCAAGAAGCTGGCGGAGGTCTTTAAGATCGTGACCGGAAACGAGGATGGCCTTGCCTGCCTTAGCACCGAGAGGTACTTCAGTAGGTACGGGATGGCCGTAAGCGCCTGTGTTACCTGCATCAAGCAGTTCCATTGCTTTAAGGTTCATTTCACCGCACTTCATGGCGAGGCCGACCAGCTCTTCCATGCCGAGCTGCTGGGGAACAGCGGCGAGACATTCATGGATCTGTGCGTAAAGCTCATCGTCTTCCTGACCGAGGATAGCGGCATGGTCAACGTAAGCAGATACACCCTTAAGGCCGTATACAAGAATCTGCTTAAGGGAGCGCAGATCTTCATTTTCATCAAAGGAAGTTACGGGAAATGCTTCGCCCTGCTTGCTCAGTTCAGCGGCAGTAGCTGCAACAACTGTTACAGGACCACAGTCAGCTTTAACCTTGGAGGCCAGCTCATCGCGTGCAGCTGCAACGTTCTTGATTACCGGAACGAATCTTTCGTCATCAAAGTTGACGTTGGTCAGGGTGGAAAAAACACCTTCAGCGGTCATGCGATTGATCTCGTTAGAAACTTCAACGCCCTCCTTACGGGCAGCGGTAGCTACGGTTCCAAGCTCAACCAGAACCTGCACAAGAAGATCCTGAATGGCGGAAACTTCGTTGGTTTTTCCACAGACACCTTTAACGGTGCAACCCTGTCCCTTTGCAGTCTGTTCACACTGGTTACAAAACATTTTTAACTCCTTTGAAGGTAATTGGTTTTCAGCTTCTTCAGTACCGAATATGGAAACAACTTTTTTAAGAACTTGATTCAGGTCAAAACCCATAATTTTCTCCCTTCCCGTTTAATTTTTCCAAATTTAAACTGAAGGCGGTCTATCCGCCCCGCCTTCAGGATTGATCTCTCATTCGTTGAGTCCAAACTAGGAAAAGGAGCTGCAAAAGTATTTGATTCAGGTCAAAGATGACAATTTTTTCTAAATTTTATTCTTCCCAGTGAATACAATTGGTCGGACAAATATCAATAGCCGATTCAATGCAATCGTCGTCTGCTCCTTCCGGATTATGTACCTGAGCAAGATCTCCGGGCCCCATGGTGAAAACATCGGGGCACTCTTCAACACACGCTTCACAGCCAACACATTCATCAACGTCGACAACAACAGTACGAGTCATAGTATTCTCCTTATTCAGCTTCACGCACTTTGCAACGGTATAACACTAACACAGCACAAAAGTGCCTGAAACTATTTTTCTCAATCTTCTTAACGCTTGCTTAATAATAACTATTACTAAAAGATTGTAAAGAAAAATCCAGCAGTTAGAATACGCTAAATTCTCGCGACCCCTAAAAACAAGGCATGCAAAGAAATAACTGCGGTCAAAAATACTTTTCTGGAAATTTCGGATGAAAGAAACGGGAATTTATAACCGAGGCTGCCACCTTTACAGCTGGAAATACAATCCCCGCACAGGGTGCAGGATATTCCGGGACGCCCGGCTTCGATGTCTTTACGGTTGAGTGCACCATAACGGCAGACCTTAGTGCACTTCATGCATTTGCAACAGCTGCTTGCAATCTTCAACCGCCACGGAGACAACTTGCCCAGCAGATTTGAAACAATCCCCATCGGACAAAATGTGCTGCAATGGACCATCATGCCCATTTCGCGGGAGAAAACCAGCATAACCAAAACACTGATCAAGCCGAGTTGAGAAGCAGCCCATACCGCAACAACCGGAGAAATACCGCTCACACGCATTCTCCAAGCGATCCCGACAACAAGAATCAGTAACAAAAGCCGTACCCAGACCAGCCGGGGATTAAAATCCTTTGCAGGCTTTTTGCTCCCTTTACGGCTGAAATAGTCATCCCAGGCCCCGATGTAACAGAGATAACTGCACCATGCCGCACCGACCAGCAAAACCGAAACGGTAAAAAGAATAGGCATGAAGAAACCGGAACCGCGATAAACAGGTCCGGCTGCAATTAGTGCCGGTATGGGCAGGTGCAGACTTCCAGTCATGAGAAAAAGATCAAGCCCGGCCAACCCCAGTGCCAATTGTCCGAAAAAGACCACTGAGAAAAAAGCCCATATCCGGGGCCGTATTATTCTGGCCCCTTCAGGGCTAAACATTTTACTGCCGATCCACGAACCATAGAAAGCCAGCAGGAAGATCTCCGCCCTGCCCCAACCGGGGAAAAAGCGGTCGACGAGAAATATGGGAAAGGAAACCTTGGTCCGGGTTATCTCAAGCAGCAATACGCTGAGCAGAAAAATTGAAGCTCTGAAAATCCCCTGTTCATCATTGCGGTTGTATCGCTCCCTGCCGGACGGAGAAAAGCAATAGGCCGCCGAAAAAATTGTAAGAGCAAAAAGCCCCCCCATAATCACAGCCAGCCTGACCCAATCTCCTCCGGTAAAGATGCGCAGGCTGATCAGGGCTGTACCATTGTCCAGCCAGATCAAAGCCCCGCAGCCGAGCAACACCCCGCAGACATTTCCCGCCCAGCGTTCGCGGCTTAATGACAAAGCTGCCGAACCGAGCAGAAAAACACACAAACCGTTGTCGCCGCCGCGCAGCGCATGGGCTGCCAGCAAAATAAATGAAAGGGAGACAAAAATGAGGCCCGCCACCTTACCTTCCCGGGTTAAATTTCAGATTCTATTCAAGCAGGAGCTTATCATGACCGACACGTTCCATAACCCAACCGAACCTCTTTCCGTCCACATAATTTTCCATCCATATCTTCATACATCTGGAAATGAGGTCCAGCACTTCTTCACTCGTATAAACACCGGGAAGTTCCGATGCGAGACGGGGATGACGTCCCAGTCTTCCGCCCACCAGAAAACGCCATCCACTGCGCGAGCAGGAAATAACTTCAGTTGGGCAGACATTAGTACAATAACCACAAACTAAACATTTTTCACGGGTTATAACCACTTTTCCATCAACAATCTTCATGGCTTCATCTGGACAGGCTCGAACACACTCTTCACAGCCAATACAGCCGTCATGATCAATTACCGGTACACAAGCCCTGATTAGCCCGATATCCGCAATATGCGGACGCGAACAACCATTAGGACAGGCAGCAGCACTGACAGAAACCATTTTGTGACGGTTGATTTGTTCCCCGAAACGCCCGTGCAAAAATTCAGGCCAACCGCTGGCGTTGATGGTTTCTTCAATAAGGCCGGCAAAGTCATCATCCACAAACAAGGCAAAACGGCATCCGTCAGTCCCGGAACCGCGACAGACATTAATAATTGATATTTTATCCATGATATTCCCTTTCTTCGTTTAATCAGTTAGTTAAGCATAGAACATTAATTTGACTCAAACCCTGACTTAAGTCATTTACCGCTCATCATTAATTATAAAAGAATATTGTAATGAAAAAGACACATAATCTAGACAAGATAAGCCTTTTTGCAGGACTGAGCAGCGAGCAGCAGGAAAAAATAGAACAAATCATCGTTCCACGTGAACTGAAGAAAGGTGAGCAGATTTTTACCGCCGGAAGTAACGCCACAGGATTCTACAGCATTGTAGCAGGCAAGGTAAAAATTTACCGGGAATCACTTGCCGGCAAAGAGCAGATTATCCACATTTTCGGACCCGGAGAAATTTTCGGGGAAGTCCCTGTCTTTCAAGGAACGAACTACCCCGCAAGCGCAGTAACTTTAAATAAATCCACCCTGCTCTATTTTCCGCGTGACCGTTTTGAAAAAGTAATCCGCGAAGACCCGGACCTCGCCATGTCCATGCTGGCCCTGCTTTCCGGCAGACTGCGCCAGTTGGTGAATCAGGTTGCAGCTCTCAGCCTGAGCGAAGTACCGGCAAGACTTGCCAGCTACCTGCTCCTGCTTAAATCAACCCAGAATTCCACCAAGTTGGAACTGGACCTGCCCAAAGGGATTATCGCTTCATATCTGGGAACCATACAGGAGACCCTGTCCCGCGTATTCAAAAAAATGAGCGAGCAAGGGCTTATCAAGGTTGAGCGTAAAACAGTCGAAATTATCGACGAAGCCGCACTGGAACTTATCGCCAGCGGCGAAGAACAGCTTTAGGAGCCGCACTTGTAAAGGTCGTTCAAATCCTCTCTGGCCTGCTTTACCAGTGTGGCAATCTGGGGTTTGGAGTACTGGCGGTTGGCTCCTACGGCCTCACCTTTGTGCAGCAGTTCATCTGTGATCAATGAAGAGAAAAGATAGACAGTCAGGTCGCGCAGGTTGGGGTCTTCTTTAATGCGCTTGGTCAGGGCATGACCGTCCATTCCCGGCATTTCAATGTCCGAAACAACCAGCTGAATAAATTCAGAAACGTGAATACCGGTCTTGGCCACTTTCTGCGAAATTTCTTCGAGGGCTTTCCATATTTCAATGCCGTTATGATACGCATCTACTTCAAACCCGCCCCGCTCCAGCGACATTTTAACCAGATTACGCATGGACCGGGAATCATCGGCACAAAGAGCCTGATAAACACAATCGACTGACTCTTCCACTTCCTCTATAGCGGCTTTATCCCGCGCGGGATTCAAATCTTCCATTGCCTGCTCAAGGTCAAGAACCTGCAGGATGCGGTCAGGGTTGGTCAACTTTACAGTACCGATAATGGTCCCCTCAGCATATTTAGCCATATTTCCCTGCAGAGATTCAAGGTCCTGCCAACTGACCCGGTGAATGCGGTTGACCCCGGAAACAAGAAAAGCGCTGACAACTTCATTAAACTCTGTGACCAATACCATGCGGCGGTCTTTGGAGACAGGTTCCATGCGCAGCCAGCCGCTGAGGTCGATAAGTGGAATGACAGATCCCATAAACTCAAACATGCCCATCACCAGCGGATTCTGCGGATCTATCCCGGCTGTTGCCTGAGAACTTAAACCTTTCTGCCTACGCCCGGAAAAATTTTTCAGGTCAGTCTCACGGACAATCTTTTTTACTTTCGCGACATTCAGCCCGAAAGACCAACGCTTATAAGTATCCCCCTCTCCTTCATCAAGATAGAGTTCCAGAAGTTCAACCTCATTGGTGCCGGATTCAAGCAGAATTCTGTTCCCCGTCATTATTGGCTTTCCCCTAAATTCACTTTAAAATCTTACTCGGGTTTTAAAATCACTTACTCAGTTACAGTACCAATGCATTACAGTCTAGCCCCCGCGCAAAAAAAGCACCAGATTGCCATATAGTTAACTGTTTATTTTCCTTTTGAGTTCACTTAATATTTTATTAAAGACCGGAGTCCAATCTCCCGGATTTTTCTGACGAAAGAGAGTCATGCTCGGATACCATGGAGAATCCTTGCGCTTGCGCATCCAGCGCCAATCAGGATTGTAAGGAATAGCAACCCAAACAGGAAGATTCAACGCACCAGCCAGATGTGCAACCGATGTATCCACAGTAATAATCAAATCGAGCTGAGCCATTATTTTCGCGGTATCAGCAAAATCTTCACAACCGCTGCCAAGCTCGCGAATCAGAAAACCACAGCCGGACTCTTCACGCTGTGCTGTTTCAGGACCTTTTTGCAAGGAATAAAGAGTCACCCCCGGGATACTGGCTAAAGGCAGAAAATTTTCAATACTTACCGAGCGATTATGATCATTCTTGTGAGTAGGTTTTCCGGCCCAGACAATACCGACCTTGAATTTAGTGCCCTGCGGTACATGCACCGGGAACCCGGCATCGCCGGGCGGCTTAATGTAAGGACATTGACGGGGAATACTGTCAATATCGTGCTGGAAAATACGCGGTAGGCTGATCAGCGGAATCTGCACATCAAAATCAGGAATCCTATCGCCTCCGGCAATAACTTTATGAACCCCGTCCATGCCTTCCAGCAGGGAAAGCAACTCCGGCTGACATTCAAAAACAACCTTTCCTCCTGTCTCGGCCACAAGGGGTAGATAACGACAGAAGTTCAAAGTATCCCCGAAGCCCTGCTCGGAATAAACAAAAATAGTCTTATCTTTCAGGGACGAGCCATCCCACAGCGGCTGGCGGAAATGGCGGGCAGTGATTTCCTCGCGTTTCCAACGATATTCGTACAGCTCAAAGCCATTCACAAAATCTCCCTTGGCAAGCTGCGCGAGTGACTTGTCCCAGTTGATGCGGTCATCACCGGGCTTAAACTTCAAACAGTGGTTAAACAGGCGAATAGCTTCATCCAGCTTACCCATATCCTGCAAAACAAGCCCGAGATTGTAGTAGGCATCAATAAATTTCCGGTCCAACTCAATAGCCCGGCGATGGCAGACAACAGCTTCTTTAAGCCGCCCCAACCTGCGCAGAACATTGCCCAGATTGCTGTATGCACCGGGACTGTCCGGCTTAACCGCGATGGCCCGGCGGTAGCAGGCTTCCGAAGCTTTGAATCTATCCTGCGCCCGTAAAGCCACTCCAAGGTTGGTCAGCAGAACCGGATCATCAGGTAAAAGGCTTAAAGCCATGGTATAATGGTTAATCGCCTCATTATATTTTTTCGCCGAATGGGCCTTAATAGCTGCAAGAAAAACTTCCTTCACCTTAGGCGGTACAGTATCAATCCAGTTCGGTTCTTGTTTCTCCGTCTTTACGGAAGCTGCTTTGCTGCTCATCGTTCCCTCATTGCATATGACAAGGAGCCCATAAACGGTTCAAGGATATACTCCATGACTGAACGGGTTCCGATATGAATCCCGGCTATCACGCGGATACCGGGGAAAAGCTTGTAGTAATTCCCTTCGTGCTCAAAATAGTCATTATCGGTTTCAATGCGCACCCGGTAGTAGGTCACTCCCCGGTCAGTGGAATCGGCATCCGGGCTGATATTAACCACATGACCGTCAATGTTACCGAAACGTGCGGCATCCCCGGAGGCCAGCTTTACCACGGCTTTCTGTCCATCCTTTACATATCCGATATCACTGATCGGCAGACGGGCTTCGATGACCAGTTTGTCCCCGGCCGGAACAATATCCATGATCGTTACACCGGGCCTTACGACCTCACCGATACTGACCACGTAAAAGGTTTTGATGACACCATCTACGGGAGAACGAATGATGGTCCGGTTCAGGTTATCCGCAAACTTCCGCTGACGCTGGGAAAGCTCATCAAATTCCCTGCGGTCTTCCTGTAATTCCTCTCGCACAGAGGCCAGATGCGAATTCTTTATCTCACCGATATCTGCCTTGGCCTGAGCCAGTGCAGAGCGGGCCTTACCAAGCTTGGCGGAATCTTCTTCAATAGCACTCTTGAGCTTCGATTCTTCTTTGAGAAAACCAAGGTGCTTGTAGCGCGAGGTCAAGCCGTCTTCCAGCAGTCCGGCACTGATCTTGATCTGCTCCCGCAGAAGCTTCAAGCTGTTAAGTGAATTTCGCTGCCGGGATGTAATCTGTTTGATATCCTGCTCCCGCTGTTTGATCTTCTCCCGCTCGGAAAGAAGATCGCTCTCAAGACGGGCCCTGCGGGTCTGGAACAGCTTCAGTGATCTTTCTATCAGGGATGGAAATTTTTCATAAATATCTCTGGGATATTCCGGGGCAACAAGTTCCTTATCTTCAGCCTCAAGACGGGCGATATTGACCCTCAGCGAAGTAACCCTGACTTCAAGTTCTTCAACATTGGAATCACTGGCGGTTGCTTCAAGAACGACCAATTCCTGTCCTTTGGTAACATTCTCACCTTCACGAACATTGATCTTTCTTATGATGCCGCCCTCAAGATGCTGCACGGGCTTAACCCTTGAACTGGGTATGACTTCACCTTCGGCCTGACTGACAATATCCAGCTGAAAAAAACAAGCCCAGCCAAAAAAGCACAAACACATGGCAATGCACAAAAAAAGAAAAAAATGGCTGGCGGCTTTAACCTGACCGGAAGATTCGGAATTCATATTGCTCACTGGGCAACTCCGTCCTTGGAAGATTCTGTTTCACCGGCCTGCATATCTTTTTTAGGGAAAAGTACCTGCGGCTTAGGCTTCTGGCTGAGGTCAATAATTATGTCGGCCCGCTGCATAAGGCGCATATCCTGCGAAACTATGATCATGGTCTTCTTGGCTTTGACCATACTCTGGATAATCATATCCATCGCCCGCAACCCTTCAATATCAAACCCCTCGGCAGGCTCGTCAAGAACAGCTACCGCCCCCTGCACAGAGAGCGCACGGGCAAGAGCCAACCGACGGCGGATACCGACCGCAAGCTCGGCCCCTCCATTCTTCACCTGTGCATCCAAACCTTCCGCGCTGGTATCGAGATATTTCTTAAGCCCGGCAATTTCCACAACCCTTTGCAGCCGCTCATCATCCATCTCAGGATTATTGAGACATATATTTTCCCTGATGGTGGCATTTAAAAATGTCGGTTCCTGCGGAAGATACATGACCTGCCTGCGCCACCACGGAGCCGCAAGCTGACGAATATCGACCCCCCCAGCCAGAATCTGACCGCGACCGGGATCAATAAGCCCCAGCAGCAGGCGGACAAGCGAAGTCTTTCCGGCTCCGTTATGTCCGGTGATAATCACGACGTCACCCGGCTCAATGCGAACATCAAGACCTTCAAAAAGCGGTCCGGTGGAGCCGGGATAAGCAAAACCGAGGTCTTTCATTTCAAGTGCTCCCCGGTAGCCTTTAAGCTCCGTTCCGGTCTCTGATTCAAGCGGCTGGCGCACAAACTCCTGCAGGGACTGCATCATCTGCCCGGCCTGCGCGATCATAACCCGTGACTTCATGAAGGAAGCGGAAACAGCAAGAGCCTTACCGGAAAGAATAGAAGCACCGATCAAGCCACCGGTTGTCATGGACCCGGCCACAACCTCGCGCGCACCGACAGCATAAACAGACACGCGTAACAACATAGCAAGACTCTGCAACACAGCCTGGCCACGGGTTCCGCTCTGGACCATATCACGCTTGATCTGCTGCAGTTTGTCCATCTGGGTCTGGAACATACCGTTCAGGAAAGAACGCCCGCCAAAGGCCCGCACAGTGTCCGCACCACTGATGGCATTGGCAAGATTTCCCCGGTGGACGACAGACTCGTTACGCATGACATCATTCATACGCTTGCCGCGCCTCATGTTCAGCCAACCCGCAAGAAGAGTACAGGCTATAGCCACCATGGTAATCAGGGCCAGCACCGGACTGAGAAAAAAGGTCGCACCCACAAAAAGGATGAAAAACGGCATATCCAGCACAGAACAGACAACCGAAGCATCGTATCCTGCCTGAACCACCTGAATTCCACCCATGAGTTCATGAATTCGAGCCGCCGGGATGCGGCCCAAGGTATTCATTTTAGCACGGGAGAGGCAGCCGAGAACGGTATCGGCCAACATTTTATCAGGTCTAACGTTGATTGCCGAAGCAAGCTGAACCCGGACTACAGTAAAAGCATGGTTCATCACCCCGGCAATGAGCATCCCCACAGTCAGGGTAATCAGTGTGCCGTCAAAGCCATAACCCACGTAGCGGTTCAGGACCTGAATTACAAAAATAGGCGAGGCCAAGGAAAGAATATTGATAAATAAAGAGGCAAGACAAATCTCAAAAGCCAAAAAAGGGTGTAGTGACAATCTTCTCAGCAATTCTCTCATACATCTCGTCCTCTGTACCTATGCAAAATTATATTAACCGGAAAAAGAAAATTCCATGAGCATGCACACATGGAATTTTCAATAAAATTTCAGCTGACGTTTAGAATCTATTTGAACACGTCAATATTCATCAGACCCATTTCATAAAGAAGTTTGTAGGCATAAGTAATGTTATCAATATCAGCGGTAACACTGGCACTGGTTGCTGTAGAGTAGTCTCTTTCACCGACAAGGATATCGAGCAATTCGACCTGTTCGCCAGTCGCCCTCTTTTTCTTGATCAGTTCAAGAAATTCCGCAGTGATATTAGCCTGAGTTCTGTACAGCTCGGCATTCTTACGCAAGGTCATGAGTTCCAGCCATGCATTACGGACTCTTTCTTCTACCTCGCGGCGGACATCAAGAGTAGCCTTGCGGACTTCGCGGACATTGGCCTTTGCAGCCTGCATGCCCTGATACTCGTAAAGACCGCTGAAACCGGAATAGCTGACTTGAAAAGTAGCTTTATTCTCAGTTCTAACGCCGTCTGCGCCCTGATCCTGCTCTCTTCTCTTGCCTTCCAGCACGAATTCAAACTTCGGGAAAAGGGATGCTTCCTGAACACCCACATCATGGTTCAATCTTTCCTGAGTGAACTTGAGCTGCAAAAGCATGGGGTTCTGAGCCTGAGCCTGAGAGATCGCATCATCAAGGGATGCGGGCATGTAGGTGGCAGGCATGGAAACGGGAACCATTTTCTCAATTTCTTCAACAGTCACCGGAAAGCCGTATACAGCTTTAAAACGGTTGCGTGCAGTCTGCAGCGAACGTTCAACTGTAACCCTGTATGAAGTTGCCCCGGCGAGCTGTGCCTTGATCTGCAATTCCTTGTAGGAAAGACCTGCACCACGTTTAACAAGGGTTTCTTCCATACCGGAAAGACGTTTCATGCTTTCTTCGGACTGCACAGCGTATTTCAGGGTTTCTCTGGCCCTGATAATATTCAGATAAGCTTCAACACCCTGAATCATGAGCTGCTGTTTGGTCTGCTCAAGCACAGCCTTATATTCGTTCAGCAATGCTTTGGTGCTATCGATATTACTGTTTACACCACCGAAGTCGTACAGCATCTGAGTTGCCTGAAGACGCTCTTCGTTACGGCCTTTTGTTGAACCGCCGCCGGGTTTATCGATTTCTTCACGACCACCTTCAACAGAGACATCAAAAGAAGGAGTCCAACCGGACCAGCTCTGCGAAACAAGGTGTTCTGCTGATTCCACGCGGGCTTCAGCGGACTTGATACGATCATGGGTAGATAAAAGATCCTGCAGGATATTTCGAAGGTAGGGAGCACCGTCAACCTGCTCCGGGTTCATGGGAGCCATCTCAGGCTGGGCATAGGCAAAGCTAAAGCTCCCCAACATTAGCAATGCAACCAGTCCAAGAATCAAAGACTTCATTTTCATAACAACCAAACCTCCAAAACATAAAAATATTAAGGACTTATCTCCTTAATAAATATACTTCTTTTTTATATCCTCTTTATATATATAAATTTCATTGAAAAATCTAGATGATTCATACATATATAAATAGTATTTAGTTATATTTACTAACATCATAACTCAAAATTAAAATCTTAGGAAATAAAATGCTGGGTATCCTTAAAAAGATCACTGGGGCAGACTCATTCTTCCTTATTATTACGGGCTTGGCGGTTTCCTTTCTGGTTGCTGCCCTTTATATTTTCCAGCCGCCCATCCTGCAATTTGTCGACTATAAAATATACGACCAATATATGCGGTCCAGCCCGGTCGGCAAAAAGACTACAGTCCCGGTCATTGTTGATATTGACGATGAAAGCCTTGCGGAACTCGGACAGTGGCCCTGGCCGCGCTATCGTATGGCCCTGCTGCTGGCAAAGATCCAACAGGCAGGAGCATTGTCCACCGGGCTTGATATTCTCATCGGTGAACCTGACCGAACCTCCCCGGCCACCATTAAGAACAGCCTGCGTCAGGAATTGGGGGTAACCGTTGATTTCAAGGGCCTTCCCCAAGGCTTGATGGATAATGATATGGTTCTGGCTGACGTATTGCGTCAGGGCCGCTATGTACTTGGATTTTATTTTGATTTTATGGAAGAGGAGAAAGATCCTTCAGTCAAGGCGCAGCCCTGCTTTGCCAAACCTGTCTCCATCGCCCAGATCAGAGCCAAGGGAGCCCCGGAACTCAAGGATCTGACCCTTAATGCTCTGGACGCAATCTGTCCGCTCCCGGTACTGGCAAAGGCTTCTCCTCTTTGCGGATTCTACAACACCATCACCGACTATGACGGTGTGGTCCGCCGTGTTCCGCTGATCATTTCCCTAAATGGTAAGCAATATCCGAGCCTCGCCCTTGCCACGCTCATGAAGGCTATGGGCCGCAAAAACATCCTCGTCAAAACCAGCTCCATCGGCATTGAATCCATCAGGCTCGGCAAAACCACCATCCCGGTTGATGCCAAGGGCCAGATGATGATCCGCTACCGTGGAGGCATGGCCGAGTTTCCGTACTACAGCGCCAAGGATATCCTGAGCGGCAAAGTCGGTGAGAAGGAACTGAAAGGTAAAGTAATTTTCATGGGAACCTCCGCCGCCGGTCTCCGGGATCTCAGGGTTACACCCTTTGCATCTGACTATCCGGGCGTGGAAGTTCACGCCACCATCGTTGACAATATTCTGACCAAAGATTTCATCCTCAAACCGGACTGGGTTCCGGGCCTTGAGCTGCTGCTGGTGCTGGTGGCCGGTATAGTTTCAATGGCTTTGCTTACATGGTCCCGCTCATTATGGATGATCATACCTATTGCAGCCATGGGTGCATCAATTGTCTACGGTTCACTTTATATTTTCAGGGAATACGACGCCTACCTCACACCCATGTATTCGCTCATCGTACTGGGCCTCAACTTCACCCTGCTCACATTGATCAAATTCTGGCGCGAAGAAGGGCAGAAGAAATTCCTGCAAGCAACCTTCTCATCCTACCTCGCCCCGGAACTTATCGACGAGATGTTCAGCAACCGCGAGATGCCCGAACTTGGCGGTGAAGCAAGGCAGATTACCGCATATTTCACCGATATCCAGAGCTTCTCCACCTTCTCGGAAAAGCTGACCGCGCCGCAGCTTGTTGAGCTGCTCAACGAATACCTTTCGGTCATGACCGACATCCTGATCGAGGAAAAAGGAACCCTCGATAAATATGAAGGTGACGCCATCATCGCCTTTTTCGGCGCGCCTATGGATGTGCCGGACCACGCCCTGCGCGCCTGCCGGGTAGCGGTAAAAATGCAACAGGCCGGATTAGAATTGCGCGACAAATGGGCCAAGGAAATTCAGCTCCCGGATGAACCGGACCGCAACACCAAGAACTTCCCCGAAGAGCAATGGGCCAAGGGCGAAAAATGGCCCAAGGTCGTGCACAACATGCGTACAAGAATCGGTGTAAACTCCGGTGAAATCGTAGTTGGCAACATGGGTTCATCCATGCGCATGAACTACACCATGATGGGTGATGCCGTTAACCTAGCCGCCCGTCTGGAAGAAGGGGCAAAGCAGTTCGGTATCTTCAATGCTGTTTCGCATTTCACGCTGGAACAGGAAGTGGAAGTAGACGGAGAAACCCGCAAGGTAATTAATCTGGTAGAAGCGAGACTTATCGATAACATTCAGGTTGTCGGTAAAAACGAACCCGTGCGCATCTACGAGCTGGTAGCCATGAAAGGCGAGCTGACCGAGAGCGAAGAAATCCTCTTCGATCTCTTCAACAAAGCCCGCGAAGAATACGTCGCCCAGAACTGGGACAAGGCTATCGAAATCTACACCGAAGCCAATAAATATGAACGCTACGACGACACCAAGCACACCCCCTGCGAGGTCTTCATCAAGCGCGCCGAAGAACACAAGATCAATCCGCCCGTCCCCGAAGGCGAAGTTTGGGATGGGGTTTATCGGATGACTAAAAAGTAAAACGCAACAATGCCCGTTTAGTGAAAAATTATCCGGTAATATTGACAATTGCCGGAGAATGAAGAACTTCACGTGTATAACTTTGCGAGGAAAACATGAAATTACTGATCGAAAATTTTTACAATATTAAACACGCCGAACTGGATTTCAAAAAGTTCAACATACTGATCGGCCCGCAGGCTGCGGGGAAGAGTTTGATTGCGAAGGCGTTTCATCTGTTACTTGAAACAACAGCACTCCAGTTCGCTTCAAGCCTCGGTAAAGACAAACAAGCCCTGATCACCCAAAAAGCTAATAGTATGTTTGAAACTGTTTTTGGAAGCCGACCAGAAAGACATGGCTATAAAATAAGGCTAAACATAGATGCAAATAGCCACATTCAATATACTAATGATGGCTTTTCAAAAAATAAGACTATGGAAAAATTTTCCACCACTAATGCACACAACTTAATACAAGAATTTAATATTAAAGATGACAATTTAAGACAAACATTACTAGATAAATTCGCTGAAAAGATTATCGCTGAAATAACTGAGATAAATGACCCCTTTAGTTTATTTGTCCCTGCTACGCGTTCATTAGTAAATATTGTTGCAGAAAATTTATTCTGGATGCAGAACAACAATCTAGATTACACGTTAAATAGATTTGGAAGATTATATTTTCATCAAATAAAAAAATCGACTCAAAACACTAACTTCGATTGTTATAAACACACACATACAATCAAAGGAACACTTCAAAAAGAAACAAATGGCTATGTCTTAATAGAAGGAGATAGAAAAACGAACCTTGAGAACTCTTCTTCAGGGCAACAATCAGTTCTCCCAATATTGTTGGCAATTGAGGCATTAAAAGGATCTGCAAGTCAACATATGTTTATTGAAGAACCCGAAGCACATATATTTCCCACAGCGCAATATAATTTAATTAGATACATTTCTGGAATTCATACAACAACAGATACAGAAATAACCCTCACAACACACAGCCCCTACATCCTTACTGCAACCAACACCCTGATTTACGCTGGTACTGTGGGCAAACAGAGCGAAGAAAAAGCAGCTAAAGTCCGTGAGATTATTCCGGAAGACCAATGGCTGAATGCTGAAGACGTAGCCGCGTACATGGTTGAAGCTGACGGAAGTGTAAGATCAATATTTGATGAAGAAACAGGCTTGATTGATGCAGACAGCATTGATGATGTCTCAGACGTCATAGGCAGCGAATTCAACAAAATTCTTGATATTGAATTTGAAGAAGAGGCTGGCGATGCCTAAGGAATGCGAAGAAAACCTCAAGAAAAAAATTCATCTTCTAGAAGATAGAAAAACAGGATCAAAAGCATCAGTCAAACTTGAGAATAAGTCCCAATCAAAATTCACAGTCATTAACTTTGACGGCTGCGAAATGAAAAACAAAACAGCCTGCGACTATGTGGTAACCACTGCTAAGCGAGCTATCTATGTAGAACTCAAAGGTTCGGATGTGCGCAAGGCTCACGAACAAGTACTTGTAGCTGTTAAGCACTACAAAAAAGATCATAATTCAAAAAACAAAACCGGAATAATCGCTTTTACAGGCAGGCCGAAAGAAACCAGTTTTTTGCAGAAGCAAAAGCGGTCATTAATGCTTAAGCATAAGCTGAAAATGATATGTGAACGTTCTCCAATCACACATAAGCTATAAAAACAAACTCCCCCCGCCGCAAAACGACAGGGGGAGTTCCTTTTAATCAGACAAATTGGGGAGAACAAATATTAAAAACCACGGCACCAGAAGCCAGAACAGTAACGATAGTAGAGAAACAGATTTGCGCCGAGGCTGCGCCACCGTGTATGTATATCCATGCCCGCAATGCGGGCAACTGTCCGGCAGATCAGAAATGTCCGCGCCACATTCTATGCAATGAAACTCTTCCATAACTGACACTCCCCCCAATTTATTATTAAAGGGACTTGGCTGCGACATACACCGTAGCGTATCAACTGATCCTAACTACCGCACCCGAAAAACACGCGCCCCCTCGGAACTGTCTTCCACGTTGAAGCCAAGTTCGAGCAGCTTGTCGCGCAGGGCGTCGGCGGTGCTGAAATCCTTTTTGACGCGGGCAAGCTCGCGCTGTTCAAGGAGATCTTGGGCTTCTTCGGGCAGGGAAACGAAAGGTACGGGCATGGCTTCGTGGTCGAGAATGCCCAGTATTTCATCAACTTCGAGCAGCTGGTCGAGGCAGAATTTTGCTTCCTTGGCAGAGAGTCTGCCGCCGCCGAGCAGCGAGTTAATGCTCTTGGTGAAGCTGAACAGGATCGGCCAGAAGCGGTGCAGCATGAGGTTATCGTTCAGGGCCTGTGAAAGACCGGACTTGAGGGTGAAAACCTCCTGATCGATATCTTCGGAAACCTCACCGGAATTCCCGGCATGGACGCTTAAGCCTGCGGCGAGATCCTGCAATTTCTGCTGATTCTTGACCCACATGGAAATGGACTGATCGCTGCAAACCAGAGGCTTTTTATATGAAGATGACAGCATCCACAGACGCACGGCAATAGGCTGACCGGACTGCTCGATGAGTTCATCAACGCAGGGCAATACCGAACCGCCGGGCAATACCGGCTGGGCGACCATCCATGCCTGAGGGGATACCCCTGCCCCAGCCCAGATGGCGCGCAGGTTTTCAAGATGCGGAAAACGGTGGATTTCACCGGCCAAAACGAGGCTGACACCGGGCAGACCTTCAAGGGCAGTCACCGCCTGCTGCATGAACCAGCTGGGACGCACGTTGCCCCACTCGGTTTCAATGATGTCTCCGAGCTTGAGGTCCTGCAAAGTCGCACGTTTGAGCAGGGTGAAATCGCGCGGATTTTCTTTGACGTAATCATCCATATCAACGGTCTTGCCGAGGCTGACCTTGTCGATATCCATGTTGGACATCTGCCCGTAGCCTTTGTCGCGGGAGATGTCGAAATATACGGACCGCAGCTTTTCATAAGCCAGACCGTGGGCCAGTAGAGCGCGGCAGAGTTCAACAGTGCGGTCCACGGATTCCGAAGCCCGCTCAAAACGCATGGTTTCACGCACTCCCAGCAGATGCGCTGCCTTGCGCACGGCAGTGGAGATCTCGCCGGCAAAGACTTCGCGGTTCACCCCCCGCTCGCGGGAGGCCGCCAAAGTCTGGTCCTCAAGGTCAGCCAGCCCGACCAGCGCGGAAACCTTTGTGCCTTCCCGTTCAAGATGGCGGGCCAGCACATCCAGCAGCACTATGCGCCGGAAGACTTCAGGATCGTAGGGATTATCAAAAGACGGTCCCATGGTGAACAATCCGGTCTCCGCTTCGGAAATGGAAAGCACCCGGTCCTCACCGCTGCTGTGATCGAAAAGCTTGGGGCCTTTGAGCACCTGCGGACGGAATAAGGGAGTGGAAAGGTAACGCTCGCCGCCATCAGGGAAAATTGTAACCACCAGACCGTCTTCAATCTCGGAAGCAATGGCAGCGGCCCCGGCCATAGCTGCACCGGAACTCATGCCTACAAAGACGCCCTCCTCCTTGGCGAGACGGCGACAGGCTTCGAAAGCATCGTTATCCTGCACCCGGATAACGCGGTCCAGCTTCTGCTTGTCGTAGATACCGGGAGGATAGGATTCCTGCATGTTCTTCAGGCCCTGAATCTTGTGGCCCGGTTCAGGCTCCACGGCGATCATCTGGATATCTTTATTAAGCTCCTTGAGCCGCTTGGTGATGCCCATAACTGTTCCGGTTGTGCCCAGACAGGCGACCACGTGAGTGACCTTGCCTTCAGTCTGATCCCAGATTTCCTGCCCGGTTCCTTCATAATGGGCATCAATGGACGCTTCATTATTATACTGGTCCATAAGCAGATATTTTTCCGGCTCCTCGCGGTAAAATCGGTAGGCCTGTTCAATGGCTCCGTCCGTGGCAAGGTGTCCGGGGGTGAGCATGATCTCGGCCCCGTAGGCTCGCATGATCATCTTGCGCTCTTCGGAGGCAGTCTCAGGCATGATCAGCATCAGCTTATAGCCGCGCACAGCACAGGCCATAGCCAGCCCGATCCCGGTATTGCCGGAGGTAGCCTCGATGATGATTTTATCCGGGGTAAGCTCCCCGCTACGCTCGGCTTTGCGGATCATGGCCCCGGCAGCGCGGTCCTTGATGGACCCTCCGGGGTTCATAGCTTCCAGCTTAGCCAGAATCTTGACATTTTTATTGGGATTGAGAACCCGCATTTCAACAAGAGGGGTTCCGCCAACGAGTTCAAGAATATCACGAGCAAACATTTTACTTAATCCTTTCAGCTATTTATCTTTAAGAAAACAAAAACAGACCGCGTCCTTTTTATTTCTGGCAATCATTTTGCATTTATAGGGCAGAGATCATCAGTCTGGTTGGAAAATCCGGGGCAAGGAATGAACCCGGCACAGCTACAGCTAATAAAAACAGTCTGCCAAGGACGGAACAAATGTCATCAGCCTATCCTTTTCTTAAAGACAACATCGAAGCTCTTGAAACATACAACCCGCCCTTTTACGCCTGGCTTAGCAGTCAGGATATTGACGAAGAGAAACTGAAAGAGTCGCTCTTCACTAATAAATTTCAAATTCTCGACTGGAAAATGGATAACGGTATCGGATTATTTGAAACCGTCCCGCCCAATGCCATTTACAACAGCTGGACCACCACTGAAAAGCCGGAAACCAGCGCCACTTTTATTGTAGGCTGTAACGTAGGCTACGGGCTTAACCACGTGCTGATGAACACTCCAGACAGCCATAAAGTCATTGTTTCCGATCCTAACCCGGAAATGATCCTCGCCTGTCTGGGCCAGACCGACTACCGTCCTTTCATGAAGGCCGGCAAGCTCCACTTTTGCCCAATCGATGAAAACAGTCTGATGAGTATCATTAAAGACTTAGACCTTCAATTCGTATACGGCAGAATTTATTTGCGCCAGGACATGGCCAGCCAGCAGATTGGGCCTGAATACGCACGCTGGTCTACCGTAATCCGCAAGAGACTCGAATCGTTCACCGCGGAAATGACCACCCTGCGCCTTAAGCAGGACGTCATGGTCGGCAACGAACTTGATAATTTTTCACGCATCCTGAAAGACGGAAGCATCTCCCCGCTCAAGGGAGCCGGACGCGGCATGAGCGCAATCATCCTCGGTGCCGGTCCTTCTCTGGCAGAGTTCGGGCCTGAGCTGGCAAAAAATCCGGGACAGGCGATTTTCACCACCTCCTTGCAGGGTCTCCCCGCTGTGCAGAAAACCGGAATCAAGCCCCATTTCTGCATCGGTATTGACTACAACGCATCAATGGGCCGTGTTTACGATCAGCTGGACAGGGAATGGGCCAAAGACATCCCGCTCATCTACTCCTCCAAGCTGGATCACGAAGTACTCGCCAATTACCCCGGGCCGACCATTCCAATGTGGACCGTCGGCGGACTTGGGACTTTCGTTCTCGGCAACCATGAAGAAATTTTCGACGCAGGTAGTAACGTCAGTATCACACTGGCAAGATTCCTCGACTGGTGCGGATTCAACCACATTCTGATGGTCGGTCAGGACTTCGCATGGAAGGGCCGCAACTCGCACTCCGCAGGTCACCAGAACTCCGGCGCAAATTACAACCCGAATATGCTGGTTGAGCTGGAAAATGCTGACGGCGAAAAACTGACATCAACAGTGCAGTACATGACCTCCAAGAACGAGATGGAAGAGGATATCAAGAAGCTGCGCGCCCGGATATTCAACCTCTATGGTGGCTGTGCCGTGATTGAAGGTGCACGCAGTGTAGACATGCAGGAAGTGCATATGGAAGGACTGCTTTCAGCTGCTCCCGGCAGCATGGACTACTTCAAGACCGCCATGAATATGACATCCACTCCGCGCCCGCTGCCCACTTTCGAACCGCGCAGCCCCAAGTGGACTTCATCGCTGAACCACGTAACCAAGAGATTGGAAAAACTTTTCCGCAAGCACGGCAAAAATCAGGAAGAAATCCACAGAGCACTGCATGAGGTCTATTTCTTCATCAGGCAGGACCTGCTCTACGTGCCTTACCTCTATAACGAAATTCTCGATATGGCAGGGTTGGCAAGGGCACAGTCCAGCTACGCTCCCAAGGACCTGCCCCGCTACAAGCAGATAGTCAAAAAAATACTGAGCAAAGTCCGCCACATGGACCGGGCATTATGCATCAGCCCCAACCGCAAGGCTGCCTGAAAGGGTCATCCCGAAAACAAAGTTCAATAAGCTTATCCATCATCATAGAAACTCCCCCGCAGCACCTGCCCGCTGCGGGGGAGTTTCGTTTTTGATTCCGACTACAAAAAATCATACCCGAAATTTATAAAATCCTGCTCATACCGTCTATTTACTAACTCAATCAATTCCGGTGTATAATAATCTTTAATATAATCTACTGAATCGGGACGTGCCTTATTCTCATGCGGAACTTCTACTTCTTCACCGATCATCCTAAAAAAGTTTTTCATTTCTTCAGCGTAATTTTCCATGTGTAATAATTCTATATCTTCAAGCAGACCTTCCGGAGTAACCAAAAAAGATGTTTGTGACCTGAAGTGGATATCCGATAATTCATCAGGACACTCGCCCACAAATCTGCAAAAACTATCAAAAGAATATGTAGCCAATATCTTATTGAAGGCTAAATTGAACCACTCGTTCTGACCTAGCCGCATTAGATGGGTGTACAGCGAAGCCAGCCGATCATATGGGTTACGGACAACCGCAAACTTGTGATAGTCCGCAAAACACTTGTCCGTAACAGAAACACTAAAACGTATGTCATGCCATAGCTCACTTATGTGCGTATTTTTTGTGTATAGACCTTTAAGCAGGGTAGCTGCACTGGAAGAACCATTTTTTGCTATCCCGAAAAACATTACTTTCTTACTTTCAATAAGCGAAACCATTTTATACCGCGACGGCAACTTGTAAACAGACACAGACCGTCCATAATCAGAAGTCAAAATACGCAATAGCTCGGACAAATAAAATTGCTCACCACAGACATCGATAACAACAATTTCGCAACTACTATCAACTGCAATTCTTCGCAGTTCGGCGTCTAATTCAAAATTAAATATATTTGGAAAAAAATATAGATGGTTGACAGTTGCCAGAATTGGCAGTTCTTCTTTGAGAGAATCCGGGCTTTCATGAGTATTTAAAATCAAACATGTCGAATCGCTAATAACTCTGGGAAGCTTAGTTAGAAATTTCACTTTACCCATATCAATTGTGGAAAGAGACAAGCATATTTCTGAAGCATCGACTTCTTTCCAATAAGCCAAGATATTCAATACTCCACGTTCTTCCAAACCCTCTGCAATCTCTTCATAATGCATTGAAGCAATAACAATCTGCTGCTTACCAATGTCTTTAACATCAGCTACATTTATTATCGGTAAAGTGAACAACTCACCAGAGTGCTTGAAACTATCAATAAAGCCCTTAATACGGATATCCGGACGCTTCCACCTCATATCCATAAATAAACGACGTGCAGCCAACCCTACTCCGTATATATAAAGCTCGGAATTATCATCAATACGTTCAAAACCATCTATTATTTCGAATCCCAAAACAAACTCCTAAATGACCATAAAACTATATTTACGTATCAAAAAACTGATTACTAACTAAGAATCAACTTTCCTAATCCTAACCCCATACACTATCCCGGCACAAACCAGCATAGCCGCAACAACCACCCCGGCTGCGATTAACAGCCTGTAAAAAAGCCAGCCCAGCGCAATCACCAAAGCACCGAACAATAATCCGGCAATGATTGAAAACACGCCGAGTCCGAACTCCGTAATATTTCCCAGCAAAGGCAGAACATCAAAAAATACGGACACAGGTTTAAGGACCAGAAAGCAGCCGATTACGAGCGACAGAACTCCGAGTCCGCGTAATCCCCAAGTCAGACCCCGGTTTTTATCCATGTCATGGGCATACATTTCTGTTGCAGAGATATTCCCACGTTCCAGCATATAAATCTGGTAATCATCGGCTGTATTATAGGGCGCAAGTTTGTCGCCGCGCTGCTGGGCTACTACGCTGAAAGGTCCCGGCTTTAGAACCGAAAAAGAAATACGCATGTCACCGAGCCTTGGAGCTAGCACAGAAGAATCACCGCTATGGCTGATATAGATATCCCCTTCTCCCATAAGCGTCGCCCCTGTTATATTAGGCGGGAGTTTCCTGACCGGGTAACTTTCGTAATCATCCAGAGTATCAAGCAGCTCCGGTGCAAGATTAAAACTGCCGATTTTCACATTCGCAGCAGTCCACTCCCTGTATTTATAGGGCATGGACTTGGGATTTTCGTGCCCTGACGGAACTTCGAACTGGGCAGAATTATTCAGTTCAGAAGACCAGTCCTGCGTATATGTGTAGGTAGTGGTCGTCTCGGTACCACCGCCCGCTTTCTTTTCCGTCTCAGATTCAACATCTTCCTGCCACTGATACATCTGCACTTCACGCTTAAGCCTCAGGGCTTTCAATTCAATACCGAAATCCTTATCCCGCAGCGGAGACGCAACAACTGCATCGCCGCTCATATGGATGACTTTCCCGTTATTTTCAGGATTCAATTCACCGGGGACAGCCTCAACTGTCATGGCTTCGCACTTTTCAAGATTATGGACGTAATCCAGATAGCGGCCCTCATTCCAGAACAGCAGCCAGCACCCGAAAACAAGCAGCGCAACACCCAGCAATGCTCCGGCCAGCGCAAAACCAAGCCGCTCAAACCATGAAGAAGATGTCACTTTTGTAAAAGAATCGGTCATGGAAAAAACCTCCGGGCAATTAGTTACCAACTAAGTAAACACTTATCCAGTCAATAACAAAACTTAAGCGAGCAGTTAAATACCGTTCTGGAAAGACAGCAAACATTCCCTTGAATCCTCTCCCGTCAGCGTGTAAACCGTGCCCATGAGTGATAATAAGCAAGACATGCCATATATTATGGAAGACGGCACACTGGTGATCCCGTTCTCCTGCCCGGATCATGAATACAAGTACTGGAAAAAAGAAGGTAAAAAACTTTCCGAGGTGCTTGCTGAATTGAATATGGACAAGGAGACATGGTATAAATTCACAACGGACAAACACCCGGACGATGCTCCTGCCAAGGAAGAATCCGCTGACGGCGAGGAGTAGGCAGTTGAATTCGTTCATTCATAAAAACCTGACCCTCTGCCACTATTTTCTGGGTTCCCTGCCGTTGATGATTATTTTCGCGGCCCTGTATTTCAATTTCGGCAGTGAAGTGGAAGTACTGGCTTTTTTCAAAGCCCATGCACAGGCCAACCCGGATCTTAAATCTTTTGCCAAAATCGTGACCAACTGGGGAAATGCCTGTTTTTACCCCATCTACCTCTGGTTTCTGATCACCGGCATCAGGCAGCGCAAAACCGATAAATCCCGGTTGCGCTTTGCTCTTGTATTTCTTGCGGTACAGCTGATTGTCAGTCTGCTTACCGTGCGCTTCCTGAAGATGGCTATCGGTAAACCCCGTCCGGGCGAAGGACCGTTCTTCGAGCCTTTTTCCACCCGTGGAGCATACCACTCCATGCCTTCGGGGCATACTTGTGAAATTTACGGGGCCAGCCTGCCCCTCATTCTGCGTTACCGGAACCTGCTGCTGACTTTAGGGCTGGGACTTTTCGCCGCAGCCGTGGCTTTCAGCCGCATTTACCTCAACTGGCACCACCCCAGTGATGTTCTCTGCGGCTGGATGCTGGGATCAGTAGCCGGATTCGCCATTCACCTTTTCTCAAAAGAGGACTAGCCCATGCGCTACGAAAAAAGACCGTTTATCTGGGACATCATGGAAACCAATCCATGGCTCAGCGTCCTGTTCATTCTCTTCCTGCAATCCATTTTCACCATGGACTACCGTTCCCTGTGGTTTTCCGATGAAGTCCGCTATGCCGATGTCTACACCCAGATGAAGGATGCCGGGCACTGGCTGGTCATGTACCTGAACGGTGTGGCCTACCCGGACAAACCTCCGGTTTACTTCTGGTTCATGACACTGGTCGACACCCTGACCCCGGCAGACGGCAATGCAGTATTCTTTCTCAGCTCTGCCCTGTCTGCGGCTTTCTTCCTGTTCTCCACTGTATGCCTTGCCCGTACTCTGGGCTGCGGGCGAAAGACGGCACTCGCTACCGGGCTGGTTCTGCTGAGCAATATCTTTTTCATCGGCATCGCCCATTATTCACGCATGGACCTGCTCTTCGGCGGTTTCATCCTCTGGGCCAACATCTGCATGTTCAAGGGATTCCAGAAACGCGAATCCGGGAAATACTTTCTCTGGGCATTCGGATTCATGGGTATCGCCACACTGACTAAAGGACCTCTTG